>Ga0272441_10016829_pt1 | contig 10058 bp, 7 predicted proteins | sample SSMProp6N_FD_193582 | JGI IMG/M metagenome (GOLD analysis project Ga0272441, IMG submission 193582) | Marine sediment archaeal communities from Little Sippewissett salt marsh, Falmouth, MA, United States - SSM-Prop-6N | ecosystem: Environmental > Aquatic > Marine > Wetlands > Sediment ... | reverse complement strand
CGTACCGTCCGTATATGCACGGATAACAGGTGAAACACCACATATTGAGACCATCCGTACCGCGACACGAAGATCCTGCACACCAACCTTTATCGTGCATATCGGAGACGCACTGCGGCACCCCTGATATCGCCTGATATCGGCCCGCAGACCATCCCCCTGTGTCCCGCGGACAGGTGGTCATCAGGCACCAAAAAACGGAACGGGGAACATGCACAAAAAAACGCCAAAATGCAGATTATATTGAGATTTATCCCTAAATATCAGGAATATCACCATACAGCAGAATGATCCATCCATCAGCACCCCCACCAAAAATACGCCACATATGAGCGCGCATACCAATTCAAATCAATAATCTGGATTTTCGTGCGGATAAGCCATAATCATCACAATATGTCCCGCTCATCCAAATTCAAACCCGGATATCAGGAAAATACACCCGTTTATTCGGTTTATTCCACAAAAAAAGCCTTTCTTTGCCCTATATATCCACAAAGACCTCCAGCCTTCTGAATACCGCCAGATGAACCGGGTTACATTTATCTCCACATCACATACAGAATCCATTGAGGAATCCATCTTCTATGCTCGACTATGCAGACGAACTCGAAGAAATCACCCATCTTATCGCCGAACAACCGCACGGCATGTCCATCACTGAAATTGCTGCTGCAACCGGCATCGGGCGAAACCGGGTGGCAAAAATCCTCGATGTACTCACCTTCTCCGGGCGGACCGGCATGAAACAGGTGGGGAACGCCAAGGTCTTCTTTCATATCGACCGCCTTCCGGTCACCTCCATGCTGAACCTCTCTTCTGACTATATCATCGTGGTCAACGGCGCCTGTGAGGTAGTCTATGTGAGCGACAACCTCCTCGACGATGAACTGCTCAGGCGGCAGGAGGTCATCGGCACCGACATCTCCGCACTCCGCCTATCCCTTCTCCCGTTTCCCGACCTCAGGGATCACATCCACACGGCACTCGCCGGTGAGGAGTTGATGACCGAATATGCGGTGGAAACCGGTGGGGTACCCCGGTGGTTCCGGGCGAAGATGATCCCGACGGTGCTTGAGGGAGGCACGGCGGGTGTAGGCATGGTGATCGAAGAGATCACAGACCTGAAGACCTATCAGGCAGAGCTTGAGGAACGGATACAGGGCGAACAGGTCCGGCTGGTCAGCACCACCGAAGACCTGAAACGGGAAAAAGAGAGTCACACAGAGACAGAAACCGCACTCAGAATCAGTGAACGGCGCTACCGGAGCCTCGTTGAACACACCCGCGAGGGCATTGTCGTCCTCGACCCAAAAGACGCCCTCATCATCTACGTCAATCCGGCCATAACGGAGATGCTCGGCTACACGCCCGATGAGATGCACGGCCGATCGGTCTTTACCTTCACGAACGACACCGGCGTCCGGATGCTCCGGGAAGCACAGACGCAGCAAGAGCAGGGCAAACGCAACGGAGCGGAGATCGAACTCTTTCGCCGGGACGGAAGAGCCGTGCACGGCGAGATCTCCTCTGCATTCGTCCAATCGCCCACCGGCACCGGCATGCAGTGGCTGCTCCTCGTAACCGATGTGACCGACAGAATTGAGCAGGAGAAGGCCGTCCGGGTCACAAACACCCTGCTGGAGGGCATCATCGAAGGGAGTGACCGCATGATCGCCACACTTGACCCTGACTTTGCCTTCGTCATATGCAACGCCGCATACAAGCGTGAATTCAAACGGGTCTTTGGAATCCATCCGCAAACCGGCATGACACTCGATCAACTCCTCTCCCACCTGCCCGATGACCTCCAAAAGGCCCGCAGACTGTGGGCACGGGCATTAGAGGGAGAGGATTATCGTGTTATTGAACGCTTCGGAGCAGAGAATGAGTACGAGATCCGGTTTATTCCTCTCAGAGACAGAGACGGGAAGATATTCGGTGCTGCAAACCTGCTCTACGACATCACGACCCTGGAAAAAGCCGTCACTACCTTTCAGGAACAGGACATACAACTCCAGAAACTCCTGAAACAAGCGGCATCGTCACCCCTGCTGCCACATGGGATGGAAGGCTTCGAGCCCGAATCACCGTAACCTCTCGCTAATGCGTATCCCCCGCCTGTCGCCGTCACACAAACCCCAGTGAACGGGAGGGGGGACGGTCAGCACCTATCGTAACTGCCACTGGCAGCGACACATATACCAGATCATCCCTGCCACCGCGAGGACGAACGCGATGATGGAGAGCCCCTGTACCATATTGGAATAAAAGGGGGCTCGTACCAGCCAGGACAGGCCGCCCATCACATGAGTGATCGAGACGACAGCCAGAACGGAGAACGCAACGGGATAGATACAGGTATCCCACAATGCCCGCAACGTCAGGTATGAGAGTAAATAATAGGACAGAGCAATGCCCACCACCACCAGTGGCACAAGGTCGTACACCGCTGCTGCCCGTGCAATAGGCGAAAACTCATGCGTGAGAATTTCGTCCAGACCATGCGCAAAGAAAAACGTCAGCGTATAGTCGGCAATCACTGAAAGGGCCGGGAACATAGCGAGAACATGAATATTTCTGTATATGCACTTCCCCCCATATCGGACACAGTTCATCTTCTGTTCATCACCCAATTGACGCACTATTCCTGACTCATGCAGACCGTTGGACACAGGTCCACCCCCCGTCTGTGCTGCTGAATCACACCGCATATACCTCCCCACCATATTTAATATGTTGCACAGAAATAACCCACGAACAAACCCTAATTTCAATATAAACGCCACATATCGCCGCAATTTATGATCAAACCACCCCTTCCAGCCCCATGAATGGTATGAGAGGTCATATTTATGTCAGATATTCGGTATCAGGAAGAAGAGGAACGATTACAGGGAAAAGAACCCATATATGGAGTGAAATGTGAGGATATTTCCCTCTCAGCAGTGAAACGGGGATGAACAATAGTGGCGCACGCATCTCCACTGCCATCAGCAACCGGAGAGGACGCGTAGAATCGTTCAGGAACAGGTGATACTGCTCCCTTGACATGAACCAGCATTATTCTGGTACATTGGAACCGGCGGGAATGTCGAACCAGAGCACGGCACTCATATTCGTGCTGCTGACCCTGCCTTACTCCCAGTAATGTGCATACCCCGCCTTCGCAAGCGCCGCACCGTCCAGAAACACCCCGTTCCCCTCTGAAACCCTGCCGATACACGTCGCGTCCACCCCGCCCACCGGAAATACATCCGCGGGACAGGTAAAGAGCAGCCCGAAGTCCCCACCACCGAAGAGGGCGTAGCGGGCCGCGTCCGCCTCCGGCACCCCTGCCGGACGGGGAATCGCCGCATCATAAACATCCATCCGCACGCCTGACGCCTCCGCAAGATCATGCAGGGATATCGCAAGCCCGTCTGAAACGTCCATCATCGCTGTCGCCCCGGCACGCCCGAGCGCCTGCCCCTCGAAGACACCCGGACGGGGCGTGATGAGCGCCTCCCAAAACTCCGCATACCCGTCCAGCCCCGCCTGTGCCTGACCGGGGGTGCCTGTTACCGCCACAATATCACCGGGCTGTGCCCCCCTGCGCCGCACAATGCAGTCACGGGGAACCCGCCCAAGACCGCTTGAGACAAGCGTGCACTCGGAATGGGCGTCCATGTCACCGCCCATCAGGCGACAGCCGTACGTACGACAGCACTCGTCTGCCCCCCGAATGATCTCCACCACCCGCTCTGAACGGTCCACCCCTGCTGCAAGGAGCAGACAGATCGGCCGGGCACCCATCGACGCCACATCAGAGAGCGTAACGGCGGCAGCCATCCAGCCGCATTCATAATCCGCCATCCCCTTCGGAAAATCGGTCGTCTCGTGGAGCATATCGGTCGACATCACGAGATAGTCCTCCCCATCGTCAATGACTGCACAGTCGTCGTCTGTCGCGTCCGTTCCGATGATGCCGCGGATCGCCTGCACCAGTGCCCGGTCATCCATCGCGCTTCACCTCCCGTTCCCGCTCGGAGCGGTACTCCCTGAATATCGATTCAATCATCTCTGACTTCTTTCCCCGTTCATAATCGGCCATTTCCTTCTGCCACGCCTCCTCTGCTGCCTTGATACGGGCCGCATCGGCACTCCCGACCGGGCCACGGACCTCAAGCCCGACTGCCTTCGGATGGAGGAGGACCATCCCCCGTTCGAGACAGGCACTCTTCAGTCGTTCGTCCCCGTCGCCGATGAGGGCACGGATTTGCATCTCCGCGAGCGTATCGAGGACCGTCGTCCCCCACCCGGCAGTTGTCTTCACGGTGATGATGTCTCCCTCAGTGATCCCGAAATCAGCATCCACCTGCCGTATCGCATCCCGCGAGAGGGAATCGGTCGCTTTCACGAGCAGGCGGTCATCCCCCGTCTGGCTGGTCGAGAGACGGCGGAGCCGGTCCACCTGTTTTCGCAGTTTCTTTGTCCGGCGTTCCTCGCGGCGGAGCTTCTTCTTCTGGTTCGCGATGATGGTATCGAGCTTTGCCACCTCCGCATCCTTCCGGAGGGAACGACTCTCTTTGCCCCGTTCCTTCTCCAAAAGGAGATTCAGGCGGGCAATCTCCAGATCCTTCGCCTCCCCTTCCGCCTGCAGGTCAGCGACATGCCCCCGCAGGGACTTCACCATCCCGTCCAGCTGCAGCAACCGGTCGTCCCGCGGGCCGGGGGCAGGGACTGCCTCTTCCGCATCTTCCCCCTCCGCGGAGGCGGTGACGGCGGCAGGCGCCTTCTTTCCGAGGATCTGCTCCAGAGAGAGACCCCGGACCACACCCGCCCGCACCTCATCCAGGTCATGGCCGGGCGGCACCCGTTTTGCGACATTCCGGAACTTCGGCTGATAGGCACGGCAGGCGTCCATCGCGGCCGAGAGAGAGTCACGTTCATGGTCATTCCCATACGGGATGTTCCCGCAGAGCGCCCGCTTCTCCTCCACCGTCCGGTCCGCCTTCGGCGTGTAGGCCACCGCCGAGAACGCACGCCGGATCCGCTCCACCGAGGCGGGCATCGGGTGCACATCGGTTGCAACAACGAGCGGTTTCCCCGCGGTATAGAGCGCCTCGATCACATCCGGCATCGCCATCGTCCGGGAACTCTTCACGAGCACCGGCTCACCGTCCAGCGTGACTGCCGCAATTCCCACCGTCGTCCCGGGGTCAATCCCCACAAAGAGATACCGCTGCCCGCCGCCCCGCGTCCGGTAGCGAATACGGTCGAGCCTCCGACCCGCCACCTTTACCTGCACATCAGCGGACCGAACATTTCTGACCGGCACATCCTCGCGGGGGGACGCCACGACAAAATGCACCCGCCCGAGACCGCCGAACGCCTTCACTTCTTCAGTGGTGTACAAGAGTCCCTGTTCCCGCAGGGTCTCTGCCACCTCACGCGCCGTCTGGCGCACCGCACCGTGCACCTTCCGTGCATACCGGTTCTGGCTCCACCCGCCCTTGCCAAGCGACCGGCCCCGGGAGACCGTGATATCGGTCGTATTCTCGAAGGCCACCACCTCCGCACCGCCGCCGAGTTCGGCGACAACAGCGGATGCCCGTGCCTCGGCATACGGGTCAAACCGGTTGAACTTCATATTGTAGCGGGCGGCGACCCGCGGCAGGGACTCCTGCGTCTCCCCCCCGGTGGACTGCACGAGCATGGTCCGGGGCGGCAGGGACTGAATAAACGAAAAGAGAGCCTTCTGGTCGCGGGCGATCTCCTGCACGGAGTCGACCGCAAGGATATCGGGATCATCACGGGCAATCAGGCGGAGCAGACGAAACAACGAGACCTCGGTCGTCTCCCGTTCCTCTCCCTCATCCCGGATAACAAGGGCAAACCGGGGGCGTTCACTCCGCGCCCGTACCGAACCGTGAATAATATCGATCCCGAATACCTTCACCCGACCACCTGTGCAAGCGTCTCCTCCACCGACGCACCGACCCGGTACTTCCGGGAGAAGTAGGTACAGAGATTTGTCACATCACGCAGGAGGATTTCCTCTGCCGCCGGGTGGGCGGGGTCAACCCACTGCGGCCAGTCGATGAGCCAGACGTCCTTCCCGTCCACCATGATATTGAACTCCGAGAGGTCACCGTGGATATACCCAAGATGGTAGGCCTTCGCCGTATTCTCCACAACCGCTGCAAAGACATCGTCCGGGTTCTCTAAGGTCGCCTGTGCAATCGGCACCCCGTGGATGAACGTCATCACAACGAGGTTGCGGTTGATGTCCACCGGCACCGGCACCGAGACATCTGCGTGCAGCGCGGTGAGGGCGTCATATTCCTGCCGGGCGGAGTAGGTGGAGGCAAAGATCCACGGGAAATGTTTGTACTGCGGCATATAGGACCGTGACCGCCGGACCGTCTGGAACGACTGCTGCCCGACGCGGTGAAACTTCAGGGCAACGACCCCCATCCCCATCGCCTCATAGACCGACGCCTCCTTCCCGACGCCGAGAAGGCACCCCAGCGAGGAGACCGAACCTTTCCGTACCGCACCGTGCAGGGCGAGGGCGTCAAACCCGGTGAAGACCATCTGGTATCCCTTATAGGGAACCGAACTGCTCTTCACCATATCCCGCGCCATCAGGTGCCCGAGGCGGTAGGCAAGTTCCGACTCGGAGAGCTTCGTCTGGTGGCGGAGCACATCCTCCGGTACCCAGCGGTAGCGTTTCATCAGACGTTCCAGCGAGAGCAGGATCTTTATCTCAAAGCGGTGCAGGTCACGCACATCATCAGCACAGAGTGGCATTATTGTAGTATGGGTTTAACATGAGAGATGATATATCTTTGATTGACGTCCGCATGAACTGCTCAAAATGCCGCCGGGAGGCGGTCATCTACCAGCGCTATTCAGGAATGCATCTCTGCAGGGAACACTTCACCGAGAGCGTGGAGTCCCGGGTGAAACGGGAGATCCGGAGACACCGGTGGATAGAACACGGCGATACGATAGGCGTGGCCCTCTCCGGAGGGAAGGATTCCACCTCTCTCCTGCATTTTCTCACGAAAACCTTCGGCCACCGCCCGGACATCACCATTGTCGCGATCACCATCGACGAGGGGATCGCAGGCTATCGTGACCTCGCAGAGATCGAGCCGGTTGTCCGCCGCTACGACGTGCCCTGGCATACCGGGTCTTTCGCAGACGAGTACGGAGTCACCCTAGACGGCATTATCGCAGGCCAGCCCGACGACCGGCGCTCCTGCTCCTTTTGCGGGGTGCTGCGCCGCCGTATTGTGAACCGCATCGCACGGGAGGCAGGATGCACGAAGCTCGCATTCGGGTTCAACCTCGATGATGAGGCGCAGTCGGTCCTGATGAACGTCCTCCGGGGAGATACCGAACGCCTCACGATGCCGCAGCGCGAGAACCCGGGCATGATCCCGCGGATCCGTCCCTTTGCCGTCATCCCCGAACGTGAGGTGGCACTTTACGCCCGCCTGCATGTCGGGACCTTCGCCGACCATGCCTGCCCGTATGCCCACAATGCCCTCCGCGGTGACGTGCGGCACCTCTTAAACGAATACAACTGGTTGCACCCGGCCACGAAATACGCGGTCCGCAACCTGGGAGAAGACCTGCAGGGACTGGGCGCAGGCCCTGCGGTCGCACCTGAGATCTGCCCCCGGTGCGGCGAACCGGCGTTCGGCACCTGCCGCACCTGTGCCGTCCTCGATGAAGTGAAACGGAGTGGGAACCGGTGAAACCCTTTGGGCGTCTGCAGCAGTTCATGCAGGGCGCATTGCCCAAAAAACGCCTCCGCATCTATGTTGCCGCACTCGCCCTCCAGATCATCATCTATGCACTCCTCATCTATCTCCTCATCCCGGTCCTTGAAGGCTATACGCTCACCCCGATCGAGGCCGTCTACTTTGTCGTGATGACCATCTCCACCGTCGGGTACGGTCTCACCTTCCCGATGGAGAATGACATCACCCACCTGCTCGTCATCCTCATCATCATCTCCGGCGTGACGACGGTGATCATCATCATCCCGACACTCCTCGCCCCCTATCTGGAACGGGCATTCCGTGCAGGACCGCCACGCAAGACCACCATCCGCCCGGACAACCATATCATTGTCGTGGGGTTCAGCGAAGTCACCCGCTCTCTCATCCACATGCTCTCCATCGCGGAACATGATATCATCCTCGTGGAAGAGAATGAAGAGCGGGCGGGTGCGGCACTCCGGATGAAGGAGGATATACCCCAGGTCGTCTGGGGCACATACAATGATGAGGAGACATGGAAGAACGCCTGGATTGAGAAGGCAGACTATGTCATCATCGATGAAGAGGAGCACACGGCCGCAAAGATCATTTTAGGCATCACCACCATGACCGACGCACAGATCATCACCATCGTCGAAGACATCACGAAAGACCGGTTCCTCCGGTATGCCGGCTCGGAATATATCCTCTCTCCCAAGAACGTGACCGGAAAGAGTCTCGCCCGCTACGCCGTTCCCGGCCCGTTCTTTGAGACCATCTATGACGAAAACCCCTACTGCACCCTGCAGCCGGGAGATATCGAAGAGGGCGAAGAGGATGGAGACCAGCGCAAGATATTCATGCTCCCGGTCCTTGAGGGATTCCGGTTTGTGGGCCACACCGTCGGCGATATCAACCGGAATGATGCACACCCCATTGAGATCGTCTCCTACTGGAAGGGACGCGAATTCGTGATGTACCCGGATGAGGACGAAGTGATCGACAAGTCGATGATCCTCTTTGTGCACGGGGTGGAAGGGGATGTCCATGCGACCCTCGATGAGAGTCTTGCCCCCGGCAGGGGGGACGCCTATGCGGTGATCGTCGGATATGGCCATACCGGACGGACCGTATATGAAGAACTCGCAGCAGTCGGTATCCATGCAACAGTCATCGACCCGGAGGGAGACGATGTCCCCGGCATCCGCGGCAGCGGCGAATCGGAAGCAGCCCTCATTGCAGCAGGCATCACCCATGCATCGGTCTGCATCATCGCCACCTCTGACGATGACGCGAACATATTCAGCACCCTGATGGCACGGACACTCAACCAGAAGATGCGGGTGCTCTCGGTTGCCACCGTTCCGGAATCGGTGGAGAAACTCTACCGGGCAGGGGCCGATTATGTCGTTGACCTCCCCACCCACGGGGCGATCCTTGCGGCAAACATCGTGCTTGCCGACCTCATCCACCTCATCCTTGACCTCCCCGGCGGCGAGGGGCGAGAGATCGCGGCCAAACATATCACACGAAGACTGCCCCTTACCGTGGAGAGAATAGAGACACATTCCGGGGTGCAGGTGATCGGATTCCGCGGACGGCATAAATATGTAATACACCCAAACAAAGACCAGATATTAATGGAGGGTGACGAGGTGATCGTCATCGGCACCCGCACTGCACTGAAGAAATTTATCCGGATCACATCACCAGGAGAATAACAATGACTACCACATGTGAGATTGGCTGCGAATGTGAACGCATTGAACAGATGATACGCCACACCCTCTGGTCCTCCGGGGCACAGGGGTTTGTCGTGGGGATCAGCGGCGGGGTGGACTCCGCCCTGGCAGCAGCCTTCTGCGCCCGTGCCGTGGGAGGAGAGCGGGTACTGGGGATTGCACTCCCGTCCCCTGTTACGCCCGAAGAAGACCTGAAAGACGGAGCAGACCTCTGCGCCGCGTTTGACATCCCCTTCCTGACCATCCCCATCGGGCCGATGCTCGACCCCTTTGCGGAGATGGAACAGTTTGAGAAGAACCCCTACCTGACCGGCAACCTGATGGCCCGCATCCGCATGACCACACTGTATTATCATGCAAACCGTCTGCACTATCTGGTCTGCGGGACGTCCAACCGCTCTGAGTATATGCTGGGCTACAGCACCAAACACGGCGACAGTGCGGCCGATATCCAGCCGATTCTGCACTGCTACAAGACACGGGTCTTTGCGCTCGCAGAAGAGGTCGGTGTCCCCGAGGCGATCATCACAAAACCGCCCTCGGCAGGACTCTGGCCGGG
>Ga0272441_10016826_pt1 | contig 10061 bp, 5 predicted proteins | sample SSMProp6N_FD_193582 | JGI IMG/M metagenome (GOLD analysis project Ga0272441, IMG submission 193582) | Marine sediment archaeal communities from Little Sippewissett salt marsh, Falmouth, MA, United States - SSM-Prop-6N | ecosystem: Environmental > Aquatic > Marine > Wetlands > Sediment ... | reverse complement strand
TTACACCTACAACGTGTTCGTCCTTGTCAACGCTGATCAGGCGAACTCCCTTGGTGTTTCTGCCGATCACGGATATGTTTTGTACGGCGATACGGATTATCTTGCCGCTGCTGGTGATGATCATCAGGTTGTCTTCCTCCATGACCTGCTTGATCCCGACCACGTAGCCGTTGCGCTCGTCGGCCTTGATAGTGATGATGCCCTTGCCGCCGCGCGCCTGCCGTCGGTATTCGGCGGCGTTGGACCGTTTGCCGTACCCGCGCTCTGCTATGGTCAGCAGGGTTGAATCACCCCTGAGCACTTCCATGCCGACCACTTCGTCGTCTTTGCCCAAAGCGATTCCGCGCACGCCGCGCGAGGTGCGCCCCATGGGACGCACGTTTTTTTCGTTAAATCGTATGGCCATTCCCCGCCTGGTTCCCAGGAAAATATCCCGCTCGCCGTCGGTGATTTCAACCCCGATCAGGGCATCGCCGGGATCAATGCTGATGGCGGCAATACCGTTTGAGCGCGGACGGCTGTATGCCTCGAGTTTGGTTTTTTTGATGATGCCGTTTTTGGTGGCCATGACTACATACTGGGTGCCTTCGAACGACTTAACCGACAGTACTGCGGAAACGGCCTCGCCCTGCTCGATATTTATCAGGTTGACGATGGCCTTGCCGCGCGCGGTGCGTCCGGCCTGCGGTATTTCGTAGGTTTTTAGCCAGTAGACCTTGCCCTTGTCGGTAAATACCAGGATATAGGAATGCGTCGAGGCGATAAAAAGGTCCTCGACAAGGTCTTCCTCCCGGGTCGTCATGCCGGTTACCCCCTTGCCGCCGCGATGCTGCGTGCGGAACTGGCTCACCGGGATGCGTTTGATGTAGCCGCTGGCGGAGATCGTGATGACCATGTCTTCGTCGGCGATCGTGTCCTCGATGCTGATGTCCTCGGCCGCTGCCACGATTTCCGTGCGGCGCGTTTCGCTGAATCGTTCTTTGATATCCAGCAATTCCTGCTCGATGATATCGAGCACGAGCTGCTCGCTGGCCAGAATGCGCTTCAGCCGCTCGATCTCCTTGAGCAGCGCGGCGTATTCTTCCAGGATTTTGTCGCGCTCCAGCGCGGTCAGTCGCTGCAGACGCATGTCCAGAATGGCCTGGGCCTGCACATCGGAGAGTCCGAAACGCTGCATGAGCTTATTTTTGGCCTCTGCCGGAGAGGCTGACTTGCGGATCAGGGCGATGACCGCATCGAGGTTGTCCAGCGCTATCTTGAGCCCTTCAAGGATGTGGGCGCGCCTTTCGGCCCGGTTGAGCTCGAACAGGGTCCGGCGGGTAACGACCTCCTTGCGGAATTCTATAAAATGTTCGAGCAGTTGCTTGAGGTTCAGGATCCTGGGCTGCCCCTGTACGATCGAGAGGAAAATGCAGCCGAAGGTGACCTGCATCTGGGTCATTTTATACAGGTTGTTGAGCACCACCCGGGAAACTTCATCTTTTTTCAGGTCGATAACCACCCGGACGCCCTCGCGGTCGGATTCGTCGCGGATATCGGAAATGCCTTCGATCTTTTTTTCCTGCACCAGGTCGGCGATTTTTTCTATCAGGCGAGCCTTGTTGACCTGGTAGGGGATTTCGGAAATGATAATGCTCTCGCGTTCTGTCTTGCCTTTTTTCTCGATAAAGGCCCGCGCCCGTATTTTTAGAACTCCGCGGCCTGTTTTGTATGCCGAAACAATCCCGTCACGGCCGTTGATAAAACCGCCGGTCGGAAAATCGGGACCCGGAATGATTTTAATCAACTGGTCGATCGAACTTTTGGGGTTCTTGATGAGGGCGACAAGGCCGTCAACGAGCTCACCCAGGTTGTGCGGCGGAATGTTGGTTGCCATGCCGACCGCGATGCCGGCCGAGCCGTTTAGCAAAAGGTTGGGTACCCGCGTCGGCAGCACCGCAGGCTCCTGCATGGTTTCATCGTAGTTGGGCACGAAATCAACCGTGTCCTTGTCCAGGTCGGCAAGAAGCTCGGAGGACAGCCGGGTCATGCGCACTTCGGTGTAACGCATGGCCGCGGGCGGATCGCCGTCCATTGATCCGAAGTTTCCCTGTCCGTCCACCAGCGGGCTTCGCAGCGAAAAATTCTGCGCCATGCGTACGATCGTGTCGTAGACGGCCGAGTCGCCGTGCGGGTGGTATTTACCGATGACGTCGCCGACGACGCGCGCGGATTTTTTGTAGGCCTTGTTATGCTGCAGCCCCATGTCCTCCATGGCGTACAGGATGCGGCGGTGCACGGGTTTGAGACCGTCGCGGGCATCCGGCAGGGCCCGGCCGACAATAACGCTCATGGCATAGTCCAGGTAGGACTTGCGCATTTCAGCTTCGATATTGATCTGGGTGTTCAGGGGGTTGGCTGTTTCCATGTGCTTTGGTCCGAATAGATGCAGTTAATCGTTAAATGTCAAGATTCTGGACATGCAATGCATTGTCATAGATGAAATCGCGGCGCGGTTCGACCTGATCGCCCATCAGGATGGTAAAAACCTCATCCGCCTCAACGGCGTCCTCGATAGTGACCTGCAGCATGCGCCGGTTTTCCGGCTCCATGGTGGTCTCCCAAAGCTGTTCCGGGTTCATTTCACCGAGGCCTTTGTAGCGCTGTATTTCCTGTGCCTTGCGTCCGCGCTCAAGGATGTGGTGCAATACCTCCGAGAGGGTGGCGGCCTCGGTCTGTTTGTCCTGCTCTTCAAGGATAAAGGGCGGCTCTCCGGCCGCCTTGAGCGAAGCGGCAATTTTTTTCAGGGCCATCATGTCGGGCGAGATCAGGAGCTCGAAGTCGATGGTCATTTTACGGGCGCGGCCGTTGCCGCCGCTCGTGCAGTGCAGGCTGTAGCAGTTGTGCTCGGTATCTTCGTCAAGTTCGAAGTTGGCTGGCGTTACATACTGGTAATAAAAGCTTGCATGCCGCCGCAAAGAGTCCAGCAGGCCCTTGAGCCGTGTTTTGTTCTTGAGCGTTTCCTTGTCAAAGGCGCCTTCAAGGGCAAGGGCGGACAGGATGTTTGTATCCAGGCCCCGGTGGGACATTTTGGTAAGGATATCCTCGAACCGCATGGCCCGCCGCGCAAGCTGCAACAGGCGCTGGCCGCTTAGCTGTGTGTCCGATTTGTTCGACGACATTTTCACTCCATCGATGCCGCAGGAAAGCAGGTATTCGACCAGGGCGGCTTCGTCGGCAACATAGTTCGCCTTCTGTTTGCCTTTTTTTACCCGGAACAGGGGCGGCTGCGCGATGAAGAGATGTCCGCGCTCTATCAGTTCCGGCATTTGCCGGAAGAAAAAGGTGAGCAGCAGGGTGCGGATGTGCGAGCCGTCAACATCTGCATCCGTCATGATGATGACCTTGTGATAGCGCAGCCTGGCGATATCGAAATCGTCCTTGCCGATGCCGGTTCCAAGCGCGGTTATGATGGTCTTGATTTCGTCGTTTTGCAGCATTTTGTCATAGCGTGCCTTTTCGACATTGAGGATTTTGCCCTTCAGGGGCAGGATCGCCTGGTTTTTGCGGTCGCGGCCCTGCTTGGCGGAACCGCCGGCCGAATCACCCTCGACAAGATACAGCTCGGCGAACTGGGGGTCTCGCTCCTGGCAGTCAGCGAGTTTGCCCGGCAGAAATCCGCTGTCAAGCGCGGATTTGCGGCGGGTCAGGTCCTTGGCGCGGCGCGCTGCCTCGCGTGCCCTTGAGGCGTCGATCGCCTTGCCCACGATCTTATTGGCTGCGCTCGGGTGCTCCTCGAAATAGGTCGACAGCTTGTCGTTCATCAGGGTTTCGACGATACCCTTTACCTCGCTGTTGCCCAGTTTGGTTTTTGTCTGTCCTTCAAACTGCGGGCTGGGGAGCTTTATGCTGATAACGCAGGACATGCCTTCGCGTATGTCGTCGCCGTCAAGCGAGGCTTTCAGGTTTTTGGCCACCTTTGCGTTCTGGGCGTAGGTGTTGACCGTCCGTGTAAGCGCGGACTTGAATCCCGACAGGTGGCTGCCGCCTTCATAGGTATGGATGTTGTTGGCGAATGAAAACGTGTTCTCCGCATAGCCGTCATTGTGCTGAAACGATATTTCAACTTCAACGCCGTCCCGTTCGCCGCTGACATAGATCGGTTTCGGATAGAGAATGTTTTTGTTGCGGTTGATGTATTCGACAAAAGAATTGATGCCGCCCTTGTAGCAGAATTCGTGTTTTTTTTCTGTGCGTTCGTCCGAAATCAGGATGAACAGGCCTCTGTTCAGGAAGGCGATCTCGCGCAGGCGGTTGGAAAGAACCTCGAAACTGAAGGCCGTGGTTTCGAAAATTTCCGAATCGGGCTTGAACACAACCTTGGTGCCGGTCTTTGTCGTGCTGCCGGTTACTTCAAGCTTGCTTGTCGGCACCCCGCGCTGATAGGTTTGGAAATAGACCGTGCGGTCGCGCCAGATTTCAAGTTCAAGGTACTCGGACAGCGCGTTCACGACCGAAACCCCGACGCCGTGCAGGCCGCCGGAGACCTTGTAGGAATCGTTGTCGAATTTGCCGCCGGCATGCAGTGTCGTCATGACGACCTCTGCGGCAGGTTTTTTTTCGGTGGGATGCATGTCGACCGGGATGCCGCGGCCGTTATCGACAACCGAAACCGTATTGTCGAGGTGAATGGTGACCTCGATGCGGTCGCAATAACCGGCCATGGCCTCGTCAATGGAATTGTCGACAACTTCATATACAAGGTGATGCAGGCCCTTGACGCAGGTTGAACCGATATACATGGCCGGACGTTTGCGCACCGCAGCCAGGCCTTCCAGGACCTTGATGCTTTCAGCGGTATATTTTTTTTCAGATGCGGATTTTACGGTTGTTTCGCCCATACAGCTATCCTCGCAATAAATCGTAAATGCGCTCAAAATCATCGCGCGAGAAAAATTCTATGACAACGCGTCCTTTATCGGGGCGCCCCTCTACATGGATTTTGGTGGCAAAGCGCTTGCGCAGCTCTTCGCGCACGTGGTCGAACTCGGCGAAATTTTTGCCCGAGGCCTTTTTGGGTATTTTTATTCCAAAAGAGCCAATTTTTATCTTTTTTATGTAGTTTTCTGTTTGCCGGACAGACAGGCCCTTTTTGACCACCATGCTGTGAAGCTTTTTTTGCTGCGCAGCTGTTTCTAGGGCAAGATAGGCGCGGGCATGGCCCATGGAGATGGTATTGTCCAGCAGGTCATTTTTGATGGTGTCGTCGAGCTTGAGCAGCCTGAGTGCGTTGGTAACGGCGCTGCGGCTCTTGCCTACTTTTTGGGCCACATCCTCCTGGGTATAATGATATTGTGCTATCAGGCTCTGATATCCCCGGGCTTCTTCAAGGGGGTTGAGGTCCTCGCGCTGAATGTTTTCAATAAGGGCAATCTCCTGACGTTCGCGGTCGTCAACATCTTTAAACATGACCGGAACCGTATCGAGCCCGGCCTTCATTGCAGCCCGCAGGCGGCGCTCACCGGCAATGAGCTCATAGCCGCCGTCGATCCTGCAGACAAGCAGCGGCTGCAGCACGCCTTTTTCTTTTATGGATGCGGCCAGCTCCTGAAGCCGCTTTTCGTTGAACTGCTTGCGCGGCTGGTGCGGGTTGGTTGTTATTTCCGCAAGCGGAACCCGAAGGGGCTGTGCCATGCCCTTGATGTCGGGCTTTTCGTCGGCAATCGGTATCAGGGCTCCGATGCCCCTTCCAAGACCTTTTTTTATCACGGCGCTGCCTCCCGTTCGCCTGACGCCTGTTCGGCTTCAATACCGAGCAGCTGCCGGGCAAGCTCTATGTATCGCTGTGCGCCAGCCGAGGTGCGGTCATAATAAAAAACCGGTTTTCCGTGGCTGGGGCATTCTGCCAGCCGTACATTGCGGGGAATGACGGCCCTGAAAACCTTGGACGGAAAGTGCTGCATGATTTCCGCAGCAACCTGATGGGACAGCTTGTTGCGCATATCGAACATCGTCAGTACGATACCCTCAAGCAGGAGGTCCGGGTTGAGGCTGGCCTTGACCAGCTTGATGGTTTTTAAAAGCTGGCTCAGCCCCTCAAGGGCGTAGTATTCACATTGCAGCGGTATGAGCACTGAATCAGAAGCCGCGAGGGCGTTGATGGTGAGAAGCCCAAGCGATGGCGGACAGTCGATAAAGATATAATCAAACCGGTCCTGTATGCCGAGCAGGCTTTTTTTTAGCCTGAACTCTCGTTCCGGCAGATTGACAAGTTCTATTTCCGCACCGGTCAGGTCAATGGTTGCGGGAACAAAAAAGAGATTGGGAACCTCGGTTTTCTGTACGATGGTCCCGATATCCCGGTCCAGCACCAGCGCGCCGTAAATGCTGTTGTGCGTCTCGGAGACAATATTTATGCCGCTTCCGGCATTTGCCTGCGGGTCAACATCTATTATCAGGGTTTTTTTGTTGTGCAGCGCCACGGACGTGCCAAGGTTTATGACCGTGGTGGTTTTTCCAACCCCGCCTTTTTGGTTGGCAACGCAGATTGTTTTTGCCATAGTACCTGTTTTTTCTTGTTTTTTTTGGTTTGCGTGCACCAAAGGGCTTCGCGCCTGAGCGCTGCGCGGGCCGTTCTGTAAGAGAGTGCTTTTTATACCACAGAAAAAAATTTTTTTAAAGAAAAAACTAACGCTTAGGAAATAAAAAGCCATGTTTCACGTGAAACATGGCTGAACAACAACAAGGCTTCGCGCATCCCCCTGTTCGGGCAGGCAGTACGTGTGCGTGGAGATTGCGTCGCCCTGCTTTAAGGTTGTTTTCACGGCCTCGATATCTTCTGTCGGCAGCCGCCCTTTCATGCAGACAATGCTTCCTCGGGTTTTTATCAGGGGGGCCGCAATAGCGATGATTTGTGCCAGAGAGCCGAATGCGCGGCTGATTGCCAGGTCGAATGTTGAAGGGGAAGGGTAGGACTGCGCCCGGCCGTTATAGATCTCGACGTTTTGCAGCTGCAGGGAGCGGACGGCATGCTTCAGGAAGGCGCATTTTTTTCCGATCGATTCAATCAACACAACGCTGCAGCCGGGCTCAAGTATGGCCAGGGGTATGCCGGGGAAGCCGCCTCCTGAGCCTATATCGGCTATGCTTTTGGCGGCAATGTCGATATAGCGTGTTATCAGGATCGAGTCGAGAAAATGTTTGATTGCAACGGCGCGCGGGTCAACGATACGGGTAATGTTGGTGGAGCGGTTCCAGTCAAGCAGCTCAAGCATGTAGTGCAGAAACAGCTCGCGCTGTTGTTTTGAGATAGGAATACCCGCATGTTCGACTGCTATGCCAAAAAATTCCAGCCAGGCTTCGTTTTGCATTTGCTTTCCGGATATGCTCAGGATATAAATCCGAAGGTCGATTTTTTTTCGGCACGGGTTTCACGTGAAACAGTGTGTGGGTACTATACTGTATCTGTTGAAAAAAATAAAAAATTTTTTGTTCGGTTTGTCGCATGAATACAGGTGATGAAAAATTTTATGAAAAAATTTTGGCCTCTATTGGCGACGGTCTCTATGTTGCCGATTCCTGCGGTGAGATTATCTGGGTGAACGAGGCTCTAACCCTGATGCTGGGTGTCGGGGAAGATGAATTGCTGGGAACCCCAGCGGCCGGGCTGCTGGCAGGGCCCTCCCGCAACGCAGATGGAACGGTAGGCGGCGGTTTGGCGCCGGGTTTTCATGAAACATTCCTTGACGAATGCAGGCGCAGGGACGGCACACTCTTTCCAGTAGAAATACGCCTGTCGGCCCTGCAAGAAGCCGGCGGAACGGTCGGTGCTTTGCGCGATATTGCAGAGCGAAGAAGTGCTGATCGGGCGCTTCGGGCAGCTGAGCAGAAATACCGCGACCTTGCGGATTCTTTGCCCCAGACAGTGTTTGAAGCGGATCCGGACGGGGTTTTGAGTTTCATAAACAAAAACGCCTGTGAGGCGTTCGGCTACTCGGCCGAAGAACTCGCGCCGGGATTCAATGCCTTTGATCTGCTGGTGCCTGAGCAGCGCCTTGGGGCACGGGAAAATTTAAAGCGCTTTATCGACGGGCAGCAGCACAGCGGCAATGAATACTGTGCGCTTCGCAAAGACGGAACGACGTTTCCCGTGCTGATCCATGCCGCCCGCATACAGGGGCCGCATGGGGTTACGGGTGTGCGCGGTTTTATGATCGACATCGAGGACCGGAAAAAAATAGACGAAGAATTGTTGAAGGCCCGGCGCCTTCAATCGATAGCGTCGCTTGCCGGCGGGGTCGCCGAGGATTTTAATACCATTCTTTTAGCTGTGCTTGGCAATATCAACATAGCCCAGCACCATGCCGCCGACAACACAGATATTGCCGGGCCACTTGTGGCTGCCGAACGCGCAGCCCTGCGTGCCAGGGACGCGACCGAGCAGCTGCGCATGTTTTCCCGCGGAGGTTCGTTTTCAAAGGCGCCGCTGCTCATCGATGCAATGCTCAGGGAGGCCTGTGAATACGCGCTTAAGGGATCGCCCCTGCAGGTTGTCTTTGAGCTGGCCCCTGACCTGTGGACCGTAAACGCCGATGCCTCCCAGATCCGTCAGGTATGCATTAACCTCATTATCAATGCTGATCATGCAATGCCGGATGGCGGCTGTTTAACCGTTGCAGCGAAAAATATGATGATCGGAGCCGCGGACAACCTGACCCTCCGGGACGGGCCCTATGTGCGTATCGCCATACGCGACCAGAGCATAGGAATCCTGAATGAACATGTGCAGCATATTTTTGAGCCGTATTTTACGGCCCGGCGGCGCGGCAGCGGGGTGGGACTCGCAACAGCCTATATTGTCGCAAGAAATCATGAAGGTCTTATTGTTGCGGAGTCCGAGTTTGGCAGGGGAACGACGTTTTATCTTTATTTGCCGGCAGAAAAAAATAAAAAAGACTAATTAAGTATAAATAGGCTAATTTTTATTAAAAAACATATTCAAATACTTTTTTTGCTTTACACATCACTAACGCTGAGTCGAGGAACGTGCGGATGGATACTTGAACGGGTTCCAGGTAATGGCCGCACAGGCCCGGTTGCTGATCAGTCCGGCGGCCTTGCGCAGGCCGCGGTCGTGGGCGATTGCCGCGGCATTCTGCCGCATCCAGTCCCGAACAACCTGCTTAACGGCCTGTCCGGTGCTGTTCTGTTGTCCTGATTTTTTGCCGAAGTGCTTTTCGAGGTTGATGATTTTTCCGCGCGCGATGTTGCGGGCGATGCGGTAGGCCGGGCTGATGGGCTGCATCCACAGCGGGAAATTCAGGCGCACATTCAGGCGGCGGTTTTTTTCAAGGTGAAACAGGTGAAAAAAAGAAAATCGCTCCGAGCTCTGCTGGCCCTTGTGGTATACGACCGCGTCGGGCACGCATATGCCGCGGCAGTTTGCGGCATGCAGCCGGAACCCCAGATCGATATCCTCGAAATAAGCGAAATATAATTCATCGAAAAACTGCCCGGGCGTTATGCTGACACGGCGCACGCAGTCGGCGGAATACAGTGAAGCAGCCCCGCATGCGCTGTAGATTCTGCGGGGTTCGCGAATGCCGTCCCAGGGCCGCATGCTGCGCAGCACAAAGCCGGCGCCGTCGGGCAGCAACCCGTCGCCGTCCGAGCAGATCAGTTCTGTTTGCGGGTAGCACATGATGCGCGCCGAGGCAAAGTTCGCTTCGGCCTGCAGCACGCCTCGCATGAGGTTCGCAAGCCAGTCAGGCTCTACCAGGCAGTCATTGTTCAGGTTGAGGATATAGTCGCAGCCGCGCTCCAGGGCCCATCTGATACCGTCGTTGTTGCCGCCCGCAAACCCTCGGTTCTCTGGGTTGGCGATCAGGTGGACTTCGGGAAACAGCCCGGCCAGGCGCGCGGCTTCATTGTTGTCCGATCCGTTATCGACCAGCACGGTTTTGAAATTGCGGTAGTCGCAGCTCCGCAGCGATTCAAGGCAGGCAACGCTGTCGTCAAAACCGTTCCAGTTGAGCACTATTATGGCAACAGCGGGTTCGTTCATGGCAGTGTTACGGGTGAAG
>Ga0272441_10016825_pt1 | contig 10061 bp, 7 predicted proteins | sample SSMProp6N_FD_193582 | JGI IMG/M metagenome (GOLD analysis project Ga0272441, IMG submission 193582) | Marine sediment archaeal communities from Little Sippewissett salt marsh, Falmouth, MA, United States - SSM-Prop-6N | ecosystem: Environmental > Aquatic > Marine > Wetlands > Sediment ... | reverse complement strand
TACCCAGACCTTTTTGGATAATGTTATGCGCGGAGGATTACCGATCACCCTGCCGACTGGGGACGGTCAATCCGTTTTCAATGTCTTCAGCCGCAAGCACGGCGATTTGGAACGGGATTATAATTTCTTTTTATTGGCCCCGACCCCGTATTCCCAAGGGAACGGGAATTACCGGGACGTAAACCAGAACCGGCGCAATGATGTATGGTTCAATCCCGAGGTGCGGGAAAACCATATTGTCGATTTTATGAATTTGATACAGGCTGACGGGTATAATCCTTTGGTGGTGAACGGGTCGTCCTTTATCGTTCGTGATGATGAGGCAGTGAAAAAAATCATTAAGGCCAGTCTGAAAAAAGATTCGCCGGCATTGCGGCAAAAATTAAAACAAGGTTTTCAGCCCGGTGAATTGCTGACATTTTTGACCAAACAAAAAATTCCGCTTAAGGTAACGCCTAAAAGTTTTTTTATTCGGGTGATGGCTCATAGTCATGAGCAGCTCGTGGCCCAGCATGGGGAAGGTTTCTGGATTGATCACTGGACCTATAATCTTGATTTGATCGAAAGTTATCTGGGGCTTTACCCGGAATCCCTGCGCAGTCTTTTAATCGAAAACAAGACTTTTCATTTCTATTACAATTCCCATGCGGTGTTGCCGCGTGACCGGCGTTATATTCAGACCGACGATGGGGTGCGGCAATTTCATTCCGTAACCGAAAGCAAGGACATACCGACCGCCGCTTTGGGGGACCGGCTGCGAACCTGCAACGGAACAGGGGAGATCTATCACACGCATCTGATGGCTAAGTTATTATGTCTGATTGTGAACAAGGCCGCGACCCTGGATCCTTCGGGGATCGGCATTGAGATGGAAGCGGACAAGCCCAATTGGTATGACGCCCTCAACGGTCTGCCGGGATTGCTGGGCTCTTCGCTGAATGAGACCCTTGAGCTGAAACGTTACTGCCTTTTTCTTTTAAAGGCGATTAAGACCTTGGAACTCGACGACGAAGATCTGTTACCATTTTTCGAAGAGCTCGCGGACTTCATCCGGGAATTGATGGCCGTTCTAAAAAAGGAAAAGGATCCTTACTTCTACTGGCAAAAGGCCAATGACTTCAAAGAGCATTACCGCAGCCGGATTCGGCATGGTATTGCCGGCGAAGAATTGAGTCTTTCGATAAGGGATATTCGGGAGTTTCTCGAACTTGTTTTGCAACGGACTGATGAGGCCGTCCGCCTCAGTATGGATAAAGACGGATTGTTGTGTTCTTATTTTTATCATGAGGTAAAAGATTATGAAACAGCTACATCGGTCACTGGTCAGGAGATCATTCGTCCGAAGACATTCCATTTGCACCGCCTGCCGTTGTTTCTCGAAGGTTTTGTGCATGCCCTGCGGGTTACCCAGGATTCGTTAGAGGCCCATCGTTTATACCGTCGCCTGAAAATCAGCCCTTTATTTGACCGTAAATTAAAAATGTATAAAGTCAATGCTGATCTGTCTGAAGAGACCCCGCAGATCGGACGCAGCTGTATCTTCCCGCGGGGCTGGCTGGAGAACGAGTCGGTCTGGTTGCACATGGAATATAAATATCTGCTGGAACTGCTGCGTTGCGGCCTGTATAAAGAATTTTATGAAACGTTCCGGGATGTCGCGGTCCCGTTTCAGGATGCCAGCCGTTACGGTCGCAGTATCCTGGAGAATTCCTCTTTTCTGGTTAGCAGCGCGCACAGCGATCCGGCTTTACACGGACGGGGTTTTGTGGCGCGTCTTTCCGGAAGTACCGCTGAATTCGTGCATATCTGGCTCTGGATGAACACCGGTCCCGACCCGTTTCAATGGGGGTGGGAACAGGAGTTAACCCTAACCCTGCGTCCGGTCCTGGCCGGTTGGATGTTTTTGAAACAGCCACAGGAAATCACTTATTGGGATTGTCAGTCGAAACGGCAAACGGCCTGTATTCCGAAAGATGCTTATGCCTTTATATTTCTGGGTTCGATTTTGGTCGTTTACCATAATCCCAGCCGGCGGGATACGTTTGATAATTTGCCCATCAAGCGCATCGTCCTGGAATATCCCGGCCGTAAAAAAACAGTCAGCATCCAGGATGACAACATCATCCCGTCACCCTACGCCCGTGATGTCCGTGACCGCAAAGTCAAACGGATTGATATTTTCTTTTAGCCCTCTTGTTACCCAGTCTCTGGGACTACCGGTGATGGTCTTGACAAATTTTTCCCAGTGCGGTTTTTCTTTCACCGTCATTTCTTGACACCTACAATAACTTATCTTAAAATTACTTTTTAAGAATTTAACCAATCTAACAATATTTGGCAAGGAGGGAACTTATGGCTGATACAGGGATAACCGCCATCAACGCGCGGGTAAAACAGGAAAGCGCCTTTCTCGAACAATTGCGGATGGAAATTCGCAAGATTATCGTTGGTCAGGAGAATATGGTCGAGCGGCTTTTGATCGGACTTTTAGCCAACGGTCATATTTTGATCGAAGGGGTTCCGGGACTGGCCAAGACCCTAGCGGTACGGACATTGGCTCAGACCATTCAGGCCAAATTTCAGCGCCTGCAATTCACCCCGGATATGCTTCCGGCTGATCTGACCGGGACCTTGGTTTATGATCAACAAAGCGGCCGTTTTAATGTCAAAAAGGGCCCTCTGTTTGCGAACATCATTTTGGCGGACGAGATCAACCGCGCGCCGGCCAAGGTTCAAAGTGCCTTGTTAGAGGCTATGCAGGAACGCCAGATCACGATCGGGGAAGAAACCCTCAAACTCCCTGAGCCGTTTTTGGTTCTGGCGACGCAGAATCCGATCGAACAGGAAGGTACGTATCCGTTGCCCGAGGCCCAGGTGGACCGTTTTATGCTCAAACTCAAGATTACGTACCCGTCGAAATCGGATGAGTTAAAGATTCTCAAGCGGATGGCATTCACCGAGCAAACGATTCAGGCCCGGGCGGTGATTCAACCGCAGGATATTACCCGTGTCCGCGCTATTGTGGATGAAGTGTATATGGACGAGAAGGTCGAGGGGTACATCGTCGATGTGGTGGAAGCCACCCGCCGACCCGAACAGTACCGGTTGGATGATCTCAAGGGTCTGATCCAATACGGCGCATCCCCGCGGGCCACGATCAATCTGGTCTTGGCCGCCAAGGCGCATGCCTTTCTCCAGGGTCGCGGATATGTCACTCCGCAAGATATCAAGACGATCGGCATGGATGTTCTCCGTCACCGGGTGATCGTGACGTATGAAGCTGAGGCGGAAGAGAAAACGGCTGAAGAGATTATTCAACGGATATTCGAGGAAATCGAAGTTCCTTAATAACGAGGCGGCTTGACATATCGCAAACCGCCATTGATCGATTCCTGCCCATATGTTGACCAGAGAAATCATTAAAAAAATACGCCGGATCGAGATCACAACCTCGCGACTGGTAACGGATGCCTTGGCCGGACAGTACCACAGTGTGTTTAAAGGTCGCGGCATGGAATTCGACGAAGTCCGTGAGTATATCCCTGGAGATGATGTCCGGGATATTGACTGGAATGTGACCGCCCGCACCGGGGTGGCGCATATCAAGAAGTATGTTGAGGAACGCGAGCTGACGGTTATGCTGTTGGTGGATGCTTCGCTTTCGTGTCATTTCGCCAGTACGAACACATTGAAAAACCGGTTGGCGGCCGAGATCGCGGCTGTATTGGCCTTTAGCGCGATTCGAAACAACGACAAGGTCGGTCTGATCTTTTTCACGGATAAGATCGAAAAATTTCTGCCCCCACGCAAGGGAGTGAAGAACGTTTTACGCCTCATTCGCGAGATTCTTTATTTCCAGCCCCAAAACACGCGCACTCATATCGGCCGCGCCCTGGAATTCTTGAGTAAGGTCACTACGCGGCGTTCGGTCGCGTTCTTGATTTCGGATTTTATCGATCCCGAAACGGGACCGGCTCAAGAGCCGGCATTTTATAAACCGCTTTTGATCGCGAACAAAAAGCATGATTTGATTACCGTTACCCTGAATGATCCCCGGGAACGTGATTTGCCGAACTGCGGATTGGTGCAGCTTCGGGATGCCGAGTCCGGACAACCTTTTCTTTTGGATACATCGAGCCGGATTGTCCGGGAGCGTTTCCGTCAGAATTATCACCAGACATTGGCAAACCGTAACCGGGTGTTTAAGCGCGCGGGCGTCGATCATATTGATGTGCACACCGACCGACCATATATCCAGGAATTAGTTAAATTTTTCCGGCAACGCAAACGCCGGTATCGATGATATGATAGCGCACGTTCCATTCGATAACGCCTTATGGATGATTGCGGATCTGACCAACACAATCCGGGAACTGAAAGACGTGCGTCCGCCATTGGCATGGCCGTATGGTATTTCGATCTGGCTTGTGCTATTGATCATTTTAGCGGTCGGATTGCTTTTGTTAATCGGTTGGTACTTGAAGAAACGTGCCAGGTCCCAGGATGTTCAGGTTCCCGCTCCCCATCCGGACCCCTGGCAGGTTGCGTCGCAACGGCTCCGGGAACTTCGGCAGCAGGACCTGCCCGGGCAGGGTTTGATCAAGGAATATTATATCCGGCTGTCGGCGATTGTGCGGGAGTATATAGAGTTACGCTTTTTGATCCGTGCCCCTGAAATGACCACCGAAGAATTTTTGGATTCTTTAAAGGGTTCCGCAATCTTGAATCAAACCCAAAAACAGGCGCTGAACGAATTTTTAACCTGTTGTGACATGGTGAAATTTGCCCGGTATTCATCCAATCCGTCCGAGATGGACAAGAGTTTCGTTTTGGCGGAAAAACTGATCGAAGAAACCCGGCCAGCCGACAGCCCGGCCGGCAGCGCGCATTCTTGATTTGACGAGATGGTATTTAAAACACCCTGGATTCTTGTAACGATACCGTTTGGGATCGCGGTTTTGGTTTTCCTGCTGCGACGGCAGCGACAGCCTGGGCTGCGATTTCCGACGACAGCCGTATTGGTGAGCCTTCCGGTGACCTGGAAAGGGCGCCTGCGCCGGTTGCCGATGATCATGCGGATCATCGTTATCGTTCTTTTTCTCATGGCCTTGTCCGGCCCGCGCCGGACCTTGGAACACACCTTTATTCAGTCCGAAGGGATCGATATCGTCCTGACGATTGATACTTCCGGCAGTATGGCAGCCGAAGATTTTATTATCGCCAATAAACGCGTTAACCGTCTGGAAGTCGTGAAGGACGTGGTGGAGGAGTTCATTGATCAACGGCGCTCCGACCGGATCGGGCTGATTGCCTTCGCGGGATTGGGTTATACCGTCAGCCCGATGACAACGGATTATGACTGGCTGAAAACCAATCTGAAACGTATCCGGTTGGGTTTGATCAAGGATGGTACGGCTATCGGATCAGCCATTGCCGCGTCCCTGTCCCGTCTGACCAAAAGCGAGGCCCAAAGCAAGATCATCATTTTATTAACGGACGGGATGAACAATTCCGGGAAAATTGCCCCTTTAGAAGCGGCCCGCGCCGCTCAGGCCATGGGGATTAAGATCTATACGATCGGGGCCGGCAGCGAAGGGATGGTGCCTTTTCCGGTAACGGATTTTTGGGGCCGGACCATTTATCAGCGGGTGCAGATTGACATGGATGAGGATATCCTGCGCGAGATTGCCGATATGACCGGTGGCCGCTATTATCGTGCCATGGATACGGCTTCCTTACGCGATATTTATCGCGAAATCGATCAACTGGAAAAAACCGAGATCAAGCAGTGGGGTTACAAACAGTATAAAGAATTGTTCGTTTATTTGTTAACGGCTGCCTTGCTTCTCTTAATTTTGGAATTGTTATTATCCAACAGCCTTTGGCTGAATATCCCTTGATATGATACGATTTGCGCAACCCATGATACTGGCCTGGCTGTGGGCGCTCGTGCCCCTGGCATTATTTTTTGTTTGGGCCTATCATCGCCGGCAAAAACGCCTCCAGCGTTTTATTCAACAAAATTTAGTGAATCAGGTGGCCAGCGGTTATCAACCGAAACGTTTCCGGACCAAGGCGATTTTTTTATTATCCGTTTTTACCTTTTCGATTTTAGCCCTGGCGCGTCCGCAATGGGGATTTGAATGGCAGCCGGTCAAACGGGAAGCCCTGGATATCCTGATCGCCATTGACACATCCAAAAGCATGTTGACCCAGGATGTCAGGCCCAATCGCCTGGCGCGGGCCAAGCTATCTATCCAGGATCTCTTGAAAAAGGTAAACGGCGACCGGATCGGGATCATCGCCTTTGCCGGGGATGCCTTTTTGGTTTGCCCGCTAACCGTCGACTACAGCGGAGTGCTGCTGACCATGGAAGATCTGGATGTGAACACGATCTCCCGCGGCGGCACCTGTATTCAAGCCGCTATTGAAGTTGCGCTTAAGGAGTATCGCGACGTTCCGAGTCAATACAAGGTTTTGGTTATCCTAACCGATGGTGAAAATCTGGAAGGGGATGCCTTGTCAGCTGCCCGGGAAGCCCGCCGGGCGGGTATTCGGATTTACACCATCGGCCTCGGGACCCGCGAGGGCGAGCTGATTCAAGTCGAGGATGTTTTTGGACAGAAACAATTTTTAAAAGATCAGGAAGGAAATTTTGTCAAATCCCGGCTCAATGAAACTTTGTTACAGGATTTGGCCCTGAGCACCAATGGGATTTACATCCGGGCCAGCGGGGCGGAATCGGGTCTGGACACGGTATATGACCGCGAACTTTCGCGTTTGGAAAAACGGGAAATCGAAAGTTCCATGGAAAAGAAATACCATGACCGTTTTCAATATCCGCTGACATTAGCGCTATTATTATTAGTGGTGGAAACATGTTTAACAGCTACTTCCAAAAAGTCATCGTTGCCTTCAAGCTCACGTTAATTTTTTTGCTGGCGGGCCTGATGGGTGCCGGGACGGTGTCGGCGGCATCAGTGACCGGAAACGTCAAGAGCGGGAACAGATTCTATGCTGAAGGTGATTACACGCAGGCGTTTAAACAATACCAGGAGGCCTTGCAGGTTGAACCGGAATCGGATATTATAAATTTCAATCTTGGAACAGCTCTTTATAAGACCGGAGATTATGTAACCGCCATACCTCATTTAGAAAAGGCCTTGTTGAGTGAGAATGACGAGTTGCGGCAACAGGTCCATTATAATCTTGCCAATGCCCTGTATTATTTCGGACTGTCGCAAGAAGAGGGAAATATCGATCTGGCGATCGATTCATTGGAGAAAGCCCTGGGTCACGAAAAAGAGGTCTTAAGCGTTTCTCCGGACGATCCGGATGCCCGATTCAACCGGGAGGTCATTGAACGCGAACTGGAGAGATTGAAGCAAGAACGCGAAAAGCAATCTCAGAATCGTTCCTGTCCGCGGCCTAGCCAGGATGATCAGGATTCACAAAATCAGCAAAACCAGAATCAGAACCAGAATCAGAACCAATCTCAAAAGAACCAGTTGCAGCCGCCTGAAACCAATCAGGAACAGCAAAAGCAACCGCCGGCGGGTAGGGAGCAGGAGCAAAATCAAGGACAGAAGCCGGATCAGGAGCCGGAACAGAACGCACCTTCACAGGCCCAGAACAAACAGGAATCATCCCAAAACCAGCAACAACAGAGGCCGGCTCAAGCCAAGCCCGGCGAGATGACTAAGGATGAGGCCGAGCAGTTACTTCAAAAGTATCAACAGACCGAAGAACCCGGCGGGATCTTATACCTCAATCCGGAACAAGGTAGCGATTCTCCGGTTTCGAAAGACTGGTAAAAGAAGGAAAAAGGAAGAAGGAATAAGAAAGTAAGAAAGAAGAAATAAGGAAAAAAAGAAATTAAAACAGAAAACACAAGACGGTCAACGGTAAACGAAATAAAGCAGCTTAAAGTTTAACGTGTAAGATATAAAGATGGTGACACGAATGCAAAATTTCCTGGGAATCGGCCGAATGGCGATTGCCCTGATGTTTTTTCTCGCAGCACCGGTTTGCGCCGACGATGTGTCGTTCGAAGCCGTCGTTGACCGCAATACCGTTGAACTTGGCTCGTTCGTTCAATTGACTTTGACCGTCCGGGGGGCAAAAAATCTGGATCCAATCCAACTCCCGGATTTGGACGGTTTCGCCGTCCGTTACCTGGGCCACTCCACCAGGGTTTCGATTGTTAACGGTCAGACCTCGACCTCCGTTTCTTATATCTATAACCTTTATCCGACCCAAACTGGAACGTTAAAGCTTCCGCCGTTTATCATTATTTATGAAGGACAGGAATACCAAACTGAATCGATCACGATTAACGTCATCGAGGCGGATTCGTCTTCGCAGGGTGCAGCTTCGGGTGAACAAGCACAGGTCACCCTGAAAGACAAGATATTTTTACGCTTGACCACACCCAAGCGGGAGGTTTTCGTTCATGAAAGAGTCCCGGTGACGCTTCGCCTGTATATCAGCAATCTGCAAGTCCGGAATATTCAATATCCGGAGATCCAGCATGAGGGATTTACCATCGAGGATTATCAGGAGCCGCGGCGGGGAACGGAGATCATTAACGGCCGGCAATACCAATATTTTGATTTTCAGACCAGCCTGTATCCGACCCAGGTGGGACAACTTTTCTTAGGCCCGGCCAAGCAGATTTGCGAGATTGTTTTTCAGGGTCGTTCCCGTCGGCAGCGGATCTTCGGCGGTTTTATGGATGAGGATTTTTTTGACAGTTTTTTTGATTCGTTTGATACCCGGCCGGTGACAATCGAGTCGAATGCCTTGGATATCCAGGTTCAGGCTTTGCCGACAGAAGGGCGGCCCGACGGTTTTTCCGGCGGAGTGGGAGAATATGAATTTGAAGTTCAGGTTTCTCCCCGCCAGGTCAAAGTCGGAGATCCGATCACGGTTCGCATGATGCTGCGGGGACAGGGAGATCTTGACCGGATTAAGCTGCCGGCGTACGATGCCAAAATATTGATGTCCAAACAGTTCAAAACCTATGAAGCTGATTTGACGCTCGGTGAAGACGAAAAGTTCCTGGAACAGGTTATCGTGCCCAAAGACGCCTCTGTTAAGGAAGTCCCGGCAATAGAATTTTCCTATTTCGATACCAATCAAAAGAGTTATCGCACCATTGTCCGCGGGCCCTTTGATGTTCAAGTCGATGAATTAGCCAAGGAGGAACGCTCGCGCGTGGTCGGTCTTGATCAGGATTCCTGGGGCAAACGTGAAGGGCTGAAGGAGGTCGGGCGAGACATCCTTTTTATCAAGAAGTCGCCCGGTCAATGGCAGCCAGTGAATTTTCAGCTGTACCGGCGTCCTGGATTCATCGTCAGTGTCGTTATTTATCTGGGGCTTTGGGCCGGTCTGTACATGTTTCACGGTTTTCGCCAAAGATTAAAGACCGACCGGCGTTTTGCGCGGCGTCTTTTGGCGCCGCGACAGGCCCGCCAGGATCTTGCCCGATGTCGCGAGTTTCTTAAGAAAAAAGATCAGTCCCGGTTCTATGACGCGGTCTTTAAAACCCTGCAAAACTACCTGGGGAATAAATTTCATCTTTCGCCCGGATCGGTCACCCGTCAGGCCGTCGAAACGAAATTAACGGACCGTAACCGCGAGGCGGGCATTCTTGATAAGATACAGCAGGTGTTCGAGGATTGTGAAATGGTGCGCTATGCCTCCATACCGGGGAATGAAGAGGCCATGCGTCAATGTTTTCGTCAGACAGAGGAAATTATCGATTTTTTTGAGAGGATGGGCATTTAATGCGATTGAGACGATTGATCTTATTATTTTGGGTATTGATCACGGTCCCCGGTTACGCGCTGAACCGGCAGGAGGCGGATGTCGTTTTTGAACAAGCAAATACGGCTTACCGGGAGGCGGATTATCAACAAGCCGCAAAGTATTATGAACAGATCCTGGATGGGGGATGGGAGAGCGGGGCTTTATTCTATAATTTGGGCAGTAGTTATTTTAGGGAGGGGGACTTGGGCAAGACGATTCTGAATTATGAACGAGCCCGCCGGTTGATCCCG
>Ga0272441_10016824_pt1 | contig 10061 bp, 4 predicted proteins | sample SSMProp6N_FD_193582 | JGI IMG/M metagenome (GOLD analysis project Ga0272441, IMG submission 193582) | Marine sediment archaeal communities from Little Sippewissett salt marsh, Falmouth, MA, United States - SSM-Prop-6N | ecosystem: Environmental > Aquatic > Marine > Wetlands > Sediment ... | reverse complement strand
GGTCGCTCACCACGGCCGCCACGTACAGATCGTCATCGGGTCCGTTGGCCACGTACACTCCCGTGTCATAGCCACCTGCCGGACCATCGAGGGTCGTCCACGCCTCGAGACGCATCGTGCTGCTGAATCGAGCGAGCCATATATTCGCGCCGCCATCCACCTCGCTGTAAACCCCCGCGTGAAACAGCCGGCCGCTTCGGTCCGAGGTCATCACGTAGGCGATGTCCTCACCGTCCACGGGACCGTTGATGGTGTAGGAATCCCCCAGGTTCAGGTCGGTGTCGAAGGTGGCCATCCAGATGTTGTAGCTCTCACCGGGCTCGATCATCGTCCCGGTCACGAATACCGACCCTGATCCGTCGCACACGATTCCGTACCCCTTGTCTTCGTCGGTGGTCGGCCCTGCAATAACCACGTCATCGATGAATGTCAAATTCTCATCAAATTTTCCGATCCAGATATCGTAGTCAGTCACATCCTGTGTCATTGAACCGCTCACAAAAAGATTTCGCTCGTCGTCAAAAACCATGAATCTCGCTTTGTCCGTATCGCTAACAGGTCCATCCAAAGTAAAACTGTCTATTAATTGCAGTTCTGTGTCCAATATTGCCAAAAAAATATTGGCGCCTTCGTTTTCCTCGTGCAATGTTCCGGCAAGATATAATTTGTCCGATATTTCATCGTACAAAATTCCATATCCATCGTCGGAATCGGACTCCGAACCGTTGAGTGTCCAGTCATCCTGAAACACGAGATTCAGGTCGAACTTCCCGAGCCAGATGCTGTGATACGCGCCCACCTCGGTCATATATCCGACCACGTAGAGATGACCACGGTCATCAAATGCCATGGTATAACCCTCGTCATCTCCGTTGACCGGTCCATTGATTATCACGCTGTTCACATAGTCGAGATTTGTGTCGTATTTCGCGAGCCATATATCTCTGCCATTCCCAGCTCGAGTGACATACCCAGAGGCATAGACATATCCATCCGGACCAACAGTAATTCCTCGTGCCTCATCATTGCCATGTTCGCCACTGTCAATGCTCATATGATGAAGGAGTACAAACGCCTCGGACTGGTGATTTGTGTGAAACAAATTTGTAATTTCGGATCGTGTATGACTCCGATTATTGTCAATCGTGGATTCTCTCATATCGGCCGCATATCCTGCCGAAATAATGCAGAAGAGCGCGACCTGCAGGAGGACTGACACTTTCATCCCCGTCCGACACCCCATTGCCCTCGACCAGCAAACCGGCCTCGACGGGATCCGCGATCTTGGATGGCAGGAGACTCTCTCGATTTCGTCAACGACTGTCGGCTCCGACAGATGATCGGCCATGACGTCCAGAACCCCCTTTCAGCCTTGCGTCCGCTATCTCCGAAGTCTACACTCCCCGCAGAGGGGCGTCCGGTCCGTCGATTGCTGGCGACGAGGCTCGGTGCTTTTCCGCGACCGGTCCCCCTCCGGAAGGCGGTTGAGGCTTTGGGGTTCGCACCGTCGCCCGACTATTTGCCCGGGAGGGCATCATGGCCAACAGCGAAGACCCTCGAGAAACTCTGCGCGCACTGGGCGAGGAGTTGTCCAATTTTCAGGCCATCATGGAGCACGTGCGATCCATCCCGAGCCAGTTCACCATGGACAACGTGGACATCTACGGGGAGACCTTTCCACTCAACGGAGTCGACGGCGGCGACCACATCATCTTTTTGGATTTCGTCGAACGTTACGATCTCGACCATCTCGCACACTGTGCATTGCGTGCCGGACACGACGCGCGGGCCGCGCGGTTGAAGAGCTTGGAGGACAGGATCGGCGTTTTGCTCGCCGATGCCAGCGGACACAGCAGCACCGACGCCTTGCTCACCGCCATGCTCCACCAGGCCTTCCTCACCGGCGTGCTGTACGAGTTGGAGATGAACGGGCACGTCACCGCAAAGCTCTTCGAGATCTTGAACACGAGGTTTCACAGATCGTCGGCCGTGACCAAGTACCTCACGATGATCTATGGCGAGATCTCCGAGGACGGCACCTTCCGTTTCATTTCGGCCGGCCACCCCAAACCCATGATCTTCTCCTCGGAGTTCAACTGCTTTGTCAATATCGACCCGTCACGACTCACCACCACGTTCCCAGTGGGCATGTTCCCGGCCGAGACCGACGTGGACGAACGGCTGGACAGCGAGCCGCTGGTGTACAAGAAGAAGTACACCGTCAACGAGGTCAATCTCATGGCGCCGGGCGACATCCTCCTTCTCGCCACCGACGGGCTCTTCGAGCACTCCGACGGAGAGGTCGATTTCGTCCCCGACCAGCTTCAGGCGACGGTGCGCCGGGTCAAGAACGGCTCGGCAAAGGAGATCGTCGCCGCTATTCACGGGGCGATGATGGCCTGTGCTCCGCCCGAGGACGATGTCAGCCTGGTGGTGATCAAACGAACCCGTTGACCCGGACCCTCAAGGACTGTCACGGAGGTCCTTGCCCAGCGACTCGAGACGCTGAATCTCGCCCACCACGAGGGTCGCGATCTCTGCGGGCAGTGCCGGGATGTCATCCGCCTGATGATCGACGCTTTCGGTCCAGAGGGGATCCGTCTGGTCGCGTCGAAAGAGCTGTGATCTGACTCGGACCCACTCCTCACCCTCCTTCACCCCGATCCGCTCAAGAGAACCCCGGAGCACGTAGTCGATGCTCTTCGCCCGGCCAGAAACCATTTCCGTATCGAGGTCCGCACCCCCGACGCGATCATCGGAAGTCACAACAACGAACCCGTTCACCGCTGCGAGCCGACTCGAGATCTCGTCCGACACCCGGATCGACGTTTCCCTGTCGTCCGCTTCACCGTGGGATTGGAAAGGCATGACCGCGATCCGGACAACCGCTCCCGCGACGGCCGGCCGGTTGTGCAACATCGCACGGTACCCCATGTGGAGCAGCCCGAAGGCCACGACGGCCGCCACGACGGCCGGAACGGCGGCCAACAGGATGGGCGCGACGCGAGGCAGACGCCGACTCCGAGACGGGCCCTCCGGGACCGTCACCAGAGTCTGGAGGGCCGACCTCACGCTGTGGGCTGACTGGAACCGGTCCTCGGGACGTTTGTGCAGGCACCGCCGGATCACACCGTCAAAGGCCGGGGTCACCCGCGACGTGTTCTGCGAAACCAACGGAGGATCCTCGGTGAGGATGGCCGCCTCGCTGTCCTGCGGAGTCACCCTCCGGAACGGGCTCAGCCCGGTCAGCATCTCGTACAGCAGAACACCAAGTGCAAAAATATCGGACCGCTGGTCTACCGGATCACCTCGAAGGTGTTCGGGTGGCATGTACTCGCGTTGTCCAGCCACGTCCACCGGACCGATGCCACACAACGTGACGACGCCGTCGTCGGTGATGACCACGTTGGTCGGATCCAGACCGAGGTAGATCACCCCCGCGTCGTGGGCTGCCGCCAGGCCCGAGGCGATCTGTGATCCGATGTCGATGACCTGCCGATTCGACAACGTGCGCGAATCCATGGCCTCCCGCAACGATTGACCTGCGACATGGTCGGTGACGACGCAGGGTCGGCCGCCGTGGATCCCGACACCATGCACGTTCACCACATTCGGGTGGTCGAGGCCTGCGGCCGCCCGAGCGTCTCGCTCGAGCCCCTTCAGGAGAACCGGGTCATCGGAGTACTCTTTGGGCAACACCCGGACAACCACATCCCGACCGTGCCGCTCGTCACGGGCCCGGTAGACTTCGCCCATGCCGCCAACGCCGAGTTGCTCGATGATGCGGTAGTGGCCCAATTTCTCACCGACCAGATTGCCCATATCACCTACTATCCTACCCCGCGTCGTCTCGACAGCCTCAGGCGGGAAAAGGACGACCAAGCGAATGGCGCATCGTCAACGGCAAACAGGCTCGGGTATTTTCGAGATTTCCGATGGCGAATCAAAAAAACGCCTGATCCTCGACGATGTGCTGATCCCGCGCCGCGGCCATCTCGCCGGCCCTCCGGTGAGATTCGAGCATGCCCGCGTACCTGGGATGATCGCGCAATGGCTCCCAGAGCGGGTTGACCTCGATCCAGGGAACCGAGACCCATGACGGGATGGTCAACAATCGATCCAGCTGGTTCAGGGCCAGATCGTGCTCTCCAAGCATCGTGAAGATCCGAGCCATGTCCACCTCACAGACGAGCCCGTACCGGGCATCCTTGGAGACGGGCAGGAGTTCCATGGCTCGCTGGCCGGCCTCTATCGCCCGCTCACGTTCGCCCAGGGCTGCGTGTGCGACACCGGATGAAGCGTGCAACAGGTAGTTTTCGGGCTCGTCTTCGAGGGCCTGATCGATCAGTTCCAGAGCCGACCGCCATTCGACCAGAGCCTCCTCTTCTCTCCCCATGAACTCCAGAACAGCTGCCCTCATGAATGAGCTCGGCCGATGACCGAACTTCGTCCTCTGCCAACTGTCCTGATCGGCGTCGAATCGACGGAGCGCCTGCTCGAAGCGACCCTCGAAGATCTCCTGCCAGTACCACGTCCATCGGATCCAATCGCCGCTGTCCCGAGTCAACCCCTCGAGGGCGACCCGGGACGACTCGAGATCTCCGCTCCAACTCCAATACACCCACGCCTTGCCGATGCTCGGCCAGAACGATCCTGGAGCGAGCAGGAAGGCGGCATCCGCATAACCGATCGCCCTCGGATAGTCCCGATGACCCCAGCTGTCGAAGATGGCCTCCGACGGAACATACGGGTCCAAGGGATCCAGCCTCATGACCTCATCTGCCAGGTCGAGCGCGTCGTCAAAACGCCCCTCGATTTCACGAAGAAAGATCTCCGCCCTCAAAACCTCCGTGTTGCTGGCTCCCAGACTTCGCCGTGCCACCTCGATCTCGGCTGAGGCACTTTCGGTGTCCCGGCTGGCCAACAGGTAGAACTCGGCCAGCGTAAGATGCACCCGTGGATCCAGAGGAGCCAGGGCCGCGGCACGTTCCGCAGCCTGAGTGGCCAAAGACAACCGTTGGGCGGAAAAATCATAGCCGTAATAGCGCAGCTCTGCGTGCGACCGCGCGATCTCGGCATGGGCCAGCGCAAAACTCGGATCGAGCTCCACAGCTCGCTCGAAGCTGTCGAACATCTGCGGCCACAATGCGTAGGTGAAATGCGGCTGGGCGGCGAGCCAACGCCCCCGGATGTAGGCCTGATACGCCTCCAGATTTTCTGTTGGCTGCTCTCTCACGACCCTTCGCTCGGTGTCGACGAGCGTCACACCGAGCTCGGCCGCGACCTGTTCGGCGATCTCGGACTGCACCCGGAACATGTCATCGAGCTCGCGGTCGTACCGCTGAGCCCACAGGTGGCTGTCATCGGCAACTCGAATCAACTGTGGCGCGATCCGCACCCGCTGCGAACCGTCGGCCATGCGCGCCCACCGCACCGACCCTTCGAGCAGGTAGCCGACGCCCAACTCCTCACCGATCTCCGACGTGCTCTTCCCGGAGTCCGCGTAGCGTCGCGCCGTGGTTCGCGAGACAACCTGCAACCCGCTGACCATCGCCAGCCGACCGGTGATTTCTTCGGTCACACCGTCGGCGAAGTAGGCGTCGTCGGTCGGGCCGAGGTTGTCGAACGGCAACACCACGATACGCGGCACCAGAGCACCGCCGGCGTCGTCGTCAACGTGTCCCAAGAACACTCGATAGCCCACATACAGCAGCGTGAACGCTACGATCGAGATCAGCATCACCGCGGAGATCGAGAGTGCCTTGGTTGCTGGTCGTGTCGGAGTCCTCTGCCGTCGGGATCCGGCAGGCGTATCCGGAAGCTCCAGCAGCGCGTTGCCCACGTCCTCGGCGGACTGGAATCGATCCTCGGGTCGCTTCTTCAGACACCGACGAACCACGCCATCGAGTCCTGGGCTCGCCCACGGGCTGACTTCAGTCATCGGCGGCGGATCCTCGGCGAGCACTGCCGACGCGGTATCTGCGGCGGTCTCCCGCCGGAAAGGACTCATTCCCGTGGACATCTCATAGAGCACCACACCGAGCGAAAAGATGTCCGATCGATGATCGGAAGGCATGCCGCGAACCTGTTCGGGAGACATGTAACCGGCGGTTCCGAGAACGGTCCCCACCGCGGTCATCATTTCCTCGGTCGGGGCCTCATCGGCTTCATGCGGCGAGAGCGTCGCCACCGCCAGCTTCGCCAGTCCGAAATCCAGGATCTTGACGGCTCCGTCCGACGAGATGAACACATTCGACGGTTTGATGTCGCGGTGAAGAATGCCCCGGTCGTGGGCGGCGGCCAGACCCTTCGCGATCTGTGATCCCAGCTCGATGACATCACCACCGGCCAAGTCCCCCGAATCAATAGCCTCGCGCACCGTTCGCCCGTCGAGCAATTCCATGACGATGAACGGACGACCACGGTGGGTCCCGAGTTCGTGCACCGCGAGGACATTCGGGTGATCGAGGGCCGCGGCCGCCCGAGCCTCGCGCTCGAATCGCTCCAGGCGATTGCAGTCTTCAACGACCTCCTCGGGCAACACCTTGATGGCCACATCTCGATCGAGTCGCTCGTCGTGGGCACGGTAGACCTCGCCCATACCGCCCTCACCGATCTTCTCGACGATGCGGTAATGGTTCAGGCATTGACCGACGAAACCCGACATGTTGATTGCTCTGAGAAGATCTTACTCCAGCGGCGAGAAACCGTCGTATCCGACGCCGATCCACACCCTCCACGCCGCACGGGCCGGGTGTTCTCGAGCCACCAACCAACGGGGCTTCAGGATCGCGGACGGCGCCTCCGGCACGTGGTCCCGAGGTCGGGGGGCCAAACCTCAACCCGTCGCGAACTCAGGGCCGTTGGGCTCGGACTTGATCCCTGACGTCGGAGACCTCGGGCGGTCACGACTGCGTGCTCGGTGTGAAATTCCCTCCGCCCTTGCCACGCCCGGTGGGCGGCGAAACACTAGAACTCGTAGCTGATCCCGAATGACGGAATAATGGGAAGCCAGTACTCCTCCGGGAAGGTGATGTCGAAACCTCCGGTGGACTGGTTGTAGTGATAGTCGGGATCGGCGATGGCGAAGCCGCGCAGGTTGTCACGGTTATAGAGATTCTGCACGTCGATGAACAGTGTGAGTCGGCCCTTGCCGAGAGACGACGTGCGGCTCGCCCGGAAATCGAGACGGTGGTAGTCGTCCAGCCGCTCTTGGTAGAACGGTCCCACGTCGTAACTCAATTCGAAGTCCCCCCCGGGCACCGGAACAAGCCGGGCGGAAACTGCGGTGGTCGGCCATCCTGTGTGGTAAGTCCAGACCGCCGTGAGCGACCATTTCGGGCCCGGCCGCCAGCTCGCACTCCCAGTGAATGCGTGGGTCTGGTCAACGTATCTCGGCGTGTCCACGACGATCTCGTCCTCGACGGACGACCACACATAGCTGACCCACCAGTCAAAAGTGCCACCCTGTCGAGATGACACGAGGACCTCCACTCCCGTCCCAGATGCCGAGGTGGGAGCGAGCCGGACGAGGTCGGTCGCCACTTCAGGCACCGGGTGGAAGGGATCGAAGAGTGTCTCCCACCTCGGAAGAGGATCGCTCACCTCCCTCAGGTAGGCATCGACGCGCAATGCGTACTTCGAACCCAGGTCTCCCTCGTAGCCGACAATGAAGTGCTCGGCCATCTGCGAAGGGTAGAATTCCGTCTCGTCGAACTGGACATTGAGTTCGTACGGCCGTTGCGACTGGTAGAAGTGCCCCCAGCCGAATCTCAACACGCCGCTGTCCGATACGCTGTAGAGCAGGTTGACCCTCGGGCTCACGTAATCCTCTTCGGTCAGGGTCAGCCGGTCATAGCGCAGACCGAGCTCGGTGGTGAGCCGGCTGCCGAGTCGGATCCTATCCGAGGCGTACACCGAGTACCACTCTCCCTGATAGGTGTCGTTGAACGCATAGATCCTGGTTCCGGGCTCGAACCGCGGATCGTCGATCGGGTCCTCGATCCGGGAGTCGTTGCGATAGTCGTACGACGTCTCGTAGCTGCGCAGCTCCACACCCCACCGGAGGTAGTTTCGGGCGCCGATGTCGTGCTGCCAATCAGAGCGGATACCGAAGAGGTCCATTTCCCTTTGGTCAAAGAGCCGGATTTCCTCATCCCCGCCGATCTCTTCGTAGAACATATCCCTATCGACCGTAATCCGTCCCATGTAGAGGGACGAGTTGGCAAAGGTCCGCGGACCGAAAACCCCCTGGTGGCGCAGCCATACATATTGGCTGCCGTATCCGGTTTCGACGTCGGTCAGTTCGTCGAACTCCTCGTCCTCGAACAGCAGCGTGTCATCCGCAAACAGCACCTGCAGGGCCAATGCGTGGCTGATGCTGAGGTCATAACTGAGAGATCCGAAGGCGTCCCAATATCGCGGATCCGGTGGATCGTCGTCCTCGTCGTCGCTCACCATGCCGAGAATCACGTCGAGGTAACCGCGTCTCACGGACCCGAGCCAACGGCCTCTGCCCTCGGAGAACGTGCCGGCAGTGTTGAACCACGCGTTGGTGAAGCTGATGCCGAGGCTGAAGCGCGTGTCGGTGGGTGTTGCGGCCGACATGTCGAGGACCCCGGTCATGCGGTCGCCGTACTCGGCGGTGAAGCCGCCCGGCACGAGATCGACTCCGCCGAGCATTTCCGGATCGATGACGCTGAACACGCCCTGGAAATCCTTGAGGTGGAAGGGTTCGAAGAGCTCGATGTCGTCCATGCGCACCAACAGCTCATTGTGGAAGCCGCCGCGGACAACGAATTTGGCTGAGATGTCTCCGCCGGACACGCCGGGCATCACCGCGATGGCGCGGTAAGGATCGTCTCCAAAGTGGGGCAATTCGTTGATTTCCTTTCTGTCGAGGAAGACGGACGACGCCGGCTGCTCCTGCAAGATGGAGACGCTCGACGTCACCACGATCTCTTTGAGCGGCACCTCGAGGGCGACCAGTTGGAAGTCCACAGCGACCTCACCGCCGGGGTCGACCCGCACACTTTGCCTGGTATCGATGGAGAATCCGCCGGAACGAGCTTCGACGGTGTGGTCGCCGGGCGGCACATCGGTGAGCATGTAGGCTCCGCTGTCATCCGTCACGGCCTCGATCCCGGCTTCAAGAACCAGCACGGTGGCGCCGACCAGCGGACGACCCTCCTGGTCGATCACCTGGCCCCGGATCGAACCTGATCGGGGCGATTGGGCCGAAATCTCGATTCCAGTGAGCAGCAGGAGCAACACATTCGCCGCAACGAGCCAACGAGTTCCGCGCATTGCATCTCCTTTGGTTATTGGACGATGTCGTTCTTTCTACGAGTTCGGAGGGCCCGAGTTGCCTCGTCGACCCTCTTCAAAGTGGGTATGCGACGTCGGCGGCCGGTGCCCGCACATCGCCTACACTCGGTCGATGGACAACAATCACCGCTCTTCATCCACCGTGCCTGCGGTCCAGGGGTCCGAACCTCAAGACGGTGCCAATGCCGACACTCTTGACACTGGGGACGACTCAGCGCTTCGCTCGTGACAGCGCCGACGGCACGCACAGGAAGGCCCGCCCAGTCCCATCGTGCTCGATGGCCTCGATCTCCACGTCCACAACCACCCTCGAGCTCCGAAACACCAGGCGCCCACCACTCAGGGCCGCGTCCTCGGGGACCGGTAACGCCATGGCGACCTCCGACAGGCCGCAAATGTCGCCGGACACCCCGGTCAGAACCGGCGCTCCATCAAGGGTCACGCGGCCGTCGATGAAAGGGTACCGGCCGGAGAGCGAGGGCATGAACACCACATCGTCGAATCCTTCGACACGAAACACGCCCTCGCTGTGAAACGAGCCATCGGTGGCCGGCAACCCCTCGAACACCACGAAACGAGCGCCCGGTGTTCTCAGGTCTCCCATCAGCTCCTGCATCGGGGCCTGGATGCGGCGTTGACGGGGTGCAACCCGCGTCTCGATGAGCCCCTCAACCAGATCGGAAGACCGCTGCGGTCTCCCGAGCCGTGTTCCCAGAAGCGACTCCAACGGGGGC
>Ga0272441_10016823_pt1 | contig 10062 bp, 7 predicted proteins | sample SSMProp6N_FD_193582 | JGI IMG/M metagenome (GOLD analysis project Ga0272441, IMG submission 193582) | Marine sediment archaeal communities from Little Sippewissett salt marsh, Falmouth, MA, United States - SSM-Prop-6N | ecosystem: Environmental > Aquatic > Marine > Wetlands > Sediment ... | reverse complement strand
GACCGTGGTCACGTCCGGGATGCTGAGTGAAAGCGCGCTTGCCATGGAAGAGGCGGCGCGCAGTGTCCCCGGGATCACCAATTCGTCCGGTGCGGGTGCTTCGGCCGGCATGGCAGGCCTTGTTCTGGCCACCTCGGAAGGGTTTTCCGGGGCCTATTCGCGTTCGGGATTCAGCCGGTCGGTCAGCGTGATTGCCGGTGAAGGCACAGGCATGGAACGCGATTACGAATTTGACAGCCGCCTCTATTACGCCGATCTCGATGATCCGCAGGTGATTGGCCGCAAGGCTGGAGAACGCACGGTCAGGAGGCTCAATCCGAAACAACCCGCCACCGGCAGCAATATAACCGTGGTCTTCGACCCGCGTGTCGCGCGCGGTTTTGTCGGTCATCTGGCCGGTGCCATCAACGGAGCGGCGGTCGCCCGCAAGACAAGCTTTCTGCGTGATCGCATGGGCGAGGTGATCATGGCACCTGGAATCACCGTCATCGACGATCCGCGGATTGCCCGGCGCTCGGCCTCGCGTCCTTTTGACGGTGAGGGCGTGGCTGGCCGGAAAATGACGATGGTCGACAACGGTGTCCTGAAAAACTGGTTTCTGTCGACATCGACCGCCCGTGAACTGGGCCTGAAGACGAATGGTCGCGGTGTGCGTGGCGGGTCCGGTGTGTCGCCGGGCTCGACGAACCTGTCGCTCGAACCGGGTGCAACCAGCCGTGAGGCACTCATTGCCGGTGTCGGCGAAGGCTTCTACGTCACCGAACTGATCGGTCAGGGCGTCAACATGGTGACGGGCGAATACAGCCGTGGCGCAGGCGGTTTCTGGATCGAGAATGGTGAAATCACCTGGCCGGTCTCGGAAGTGACGATCGCCTCCAACCTGATCGACATGTTCAAGCGTGTCACACCGGCCGATGATATCGACCGGAAATATTCCACCGCCTCGCCGACGCTTGCCATCGATGGCATGACGCTTGCCGGGCGATGAGCGATGCAGCCCTTGAAAGAATTGTCGACGCCCGATTTTGCCGGTGATCTCGATCTGATCACACAGGCGGCAAGCAAGGCTGGCCGGATCGCCATGGGATTTTTCAAATGCGATCCGGATGTCTGGTACAAGGGTGAAAATCGTTCACCGGTCTCGGCTGCCGACCTTGCCGTTGACCGTTATCTGCGCGAGACGCTGCTGGCCGCACGCCCGGATTACGGCTGGTTGTCGGAGGAAACGGAAGATGTCGGAGACCGTCTGGTGAAACCGACGGTCTTCGTTGTCGATCCGATTGACGGGACGAGGGCGTTTGTCGGCGGGCGCGACACCTGGTGTATCAGCGTCGGCATCGTTCATGGCGGCCAACCGGTGGCCGGTGTGCTTGTCGCGCCAGCGCTTGAGGAGACCTACACCGCTGTTGCCGGGGCAGGCAGTTATTTGAACGGCGTCCGGCTGGCCATGGCGCATGAAGAACATGCCGGGTCTGACATTCGGCCCGGTATCAGAATTGTTGCGCCGCAAGTTGTCGAGACCCGTTTGCCGAAAAGCTGGCAGGCCGGCGTTATAAGGCCGTCGCGGATTCCATCGCTTGCCTATCGCATAGGCATGATTGCCGCAGGCCGCCTCGACGCCACTTTTGTCAAGCCAAATGCCCATGATTGGGATATCGTTGCTGCTGATGTGATCTTGCGCGAGGCCGGAGGTACCATGATAGATCAATCCGGCCATGCCCTGGTTTATGACCGCGCGGAAACCACGCATGGTATGCTGTTGGCCGCCACGCCTGCTCTCGCCAGGCCGCTCGCATCCGTTCTGGCAGATTTTGCCGGCCATTGACCTGTCAGCGCCTTTGAATGGATCTGCCGTGATGACCCTGTCGAAAACAACGGACAAGAGCCAGGCGCGGGCAACACCGCGATGGCGCCTGAAATCCATCGGCAGGCGGCTGCTGCGCTCGGCCACATTTCAGGCCGTGGCGGCCTGGATCCTTCATGTACTTCTGGTCTTCATCTATCGTACCAATCGCCCGGTAACCTCCTCCCACGACATGAAGGCGCATATTGCCGGACACGAACCGGCGATCTTTGCCCTGTGGCACGGTCAGCAGATGCTGGTGCAATTCACCCGCCCGCATGATGAACATGTGGCAGGACTGGTATCGCGCAGTGCCGATGCCGAGATCACGGCGCGCGTGCTGGAGCTGGCAGGCAATGAGGTGGTGCGCGGTTCCGGCGGGCGCGAGCGTGAAAGGGCGGCCGAAAAGGGCGGTGTCAGGGCCCTGATCGCATTGCGTTCGGCGCTCAGGCGCGGGCGCCATGTCGTCATGATTGCCGATATCTCGAAGGGCGCACCGCGTGTGGCGGGCGCGGGCGTCGTGCAACTGGCAAGAATATCGGGCAGGCCGATCATACCATTGGCGCTGGCCACCAGCCGTTATCATGTCGTTGAGCGGGCCTGGGACAAGATGGTCATCAATAAGCCATTTGGCAGGCGTTGTCTGCGGCTCGGCACCCCCATCTACGTGCCGTCAGACGCCTCGCCGCAAGAGATGGCGACGATCCGGCAGGCGCTGACATCGGCGCTGAACACGGCAACACAGGCCGCCTATCGCGGTGTGGAGGAAAAATCTTGAGTGCAGTTGGCGCAAGATGGGCACTGGGCGGTTATCGTTGGGCCGGTCTGGCGCTTTATCCATTGCTCATCCCCTATCTTGCGGTTCGTGCCGCCAAGGGCAAGGAAGAACACCCGCGTCGCAGGGAGCGTTTCGGATATGCCCGCGAGCAGAGGCCTGCCGGACCGCTTGTCTGGTTTCATGCCGCCAGTGTTGGCGAGACGGTGGCCGTCATTCCGTTGATCAGGGAGGTTCGCAACCGCGGCATTGGCGTGATCCTGACGACGGGAACCGTAACCTCGGCGGCGGTCGTCGCCGAGCGGCTGGGCGACAGTGTCATTCATCAATATGTACCGCTTGATCTGAAGCCGGCGGTCGGCCGTTTTCTCGATCATTGGAAGCCGGATCTGGCGATCATCGCGGAATCGGAAATCTGGCCGATGACCATTCTGGAACTCGGCGCCCGTCGCATGCCACAGGTGCTGGTCAATGGCCGTCTGTCCGATCGTTCCTTCGAGAGCTGGAGCCGGCGCCCGTCCCTGGCCGAGGCGCTGTTCGAGAACCTGTCCCATGTCGTGGCGCAATCCGATGTCGACGCGGAACGCTTCGTGAAGCTGGGCGCCCGCCCGGTCAGCGTCTCCGGCAATCTGAAATTCGATGCGGTCGCGCCTCCCCATGACGAGGCTGTTCTTGCCCATTACCGCGCGCAGACAGAAGGGCGGGCGGTCTGGGCGGCGGTGTCGACCTTTGAAGGCGAAGAAGCCATTGCGATGGATGTGCACCAGGCGCTGAAGCAGCGTTTGCCGATCCTGACGATGATCATTCCGCGCCATCCGGACCGATGCGATGCGATCGAAAAAATGGCCAGGAAACGCGGCCTGTCGGTCGCACGGCGCTCGAGCAATGCGACCATTACGCCCGACACCGATCTCTTGATCGGCGATACGATCGGCGAAATGGGTCTTTATCTCAATCTGACGGAAATCGCCTTTGTCGGACGTTCGCTGACAAAGGCCGGCGGACAGAACCCGATGGAGCCTGCGGCCTTGCACTGCGCGGTGCTGTCGGGTCCCAATGTCAAGAATTTCCGTGACGCCTATCAGCAGCTTTTGAAGAATGGTGGTGCGCGGATGGTGCGTGACGGTGACACGCTGACAAAGGCGGTTGGCCATCTTCTTTTCAACGAGGAGGTTCGCCATTCCATGATGGCAGCCTCATTTCGAACGCTGGACGACATGCGAGGGGCGTTGAGCCGCACGCTTGCGGCGATAGAACCGTTTCTTCATCCGCTTGTTCTCAAGGCCGGTCTGGCGGCAAGCGAGCAGGACCATTTCAGTGGCTATGGCTGAGCGATCGCGTTCTTGCCGGGCGACGGATGGACTGGATTTGACATTTGAAGAGACGCGTTGCTGCAATCGGGCGTCAAATGTCACATGCGCTGTGCCCGGCAGCGGTTGTGCAGATGAATTACGCGGCAAACGGCGCGTCAACGCGTTTGAATGACAATGCGCCGCGACGATGTCCGCCATGATCGGTGAAGCGCCTGCCTTCTGGTGGCAGGACAGGAACTGGCGCGCTTACGCGCTCGCTCCCGTCGGTTTTCTTTATGGCCGCGTGGCGCGGGCGCGCATGCAACGTGGCGCAAGGCGCGCTGTCGACAGGCCGGTATTGTGTGTCGGCAATTTCACCGTCGGCGGTTCGGGCAAGACGCCAACCGTACTTGCCTTGGCTCAGACGGCTCTGGACCTCGGTCTGACACCCGGTATCCTGTCACGCGGCTATGGTGGCCGTCTGGCCGGCCCGGTCATCGTTGACGCTGATCGTCACCGGGCCAGTGACGTGGGCGATGAACCCCTGTTGCACGCGGGCGTGGCGACGACATGTGTGGCGAAAGACCGGCCTGCCGGCGCCGAGCACCTGATCGCGCATGGCGTTGATTTCATCATCATGGATGATGGTTTTCAAAGCGCCAGGCTGAAATACGATCTTGCCTTGCTGGTGATCGATGCACGCCGAGCGCTCGGCAATGGCGCGGTTTTGCCGGCCGGTCCGGTGCGTGCGCCTGTCGCAGATCAGATCCGCCATGCCTCGGCGCTCTTGCGCATGGGGACGGGGACGGGCGCCGATCCGGTTGTCCGTCTGATGGAACGGGCTGGCAAGCCGACCCATGATGGACGTCTTGTGCCTCTCGCACGCACCGATCTCAAGGCCATTGCCTGTCTGGCCTATACGGGCATCGGTGACCCCGGGAAGTTCTTCCTGACGCTTGGATCGATCGGGGCAGATGTGCAGGAGCGTCGGACATTTCGCGATCATCACGACTATGACGAGAGCGATGCACAGGAACTCCTCGCAACGGCCGCGGCGAAAGACCTGCGTCTTGTGACGACGGCAAAGGATCACGTGCGCCTGGCGCGACAAACGGGAGCGCTCGCGCAACTTGCCATGCACAGTGATGTCGTCGAGATACGTCTGTGTTTCGATGATCCGGGGGTGCCGGCACGGCTCATCGAGCAGACCATCGATCGCTGCAGGCAGCGTCGGATGTCTTGAGATGGCAGGGGATATCGCTGGACGGCCGCGCCTATTCCGTAACACTGCGTGCGCGCTGTTCGGCGGCAAAGGAGGCGGCAATATCGACATAGGGTTCCTGACGCGCGACGCTCCAGTATTTCAGTTCGTCAAGCGGAATCGTCTCGCCGGTGACGGCGCAGATGACATGGGTTCCGGGCAGGATGACCTGAAAGTCTCCGTCCAGATAGCGCACTTTTGCCTGACGTGCCCCGGGCCCTTCAAAACGATTCATCAAACAGTCACTCCAGAATCCGCATCAATCCACGGACTACCTTCCTGAAGCGGAAACATACTATATCGTTCGTTTTTATGCACTGCTTTTGTTGCGTCTTGTCGGGCTTGCCCCAATGTCTGCAATTGCTTCAGATGGCCTGACGCAGTTCCGTCATCCTGCTGACGGACCAGCCCGGAACAAAGCAGCCTCAACGGCGTCCGAAAAGCCGTTCGATATCAGCCAGTTGAAGCGTGATATGGGTGGGCCTGCCATGGTTGCATTGGCCAGAGCCGGGGGTTGCCTCCATCTGCCGCAGCAAGGCATCCATTTCCGGTTGCGTCAGACGGCGCCCGGAGCGGACCGATCCGTGACAGGCAATTGTGGAAACCACCTGTTCGAGACGGTCTTCAAGGCGGGTCGCATAGCCCCATTCGGCAAAATCGTCGGCCAGATCGCGTATCAGGGCGGCGACATCACAGGCCCCCAGAAGCGCCGGTGTTTCGCGCACCGCGATTGCGCCCGGTCCGAAGCGCTCATATCTCAGACCGAGATGCGCAAGCTTGTCGGCCTGTTCCATCAGCCGGTCACAATCCTCCTGCGTCATGTCGATGATCTCCGGCAGCAAGAGCATCTGGCTTGTGACCGGTTTTGCATGCAGCGCCGCCTTCATCGCCTGATAGACGAGACGCTCATGGGCGGCATGCTGGTCGACGATGACAAGTCCTTCTGCACTTTGGGCAATGATGTAGTTTTCATGGATCTGGGCACGCGCCGCGCCAAGCGGGAAAGCCCTGTGTCCCGGGTCCTCAGGACCCTCATGATCCGCTGGCGTCTGGCTGGTTTCGCCTGTCCGGCCAGTCGGGTCTGCATCGGATCGGGCCCGGGATTGAATTGGCGAGCTTCCCTGATCCTGCAACGGCGTGGCCGCGTCCGCCTCGAAACCACGTGCGGACGGCTGAGCCATGACAGACAGATCGCTCTGCGGGTTGTCTGCGAAACCAGCTGTGCGCGAAATTGCACCCTCCTGGCCTTGCAGGGGCCGCCAGGGCGATGTGTCCGGATCGTAGGGCGTGGCTGGCCCAGAACTGCGGGAAGGGGTATGGCCCGGATGCCAGCCGGGGTTGAATGCCGCCACCATATCGCGTGAGGAGCGCGGCGTCGATCGGTCACCTTCGTGCTCCAGCGCCTGACGTACTGCGCCGACGATCAGGCCGCGCACGAGCCCCGGATCGCGAAACCGGACATCGGCCTTGGCAGGATGCACATTGACGTCGACCTGTCGCGGATCCAGCCTGAGAAACAGGACGGCGACGGGATAGCGCCCCCGCGCCATGCGATCGGAATAGGCACCGCGCAAGGCAGACAGGATCAGCTTGTCCTGTACGGGGCGGCCATTGACATAGGCGAACTGCTGCAAGCTGTTGGCGCGGTTGAAGGTCGGCAATCCGGCATAACCGGTCAGCGTGACCCCTTCCCTTTGTGCATCCAGCATGATCGCATGATCGCGGAACTCGGTCCCGAGCACCTGCGCGACCCTGGCCATGCGGTCATCGCCCGTTGCGGCAAATTCCAGTCGTGATCGGTTGCTGCCGGTCAATTCGAAACGGATTGCCGGGAAGGCAATCGCCAGCCGGCGGACCGTCTCGTTGATCGCATTCGTTTCGGCACGCTCGGATTTCAGAAATTTCAATCGTGCCGGCGTGGCGAAGAACAGATCGCGCATCTCGACCACCGTTCCCGGATTGGCGGGTGCGGGGCGGATACCGGAAACATGACCGCCGGCCACCGTGATTTCATGGCCTTGTCCGTCAGCGGGCCGGCGGCTGCGGATCGACAGTCTTGCCACCGAGCCGATCGAGGGCAGCGCCTCACCGCGAAAACCCAGCGCGTTGATGGCGTCCAGGCCACCATCCAGTTTCGATGTACAATGGCGCCTGACCGCTAGTTTCAGGTCGTCCGGCCCCATGCCGGTGCCATTGTCGGTGACCCGCAGAAACGACTTGCCGCCGGCCGCCGTCACGATCTCGATGCGGCTGGCGCCGGCATCGATCGCGTTTTCGACCAGTTCCTTGACGGCGCTCGCCGGCCGCTCGATGACTTCACCGGCTGCAATCTGGTTGACCAGGGTTTCCGAAAGATGGCGAATGACGCTCATGCTGTATTTTCCCGGATTCGCAGCGCGAACGAAAGCCCTTTGTCATCTCATGCACGCTCTTTGTCGTTTCACGCCACAATTCGATAGATGACCCGTCTTTTTGGCGGATTCGCCAACAGGTAGGAACGGGAATCTGTTCTGCAAATGCAAATGATTTGCAATTGAAGTCGGAAAGTGATTTCCTATCTAAGAGTCTGGATCCTGTTCCGGAGAAATCGGAAGGCGCCAGCAGTGCTTAGGTTGCGCCATCTGTCTCTGTGTGCTGCCGCTTCATGTACAAATCCCGGAGATAGGGCAACGGTCAGGGAATTTCGGTCAATACTCTCGAATTCGCTCCAGCAGGTCTGTTTTCTGTCTTGCAGGGCGCCATGTCGGCAGCAGTCATTCTGGTGTGCAGGCAAACCTTTCTGGTCAATCGCAACCCGTTCACATACGGCAGTGTTTTGGTGGAGTTTGAATGTGTTTGAAACCGGTATCTTCAAAACCGCTGCGTTGAAGTTTCGCCTGTTGAGTGGAAACAGGATAGCCTCTGTGTCGAAGTTGGGTTCCGCCGTTTTTGGCAGACTGGCTTTCGCGCTGTTGCTTGTGGCGGCCACATTTGCGTCGTTCAATGTAACCAGCGCCAGGGCGGAATCTCTCAAACTTGTCGCGACAACCTCCATAGTTGGTGACGTTGTCCGCTCCATTGCCGCAGACCGTGCTTCGGTCACCATATTGATGGGACCGGGTGTCGACCCGCATCTCTATCGCCAGACCCAGGCTGACATTGCGGCAATGGCTCAGGCCGATGCCGTGTTCTGGAATGGGCTTTATCTCGAGGCGCAACTGGAAGAATTCCTCAAGCGCCTGGAGCAGCGTACGAATGTCATTGCCATTGCCGAGGCCGTTCCATCCGAATTTCTGATCGAACATCCCGATTACCCGGGCCGCTACGACCCGCATGTGTGGATGGATCCGCAATTGTGGCGCCATGCGGTGCTTGCCACGCGTGATGCACTGATCCTTCTCGATCCGGCCGGTGAGGAAGTGTTCACGGCCAATGCCGAACTTTATCTTGCCGGGCTCGATGAACTGGCCGCTTATGCCGACACGGTGCTGGCGAGCGTGGCGGACGAACAGCGCGTGCTGATCAGCGCGCATGATGCGTTTTCCTATTTCGGGCGGGCCTATGATTTCGAGGTTCTGGGAATTCAGGGCATATCGACCGAAAGCGAGGCAGGTCTGAAACATATCGCCGATCTGGTCGATGTGATCGTCGAACGGCGCATTGGCGCGGTCTTCGTTGAAACCTCGGTTTCCGATCGCAGCATACGCTCGCTGCTTGAGGGCGTGGCCGCGCGCGGATTGTCGGTGCCGATTGGTGGAGAACTCTATTCCGATGCCCTGGGCGCACCGGGCAGCTATGAGGGGACCTGGATCGGCATGATCGACAGCAATGTCACGACAATTACCCGCGCCCTGGGCGGTACGGCGCCGGCATCGGGCATGAATGGTCATTTGAGCGCGAGTTAAGGCTTCTTCGCACAGCCAGTGCTATGGTGCGATCAACAGGCGGCAGGACAACGATCAGGCGCTCAGGATCGTTTGCCTCAAAAGACGCGATTGTCCGATCAATTGCTCGTGGCTTTTGCCACGGCGGACATGCGGCGCGGCGGAGCGGATGCGATGGGTTTCGATATAGAGCGACTGGGACCTGGTACGGGGGCTGGCGGCGTCGTTTTGGCGCCGGGTGAAGGGGCCGAGCCCCCTGTTCTTGGCGAACCGGCCGTGCAGACGGAGCATCTGAGCGTTCTGTATGGCGGCATGCCGGCGATCGAAGATGTCAGCGCTTCGTTCTACACGGGCCGTATGAGCGCGATCATCGGACCGAACGGCGCCGGCAAATCCACCTTCATGAAAGCCGTGGTCGGGCTGGTAAAACCGTCACGCGGTCGCGTATCGGTGTTTTCAACCTCCTATCGTGCCGCCCGGGCGCGTGTCGCCTATGTGCCGCAACGCGCCAGCGTCGACTGGGAGTTCCCGGCCAATGTCTTCGATGTCGTGGTGATGGGCCTTTATCCCGGGCTCAGTCCGTTTCGCTTCATTGGCAACCGGCAAAGACGCGCCGTGATGGACGCACTGGAACAGGTTTCCATGGCTCATCTGGCCGGGCGTCAGATCGGCCAGCTTTCCGGCGGTCAGCAGCAACGGGTGTTCCTGGCCCGTGCGCTCGTTCAGGATGCCGATCTTCTGCTGCTCGATGAACCCTTTGCCGGTGTTGACGCAGCCACGGAAGCGGCCATCGTGACGCTGTTGAAACGGCTGGTGGCCGAGGGGCGTACGGTGATTGCCATTCATCACGACCTGACGACGACAAGGGCCTATTTCGATGATGTGCTGATCCTGTCTGGCCGCATGATCGCCGCGGGTTCCGTTGCCAGCGCCTTCACGCCCGAGGCTCTGGCCAAGGCCTATCCCGGACATCCGATGTTCTTCGAAGCTGGTGCACTGGATCATGCGATTGCATGCCCCTCACATTT
>Ga0272441_10016822_pt1 | contig 10063 bp, 10 predicted proteins | sample SSMProp6N_FD_193582 | JGI IMG/M metagenome (GOLD analysis project Ga0272441, IMG submission 193582) | Marine sediment archaeal communities from Little Sippewissett salt marsh, Falmouth, MA, United States - SSM-Prop-6N | ecosystem: Environmental > Aquatic > Marine > Wetlands > Sediment ... | reverse complement strand
GACGTCGCAATTCTCGCGGAACGCCCGAAGGACCTCGACGTTCTCCTCGTTGCAGCACCCGCCCTCGATGAGGCCGACAAGGCAGCGCTCCGAGAACTTCTTGATGTCGTTGATCGGCGACTTGTGGAAGTCGACCAACTCCACGAGCTGCAGGATGCGCTCGTCGATATCCAGCAACGACATGTGACAGCCGAAGCACCCGGCAAGCGACGTCGTCGCTACTTTTGGTTTGGACATGTCTGTTTCCTAACCTGCTGGCCCGCGCCGGACTCGATATCCGAACCGATGGGTTCATGGTCGTACTGTCGCTCGCCGATCGGAACCGAGTAGCCGACCCGCTTGACGATTATAGCGCCCACGGGACAGACGTCCGCCGCCTTGTCGGTCTTCGAAAGGGCCGTCTCGTCCAGGCGACCCTCGGCGCTCACGGCGATCGCGTGCTGGGCGCCCCGGTGCACGAACTCGAAGATCGACTTGCCGTCGATTTCACGCGACGCGACGACGCAGCGGCCGCAGTGTATGCAGCGGTTGCGGTCGATCATGATGTCCGGGTGCGAGGCGTCGACCTTGGCCTTTTTAAAGAAGTAGCGGTACTTCGGCGCCATGATGCTAAGCCGGTACGCCATGGCCTGCAGCTCGCAGTTGCCGCTCTTCTCGCAGAACATGCAGAAGTGGTTGCCCTCGACGAGCATCATCTCGACGATGTCCCGACGGATCCTGTTCAAGGCCGGCGTGTCGTTGTCGACCACCGCGCCCGGCGAGGCCGGCTGTATGCAAGCCGCCTGGGGCCGGCCGTCCACCATGACGGTGCAAAGGCGGCAGCTCCCGATGGGGCTCAGGCCCTCCATCGTGCAGAGCCGCGGGATGTAGATCCCGGCGGCGTCGGCGGCCTTCATGATCGTCTGGCCCTTGGTGGCCTCGACCTCGACGCCATCGATAGTGAAGGTGAAAGTATCGTTGCTCATCATAGCCCCCTTGGCCCTACTCATGAGCGTGAACGGACTTGCGACCCACCAGCGACTCGGCGGTCTTGACCGCGCTCTTGAGATCGAACGTCGGCTGGAAGCCGCCGGTGTCGCTCACGAGCTTCGACTCGTACGCATCGCGGAACTTCTCGATCGTCGAGAGCACTATGTTCGGCGAGGTCTGCCCGAGCCCGCAGCGGCTCGCGGTCTTCACCGTCTTGGCGAGGGACTCGAGCTCGACGAGATCGTTGGGCGTGGCCTTGCCGGCCCTGATGCGGTCGACATAGTCCTTCATTATCGGGTTGCCCGCGCGGCAGGGCGTGCAGAATCCGCAGCTCTCCTCTATGAAGAACTCGAGGAACCGGCTGACGATGTGCAGGATATCCCGGCTCCCATTGAAGATCATGATCGAGCCGCCGGTGGCGAGATCGTCGAAGCATACCGCTCGACCGAACTCTTCCGGTGTGATCATCTGGCCCGAGGGGCCGCCGACCTGTACCGCCGCGGCGCACGGGGCACCGACGAGCTCGAGCATGTCGCGGATCGTCAGGCCGAATGGCACCTCGTAGACGCCCGGGCGCGCACAGTCGCCCGAGACGCTGAGGAGCTTGGTGCCGGCCGAGCGGCTGGCCTTGGGCTCCCGCGGCGGGATCGGCGAGGCGTCACGGGCGAGCCCGTCCCTCGTGCAGCTCTCCATGAACCAGCTGGCGCCTTTCGTGATGATGGGGGGCACGCAGCAGAGGGTCTCGACGTTGTTGACGCAGGTGGGCTTGTCCAGATAGCCCTTCTGCGCCGGGAAGGGCGGGCGGTTCGTCGGGTCGCCGCGTCGTCCGGCGCACGAGGAGATCAGCGCGGTCTCCTCGCCGCAGACGTAGGCGCCCGCGCCCATCTGGATGCGTATGTCGAAGTCGAAGCCGTCGTTGCCCGCGACCGACTTCCCCAGGCGCCCTGCCTCGCGCCGCTTGGCGAGCACGTCCTCGAGGAACGCCTCCAGGTAGGCGTATTCGCCGCGCAGATAGAGTATGCCCGAGCCAGCCCCAATTGCGTACCCGGCGACGGTCATGCCCTCGAAGAGCATATCGGCGCGCTCGGTGAGGAGCACGCGGTCCTTGAACGTGCCGGGCTCGCCCTCGTCGGCGTTGCATATGACGTACTTCTCGTCGGCCTCGACGTTGGCTGTGAACTCCCACTTGAGCCCCGTGGGGAAGCCCGCGCCGCCGCGGCCGCGCAGGCCGGCCTCCTTGACAAGCTTGATGACGTCGCCGGCGGACATCGAGACCGCGGACTTCAGGGCCGCGCCGGATTCGTACTCGCCGAAGAGGACTTCGCCCTTCTTGTGAAGGTTGTTCTTCACCATCGCCTTGACGAGTTCGTGAGCGTTGTTCCCGTCGCCGAGCTCGGTGACGAGCCTTGACGGGTCGGGGTCAGCCTTGAGGCTCTTGGCTATCTCCCTGGCCTTCTCGGGCGTGAGATTCGTCACCACCACATCGTTCACGAGCGCGGCGGGCGCCTGATCGGACATGCCGATGCATGGCGTATGCGCGAGATGTATGGCTCCGTCGGCAGTCGTCTCGCCCACCTTGACGCCGAGCTGCTCCACGAAGGCCCGCTCGACGTCGCCTGCGCCAAGCATCTCATCGATCAGGTCGTCGCACAGCCTGATGACGACCTTGCCCTCCGGACGGTCGCGCAGGAACCAGTAGAAGGAGACCACGCTCTCGACGTCGACCCGGCTGGCGCCGGTCTGCTTCGCTATGACGTCGAACGCCTCGCGAGGCACGCAGCCGAGGCGTGCCTGGACGTCGCGCACGATGTCAAGCATGCGCGTTCTATCGTCGGCATAGCTCGACGACACCTCTGAGGCTACGGATACGACATCCTGACTCATGGTTCCACCTTTGCTTTGGTATCAGCCGCCCACCATGCTGAAGCAAAACAACGCATCGACGCCCCGGCTGTGAAATCCTTCACGGCCATTATAATACATGATCTAATACCTCATCGCAAGCGCAGTGTCTAAAACTTTCGAAAAAAAAGAGGGGAGAGGCAAGGCGCCGTCAACTGCACAGACCCCGAAGCCAGTCGTGCCATGAATCGAGTCCCTCGCCCGTCTGGGGCGAGCATTCGATCAAGGGCGCGGCGGTATTTATGCGCGCGAGGTCGCTCTTCACGAGGTCGGTGTCGAAGCCAAGGATGTCCACGAGGTCGGTCTTCGTGAGAAGGATGGCATTCGCGTTGCTGTAAAGGGTCGGGTACTTCGCGACCTTGTCCGCCCCCTCGGGCACCGAGAGCAGCGCGACGCGGAAATGCTCCCCCAAGTCGAAGCTTGCGGGGCATACCATGTTGCCGACGTTCTCTATGAAAAGGAGATCGAGTTTCGCGAGGTCCAGTTCGTCGAGGCCGTTCGAGACCTGCGCCGCCGAGAGATGACAGCCGCGGCCGGTGTTGATCTGGACGACGTCGGACGTCGCCTCGCTCAGGCGTTCGGCGTCGCGCGTCGTCTGCAGGTCGCCGACGAGAACCCCGCAGGCCACGGGCGCAAGCGCGGGGATTGTCTTCTGCAGGAGCGTCGTCTTTCCGCTGCCGGGCGCGCTCATGAGGTTAAGGCAGACCACGCCCGCCTCGTCGAGCCTGGCGCGGTTGGCGTCCGCGTTGGCGTCGTTCGCCTTCAGAACGCTTTCCACCACTCGGATCTTCTTCATGGTCTTCTCACTCCAGTGGGCCGGTGTGCCCCGTTGTCATTCCGCGGCGTCCATCTCAAGCGATGCGAGGACGATGTCGTTTCCTTGCGTGATCTCGGCGTCCGCGAGGCCGCATTCCGGGCAGAGCAGTTCGTGCGGCGAGGCGATGCCGTACTCGCACCCGCAGGCGCGGCACCTCGCCCGCCCCGGAGTGTCCCTGATCTCAAGCCGCGCGTCCTCGAAGACCGTGCCCTCGCCCACCGCGCTGAACGCCTCCCGCAGGGCCTCCTGCTCGACGAGCTTGAGCGCGCCCGTCTCGACCTCTACGACGCCCACGCGCTTGGCATTGTGCTCGCAGGCCAGACGTTCGATCTGGCGCCCCAACTCCTCGGCGATCGAGAGTTCGTGCACGGGCCGGTCTCCGGTCTCGTGTCTAGCAGATGCGCGGCAGCTCCGCCCCGCTCGGCCGCTGGATTATCCGTCTGCCACCGATGCGCGTCACGAGTTCCGCGAGCGGAAGTTCCGCCTCGACCAGTCGGCCGATCACCGCCGCGTCGCGGCCATGTTCGAATTCGCGGCAAGCGGCGAGGACGCGCTCGGCATCGCCCTGGGGCACCACCGCGACAAGCTTGCCCTCGTTCGCCACCGTGAGCGGGTCGAGGCCCAGCGCCTCGGCCGCGTGGCGCGCGTTGGGGGATACAGGGACGTCGGCCTCGCGCACCTCGACGGTGAGCCCGGTCGTTTCGGCGAGATCGGCGACCACCCCCGCGATGCCGCCACGCGTCGGGTCGCGCAGAAACTTCACGTCGGCGCGAGTCTCGAGCATGCGCTGGACGAGTCCCCCGAGCGGGGCGACGTCGCTCTTGAGCGAGCTCTGGATCCCCAGCCGCTCGCGCGCGGCCATTATGGCGAGGCCGTGTTCGGCTATGGAACCGTTCACGATCAGCACGTCGCCGCGCCTGATCCGCGCCGCGTCAAGAGAGACGCCTGGCGCGACCACCCCGACGCCGGTGGTCGTGATGTAGATCCCGTCGCCGTGTCCCTTCTCGACGACCTTCGTGTCGCCCGTCACGATGGAGACGCCGGCCTCCTCGGCCGATTCGGCGACCGATCGCATGATGCGTTCGAGGACGGCCAGATCGAGCCCCTCTTCCAGGACGAGCGCGAGGGCGAGCGCGAGAGGGCGGGCCCCCATCATGGCGACGTCGTTCACCGTGCCGCACACCGCGAGCCGGCCGATGTCGCCCCCCGGGAACTCGATCGGCCGGATGACGTGGGCGTCGGTGGAGACCACGAGCCTGCCGGGAGGGAGGTCGAGCACCGCGCCGTCGGTGAGGGGCGCGAGCGCCGGGTTCGTGATGCCGGGCAGTATTCGCGACTCGAGGAGCCGCTTCGTCATCTCGCCGCCGCCGCCGTGGGCGGCGACTATCACGTCGCGCTTCTTCTTCGGATCTTTCACTCGCCGCGAGTCCTGTTCGTGTCCGGCCGTTCGGTCGGCCGGCTATCCGGCGCCGCCGTATTTGTGCCACGCGGCGCAGGCGCCCTCGCTGGAGACCATGCAGGGACCGACCGGGCCCTCGGGCGTGCACCCCGCCCCGAAGAGCCCGCACTCAGGGGGATCGATCAGCCCCTGGATGACCTCGCCGCAGCGGCAGCCCTCGGGCTCGCCGCCCGGGACGATCTGGACGCCCAGCTTCTCTCGCGCGTCGAAGCGCCGGTACTCGCCGCGAAGCGCGAGGCCGCTCTTTTCGATCATGCCGAGCGCACGCCACTCCTCGTCGCACGGGACAAAGACCTCCGCGAGCCACGCAAGCGCCGTCTCGTTGCCGGACGACCTGACGACGGCCGGGTAGGCGTTGTCGAGCCTCGCCTCGCCGCGCGCCACATACTCCGCGACCCGGGCGATGCCCTCGAGCATGCCCCGCGGTTCGAACCCCGTCACCACGCACGGCACACCGAAGCGCTCGACCACGGGCCGGTACGCCTCGGTCCCGAGTATCGCGCTGACGTGGCCCGGGAGCATGAAGCCCGAGATGCCCGTTCTGCCGTTCGAACAGAGCGCCTCGAGCGCTGGTATGACGTACTTGTGCCCGCCGAGGATGGAGAAGTTCGTCACGCCCGCGCGATCCGCCTCCATCACCGTCGCGGCGGTCGCGGGGGAGGTCGTCTCGAAGCCGACCGCCAGGAAGACCGTCTCGCTCGTCGGGTTGGCTGCCGCGATCTTGAGCGCCTCGCGCGCCGAGTAGACCACCTCGACCCGCGCACCCAACGCCTTCTGCCTCGCGAGGCTCGTGTCCGTGCCCGGCACGCGGACCATGTCGCCGTAGGTGGCGACGATCACGTCCTCACGCCCCGCAAGGCCGCACGCGACGTCAAGGTATCCCTGCGTGGTAACACACACGGGGCAACCGGGGCCGCTCACCATCTTGAGGCCGCGGGGAAGCACCGACCGCACGCCGCTTCGGAAGAGCGACACGGTGTGCGTGCCGCAGACCTCCATGATGGCGATCCGCCCGTCGGAGGAGTCGACCGCGGCGTTGATCCGGTCGACAAGGGGCTTGCACGCTTCGTTCACGATTGCCCCCGCCGGGGTGCGCCCTGTTCCTTCTCGATGACGCCCGCGCCGCCGGGGAATTCCCCGACGCAACCGGCGACGTCGGCGTCGCGCAGATACTCCCAGGTCTCGCGCGCCTCGGCCTCGTCGAGCCTCGAGATCGCGAAACCCGCGTGCAGAAGCACCCAGTCGCCGAGCGCCACGCCGGGGATCATCGCGAGGCTTGCCTCGACGCGACTGCCCTGGAGGTCCACGACCCCGACCGGCCCCAGCCCAGGCGGTGCGCTGTCGTCGATCTCGATCACCCGTCCCGGCACTGCGAGACACATGGCTTGCCCTTCCCGACCACGGTCCGTTGCGATTCGAGCGCCGCGCGGGCGCGATCTTTCGGCCGGCGTGAGACGCGAAGAATCGGAATGACCTTCTCGCCACGATGCTATGCGCCCGCGCGGCTCCGGACAAGGAAGACGGGCGCATTCCGCGCGTCGGTCCGCGCGGCACGCAATCAGGACGCGTCGCTCGTCGTCGGGCTTCACTCTTGAATCAGCCCTGTTGACTTGACACCATCTGGACTTCCGGTCGTGTTCCCCTCGACGGGATTTCGCCAAGGCGATATCCTTCTGTCGTTGTCGGCCACGGCAGCATCTGACTACTGGAGGGATGGCGCGTGCGCATCATCGCGGGTATGGCGAAGGGCATGAAGCTCTCGGCCCCTCCCGGTCACGGGACGCGGCCGGTCCTCGACCGAGTCAAGGAGTCCTGGTTCTCGAGCCTCGGCGACCGCGTCGAGGGTGCGCGCGTCCTCGACCTCTACTGCGGGGTCGGGTCGCTCGGGATCGAGGCGCTCTCGCGCGGGGCGGACTCGTGCGTCTTCGTGGAGTTCGACCCCGATTGCGTGAAGATGCTGGAGGCGCATCTCGCCAAGACGCGGCTCGCGGAGCGCGCCGAGGTGCGTCGCGCCGACGCCGACGTCGCGCTTGACGACCTCTCGCGCTCGGTCGAGAGGTTCGACCTCATCTTTCTCGATCCCCCTTTCAAGCACGCGCGCGCGGAGGCCTTCATCGGCCCCGGCGCGACCCTCGAGCGCGCCACGAGGCTCCTCGCGCCCGACGGCATCGCGATGCTCAGGCGCGAGGCCCGGCGGCGGGGCCGCGAGGAAGACGCAGGGCCCGACGCGCCGCCGCCGGGGACGACGCTCCAGGCCCGCAGGCGGTGGGGCCGAAACGAGGTGATCTTCTACAAGAGGAGCGCGGAGGACCGGGGCGGCCTCGCAGACGAAGGCTAGACGAAGGCTGATGAGGCGAGCCCGTCGCCCTTCGGCCGCGAAATGGCGTTAGCCCTGGCGCGCGCATCGGGTATGATGCGGCCTCTGGGTCCGAGGTCTACGGGGTACCGTCCATGCATGTCCTGGCTGAGATCGATCCGAGTTGGGGGGCCGGCCTCGTCCTGGCCGGGCTGATCGCGCTCGTCTTCACGCTGGGGAGGTTGATCAGGAAGCACTCCGCCCGCGGCGCCGACGAGTGGCCCGGCGTCCCCACGGGCCGGGGGTCGGCCGGTGCGGATGCGCGCCTTCGGGAGACCGCCGATCGCCTGATGGCCGAGATCGAAACCGTGGGGAAAGAGACCCGCGCCGAGGTCGAGACGCGCGTGCGCGTCCTCGCCGAGCTACTCTCCCGGGCCGACGCCGTGATCGACCAGATCGAGGGCACGGGGCCGGTCCCGCCTCCGCCGCGGTTCGAGGAGGTCTACCGGCTGGCCGACGACGGCCTCGACGCCGCCGCCATCGCCGAGCGCACGAGCTTCGAGCGCGGAGAGGTCGAACTGATCCTGGGCATCCGCACGCGCACTACGGCCTCGGGACGGCTCGAACGCGTGGAGCGCCCCCGCCCCGGGAACGCCGGAGAGGGCCGGGCATGAGTGCCCCCGCGACCAACGCAGGCAAGCGATGCGCACGCCGATCTGAGAAACGTCGTCTCGGCCAGTACTTCACGCCTCCCGAGACCGCGCGGTTCGTCCTCGAGGCGGCGCGGCTTCTGCTGGGCGCGCGTCCCCAGAGCCTCCTCGACCCCGCATGCGGCGAGGGCGTCTTTCTTGAAGCGGCGCTCGACCTCGGGCTCGTCGACCGGGCCGGCGTCTTCGGGATGGAGATCGATCCCTCCCACTGCCGCTCGGCGCGGCGGCTGGGCCTCGACGGGAACGTCCGGTGCGCCGACGCGCTCGAGGCCGTGCCCGCCGGGCGCCTGGAGCGGGCGCGGAAGTCCGGCTTCGATATAGTCGCGGGGAACCCGCCCTTCGGCGGCGGGGCCGGCAGGGGCAGGCTCGAGTGCCGCTTCGCCGAACGCTTCGCCGAGCTCGCGCGCCCCGGGGGCGTGGGGGCGGTAATCCTGCCGACCGGCGTGTTCGCCAACAAGTCGTCGCAGCGGCTCCGCGACACGCTCGGCGAGATGATCGACCCGCTCGCCGTGGTCGAACTGCCGTGGTCCACCTTCCGCGGCACGGGAACCAATGCGCGGACGTGCGCGCTCTTTTTCAAGAAGCGCGACAGGAAGCGCAAACTGCGGGGGGGCGGCGGCTCGTGCCTCTTCGTTCCCTACGACGGGGAATCGCCCCCGGATGAGCACTACTCACGCGCCCTCGCCGGGCTCTCGGGGGGGCGCCTCCCGGCCCGGGCCAGGCGCGTGCGGGGGGGAGAGCTTGTCTCCCGCCGATGGGACCCGGGCTGGTGGTGCCACGAGGCGGTCGACCTCCTCGCCCGCGTCCGGGTCCCCCTTGCGCGCCTGGGCGAATTCGTCGAGCATATCACCTACGGGCCGATCCTGACGGGCGCGAAGGCCCGCCGGGTCGAGCGGGGACCCGTGCGCGTCGTGGGCCTGCGCGAGATCAGACCCACGGGCTTGGATCTCCGCCGCGCGATGCGGGTAGGCGAGGGTTCGGATCGCGACCTCCCGCGCTGCCGGCTCAAGCGCGGGGACATCGTGTTCGCGCGCTCAGGAGCGGGCAGCCTTCTCAAGGGAAGGGCGGCGGTCTTCGGCGGGCCGCGCCCCGCGACGGTGGCGTGCTTCGTCGACCTGGTCCGGCTTCGGGGGATTCGTCCGGGCTACGCGGCGATATGCCTGAGAAGCGCGGTCGTCCGCTCGCAGATCGAGCGCCTGGCGAACGGCGTCGGCACGCCGAACCTTTCGTTCGGCGAGATACGCGCCCTCAGGATCCCGCGCGTCGGCGAGGCCCTCGAGGCCGAACTCGCCCGAGAGGAGGCGACCGCCCGCGCGGCGCACGCGCGCGCCCTCTCGGGGGGCAGGGAGCCCACGGCGGCCACCCGGCGTTTCGCTGGCGCCGTGGCGAGACTCGAGGCGGCGAGCTTCCCCCGCGGATGCCTGCCTGGCGGGCGGACAGGCGGCCGGGCGGGCACGCGGCCCTGACTGGAGGCGCGGATTGCCGATCTCCTTCACATGCGAGTGCGGCGAAGAGATAAGCGTCCCCGACGGCATGGAGGGCAAGATAGCCGTCTGCGCGAACTGCCGGAAGGCGCAGCGCATCCCCGGTGACCCGAGCGATGACAAGGACACCTCGTCTGCGTCCGGGCTCTTCCGCGAGGCCCTCGCCGCCTTCGGCGAGGGGGCCGAGGACGGGGGGGGGGCCGCGGATCCCTCCTCGGAGGCCGACACCAGGGCCATGGACACGTCGAGGGGCCCGGGCGACGAGGGCCGTGATGCCCCGAGCGCCGGCGAGCCGCCCCCCGCCGTGAAGGCCGCACTCGCGGATCCCCCGGAGCCGCCGGCCGAGGCGCATTCCGATCCCGACGATATCGATCATGCCGGAGACATGGACGCCGACCGGGACGATGCGCCCAAGACACCCGGACA
>Ga0272441_10016821_pt1 | contig 10063 bp, 10 predicted proteins | sample SSMProp6N_FD_193582 | JGI IMG/M metagenome (GOLD analysis project Ga0272441, IMG submission 193582) | Marine sediment archaeal communities from Little Sippewissett salt marsh, Falmouth, MA, United States - SSM-Prop-6N | ecosystem: Environmental > Aquatic > Marine > Wetlands > Sediment ... | reverse complement strand
GTTTTCAAGAAGGTTTAGTTTCTTACCTGATTTAATTTCCTGTTTCAATTGAATACCAAGATCGATGATGTTTTCGATTTCATCTTTTGTATCAAGAATTGAAAGGATATTTTTCTTCATGGTATTCAGAAATAAGGAGAAATTGTATTAAAAATTTACTATCAAAACAGAATAAGAAATTATTGGGTATTTTTTAGATTAAAAAATTCAAATTGTCAACTTTTCGGTAAGATAGAATTTTCTTACAGAGGCATTTCTTATGAATTTAACAAATACTCTGTAAGGACTATAATTTGTGTTTGTAAAAGACCTCTTGATGATATTTGGAATTGAATAATAATCAAGGGCCATTTTTCTAATACCATTAATGATTTGTTCCTCTGTAAGACTGGTTGGTTTGTAGTTAACACGTCCTTCGTGGTATCTTGACCAATCCTTACAGACTATTCTACCTTCCTTATCATATCGCTCAAATAACCTTGTTCCAGGATATGGGGTAATAATACTGAATGAAACCTCATCTAAACCCCATTGGTAGATTTTTTCAAGAGTTTTTTCAAAAGTATCAATAGTGTCAAAATCAAAACCAAACATAAAAAATCCGGTAACCATCATACCATGATCTTTTACTTTCTGAATCGCCTTTGCGTAATTTTCGACCTTGTTGGTTCCTTTTCCTGATAAATTAATGTTTTCCTGTGAGATTGATTCAATACCTACGTACCAGTTGAAAAATCCGGCGTCTGCTGCAAGGCTTAAAAACTCATCATCTCTTGTAAGGACATTTACATTGGCAAAAGCCTCTGAATACTTATTTGTCTCTTTTCCCATTGCCTTAAATAGTTCTTTGGAATAGTTAGGATTAATTGTTAGAGAAGCATCAGCAAAAAACAAAGACTTTGACTTAATGGATTTGATTTCATCAATTAGATGATCAACCGGTCTTCCCCTGAATATTTTGCCTTCCATTACATTCATGGCACAAAATTCACAGCCTGTAGGACATCCCCTTGATGCTTGAATAGGTTCATTGAATGGATTATATGTACCAACGTCATGGAGGGCTGAAGGAATCTCTTCTGGTTGGACAGTTCTATCTGGACGATAAAAAGGTTTCAATTGCCCTTTCTCAATGTCCTTTAAAACAAGTGGCCACGTTCGCTCTCCTTCTCCTATTACTACAGCATCAACATGTTGTTTTGCCTCATCGGGTAATAATGTTGCATGGTATCCTCCCATCACGACTGTTACGCCTCTTTTCCTAAATTCGGCGGCTACTTCGTATCCTCTTATTGAGTTGTATGTTAGGCATGAAATGCCAACAACATCATATTTTTTATCAAAATTAATGGGTTCATATCTCTCATCCATAAGTTCAAGATTATGTTCTTGAGGAGTAATAGCAGCTAATTGTTTTAACGTTAGTGAAGGATAATTGAATCGATCAAAAACTCCTCTTTTTGGATTGGGATGTGGCATCATTAAGAGTATATTCATGAAATTTCCTCTGTAAAGCAATCTAACATTATTCGATGTGGTAGATGCCTTTGCTGTTATATACTTACCAAGTAAATTAACGTTTTTGTTCTACATATATGTTAATTTTTTGTTATTTTCTGAATTAACATAATATTCAAACCTTAATATATATTTATTCCAAAGATGCATCCGCTCTTTAATCAACTAATTTAGTTATTTCTCAAATATTAAGTATTAAAAGAAAGATAATTGGATGGGTTAAGAGCTTTAATGATTAAAAAAATACTTGATTTACTCTACAATATCTTTGAATTAAGCGCGATATATTTTCCAATTAATGCAAAACTTTATTTAAAATTTCACAAAACCTCGGTAAAAAAAGAAATTGAAATGATAAATATCTCTCCTTGTGACAAAGTTATACATATTGGATGCGGCTCTATTCCTTATACCTGTATAATATTATCGGAATACGACCTTGCTGAAATTGTCGGTATAGATCAGAATAATACTGCAGTTGCCAACGCAAAAAACTCATTGAAAAAATTTAACCTAACCCATAAAGTAAAAATTGAGCAAGGTTCTGGAGTGAACTATCCCATATCCAGGTTTGATCTTATAATTCTCTCCTATGGAATAAATAAACCGTCTGTCGTTTTAAAACATGTTATAGATTCTATGGGAAAAAATTCAAAAATTCTTCTTAGAAAACCTTCATACGAAAAGCCGATTGAATTGAGTTCAATAATTGATGAAATGTCAGTAAAAAGAAAAAAACTTCTATTGACTCAGGAATCTATTTTACTTATGAAAAAATAAAAAGTTAAAATGATTTTATGGCTCTTCTTTTTTGATTCGTTTTATATGAAAGTTTATGCACGGTTTAGGTGCAATATGTATTGAAGAGTTGATTTGTTTTTTAAAATAATGGGATATAAATTCAAAATCTGCCCCCATGCCTTCTGGCGGAAGGGTTAGATCAATCTGAAGAGAATTGTGACCAAACCTAGAGACCTGTCTTTGAGGCTCTAGCTTACAAAAACCCATTAGATTAATTCTTTCTTGCCCGTCTGTGTAATAACCGTTTACTTCCCCTGGTCCTTCACAGATAAAAAAAGCGTTTTTATTGTCTGTAAGTCTCATAAGAAATTCTTTTGCATTTACTATCATCTTAAAGTTTAAGTGAAGATTTTCAAAATCACTTTTTGCAGTAAGACTAATTTCCGTTGGATAATAAAAATCGTATTCACGGTTGTATTTCATTTTTTTGTATTCAAAATGCGCGTTTGCAAATTCTGTATAATTTTTCCCATCCTTTGTCAGAATTACTGAACCTGCAATCGGCCCCTTCATTAACCAAAGTAGAATATTTCCATAAAAAAGACTCCACCCGTTGTCAAAAACAGCCCAAGCCCAATCATATCCCTTTGGATTATTTTCTGTGCTAAACTTTATCGATTTAGGGATTTTCGGCTTCTGGCTGCTTAACCACCAGCCGATCAACTTAGCATAGGTGGATAAGGTTTTACTGGTTTTGGAGGCATAAAGAATTGGATCTGTGTAGGAAAAATTCCCCCAAACATGTTCGAGGTATCCTGTACCTTGAACTGGTGAAGTTTTTTCTCCAATTTTGATATTACCAGTTATTGTGCCATTGGGTATGAAGCCATATCTAAAAAATCCGAGACTCATAGGAAGCCAGCCATTAGTTACATCTTGAGCAATCCAGTGGGGCAAGGCTTTTGCTTCATAAGCCAAATCCAGAGTAATCTTGTGCTCTGGATCTCTAAAAAAGTATTTGTATCTTGGATAATGACCTTTAATAAAAGAATCATTGTAATAAACCTCAAAACAATCTTTTTTTGAATTCAATTTTTCAGTTTCTTTTATTGCATAATGACTGAAATCTTTATTATTGTCAATGTCAAAAAGCGTAAAAATGAGATTTGAACCGGTCTGTTTTGTTCGCTTTACCCATTCAGTAAAAGAACCTTTAAAACTCCAGTATTTATTGTCATTTAAACTTCTAAAAAAAATCTCGGATGCCCACCACTCAATCACGGTTGGAAAATGCTCTCTTTCGTCTTCAGCAGTCCACGGATTAACTGGTTCTTTGCTGGATTCCATTTCAGATTGCTATATTCGAACATGCCATTTTAAGATTTACTAGTAACATTTTTTTTAAAATCGTCTTTTTTGATTTTTTCAAGTTTAAACTTAAAACTTGGTCTTGGTGCCAAATGAATTTTTGTATTGATTTTCTTCATGAAATAATGAGAGTCAACATTCATGTTGATACCAACTCCTTGTGGGGGACGAATAAACTCTAATTTAATTTCATTGTGGCCGTAGGCAGATGGAATGCGTAAAGGTACAATTTTGCAATTCCCAGAAAGTTCAATTGATTTTTCCCCATCTGTAAAGTTACCCTTCATTTTTCCAGGCATTTCACACAAAATCCAGGCTTTGAACATCCCTCTATCCATATAAGGATCGATGTACTCATAACTCTCTGTTGTTTTCCAAAAACGAAGTTTAATAGTATATTTATCAAAAATTGCCTTTAATTCAATTTCAGATGGGTAATAGAAATCATATTTTTCAATATAAATTAATTTGTTATAGCGAAATCGTACATTACAAAATTCCAAGTAATCTCTGCCATTCTGTGTTAAATACAAGGCACCAAATGATGGGCCTTCGTTAATCCAAAACATGGAATTACCAAAGAAAAGACTCCAATTATTGTCAAATATTCCCCAAATCCAGTCATAACCATAAATGTTATTTTCTGTCGAAAACCCTATTCGTTTTGGAATCCTGACCTTGTTTTGAGATAGCCACCATCCACCAAGTTTTGCATAAATAGACAATGTTTTTTTCAAACCTGAAATCTTGTGAAATGGATTCTGATATGACCAGTTTCCATAGGCATGTTCAAGATAACCTGTTCCATTTATTTTGTATTTCACACCTTTAAAGTTAAGCGTTCCTGAGAGTTTACAATTTGGAAGAAATCCATACCTGTAGTTATTGAGTCCGATAGGTAAATACCCGTTTGTTTTATCCTGAGCTATCCAATGAGGGAGAGAATCAGCGTCAAACTCAATATCGGCAATAATGTCTTTTTCTTTATTCTCGATGTGTACATGATAATCTGGATAGGTCCCTGTAAGGAAAGATGACCCATATTTTAAATCAATTTTATTTTTGGTACGATGCAACTTATCTAAAGAATTATCTTCCTCGCTATTTGACACACATTTTTTTGAGGTAATATCAAAAAGTACATATTGAAAAAAGCAAGATCTTGTGGAAAGCTTGTATGAAAAAGAGGCAAGAAGATTCCATTTGCGACCATCTTCTTCAGTTGTAAATAAAGTTTCGACAGTCCACCATTCTTTCATAACCGGATAATGATCGCCTTCATCTTCTGGGGTCCACGGATTTTCCTGCTTACGATAATTCATCCAATTAAAAGATATTAAAAAACATCTTATTTAAATATGGTTAAATCCCAAAATCAGTTTTATAATATTTTCTAAAAGTAAAATTTGTACCCGCAGGAAGGATTGCAGTGGACCGTCTAACTGTATTGAAAATTTTCAGATTTCTATATATGATGTTGGGCCAAGAATAAAATTCTTTTGATACATGTTTTGCCCCATCATACAGTTCTTTAACTGTCATATTCTTTGGTTTAAAAACCACGTCAACCTGATTGAATTTTGACCAATCCTTGGTAAAGATACGCCCCTCTTTATCCAATCTGTCGTAAAGTGGAGTTCCTGGGTATGGTGTAAGGATGTTTACTTCTAAAACGTCTATACCAAGCTCGTAGATTTTCTGCAAAGTGGTATCAAAAATATCTGGGGTGTCCTCATCAAAACCAAAAATGATTCCGCCCTGAATTGCCATACCATGCTTGTGAACACGTTTAATCATTTTTTCAAAATCTTCAACCTTGTTGTGTGTTTTTTTAATTCCATTCAAGGCTGCCTGGCTTACCGATTCAAAACCAACAAACCATTCTACACATCCAGACTTTTTCGCAAGTCTTAAAAACTTATCATCCACATTTAATAAAACGTTTGTGGTTCCATTAGCAACCCATGATTTCCTAACCTTTTGACGAATTAACTCCTCAAATAATGATTGAGCATATTTTCTGTTTACCGTCAAATGAGGGTCATGGATTACAAACATCCTATTGGGCATGTTTTTGATTTCTTCAACAACGTTTTTTATAGGTCTTTGTTTAACTCCATGGTTGCAGAAGCTACCGATAGCGCAAAACTCACAACGATTGGTACAACCTCTCGTTGATTGTACTGCCCCCAGTAATGGATTGTGTGTGATCAGATCGCGCCTAATGGGCGGAATGGCAGCCATGTCAAAATTTGGATTCGGCTGATAAATTTTTTTAAGTTTTCCTTTTTCAGCATCACTTACAAGCTCAGGCCAAGTTGCTTCTGCTTCACTTAGTAAAATACTGTCGGAATGTTTTATGGCCTCATCGGGCATTGCTGTAGGATGATAACCTCCTAAAACAACTCTTTTACCGCGACTTCTGAATTTATCTGCTATTTCGTAGACTCTTGGAGCAGTCATTGTATAGCAAGTAATACCAACTAAATCCGCATCCTCATCAAAATCAATGTCTTCATAGTTTTCATTAACAATCTTAACAGTGTGTTTTCTTGGAGTAATTGCAGCAATATGTGGAAGGGTTAAGATTGGATATCCAAAAAGTATTGAAGACCAAGATCCTTTGTCATTGTAAGTTGTTGCCCCGTGTTCTATTCGAGGAAATACCAGTAATATTTTCATGTGTTTACTAGATATATATGATATGTGAAAGATATTTAACGTTTTTTATATGTAAATTAATTTTGGTAAATCAAATCGATTCTAATTTTTAGAATTTTTTTTGGTCATTAAAAACATTTAAGTTTACTTAAAATATTAATATATTAATAAATTAGATACTTTGAAGCTGAAATTATGAAGAAGAAACTGGTATTTGGAAGTCTGCTTTCAATATTTGTAATTATAATGTTACCAACAATAAATGCAACGGAATACCGGACAACACAAGACGCAAAATATGAATATTTAATTGATGTCATTCAAGATTTTAATAAAGAAGACTTAGACTTTTTTAAACAAATAGATGAAATTAATCTAATCCCCTTGATTAAGGAAAATAAAAATGAATTAGATATAGATTTTTTATTTAATGAATTAAAACAAAATGTTTTAGAAACATCGCCCCAACCCCAATGTTTTTTAATGTTTTTGAGCCTAATTGTGATTCTAAGAGCATGCTTTAACATTATCAATTTCATTTTTTCAATAATTACAGGATTATTGGATTTAGCTTGGGTTTTCTTAGAAAAGATAATTAATTCTGCGATTACATTAATAAAAACTATTTTAAAAGTTATAGTTGTATTTTTGATAATTTATGTAATTGTAACAGGAATAATTGATATATTTTTCCTATGCATCTACATTATCAAAATGATATTAGGTATTCCTTGATATTGCAGATATTGTAAGAAATTCTAAAATCTAAATCAAAAAATAGTGAGGGCAAAGTTCCATTGTTTCAACCCACATTCCTAGTTCCACTCTATCTACGTAAGGCATCTCTAGAATCGTGTCTCTCATTTGACAAAGATGAGGAAAATTTTTTATGACACTTATCGCAATAATATCATGATTACCTACTAATTTTGAGGCCATTATCACACTTGGAATCTTGATTAGTTTTTCAAGGACTTGTGTTGCATAAGCGGGTTTTACATTTACTCCAAAGCGGGTTATAAACGAATAACCAATTTTCGACGGGTCGATTACCACAGTGGATCCAATAATTAGTCCTTGTTGAATTAATCGTTCATATCTTTTACTAATTGTATCTGGAGATACTTTTAGAGCTCTAGCGATTTCCCTGAATGATTTTCTTGCATCGTTTTTTAGGATACCAATTATGGCAATGTCAATTTCATCAATCTTCATAGTACCACCTAATCAAATTCGAAATTTCTGGGACAAAGTAGTGGTTTGTCCACCAGTATATCAACATCTACGTTTTTCACCTCTTGAAAATCCCCTATTGTGTTTTTGGCTGCACCAATTCTTTCTATGTCATCTAATATTGCAATGGCTTCAATATCGTATCTTCCTATTGATTTGGTGACGACATACATGCCTGGAATTTTTTTTACCAAATTCATTACTGAATCCGAGTAATGGTGCATTATTTGAATGCCAAAAAATACCAAATTTCCCTTAGTCATTTCCTTGGGATTTAAAACTATGGTGCTTCCACGAATAATCCCTGTTTTTTTTAATGCTTTATATCTATTTTTTATGGTGTCAATTGTGACATTACACTGGTTTGCTATCTCTTTGAATGATGTTCTTGCTTCGTTTTGCAACATCCTAATTATTTTTACGTCTATTTCATCAAAACTTTTATTTGTCATATGATGCCTTGAAATATTTTTCTGATGAATGTATAATTTTTAACATAATAAATCTTTCTTTGTCCTACTTTAATACTTGATTTATGTATTTTTTTTGAAAATTAATCATTTTATGTAAAAAAATATAAAAAATTCTTAAAATGTCAAAATATTTTATAAATTAATAGACATAACAATAAAATTTATTAAGGATATAAAGATATCAGCGCACAGGTGCTCGTTTTAACGAGAAGAATTAGATTAAAGTTGAATTGGGGCGATTATTTATGAAATTGACACCAGAAATTTGGTTAAAAAAAATGGAAAGCCAGGGAAAGGCTGATGAAATTTTTATAATTCTTAATGGAAAAGGATTTACACCAAGAGAACTCGCCAAGAAAGAGCTTCTTTGGTTGCAAGTAGTAAAATCTGTATAACCCCATGTCAATAAAAATCTTAATTACTGGTGGAACATTCGATAAAGAATATAATGAACTCACTGGCGAACTGTTTTTTAATCATACTCATGTGCCAGAAATGTTAAAACTCGGTAGGGCGAGATTAGACATTAATATAGAAACAGTGATGATGGTAGATAGTTTACATATAAAAGAATCGGATATGCAAAAATTATTGGATATCTGTATCGATTCTAATGAGGATAAAATCTTAATTACTCATGGGACAGACAAGATGGTTGCAACAGCCAAAACATTGGGCCAAAAAATCAAAGATAAAACGGTTGTAATCACTGGAGCAATTATTCCCTATGCATTTGGAAGTTCAGATGGACTATTCAATTTAGGCAGTGCATTGGCATTTGTGCAGTCATTACCCAATGGAGTATATATTTCCATGAATGGCAGATATTTTAACTGGTATAACGCCGTAAAGAATAGGCAGATAGGCGAATTTGAAGAAATAAAACATTAAATTTTTTTTTCAAATTTTATTTTGATTAATGAATTCTAATTTGTAAGCAAGTTTATATACAATTATCAGAATATTAAATTTGCATACGGGCTACAGGTGAAATATTCGATGAAAAAAACTCTGATAAATATTTTTTTAATTGCATTATTCGTGGGTTCTTTATTTTCACAATCAACAATTTCTCAGACAATTTCAAGTGATGTTGTTCTTGCAGATTATAGCTTTGAAAATTTGATCATGAATTTGGTAAATAAGGTCAATAATTCCCAAATTAAGAATTTTCATACAGAATTGATGAATTTTGGAGCAAGATACACAGGATCCGAAAACTGCACAAGGGCCGGGGATTACATATATCAAGAATTTGAAAATATGGGACTTGAGGTTGAATTCCAAAATTGGGAGGTTGGGCACTATAAAAGCAGAAATATAGTAGCAACCCTTGAGGGACAGGATGAAAAATTTAATGCAGTTTACATTCTAAGTGCCCATTATGATTGCACTCCTGGGTCACTTGGTGCTGATGATGATGGTTCAGGCGTTGCAGCTGTAATGGCTATTGCCAATATTTTGAGTAAATATCAGTTCAATCATACTATTAAATTTATAGCATTTTCTGGAGAAGAAGTTGGAACATACGGTAGTTTTGCTTATGCTAAAGATGCATATAATCGTGGGGAAAATATCATTGCAATAATTAATCCCGACATGATTGGTTATGCTGATACCACGGATGGAGGAAATTTTCTTCGATTTTTTTATCCTGAAAGATCATATTGGATTGCAAAGGATGCAAAAGAAATTGGTAAAAAATATTACGATTTTATTGAAATACATATAGAGACTCTTCCTAATTATATCGGTGCAGACCACCAGGCCTTTATCGACTATGGATATGATGGTGTTTGGATTGCCCATCATGATAGCTATCCTTGGGGAAATACACCTGAAGATACACCTGAAAAAATTAATTTTTCTTATCTGGAAAAAGCAACAAAGTTTCTACTTGCATTTTTGGTAGAGCTAGCAAATAGGCCAATAGATGTTCAGGTAATTCTTAAAAATCCTCTGGAAGCAACGGGTTATTTTTTTGACACGCCAGTTTTAGATTTATCGTGGGAAAAACACTGGTACAAAGAATTACGCGGCATAACAATAATTCTTGGAAGAACAAATGC
>Ga0272441_10016820_pt1 | contig 10063 bp, 6 predicted proteins | sample SSMProp6N_FD_193582 | JGI IMG/M metagenome (GOLD analysis project Ga0272441, IMG submission 193582) | Marine sediment archaeal communities from Little Sippewissett salt marsh, Falmouth, MA, United States - SSM-Prop-6N | ecosystem: Environmental > Aquatic > Marine > Wetlands > Sediment ... | reverse complement strand
CCGATTATGCCTGAATTTATTCCCGTCATTAATAAACATGATATTCGCCGCCAGATACTCAGCATTGCGGAAACCATTTCAACAGACTATCAGGGCCGGGAACTGGTGCTGATTGGGGTTCTCAAGGGGGCCTTCCTTTTTCTCGCCGATCTGGCCCGTGAGTTGAAACTGGAAAAGGTAAAAATCGATTTTCTTCAAGCTTCCAGCTACGGTGCCGATACAGTATCATCGGAGAGCATCGTGTTGAAGAAAGACATTGACGTTGATATCCGCGGCAAAGATGTGCTAGTGGTTGAAGACATCGTCGATACCGGTCTGACACTGGCCTATTTGATCCGCCACCTGGAAGGCTTTAGTCCGCGCAGCATCAAGGTTTGCGCCATGATCGACAAAAGGGAGCGGCGAAAGGCGGCGATCCGTGTCGACTACGCGTGCACAATCTTAGACAAGGGCTTTCTCGTGGGTTATGGCTTGGACTATGCAGAGGATTACAGAAATCTGCCAGAAATATACCATATGAAACTTTAGTCAATGAGGGGTGCCATGATTATCACCTGTGAAGCGTGTAACACCAGTTTCAATCTTGATGACAAGATGCTCAAAGCCACTGGTTCGAAGGTCAGGTGTTCGGTTTGCGCCAACGTGTTCACCGCCTTTCCGCAGCAGGCGCCGGCCCCTGGACCGCCAGCCGAAGACGTCGAAACCGATGCTGCGCCGGAAACCAAACCCGGTCCCGAATCCGATCTGGCGGCAGCGTCCGCCTTGGCATCGGCCGAACCAGGCACCCCGGCGGCCGCGGAACCAGTTGATGCGCATATGCCCGAGACGGAGGTTCTTGCCGAAGACTCCGGCGCCCTTTTTGCTGAAGACACCGACCTTGACTTTGCCCTGGATGACGAACCGGAGGACGGGGTGTCGGCCACAGAAATTGAAGATGCGGTAGGTGGCGCAATGGAAGATGACCTGGCGGAGGTTTCCTTCGAATCTGACGCTGAGCCGGATCCGGTATCTGAATCCGATGCCGCCGACGAAAGTGGTGAAACCGTCATCGCCGACCTGGACGATTTTGACCTGGACCGCTCTCCTGAGCAAACGGATGAAGACGCCGTTGCCACCGTCATCGCCGACTTGGACGATGACATGAACCTCGCGCTTGACGGACCACCGGACGTGGCGGAGACGGTCATCGCCGATCTTGACCAGGATGATTTTGATCTGGACGTTCCGCCCGAGACCGACGGCGATTCGGAAGGCACCGCCACGGTCATTGCCAACTTGGATGACGACGCGCTGGATCTGGATAGCGATTTTTCTATGGAATCCGACGGGGCCCCCGAATCGGCGGTTTCAGCAGACGAGGGGCTGCCCGAAACATTGGATGATTTGGAGGGTCTGGATCTTACACTGGATGTGGAGAAGGATGGTCAGGCGCCTCAGGTTGAAGCGGTCGCGCCGGAATCGGAAGATACGTCGCTGGATGATCTCTCCCTGGATTTCGACCTAGAACCGGACGCTGAAATGACCGAGGCGTCCTCAGCGGACGATGCAGGCATCGCCGTCGACGAGGATCTGGATCTGACATTGGGTCTGGACGACGCAGACGCAGGGGAAATGGAGCCGGCCCCAGAATCGCCAGCGATGGATGATGATTTGGACCTCTCCAGCCTTGAAGGCCTGTTAGAAGACGACGAGGCGGGTGGTGACGACTCCGTCACCATGGTTGTCGATCAAGATGAAGAGTTGGGCCTGGCTCTTGACATGGATGATGAAACGCCTGCGGATGTTGCAGATACCGCCGGTGCACCGGAGGGCGAAACCCTGGAAGACTTGGAATTCGATCTGGACGGGGACGGCAGGGTCGAAACCCTTGACATCGACGATGCCGATGATACCGACCAGGAGATTGATCTGTCTGAAATTGAGAAGATGCTTGAAGAGCCGGAAGCAGAAGACGCCAAATTCAGCGTCGTGCCTGAACAGGACCTCGATCTGGACATCGAAGCCAGCCTCGAGACGGAAAAATGGATGTCCGAATCCGGCGATGACGATCAAGTGGTGGTGGATGACGACCTGGATCTGTCCGATCTCGAGCAGGTTTTGGACGAGGTCGACACCGAGGCGGCCGACGATACCCCGGAGAATCAGGAACTGGACCTGGATTTAGGCGAGGGTGAGGCGCTGGGGACACCTGACGAAACCGTGGCCATCGATAACGATCTGGAATTCGATCTGTCTGATTTTGAGGATGGTGCCCCGCCAGAGTCTGCGGGCGACACGGCTCACCGTCTCCAAGAATCTTTAGACATGGATCTGGAATTCGAGGTGGAAGAGGGCAGCAAGGCGGAACAGACCCTGGAAGACGAAGGCCTGGAAGAAACCGTCGCCATCCCCGTGCCGCCAGCGGCTGAAAAAAGCAGAGCGGAAGAACCCCGGCCTGCTGAGCCGGCAAAGCCGGCGGGTCGGCCCATACCTGTAAAAAAAGGTATGAGCAAATCGCTGGTTTTCCTTCTGATCCTCGCGATTTTGGGTGGCGGCGCCTACGGGACCTACTACCTGTTAAACCAGAACGGCATCGACATTCCGTTTCTCAGTGACTACCTGAAGCCGAAGGTACAGGATCCGGGCAACCTGAAACTGACCACCTACGACATCAACAGCAAGTTTGTCGACAATGCCACTGTCGGAAAACTCTTTGTGGTTTCAGGGAAGGTGAAGAACGGCTATGCCGAAAACCGCGGCATGGTCACCCTGGAGGGCAAGATATTCTCAACCGGCAAAGTCCCGGTTAATAGTGAGAAGGTCTACTGCGGGAATGTCATGTCTGATCTTGAATTGGCCAACCTGGAGTGGGACAAAATCAAGGAGAGGCTGTTCAATCGATTAGGAGACGACCGCAGCAACGTGAAGATTGAACCGGGACAGTCCATTCCCTTTATGGTTGTCTTTTCAGGTCTTCCCGAAGATCTTGAGGAGTTCACCATCGAGGTGACCGGGTCGACTTCCCTCAAGTAACCGGTTCGGTTTTCGGCTTGACTAACAGGTGATGAGCTGTTAAGAGTCCGCTGTTCTTTTGGGTATGAAAAAGAATAATGGCGATGTAGCTCAGCTGGTTAGAGCATGCGGCTCATATCCGCAGAGTCCGGGGTTCAAGTCCCTGCATCGCCACCATAAGACCATATAATCCCCCGTTTTAACGGGGGGTTTTCTTGTTTTAGCCCCCACGAAACTGTCCGTACCTTCTACTTGTCCACAAAACTGGGCAGAAGGAGTCGGCAGAATGACACGATCACCATCATACCTTGCACAAAATCAATACGGTTCGGAGCTGAATCCCTCATTTTTCATGGAGGCGTGCTCATAGCTGGCAATCTGCTGTTCAGGAAGCTGGAAAGGAGGCTCAGGAGGAGGCGTTAAGTCAGGTTATCTGTCCTGACCTATGCTTGAATTGATAAAACTGGTTGTGAAATCAAGGACTACGCTTGACAACATGACATCACAGTTTTTCAGAAGCCACCAGCACTGTTGATGTTTTGGAGGTATTCAAACATTTTATGAGCAAATTTTATTACAGCTATTTTCTAAGCAGTTAGTATTATCTCAATGTTTCAATAAAACATCCTGTACCAACGCCATTTCCTGACGTCAAACCATCGTCTTCAGTTGAAAATATAATCGTTCCTATAAGCTCATCGCTTTCACTATCATTGAAAATTCTTAGTGTGTAATATCCGGCCATAATTGGGCTGGAAAGTGTAACGGATATGCTATTTATACTGTTCACGATAACAGGAGTAATATCCAGGCGTAACCATATCCACTGAACCGATAATCAGCGGGCTTTTCGAGGTGCTCATATCGATAATTTGTAGACCACTCCCATCTGCAACAAAGGCTTTGCCATCAATGACGATGACATCCTCAGCATATCCAGGTGTATCAAGACAACCGAGGCTCTGCTGATTTGTTGGGATGCTGACATTAATAATTTGTAAACCGCTACCCCCATCCGCCACATAAGCCTTGCCATCAACGACAAAGGCCTCTTGAGCATATCCAGGAGTATCCACCGATCCGATGACCTGCGGGTTGCTGGGGTCGCTGACATCGATCACCAGGAGACCGTTATCCCAACTTGCCACGTAGGCCTTGTCATCAACGACCACGACACGCTTGGCATTTTCTGGTAATAAAACCGAGCCGATTAGCTGCGGATCTACCGGGTTGCTGATATCTATCACTTGAAAAGCGTCATCAACATTCACCGCGTAGGCCTTGTTACCAACGACCGTGACATCCACAGCATATCCAGATGTATCCACCGAGCCGATGACCTTGGGGCTTTCCGGGTTGTCGATATCGATTACCTGGAGGCCGACACTCCAATATGACCCGTAGGCTTTGCCAGCGGTGACCGTACCCTCACCAGCATACCCACGCAAATATACCGAGCCGACAATATGCGGGCTCTCTGGGTTGCTTATATCGATTATTTGAAGACCGCTATCCCAACCATCCGTCACGTAGGCCTTGTTACCAACAACCGCGACATCCAAAGCATATCCAGGTGTATCAACCGAGCCGACAATATGCGGGCTCTCTGGGTTGCTTATATCGATTATTTGAAGACCGCTATCCCAACCATCCGCCACGTAGACTTTGTCACTAACAATTGTAATTCCACCAGCATATCCAGGCGTATCAAACATGCCAATAACCAGAGGGCTTTCCGGGTTGCTGACATCTATTACCTGAATACCGCTATCACCATCCGCAACAAAGGCCTTGCCACCAACAATCGTGACATCTTCAGCATATCCAGGTGTATCCACAGAACTGATAATTGCCCTTTTATTGCCTGTATCCGGATACATAGAAACCCTTATATTCGCCTCAAACCCAGTTCCTAAGAGAGATACATCAAGATCTTGACCTAAAAATCCCACCGTAGGTGTTGCAGATTCAAGTGTTAATTCACCATATGCAGTTGGTGAAAAAAGAATTATAGAAAAGAAAATGGTTATAAATGGAGTGATTCTTGTGGCTATCTTTTCCATCGATTCCACCGAATATAATAATATCGAGATAGATTGCTGAGCAGCCGGAAGGCAATTCTGTAATTTTAGCTATTATACTGTTATGGCTTTCATATAAATCATAAATATCTATTAATGACCATAATATGTTAGGATAAAATGGATTGGATAAATTGAAAATTAAAAAAGTTGGGAGTTAATGATTAATTATATCTTATTGAAAAACCAAATATCAACGAAGTGCAGATAAATTGAGATCATCTCCAGCCCCACACAATCAAAGATAACATCATTCAGGTCTGTCCGGTCAAGAAAATCTTCTTTTGTAAAATCACACTGACACCCGGTAGATCCTATGCAGGACACCCTTACCAATATAATATCATCAGCTACCTCGTTCAGATTGGCAAACGATCTGGTCTATGTCTTGGTGGGGCACATCGTTGAGAGGAATTTCCAGCGAAAAAGAAACCGGACCGTCGTTGGGCGGTCCGGCTTAGCAAGGAGGAAGGTGATGAAGGGTAAATGGGCTTGTTGATCCCTGCCCACATACTAATTCGGACACTACCAGAAGGTGACCCGAACATGACCCAAAGATTACCGGATGGTAATCAGCGATCCTTTGATTGGATGCAGGACAATCCTTATATTTTAGTTACGCCGGAGCACCCGCAATGGACACCCAGATGTCCAGCTGATTGCATTCAGTGATGATCAGCCCCTACGCACCACCCATCTGCTCCGGTTTCTCTTTTTGAAACCAGCTTTCCGGTAGACCATACCTCTGCTGGAGATTTCCTATTCAGTTGATCGATCGCATGAAAAAGTCAACTCATTTGCCCGCCTGTATAAATTCGACTAAATTTAGGACAAACTAAATGAAGTTTCTTATGATCTTCCCAGCCCGCTCAGCCGATGCAGTTCATCAATCTGTACCAGCAGCTCATGTTTATTCCATTTAGCCTTAGTATAAGCGGCATCTGGTCCCATTCTATCGATCTTTGATGCGATCAGCTTGCGGGCTATCCTGTATCTCCGGCTTCCTTTTTGGAGGCGATCATCCTCACATAAGATTGCCATTATCTGTGCCATGGCCTGAAATCGGTTCATCGTCAATCTCGCTGCGGTGTTTGTCTGGATGGTTTTTCAGACCATAGATTTGATGATCGTGTCAAATATGTTTCCCAAGAAAAGGTGTTTAGTCGACTGAACACTTTCCCAGAAATCATACCGTAGCGTGAACTGTCTTTTTGACAGTCTTCGTCAATCACCCTGACAAGAATTGGCAAACAGGCAAGTTCTGACACCAGCTTAATAATATAACATACCGAATTATAATCATTTCATTAAATTTTGGCCGGTCGGCATAGAATCTGCAATATAAATAAACAGCTAAGGGAAACAATACCACATTGAACTGAACTGAGTTGATACAGGAAACTCTGATAATTGAGCTGCTCTGCACCTCTCTCTCGAATTCGGGCAAGATCCTCACCCAGGGTATTGCCCATTTTTTTCCCTGTAGTTTCATTTCGAAAATTAGCGTTCACAAAAAAAATGATTCGATGAAAATATTCATAAAATCTTTTGCGTTGCTATTTTCGTTAATTTTTCTCTCTCCAATCTATTCATATGCAGATTGCCAAGGTTGCTGCTCTTATCACGGAGGCGTCGTATGTATTGACGGGGTCACTATCCGGTATGGATCGATTTTTTAGTCTCGGTTGATTCAAATGCAATCGATTCATCTGGTGACAGTTCATCATCCGGTGGTGGAGGTGGTGGATGCTTTATTGAAACAATATTTTTTGGCTGGCCGTCACAAAATCTGCTCTTTAAATAACCAGCATAGGGAAAAAGAATCACGATACGAACTGTATTCTTGAACCGCGATAGCGAGCGCATTCCTCGCCGCTTGCGGCGGGGTTAGCGAGCGAACTGAAAATAGACTTTCATCCTTACGGTGAAGATTCCCCGCGGCTTGCCGCGGGGAGGGTTCAATTATTCAAGTGGACACTCGCTGAGCTTGAAAAAATATAAGGTTAATGAAATGAGATGTTTTTGCAGGTAGAAAAATGATTGAAATAATTGTAGGTTTTATAGCTTTGATAGTTTCATACCACATTTTTCCAAGGGAAAATAGTAGTACCAATTCACAGGAGACCATCATACCTTTTCTTGAAGACGACTGGCTGGATGAAAAAAACCATCCAAAAAGTGATTTATACGATTGGGGTAATGATATTGAAAATGAGTTTGAATCTGCCAGCGATGGTTACTTTGACCCACCGGATGAATACTTCGAATAGATTGTTGTATCTTCATTCTCTCTTCGGCCAAGGCCCCGAACCAGGGTCTTGTCTTTTTTTATGGATTTATCGTATGTTCTTGATTATCCCCTTCCAATAAATTGCATCATCCGCAGGAGGCTATACGAATGGCAACTGAACTCGATCCCAAAGAAATAGTAGATTTTCGCGAACTCGTGATGACTAACACTATCCAGGTTGACACGATGTATCGGTTACTCATCGAAAAAGGGTATTTCACCGAGGCGGAATTTTTAGACAAAATGAAAGAGGTGCAGACGTTATTTATGAAGGGTAAAAATCAACCCATTACCAACTGATTGTCAATTTAAAAGCAACGTATTAGATTTAATCGCAAGAAGATCATAGTAGATTGATATAATGAGGCAGGCCGGTGCTGTTATTAGCTCAACTGAGATTGTCATTTTTCAGTGGGTGTGCCGTGCAAAAGCCGATGAATTGCGGAAGATTCTTCCCATCGTCAAATAGCCAAGATGAAGAAAGTGCAGGTGGATTATCAAAAGGCTGGAAATGATGATGAATCACAGCCTGCTTACGCTTCCTGACCTATACTTGAATTGACAGAATTGAAATTCGATTCAGGACAATGTGGTATCACAGCCTTTCAGAATTTCTCAGTGCCGTTGATGAGTTGGAGTTATGTTGATTAGTGTCCTGTATGCACTGATGGGAAACAGGGACAAAGTTGAACTGCTTTGTGGACTCCCTGTCAGTGTTTATTCAATTGCTCGGCACTCTTGATTACTCAGAGTCTAAAATTTCTCGACCACGAGAGGTGAAAGATACTCCTTGGGTCGATTGCGTACCTATCATTATCGATTCAATGATGGGCCGGTTAACAGGTTTATCAGAATGCCATTCAACAATAAAATTGGCCCCAGATCCCCCGCTTTTATCTTTCTGTGGTATGATATAACGTAAAGATTCTAAAGGTTTCAATGTTACTGGTTTATCGATGTACTTTTTTAATAATTTCCCTTGTGTCTCGTAATAATCGACCAGAGTGATTTCGATTAGATGCATAGGGTCAATGTTTCTAATGCTCAATGTCACCGTCAATAGGAATTCCACCTCTTTGTTACCGCTATAGATATGTGAATAGGCAGGCACATACATCCGCTGTCCCTTTGATAGCTCGATTCGGTTGTCAGCAGCGTTCAAAGAAGAAAATGAAAACAAACAAATGATTAACAAAATAAAAAAATACTTAAAATATGTTGTCATGATGACTCCCTGTTTATTTTAACTACAATATCAGATAGGCTTTTAATCCACAAGATTTGGATATTTCGATTGTCTATAATGAGATTTAATATGCTCTAAAATGATGTCTGAAAACCAAGTATTAGCTTGGTGGTGATATATTGAGATCATCTTTGTCATTCGGAACTTGCCAAATCTGGTGATCAGTTATATAAAAATTCTGTGTCCATTTTCCCCATGTGATAACAAGCTTGTCTTGCAATATTCGCAGTCCGAAATCCATATTGTTGCGGGAGGAGTGGGTCGGTTTCCTGATCCCTAATTTTATATCAGATAAATCTTGTGGAGTTGGTTTTAGAAGTTATTTATAAATTTATGGATGTTTCACATACATGGTGGATAACGATGTAACTAGCGAACCTGCGTAATTGAACTTATTTGGGATTGGCTTATTACGGCAAGGTACAATGATTGATAAAATCCAACAATTCATCTTTGTTCAGATTATCAACACCTAATTTTTGAAGCGTTAAACCTTCGGCGTAAAAATCGCGATTTAATATTCTATTTACAACCTCAATAATATGATCGCAGGTTGGGGTTGCAACATTCATGGCTGTGCCAAGGGAACTCAATAAAACCAATCCATAAGGCACATCTTCGGTAATATATCTGAAATCAAAGCTCTTGGGACCAGGTGGCGTAATCACTTTATAATTTTCAAATACCTGGCGAGAATCTTTACTAAGATCTTCTTCATTCCTGAATTTGCATGCATCCAGATAAGGAATTCGTTCACACCCGTAGGCTTCCAGGGCATCCATCTTTTCTTTGTCCAGTAGATCGACAACCGCCCAAGCAAAACCTGTTCCGAGAGCGTCCCGGTACATCGAAGGTACCTCATCGGGATGATATTTGGCGCAATAATCCATCATCGGTTTTAATGCATACATTCCCACCGTGTGCACAATTAGATTTTGATTATGTAAAGCCGTAGCGATGATATTTTCGCGGGTATCCCGATAAGTTCTATAAATTTTAGCCGCAATTTCTTGTCCAATATTCGTTTTATCTGCGGGTAAATAGGAAAGAGAGTTTCGCACATTTTTGAATAGTATTTTGACGCAACCGGGTTCGTAAATACGAGCGTCATTGGCGGTTGACTCCCCTTCTGCGAATAATGGCTTTTCAATACTATGTCGATGGTAATAAATCGAACCAAGATAGCCTGGTACAAGAATAACCAATTGAACCCTCTTAAAAAAAGGAGCGATTTTTTTTGCCAGAGCTTCATGGTACTGGGTTTGAATAAATATCATAATGACGTCCGCACCTTCAATTGCCTCCTGCGGGTCTCTGGTAATCATCGCTATTTTTTGAAAAGTTTTTTCTCCTTCATCTGAAAAATCTGTATATTTGTCGCTCTTGGTATTATCAATACCCCATAGACCGCCAATTTTTTTCATTGTTTCAAAGTGCTCATCATGGGCGGTCCCC
>Ga0272441_10016819_pt1 | contig 10063 bp, 7 predicted proteins | sample SSMProp6N_FD_193582 | JGI IMG/M metagenome (GOLD analysis project Ga0272441, IMG submission 193582) | Marine sediment archaeal communities from Little Sippewissett salt marsh, Falmouth, MA, United States - SSM-Prop-6N | ecosystem: Environmental > Aquatic > Marine > Wetlands > Sediment ... | reverse complement strand
TCGTAGGCGATCGCATCGTCCGCACACGGCGCCGGCGTACTCGTGCCCGGCAGCGGCACCACCGGGGAGAGCGCGAGCATGCACTCAACCGGGATCCAGCGCCCCTGAAAGTCCACTTCGAAGCCGATGCCCGTGCGTGCCACGGTCTCCAACTCCTTTCCTTGATGGCCGTCCACCCACCGGTCCTCGTCGGACCAGGCGAAGTCGACGGGGGTGTATCCGTCGGCGGTCACATCGTACAGAAACGAGCGTCCGCCGAGATACCGGTTGTTCTCGTTCGCGGCGATCTCAAGTCCGACGATGACGCCTTCGCCATGGAGAAGCTCGGACTCGTAGCCGGCGAGGTTCGGCTCTGCTCTCAAGGCAAGTTCGATTCCGTCGACCAGTGCCGGATCGAACGACTGACCTTCTTCGGTCTGCAACTCTTGCGGAAACCCCGGATCGTAGATCTTGAGGACGAACGTATCGGGATAGATCGCGCTGACGTAGTCGGCGATCCCAAGGACCAATCGAACGTCGGTCGTCCCGCGGTCCGTGTTCGCCCCCATGCCCGTCGTTCCGAGACGGTCCGCCAACTCGATAGTGTCCAGTTCGTCGACGATGCCGTCTTGATTGAAATCCTGCATCAGTGCCGGATAACCATGTGCCGCGAACCATGCGAGCACGGTCGCAGCTTGGATCGGTCCCGTCCATTCGATTGTCCAGTCCGGTTTGCTCTCGCGGCTGATGAGCTGTAGATCGCTCACTTCGTATCCTGGAATCTCGACCTGAGCGACGGCAGTCCCCGCCAGGGCACAGCCGATCGCCACGATGACCAACGCGCTACAGAGCGTCCGTTTCATCGGGTTCCCTCCTTGGACTACCGGCACGTCTCAGCGCGCAACGACCGCGGGCCGTGCACGGAAAGTCGCCTTCAAATGGGACGTTCACTCAGTATAGGGAGTTCTCGAAGTTGGGAGAAGCCAACCGAATCGGATCAGACGTCGAACGTCGCGAGCAACGGAGTGTGATCGGAGGGACGCTCGGCCAGCCGCGGTGCAAGATCGACCCAGGCACGGACCGATCGATCCGCCAGCGGACGCGTCGCCTGAATGTGGTCGATCCGCCACCCTTTCCCTGTGGCGACCGCATTCCGCGCACGGTAGTCGTAGTACGTGAACTGGCCACCCTCGGGGACGTGCTTGCGGAACACGTCCACGAATCCCCAGTCCGTGACGGAAGACAGCGCTTGACTCACCTGCGGATTGAAGCAGACGTGTCCGAGCAGCCGTTTCGGATCGTGAACGTCGAGTTCGCGTGGTGCAACGTTGAGATCCCCCACCCAGACGATGTGCGCATCCGGGGTGTAGTTCGATTCGAACAATGCGTGAAGGCGCTCGAACCAAGCCAGCTTGTACGCGTACATCTCGTGCGTCACGTCGCGCCCCTGGGGAACGTACGTGTTGACGACGGTGATCCCGTCAACGTCCGCAATGAGCAAACGAGACGCATCGGCCGGCCCCTCGTCATCGAAGCCGTACCGTACGTTCCTCGCCGGCCGTTTGCTGAGTATGGCCACGCCGTTGTACGCCTTCTGTCCTTTGAAGACCGCACGGTAGCCGGCGGCTTCAAACGGTTCGGCCGGGAACTCGTGGTCCTGCACCTTCGTCTCCTGGAGGCAGACGATGTCCGGGCTCGCGTCGGCCAGCCATGGCTCGAGAATGTGGATCCGGCTGCGTACGGAATTCACGTTGAACGTTGCGATCGTCAGCGTCATCACAGGCTCCCCGTCACGCGGGAATGATTCCGCTGATCGTCGTCACGTCGATTCCTTCGTCGCGGAGCTGAGCAATGTACGGGTTGATTCCGATCGAATCGGAGACGATGTGCCCGGTCACGATCAGGTTCTTCTCGCTCCCATACTCCTTGTTGAGGCGGCGACTATCCGCTGGTCGGCAATGGATGTAAATGACTGTATCGACCCCGTGATCGAAGTACGCCTTCGCGACCGGATAGCCTCCATTGGTTCCAGCCCCGTGCGACATCACGACGCGGCCGATGGGGTTTTCCGGTTGCCCAACGCGGAGTTCGACCTCAGTGTCCGCGTGCTCGAACTCGCCGAAGCAACCGATGAGATGCGTCATCAGCTCGGAGACCGACGCGTTGGCGGGGAGTTCGTCGGCCGCCGATTGCAACCGTCGCCGGCCGATCTCGTCGAGCGGCGTGTGAATGTTCAAGTACGGCATGTCCAGCAGCCGAGCGACCGATGGTTCGTGATCGTAGTTGGTCATCGAGGCGGTCACGCGATGCGTCTCGGCAAGGTCCTCGATGATTGCCGATGCAACATCGTGGGGAACTCCGGCCAAGACCATCTGATCGACGTGCCGGTGCAGCACCTCGTGGAAGCGCAATCGCGCCCACCCACCGGTGGGATGGTGACTGACGGCGGCATCGAATCCCAAGTCAGCCGCGAGCTTGAGTTCGGGCGACTTGATGTCGATGCCGAATAGGACCTTCCGGATCCCGACCCCGGGATGATAGATCGCGCTGTCCCCGGGGATCTCATCCAGTCCGGCCATCTCCAATGCTGTGTGCATCAAATCGTCGGTCGTGAACGTCACGTGCTGGCCTCCTTCGTCGTTGCGTGGATCCGGTCTTCGTAGCTCTCTCCATTCAATGGGGCGGCGACAAAGCCGCGCAACGTCGATCCTCCGATGAATTCGCGAAGGATCGAGTTCGACGGGATCTTGTCACCGGACAGCGGTTCGAACCAACGCAACAGCGAGAGCAACCGATCCGCTTCCACGCACATCTCCGGATCCCGGACTTGCAGCAGATGGGGTTCGACAAACGGCTTCAGGACGGATAGCTCGTAGCTGAGCGCGGAATTGAACATCACATCCGCTTCCTCCTGGTAGGGGAAGATGTAATTCTTCTCGCCGTGCCGCACGTTGTCCCACAGCTTGAGCGTGTCCTCGGCCGGATACCCTCGGAACACGGCATCGCGTACGATGCGCCGGATGAGACGTGTATCCGTCGTCGATACGCGGTTGTGAGAGTCCAGGTTGAGCTGCGTCAGCGCCGAGACGAAGATACGCGCACTCGCTTCCGCCGGCGCCTTCTCGAGAATATCCGGATTGAGCCCGTGGATTCCCTCCACCAACAGGATCTGATCACTCCCCAGCTGGATGGTCGTCCCCGGCTCTCGCTCGCCGGTCAGGAAATTAAAGTGGGGAATCTCGACGGCATCTCCCTCCACCAGGCGGTGTAAGTGCTCCTGAAGCAACGGGATATCCAGCGCGGAAGGTGCATCCAGATCGAACGCTTCCCCATACTCCTTCTGCATGATCGATCGAGGCTTGAAATACTCGTCCATCCCCAGCGGATACGGCTGCAACCCCGATGCCATCAACTGAATCGAGAGGCGCCTGGCAAACGTCGTCTTGCCGGACGACGATGGACCGGCCACGAAGATCATGCGCACGCCGTCGGCGTGCTTCCGCTTCAACGTGTTCGCGATCTCCGCAATCCGCTTCTCGTGCAGCGCCTCGGAGATGAGAATGATCTGGTCGATCCGCTTCGAGCGGATGGCCCGATTGAGTGAGCCGACATCGCGGACTCCAATCAGCCGCAGCCAGTGCCCGTACTCGTCGAACACCCGGCGCAACGTTCGAAACTTGACATTGGGAACCAGCTGGTAGGGGTTCTCCCGACGCGGGAATCGGAGGACGAACCCCCCGTCCGACGGCTCCAGGTTGAACGTCTTCAGCACGCACGTCGAAGACACCATGTACCCGTGGAAGTAGTCGGCCATTCCGTTCAACTCGTACAGGTGAAAGTGGTCCTCGTCGAACCGCTCGACAAGTTGCTCTTTGTCAAGATCGCCCTGCTGCCGGAAGACGGCACGGGCCTCGTCCGGGGTCACCCGTCTTCGCTGGATGGGCAAATCGGCGGCCACCAATTCCTTCATTCGGCGCTTGACGTGTTTCAACTCGTCGTGCGTAAACGGTTCTCGGCCGTCGAGATGACAGACGTAGCCGCCATGCGGTACGGAGTAGTCAATGTGCACCTTCACGCCAGGGAACAGCTCGCGAACGACGATGACCAACAGAAAGGAGAGGCTGCGCGTGTAGATGCGCGCACCGTCCGAGTCCGAAAGGAACACGGGTCGGACTGCAGCGTCCCAATGAATCGGCCGTGACGACTCCCAAAGCTCTCCGTTCACGACCGCGGCCACCGGCTGTTCGTCCGGAGGGAACGCGCTTCGAAACACGTCAACGAGCGGTGCCCCCCGCGCGCACTCAAACACGCGTCCGTCCGGCAGCTGAACCTGTGCCGTCGGTCGTAGTTCGGCTTGTCGAACCGGGACCGATCGCGCGTCGTCGTTCATGTTGCCCGCCTCAATGTTTTCAGCACGCGCGCGTCGAGGAGATCCAGTGTCTCGTCGAGGTCGTCCAAGACATGATCCGGAGAACTCGTGAAACCGTCCGGTCCGCGAAGCTGAGAGATGGCGACGTCGCGCGTCGCCGCTTCCGTCAACCATTCCGACGGGATCTCGTCCGCGATCCTCTCGTCGAGAATCGTCGCCCACGCCAATGTCCATGCACGGACGACGTTTCCGACATCGTACCCGCCGCCGCCGAGCGCAAGCCAGGGCAGTCCCACGGCGTGCAAGTGCTGCAGGCAGCGTTCGTACCCACGAAGCGAAAGACGGAGATTGGCCACGACGTCGCCGAGGATCGCGTCCGCACCCAGTTGGGTCACCAAGACGTCCGGCTCGAACGTGCGGATGGCGGGCAGCACACAGGCCGCGAATGCGCGTTCGTACGCGTCGTCACCGGCGCCCGGGGACAGCGGAATGTTGATCGCGTACCCCGTCCCCTCGTCACTGCCGGTTTCGAACGCGAATCCCGTGCCAGGGAAGATCGTGCGGCCGGTCTGATGGATCGAAACGGTGAGAACGTCGGGGCGGCGATAGAACGCGTACTCGACGCCGTCCCCATGATGGGCGTCGATGTCGATGTAGGCCACACGCTTCCCTGCAGCCGTCAGCGATTGGATCGCCAACACACCGTCGTTCACGTGACAGAATCCGGAGGCACTCGCCGGCATCGCGTGGTGGAGACCTCCCGCCATGTTGAACGCTCGCTGCGCGCGGTTCGAGGCGATCTCCTCCGCACAGACGATCGATGCGCCCGCCACGGACATCGCCCAGTCGAACACGCCGGGGAACACCGGGTTGTCGGAGCTTCCCAGTCCGTGGGCAAAGAGATTCGGCGTCCAGGTACCTTCGTCCGCCAGCCGCAGGCACTCCAAGTAGCCCTGCGAGTGGAAGCCCAGTGCCTCCGCATCCTCCGCCATCCGGGGATCCAGCACGGTGATATCGGGCCGGCCCACGAGTCCATACGCCTGAATCAGGCTGTACGTCACCCCCAAACGGTGGATCTTGAACGGGTGATACGCGCCGAAATCGTGGTGAAGGAGCGATCTCGGATCGATCAAGCAGTGATTCACTGTTCCTCTCTTTCCGTCAACCCAAGCGAACCGTCTCGCCGGTCGAGGGGATCGTCACGGAGCGGGGAACGACCATAGCTCCGCGATATCCGTTTCGTCAAGCTGCCAAGGATCGCACCCGAGTCCGTAGACCCCTTGATCGACGGCAGTTTCGGCAAGTGCGTAGGTCCGCGCATCCCATACGAACGTGGTGGAGGCGCTTCCGCAGGGAAGATCTCCGATCATTCGGTTCGGAATCGCCACGAATGCCAGCACGTGATCTGGAGTCCCGTCGTTCGTCGTATCGACGAACGCCAGCTTGGAGGGGATGATCATCTCCGGGATGTTCACCCCGGGAACCGGCAGTGCGTCGATCAGACTGACGAACAGGATGGCCGTGTCCTCACAGTCGCCCTTTCCATCCGCCAGCGTCTCCAGCGGATACAGCGGGTGCTCCGTTCCAACCGGATCTGCCTCGTAGCGGATCGCTCCTTGCACGAACGCCAGCACCTCCAGGATGAACTCGTCGCCGTCCTGATCTACGCGATTCCAGAGCGCGAGGGCGTAGTCATGCAACGTAGGATCGTCCTTTGGGTCGATCACGTAGTCTCCGTAGCGGTAGTTGTCGACGAACGGGATTCGTTGCCTCCCCTTGTACTCCAGATAGAGCGCGTAGGGGATCAACACTTCCCAGACGCGAGGCTGCCCGTCTCGTTCCCACTCGAATCGCCGCATCGTATACCCGTCCGGGATCGGCCGCGCGTGAACCATGATCGTCTCGGTCGTCGACGATCCTTCTGTGTCGAACGCCGTAACGCGAACCTCATGGTCATCGGCCGTGGTGAACGTATGCGATACCGTCGCCCCGGTCGCAGTCGCGCCGTCCCCGAAGTCCCACTCAAGCGTCAACACGTCGCCGTCTGGATCAAAGGACGCCGATGCATCCAGTTCGACCACCAACGGAACGTAACCCTCCGTGGGCCAGGCCTCGAGAATCACTACCGGCGGGTGGTTCACGCCGGGGAAGAGACATCCTGAAGAGACCAGGAGCAGCCACGCGCCGACCGCGACGCCAATCCGATGAAGACGCTTCTTGTTCGTTCCAGTCATGGGGGGACGATTGTAGGCGCTCGCACGTCTCGGCTCAATGTTAGAATCCTTTCCTGTTGCAGATTCCGCGAGCCCGGTGCGTTGACCCCACATTTCATTCATGCTACCATCGATCGCGCCAAGGGGGCTTCATGTACATGATCATTGTGGGGGCGGGCAGCATCGGAACGAGTCTCATCGACATCGCTGTCCGCGAGAAGAACAACGTCGTTCTGATCGACTCCGATGCCGATCGGGCCCGTGATGTCAGCAACAAGTACGACATCACCGTTCTCAGCGGCAACGCAACGTCCGCCGAAACGGTTCGAGAGGCGGGGGCGGATCGCGCGGATGCATTGATCGTCACGACATCGGATGATGCCGTGAATCTGATGGTGGTCTCCATTGCCGCAAGCCTCGACATCCCGTCCGTCGTTTCCGTGGTCAACGAGACGGAGCACGCGGATTTCTTCCGCAAACTGGGAGCCAGCGTGATGGAGAACCCGGAGGATGTCGTCGCCCAACACCTGTACAACGCCGTCAAGCAGCCGAACGTCCAAGATTTCGCGTTGCTGCCCCAAGGGGCGCAGATCTTCCGCCTGCAAATCACCGAAGATTCACCGTTGACAGGCCGCTCGATTGCTGACAGCATCAAGCGGGAGACGATTCCGGAGTCCATTCGGGTGCTCGCAATTGCGCGCCCCGAGGAAGACATGCAGACGATCGCGCTGGGAGATTCGATGCTTGCCGCCGGCGACATCTTGACGTTGTTCTCTCTCGATCGCGTCGGGGATGATGTCATCGCCAAGCTGGTGGGATGAGCCCCTCGATCTTTCGCGTCCGCCAAGATTTATTCATCGTCCTTCGCGACCTGGGTCTTCTGATCCCGGTCGTCGGATTGATGGCCATTGTGTCGTTGGTCGTCCCACTTGCATTCGGTGAGTCGTTTGCGATTGCCCCATTGGCGATCACGGCAGGAACGTCGTTCGCGCTGGGAGCCGCCTTGTACCTCCCCTTGCGCAAGGTGGCGGGGGAGACCCAATTGAAGCACGGACTGCTGATCGCGGCGTTCGGCTGGCTGCTGGTCGCCGCGCTCGGTGCAATGCCGTTCGTGTTGACTGCGCTCATGGCCCATCCGGCAGCGGCGTCCGAGACGCTGCAGTACTTCAAGGATCCGGCCAGCGCGTTCTTCGAGTCGATTTCCGGCTACACCGGCACCGGTCTGACAATGGCCGCACGTGCCGACTTGTTGCCCAAGAGCCTCCAGTGGTGGCGCAGCTTCACAGAATGGATCGGCGGAATGGGCGTCATCGTTCTCATGCTGTCATTGCTCGCCGGCCCACGTCCCGGCGCCGCAAGTCACAGTCTCTACTACGCCGAGGCGCGATCCGAGCGGATTCACCCGAGCATCACCTCGACATTGCGCACGATGTGGTGGATCTTCTTGCTGTACACGTTCATTTCGGTCATCGCATTGTGGGGGGCGGGCATGCCGATGTGGGAGGCGATCAACCACGCGATGACGGGCATCTCCACCGGTGGCAACGGTAGGATCTTGTGGCGGGACTTCCAAACGCGGTGGTTCCTATTGCTCGTCGTGATCGGCATCGCTTTCGTAACCTTGGAGAACCTCGGAGTGATCGGCGGATTCCGGGCACTTCGTGATTCTGCGTTCCAACTCGTTTCTTCGATCACGTGCACTGGATTCCAGACCGCAGATCTTGGCGGGACGTGGAGTGCAACCGGCAAACTGCTCCTTGCAGTGGCGATGGTCTTCGGCGGCGCGGCTGGATCGACCGCCGGCGGGATCAAGATTATGCGCGTGTTGATCCTGATCAAGGGTGTGCAGTGGCGCTTCCGGAAGATCGTGTCTCCTCGGCAGGCGATCGTTCCGTTCCGGCTCGGGGACTCCACAGTCGAGGAGTCTCAGGTGGGCCAGCGTCTCGAGGACGCAGCGCTCATCACGTTTCTCTGGCTCGTGTTCTTGGGGTTGGGAGTCGTTGTACTGTTGCACACCGTCCCCGCCGGTTACACGCTCTCCGATGTCGTCTTTGAGGTCGCCAGCGCACAGGGTAACGTCGGCCTCTCCGTCGGAATCACACAGCCGAGCATGTCATTGGCGAGCAAACTGACGCTGTGTTTCAACATGTGGATCGGGCGTCTCGAGATCATCCCCGTTCTCATGTTGGTCCGTGCGTTGTTCTTCGGCGTTCAGTGATCGCCCCCTTCACAACTCCGCCATATCGCCTCGGTATACTCAGCAACGGATCTGCAAAGGAGAAATCGTGATCAAGCGTCCGATGTTCTGGATCTGTCTCCTGGTGGTCGCGTGGAGCAGCCTCGTGATGGCCTACGACCGTGCGGAGTTCCTCTTCCTGAACGAGATCGAGATCGGCATGACAGGCGTCGGCAAGACGATCATCACCGGCGACCTGATCGAGGAGTTCCACGTCGAGGTGCTCGGCATCATCGATCAACCGGGCACACTGTCCGACTTCATCGTCGTCCGCGTGTCCGGTGACGTCATCGGGCGGGCCGGTGGGATCGCGCAGGGCATGAGCGGAAGCCCGGTCTACATCGACGGGAAGCTCATCGGTGCGCTGTCTCGGGCGGCCAACTGGTCGAAGGCGGTCACGCCAATCGGCTTGGTCACGCCGATCGAGCCGATGTTGGCGGTTCTTGAGGATGCACGCAGCGGCATCGTGTTCGCGCGCCCCTCGGAGGACGCGATTCTTGATGGCATCGCCATTGTGGATGTCGAGCACGAAGCGGACGAGGATCTCGTCGCTGCGTTACCCGACGTCATTTTCTCGACCCCGGTGTCGGCACCGTTGATCACGTCCGGGCTCTCGGGGCGATCGCTCCAGGTTCTCATGTCGGGTCTGGCTGAGCGCGGATTCTCGGAGCTGCTCGTCGTCGACGCTCTAGACGGTGGGACCGCGCCGGATGTGCGCGGCCTTTCTTCCCTAGGCCTCGCGCTCGTCCCGATTTCCGGATCGGCCGACGGTGCCGTCGTGGATCCGGCCAGCCTAATCGCTGGAGGATCCGTCGGGATCGCCCTCGCCTCGGGAGACATCTCGCTCGGGTCGCTGGGGACGATCACGTATCGTGACGAGGATGTGCTCATCGGCTACGGGCATTCCTTCATCGACAACGGAGCCTCTCAGTTCGCGCTGATGAGCGTGTCGATCATCGACACCATGAAATCCCTCGAGGCGTCATTCAAGCTGGGCAGCCTCGGCGAACCGCTGGGCACGATTCTCGAAGACCGGACCGCCGCAATCGGTGGACGGCTTGGCGCCGTCCCAGATCAGATCGAACTGACGATGAATGTGCGCGACGCGGATCGAGACGAGGTTCAAGCGTACTCGATCGACCTGGCGAACGAACCTCGACTGATGCCCGAGTTGCTTCTATCGACGGGGTTCGAAGCGATCGACAGAACGCTGGATCGGGTGGGGCAAGGAACGGTCGAGGTCACCTACCAAATCATCGGCGACAA
>Ga0272441_10016818_pt1 | contig 10063 bp, 4 predicted proteins | sample SSMProp6N_FD_193582 | JGI IMG/M metagenome (GOLD analysis project Ga0272441, IMG submission 193582) | Marine sediment archaeal communities from Little Sippewissett salt marsh, Falmouth, MA, United States - SSM-Prop-6N | ecosystem: Environmental > Aquatic > Marine > Wetlands > Sediment ... | reverse complement strand
GGATCGGTGCCGGCGGCCACCTCGATCATGTCGGTGACCCCGTCGCCGTCAGTGTCGTCGTTGTGCGGATCGCTCTCACCGGGGTCCACCACGCCGTTGTGGTTGAGGTCCTCGAGCCCGTCGGCCAGGCCGTCGTTGTCCGAGTCCGGGTCGCGATAGTCGGGGGCGTTGTCTCCGTCGCTGTCGACGGGCGGAGTGTTCGGGTTGGTGTCCCCGGCCTCGATCTCGTCGGCCAGGCCGTCGTTGTCCGAGTCCAGGTCGAGGTAGTCGGGGATGCCGTCCTCGTCACTGTCGGCCGAGCCGCCGCCCCCCTCGTGCAGGTCGAGGATGGTGTCGTCGTCCGAGTCGGTGTCCTGGTAGTCCGCCGTGCCGTCCTGGTCGGAGTCCACCGGGGAGTAAGGGTCGCCGCCCATCTCGACGATGTCGAAGATGCCGTCTCCGTCGTCATCGATGTCGGCGTAGTTCCCCACGCCGTCGCCGTCCAGGTCCGCCGGGCCATCCACCGAGTCCGACAGGCCGTTGCCGTCGGAGTCGGTGTCCCGGAAGTCCGGCGTGCCGTCGGCGTCGGAGTCCACGGGGTACTCTCCTGGGACCACATTGCCCTTCTCGATGGAGTCGGCGATGCCGTCGTTGTCCGAGTCCAGGTCGAGGTAGTCTGGTTCCCCATCGCCGTCGGTGTCCATCTGGACGTCTTTGCCTTCGAACTCGTCGCAGATGCCGTCCTCGTCCTGGTCCCCCACACAGCTCACGGCGCTGTTGTTGTTGTTGTTGTCGTTGCCGTTTTGTCCCGGGCCGCTGTCGGATGGACCGCAGGCTGCCGCGAGCCCCAACGTCAGCCAAAGAGCCAGGATTGCTTTGATTTTGCCAGTCATTGTGTTTCCTCTATGTATACTCGTCCGCCCTTATTATACCGATTGAGGGGGGATGCGAACAGAGTGAAAAATCCCAACGTTGATCCACGGGTGGTCGACACGGTAAGCTGGGTGTTCGTGAACGGCGTGGTTTTCAGGACGGCGACGGACCATCGGTCGACCCTGACCGCGGCATTGGTCGTGGTTTTGGCATTGATCGGCGGGCTGTCGGCGTCCGGCTGTCGCTTCGATGCGACAGGGCAGTGGCCTCGCGACGGGGACGGCGCCGTGACGCAGCACGACGCCGCGCCGTCCACCGACGCCCGGCCCGACAGTGCTGCGGGATTCGACGCTGGCGGCGGCGACTCGGACGGCGATGGGTATCCCGACGGGGCTGACAACTGCGTGGACGTGTACAACCCCGGACAGGAGGATGTCGACGAGGACGACGTCGGGGATCTGTGCGACAATTGCCAGTCCGTGCCCAACCACGAGCAGGAGAACCTGGACGGTGATGCGCTCGGTGATGCGTGCGACGGTGATCGGGACAACGACACCGTGCCGAACTCCCGGGATCCCTTTCCCGACAGCCCCAACGACGTGGCCTATTTCAGCGAGCTGGAGGTCTCCGAGCAGCATTTCTGGGTCTTCGGCGGTGAATGGGTCTTCTCGGGAAGCGGCACGTTTTGTCAAAACGACGTGACGGGCGAGGTCGTTCGGAGCCATCTGACCGATGGGCAGCTGTCGGCCATTGATTACCTGGCCGAGACGGTGGTCACCATCGACGACTACCAGACCGGCGCCTGGGAGACCCTGGCCGGCCTGACCTTCCGCGTGGACGAAGTGGGCTCGAACGTCTATGACGGCTACGTCTGTGCCATCAACCCCGAGGACCTCTCCTTGGACCTGCTGTCGTTCGAGGACGACATTGGCAGCTACATCGACTACAGCCCGTCGAGCTCGGTCCCACCGGCGGGCCCCTACCACCTGCGCATCACGGCCGATGGGCAGCTTCTCACCTGCGAGTTGCTGCCGAGCGGGCCCATGCTCCAGTCCAACTTGCCCGACCACGCGACCGGGACCGTCGGGTTCTTCACGCACCGCACGGCGGCGTGCTTCGAGTATCTGATGGTGATCCAGCTCTAGTGTCCCGCTGTCTCTCAGACCACGGTGGCCACAAACAGATAGGCGAAGTAGAGGCCGAGCAGCACGACGGCCACACCTATGCCGCGGACCCCCTTGGCGAGGGTCTCGGGCCGAAAGCGATCCCGGTACCGCCGCACCGCGAGCAGCAGCAGGAGGAACCAGCTGACGATGCCCACACAGGCGGCCAGGGCGAAGGGGATCGCCAGGCGCGGGGTGATCTGGAGCAGGCCGGAGGAGGCGAGGGTGGCGGAGGCAGCCGTCCAGGTCGCGAGCAGGGTCGGGTTCAGGGCGCAGATGGTGAAGCCGAGCATGCACGAGCCGGCCAGGTGGCCGCGCTCCGGCTCATCGGACTCACGGAACTCAGCCTGTTTCCACGCCAGCATGACGCCTAGGGTCACCAGGATCACCGCCGCCGCCCCCCTGGAGATGGGCAGGATCACCGGGTACTCCAAAAGGAGCGTCGACAAGCCCCAGAAGGCGAGAAACGCGTAGCCAGCCTCGGCAATGGCGGCGCCCACGGCAATGGCGCTGGCCGCCCGGAACCGGGCGGCCAGGGCTCGAGCGAGCACCAGGGCTGCGATGGGGCCCGCCACGGGGATGGAGCCGACGAAGCCGAACAGAAAGCCGATGAGGAGCGCGATGAACAACTTGGCGATGCATCTTCGCAGACCCGCGTCCTCGACGCAAATCGATGGGCAGCGGGCGCGGAGGGCGGAGTGTCAGGGCGCTATTGCTCTGGCCGCCACGGGGCGGTATCGTCGAACCATGACCTTCGTGGACTCACGCCGGTCGAGGCGTCTTGCGGCGACGTGTTGGCTGGTTGGCCTCGTGACCGACGCTGTGCGGATCCAGCCAGATCGAGTGGACCTCAACTTCGAGGCGGGGGCCATCGGCACCCGGGAGGTGGTGTGGTGAGCGACCATGAGCCCATCCCTAGACGTGTGGAGCTGCGCACTGCCGCCACCGCCGCGCGCATACTGGTCTCCGAGGTAGGTATGCGCCTGTCCACGGTGGTGATGGCCGAGGTGGGAGTGGCCCAGGCCCGGGGAGAGCCCTTCCGCCACATGCCGGCGCCGGTGGACGAGCGGGAGCGGCTTTGTCGCCGACAGGTGGGTCCGGCCGTCCTGACGCAGCGGGCGCTGCGACGGTGGCTGGGCACGGAGCGCGCCTTGGAGATCACCCGGGAGATCGTCATCGCCGGGACGGTCATCTTCCTCGAGCACGCCATCGGCCCCCTCGAGCGGGACGAGGTCATGTCGCAGTCCCCCGAGGAGCGCGAGGCCATGGTGCGGAGGCTGGGTGAGCGGTTCTTCAACGCCGATGTGCGCTGGGACGAGATCAGCGACAAGGCGGTTCGGTTCACCGTGGAGCGGTGCCGTTTTCCGGCGCTCTGCGAGGCGGGTGGCGCCCCGGAAGTGGCGCCGCTGCTTTGTCTCGGAGACGCGGTCTACTTTGGCGAGATCCTCGGCACGGTGGACCTCGTCCGTCCTCACACCCTCGCCGATGGCGGCGACTGCTGCCCTTTCGAGCTGACCTGGCGCCCCGAAGATCCCGGCCGCCCCTCCGCAAGTTGACAGGCCCCGGAGCTTGCCCTTATCCTGGGGCCACGATTTCACAAGGATCATGCACATGATCAAGGCATCACCCTGGGCGATTTCTGCCGCGTTGACACTGACGTTGGCCATCACTTTCTCTTCTGTGGACGCTCGTGCGACGCCGATGCCGACCGCGGGCCAAACCCAGCAGCTCACAGTCGGCACGCCCGTTGTCACGCCCACCGTGGCCATGGGGGGTGCCGCCCTGGCTCGCCAGGTGGCCCGGTCAGCTCCCCGGCTCCAGAACCGGTACAGTCGATCGGAGTTCCTGGAGGACACTCCCCGGGAGATCGCCATGGAGAACCGCGCCAGCCCGTGGCAGGCCTGGGCGTTGGCCTTCTTCCCCACGGCCATCATCAAGGGCGTGACCCTCGGCTTGGCCTTCGCAAAGGCCGAGACGGACCAGTGGGCCGTCTTTCTGCCCTTGGTCCCGAGTATGGGCATCAGCCACTTCTGGGAGACGAAGTTCTACTGGGCCGGGCTCATCGCCCTCGCCGGCGACATCACCGGCAGCGCCCTGGTGACCTACTACTGGTCGCAGGTCTACAGCGCCCCCAACGCGGCCGCCCGCCCCGAGCAGACCATGCTCTGGGCGGGAATCGGCGTGCTGGCGGTGTTCTGGATCTATGAGAACATCACCGCTCCCCTCTTCGCCAATTGGCGCAACTCCAAGCTGCGGGAGCAGTTCGTGCCCGACGAGAAGAAGACCGCGGTGGTCCCCACCTGGCGGTCCAACCCATGGCCGAACCAGGGCATCGCCCAGATCGGCCCGCCCATCTATCAGCCCATACCCATCGCCGCGGGCTACGGTTTTTCCTTCTAGATTCTCGACTTTTACGGCATGGACATGCAGTCGGCGGCGCAGCCGTCTCCCGGCGAGGTGTTGCCGTCGTCACACATCTCACCCGGATCCATGATGTCGTCGCCGCACACCGGGGCGGTGCAGTCGTCGCGGCAGGTCACCGGGATGGCGTCCGCGGTGATGTAGAGCGGAACGGTCATGTCCAGCGTGTGGAGCTGGTCGTTCTCGTCCACGAGGATCCACTCGGTGAGGCCGTAGTTCCAGACGGGCTCGATCTCGATGGTCCAGCTCGCCGGGAAGACGATGTCGGAGATGACGCCCCCGTCGGTGTTGGCTTGGAACCAGTAGTCGCCATAGTACTCCGTGGGAGTGATCTGGCTGAACTCGTTGGACTCGTCGCCGCGGTTGAGGGTGGTGCCCGGGGGCAGGTTCCGGATGTAGAGCTCCACTTCGGCCGTGGGCTGGAACTGGCCGGAGGTGTCCTGGTCAATGCCGTGCACAGTGAAAAGACTCAGGATTCCCGTCGCGCGATCCCGGTAGAGGAAGATCACCGACCGCCCCACGGCCTCGTAGCCCGTGTGGGCGCTGGCCGACGTGTAGCCGTAGAATGAGTAGGCGTCCATCCAGCGCTCCACGGGCTTGGCCTGCATCTCGAGGCCGGTGGTCTGCCAGGCGGTCAGGCCGTAGCGCGTCTCGTTGCCCGGACCGTCGTCACAGTCCTCGCCCACCTCGATGAGCCCGTTGCCGCAGTTGGAGCAGGAGAGGCTCACGTTGTAGTTGCCCGAGGTTCCGTTGCGGCCGTCCACCACGACGTAGTAGGTCTGGCCGGCGGTGGCCGCGAAGACCACCTGGTTGTTGCCGTAGGCGAGGCAGCTTGTCGGGTCACACATGCCGCCGTTGTCCGTCAGCACCAGCAGGTCCAGCGCGACGGGCGCGCCCGTGAGGTCCACGGTGACCTGCTGGTCGTCGGCGGACGTGAAGGTGTAGGTGTACTCCGGACCGTCGAAGAAAAGCCCGCTGCAGCTGTAGCTGTCCACCACGTCGGTGGCTCCGCCGAACTCGGTGGACCAGTTGTCGCCGCCGCCGCAAGCCAGCGTCCAGTCGGGCTGACACATTGGGTTCTCGTATTGGCAGTTGGCGTCGCAGCCGTCGCCCGGCGTGGTGTTGCCGTCGTCGCACTGCTCCACGCCGGCCCAGACGAAGCCGTCGCCGCAGGTGGCGTTCTGACAGGTGCTCAGGCAGGCGTCCGAGTTGTCGAAGTTTCCGTCGTCGCACTGTTCGCCGGGTTCGGGGATACCATTGCCGCAGCCGGGGCAGGTCATGGTCACCGAGTAACCGCCCACGTCGCCGTTGGCGCCGTCCACCAGGATGAAGTAGGTGTTGCCCGCCACGGCGCTCCAGGTGACCATGTTGTCGCCGAAGGAGATGCAGTTCTCTGGCGCGCAGATGCCGCCACCGTAGCTGAGCACGAGCAGGTCCAGGTCGATGCCGGGATCCATGTCAGTGAACTGTACGGTCACCTGGCCCGACTCCGGCGCGGTGAAGGTGTAGGTGTACTCGGGGCCGGATTCGTCCCGGCCGGTGCATGGGTAGCTGTCAAGGGCGTCGGTGGCACCCCCGGCTCCGGTGGACCAGGTGTCGCCGCCGTTGCAGAATAGGTAGGCCCAGTCCGGCACGCAGGTGGGGCTCTCCACCTGGCAGTTGGCGTCGCAGCCGTCACCGGAGACGGTGTTTCCGTCGTCGCACTCCTCCTGGGTTATCCAGATGTAGCCGTCGCCGCAGCTGGCGGCCACGCAGGTGTTGAGGCAGGAGTCGCTGTTGGTCAGGTTGCCGTCGTCGCAGTCCTCGCCTGGCTCGGTGATGGAGTTGCCGCAGGTGGCCGTCTCGGTCTGGCAGTTGGCGTCGCAGCCATCACCCGGGAGAGTGTTTCCGTCGTCGCACTGCTCCACACCGCCCCACACGAAGCCGTCGCCGCATTCGGCGTATTGGCAGCTGTTGGTGCACGCGTCGGTGTTGGAGAAGTTTCCGTCGTCGCACTCTTCGCCAACCTCTGGGATGCCGTTGCCGCACACGGCCACCTCGAGCTGACAGGTGGCGCTACAGCCGTCGCCGCCCGTGGTGTTTCCGTCGTCGCACTGCTCCACGCCGTTCCACAGGAAGGTGTCACCGCAGGTCGCGTTGACACAGGTGGCCAGGCAGGAATCGTTGTTGGAGAGGTTTCCGTCGTCGCACTGCTCACCGGGCTCGGGGATGCCGTTGCCGCACACGGCCGTCTCGAGCTGGCAGGTGGCGCTGCAGCCGTCACCCGGCGTGGTGTTTCCGTCGTCGCACTGCTCGACGCCCGTCCGCACGAAGCCGTCTCCGCAGGTCGCGTTTACGCAGCTGTTCAGGCAGGCGTCGTTGTTGGAGAGGTTCCCGTCGTCGCACTGCTCACCGGGCTCAGGGATGCCGTTGCCGCACACGGCCACCTCGAGCTGACAGGTGGCGCTGCAGCCGTCACCCGGCGTGGTGTTTCCGTCGTCGCACTGCTCGACGCCCGTCCGCACGAAGCCGTCTCCGCAGGTCGCGTTTACGCAGGTGGCCAGGCAGGAATCGTTGTTGGAGAGGTTCCCGTCGTCGCACTGCTCACCGGGCTCTGGGATGCCGTTTCCGCACACGGCCGTCTCGAGCTGACAGGTGGCGCTGCAGCCGTCGCCGCCCGTGGTGTTTCCGTCGTCGCACTGCTCCATGCCGAACCAGACCCAACCGTCGCCACACTCGGCGTTCTGGCAGTTGGTCAGGCAGGCGTCGTTGTTCGACGGGTTTCCGTCGTCGCACTCCTCACCCGCCTCTGGGATGCCGTTTCCGCAAACCGCCACCTCGATCTGGCAGGTGGCGTCGCAGCCGTCGCCGGGGCTGGTGTTGCCGTCATCACACTGCTCCACGCCGAACCAAACGTACCCGTCCCCGCAACTCGCTGTTCTGCAAGTATTCAGGCAGGCGTCGTTGTTGGAGAGGTTCCCGTCGTCGCACTGCTCACCGGGCTCTGGGATGCCGTTGCCGCACACCGCCGTCTCGACCTGGCACGTGGCGCTGCAGCCGTCGCCGCTGATGGTGTTTCCGTCGTCGCACATCTCCATGCCGAACCACACGAATCCGTCCCCGCACACGGCATTCTGACAGCTGACGAGGCAGGCGTCGTTGTTGGAGAGGTTCCCGTCGTCGCACTGCTCACCGGGCTCTGGGATGCCGTTGCCGCACACCGACGTCTCGAGCTGGCACGTGGCGCTGCAGCCGTCGCCGCTGGTGGTGTTGCCGTCGTCGCACTGCTCCACGCCGAACCACACGAATCCGTCCCCGCAGGAGGCGTCCTGACAGGTGTCGAGGCACGCGTCGTTGTTGTTGGGGTTCGCGTCGTCGCACTGCTCACCGGGGTCGATGAGGCCATTGCCGCACTCGGCGCAGACCATGCTCACGGTGTAGCCGCCCACCGATCCGTTGCGACCGTCGACCAGGATGAAGTAGGTCTCCCCCGCCACGGCGTTCCAGCTCACCTGGTTGTTGCCGTGCTGCATGCAGTTGGCCGCTTCGCACACGCCGCCCCCGTAGCCGAGCACGAGCAGGTCGAGGTTCTGCCCGGGGTCGGTGTCGCTCAAGGTCACGGTGACCTGCCCGCTGGTCTGCGCCTCGAAGGTGTAGGTGTACTCCGGGCCGCTCAGGTTGTGGCTGGTGCAGGGGTAGGTGTCGATGTTGTCGGTGGACCCGGCGCCCGGCTCGGTGGTCCACCAATCCGTGCCACCGCAGTCCAGGTAGGCCCAGTCCGGTATGCAGGTGGGGCTCTCGGTGTTGCAACTGGCGTCGCAGCCGTCGCCGCTCACAGTGTTTCCGTCGTCGCACTCCTCCTGCATGACCCAGATGTAGCCGTCGCCGCACACGGCGTTTTGACAGTTGTTCAGGCACCCGTCGCTGTTGCTGGTGTTCCCGTCGTCGCACTGCTCACCGGGCTCTGGGATGCCGTTGCCGCACAAGGAGCCCTCGGAGGTGCACCAGGGGGAGCAGCCGTCGCCGGGGACGGTGTTCCCATCGTCGCACTCCTCCACGCCGAACCACAGAAAACCGTCGCCGCAGACGGCGTTCCGACAGGTGTTGGTGCAGGAGTCGTTGTTGGAGAAGTTCCCGTCGTCGCACTGCTCTCCAGGCTCGATCATGCCGTTGCCGCAGAAGCCCGTTTCCACGGTGCAGAAGGGGGAGCAGCCGTCACCGGGGAGGTTGTTGCCGTCGTCGCACTGCTCTCCAGGCTCGAGGATGCCGTTGCCGCACACGGCCGTCTCGAGCTGGCAGAACATGTCGCAGCCGTCACCGGGGAGGTTGTTGCCGTCGTCGCACTGCTCCATGCCGAACCAGACCCAGCCGTCGCCGCACGTTGCAGTTTGACAGGTTGTCAGGCAGGCGTCGTTGTTGTTGGCGTTGCCGTCGTCGCACTGCTCACCGGGCTCGATCATGCCGTTGCCGCAGACTGCGCCCTCCAGGGTGCAGAAGGGAGAGCAGCCGTCTCCGGGGAAGTTGTTCCCGTCGTCGCACTGCTCCATGCCCAGCCACACCACGCCGTCACCGCAGGTGGCGTTTCGGCAGATGTTGAGGCAGGCGTCGTTGTTGTTGAAGTTTCCGTCGTCGCACTCCTCACCGGGCTCGGTGATGCCGTTGCCGCACACGGCCCCTTCGAACAGGCAGAACATGTCGCAGCCGTCGCCGCCGATGACGTTGCCGTCGTCGCACTGCTCCACGCCGAACCAGACCCAGCCGTCGCCGCAGGAGGCGTTCTGGCAGTTCGTCAGGCAGCTGTCGTTGTTGGAGAAGTTTCCGTCGTCACACTGCTCGGTGCCCTCCTGGATGCCGTTGCCGCAGACCCCGATCTCGAGCTCGCAGTACTGGCTGCAGCCGTCGCCGTTGATGACGTTCCCGTCGTCGCACATCTCCATGCCGACCCAGACGAAGCCGTCGCCGCAGGCCGCGATGCGGCAGGAGTTGAGGCAGGCATCGCCGTTGTTGAAGTTTCCGTCGTCGCACTGCTCTCCGGGCTCGACGATGCCGTTGCCGCAGGTGGCGCCCTCGAACATGCATGCCCCGGAGCAGCCATCGCCGCTGATGTTGTTTCCGTCGTCGCACTGCTCGACGCCGCTCCAGAGGAAGGTGTCGCCGCAGCGGGCGGCGAAGCAGCTGGCCAGACAGCCGTCGTTGTTGGACAGGTTTCCGTCGTCGCACTCCTCCCCGGGCTCGAGGATGCCGTTGCCGCAGGTCACGCCCTCGATGAAGCAGGACGGGGAGCAGCCGTCGCCGGGCATGGCGTTGCCGTCGTCGCACTGCTCCATGCCCAACCACAGGTAGCCGTCGCCGCACCGGGCGAGCTGGCACCAGGCCAGGCAGGAGTCCTCGTTGGAGAAGTTCCCGTCATCGCACTCCTCCCCAAAGTCCACGATGCCGTTTCCGCATTGGGGCTCGAAGCGGCAGTCGTAGGAGCACCCGTCGCCGTCGATGTTGTTTCCGTCGTCGCACTCCTCGCCCAGCTCCGGGTCCAGGAATCCGTCTCCGCAGTAGTGCAGCTCGATCTGGCAGTTGGCGTCACAGCCGTCGCCGTCGAAGGTGTTCCCGTCGTCGCACTCCTCGTAGCCCACCAGGACGTGGGAATCCCC
>Ga0272441_10016817_pt1 | contig 10064 bp, 9 predicted proteins | sample SSMProp6N_FD_193582 | JGI IMG/M metagenome (GOLD analysis project Ga0272441, IMG submission 193582) | Marine sediment archaeal communities from Little Sippewissett salt marsh, Falmouth, MA, United States - SSM-Prop-6N | ecosystem: Environmental > Aquatic > Marine > Wetlands > Sediment ... | reverse complement strand
CAACCATCACCCTGACAGCCGCAACGAATAGGCACATCCATGACCAATTCTTCTGGCAACATAGCATCACCAATTTGAATTTGATCTGAATTTTTAGGCTCCATGGTCATGATCTCCTCACCTCCTTTCCAATTATATTTTGCTGTCCTTAGCAATCTTTTTCACCAGTTTTGGAACTAATGCTTTTGTAAAAAAACAATAAGATGGGTCGGGTTTACTCAAACTACCCGTCGCCCTAACTGCTTTTACTGCACATCCACCAGCACAATGATACCGCGCAAAACAATTTCTGCATTCAGACAAATTGTCGCTATTCCGAGATAATAAATATTGCATCTTCTTTTGATCTAGTCCAAAATCACCAGAATTTGAATTAAATCTTCCAAAAAAGAAATTGTTTTTATCTGGATCATTTCTATCGACAACCTCTAAACATGCGGTTAAAAACCCATCATGTGTAACTGTCATCGAATTAAGACTGGCTGATCCACAAAAATAACATGTACCTTTTGTAAAAAAAATTAAATGACTATTAAATATTTTAATTCCATATCTCTTTGCAACATCCATGGCTACAAAAAAATCTTCAAGAAGCTCGTGGTGTTCAGGAGAATAAACAACATGATTACACTCTTTACCAAATTCAACTTCTGCATAATCTTTTCCAAAATAACCCATTATTCGCTTTATATCATCAACCGGCGAATAAGTTAAACGAGCAGAAAAAGGATAATTTTTTTGAACCAAATATTTGACATTTCGTTCAACGACCTTACTAGAACCAAGCCCGGTTTTTAAAAAAGGACGATTTCTGTCCTGAATATCAGGTGGCCCATCTATAGAAACACTAATGCCAAAATTACTATCCATCATCCAATCAAGAAAAGAAAGACTTGTTGTTCCATTGGTTGTTATCAAAAATCTTGCTCGACGATTTTCCTTAATGACATTCACGTGGGACACAACTTCTTTAATTAAATCTTTCTCAAGCGTTGGCTCGCCACCACCATGAAAAGTCAAACGAACATAATTTTCGGTTAACTGATTAATAAACCAATCAACTGAAGTCATGGCCAGCTCTTTTGACATACTTTCATTGGGTCTTTTTTTCTTCCCCGCATAACAATAAATACAATCTAAATTGCATTTTCTTGTTAAAAGCAAAGTTAAAGATTTAAATCCCGACCACTTTTTAATTCGAGTTGATTCTGGCAATTCACCAAAAAAACCCCTCTCTTTCAAAGTCTTTCTAATTTCACTATTTTTCTTTGGAAATAAATTTACTCGTGCAATTTTTCCACTAAAGGGAGAATAAACAATAAACGAATCATTATCTTCTACAACCAAAGTATTGTTAATTAACTCTGTATTTTCCATTATACCAACAAGATTCCTGTCTTTCATTTAATTACTCCTTAGGGACTGCTGTAGTCCCATTACACATAGGACAAATTTCTTCTTTTCCATCACGAATAATATAACCTTTTGGATAACATGTTGGACAAGCTTTAAATTTTGATGAATCAAAAACAACTTTCCCATCAGGCATCGTCATGCCATAACCTTTTGGGTCTAACCTTTCTTCAAACGGAAGCTTTTTCATTTTTGATCTCCTTATTCTTCAAATAATTCCACGTGGTAGATCATTCTTCACTCCACCACTAAAAACATCTTCACATGAAGGGATTAAACATCCGTCATTACAATTTGGACAATCTCCTTCATAATCAAGTGGTAAAGTAAATTTATGATTGCAATTCAAACATTTGTACACCATCACCTGTCTCGATAATCCATCTTAAGTTCCTCCTCGTAATTTTATTGTAAATTGGCTAAAATTAGCCTTTTTCTCTTCACTTTAAATATATAACTTACAAAAAATATGTCAAGTCTTCACCCCTCTACTGTATAAGTCTCTAAAAATTCAAAAACGTCACAAAAGTGTAACGTTTTTGTAAAAAATCGTACTTATATAGTGTAATAACCTCCCCCTAACCCCCTCCTTCGTAAGGAGGGGGAAGAAAAAAATGAACAAAATCCGCAAATATGGTATAATTTAGCTAAAGTTAGCTCTTTTTAAAATTTACTTGTTCTTTGACCCCGCCATCCGACGGGGCAAGACTCAGTAATCCTTAGGTTGTTTATTTATCTAAATCTAAACTAAACATCAGGGTATTACATTTGTTCTTTGACAATCCAAAAATTAATCATTATAATATAAACCATGAAAATTAAAGACTTAATACAACTAGTCTGGAATTATCTTAGGCCGCACCGCAAACTGGTGTATTTTTGTATATTTTTATCCACCCTGGCTTCAGGTATCTCAGCTGTCATTCCTCTAGTCTATGGTCGGTTAGTGGATTCAGCCACTCAACCTAATCCCAATTTAAAATTAATTTTTATTATTCTCACTCTGTGGTTATTATTTGCTTTATTTAGTAACTGGATTAGCCGCTTTATTAGTTTTAAGGGTGGCTGGTTAGGAGTCGGCACCTATAATGACTTCGTATCTGATATGTATGCCCATTATATTTCCTTGCCTCTTAGTTTTCACAAAGAAAAACGGGCTGGTGAACAAATTGAAAAAATCTCCCGCGCCGGTAGCCACCTTTGGAATATGGTGGGTGGTATTACTTTTACTCTTTTGCCCGGCTTCCTAACTGCACTTGTGGCTCTAATTCTTATGGCTCTAACTGAATGGCGCTTAACTTTAGTCATTGCTGCCATTCTAACCATTTATACTCTAGCCACTTTAATCAAAACCAAACCCATTGTTAAAGCTGAAAAACTCAGCCGTAAATCCTGGGAAAAATACTGGGGCAGTTTCTATGATTCAGTTCACAACATTCAATCAGTTAAATCATATGTTAAAGAAATTGATCAGCAAAAAAATTTAATTAGTTTTTCTAGCCGCGTTAAAAACCGCATGACTGATCTTTTCCGCGCCTGGCGCCATCTAGATGCCTGGCAAAATAATTTGCAAAGTATTGGTTTTGTACTCACTTTTGGCCTAGCTCTTTGGTTATTAACTCGCGGTTCCATTACGGCTGGCATCCTGGTCAGTTTTGTCGGTTATGTCAACTTGGTTTTCCGACCTTTTAACCAATTGGCTGATCATTACCGCACCCTACAACGCGGCGTAGTTATTCTGGATCGCGCCCTTAAATTGCTAGATATTGACAAAGAACTTTATGACACTGGCGAGGTGGTTAAAGAAGTTCAAGGTCAAATTGAATTCCGCAATGTCAGTTTTGCTTATGATGACAAGTATAAAAAAGTTCTGCGCCAGATTAATTTTACTGCCCAACCCGGCGAAGTCATTGCTCTAGTTGGCGAATCCGGAGCTGGTAAAACCACCCTGGCGGGCTTAATTTCCCGCTACTATGATTTAAATGGCGGTAAAATTTTACTGGACAATAAAGATATTCAAGATCTAGAACTCAAATCTTTACGCGCTTGCATTGCTTTAGTGCCCCAAGAAATTTCTTTATTCAATGACACTTTACGCAAAAACCTAGCTTATGCTAAAAAAGGTGCGAGCGACACTGAACTCAAAACCGCTCTGCAAGCTGCTAATGCTTGGGAATTTGTGCGTAAATTTCCTAAAAAGTTAGACCAGAAGGTTGGCGAACGCGGCATTAAGTTATCGACTGGCCAAAAACAAAGGATTGCCATTGCTCGGGCTATTTTACGCAATCCCAAAATTCTGATTTTAGATGAAGCCACTTCAGCTTTAGATTCTGTTTCTGAACGTTTAGTTCAATCAGCTCTTAAAAGACTAATTGCCGGCCGCACCACTTTTGTCATTGCTCACCGACTATCAACTATTACCCATGCAAATAAAATTCTAGTTATTGATCAAGGTAAATTGGCTGAACAAGGCACGCACAAAGAATTAGTTAAACTTAAAGGCGTTTACTGGGATCTGTATAGCAAACAGAAATTCTAGATTAAAATCCCCCATTTCCTTAAGTGGGGGATTTTTAATTGACAAAAGAAAAAAATTATTATATTTTTGAGGTGTAAACTAACTCTAAATATATGCCTAAAAAAAATTCTTCTTTAATTATTTTTCTCGCCATTATTATCATTGCCGCAGCTTTAATTTACTTCTTCTGGCCTAAAAATGTTAATGGTCTCAATCTATTTTTCTAAATTATTAAATAATAAAAAAGCCCGCTCCGCGACGATTGCGCAACGAGCCTGTTTTTATTTTACATGTAAAATCCTCCTTCTTTGGCTATAACCTTTATCAGTCTTTAACAAACAAAAATAACTTCCGGAAGGCAAAACATCGTCTACCCACCATAACCGATAAAAGCCTGCTGCCATTTGCTGGTCAACCAAAACAGTCACTTCCTCGCCCTTAATATTATATATCTTTAAAGACACATAACAGTCAACGGGTAAAGTATAACTTATGTTGGTTGACGAATTGAAAGGATTGGGATAATTCTGGCTTAACTCAAACTTACTAATAGACAATTCACTCCCCGCGATCCCAGTCTCCGTACCAATTAATCGGTACCACCCATCACTAATCCAATTCCCGCCCCCAGAACTTAGATAAGACCCTCCTCTACCTGGCCAATACCAATCGCAGGCTTTTTCTGAAAAACAGAAATTTATAAACTGATAATTCTGCGGTATACGACCATAATAGAGATGGTGAACGGGCTCTCTTATAATACTATCACCCGGCACAATCGACTTCATGACCATAATATTATACACCTCAAAAAAATCTCCGGTTAAAATTATCTCGCGAGAATGCATATTATATATAAACATACCTGACAAATATCGAGGGTCTAAAAAAGTTTGAGTCGGATCCCACAACCAATAAAACTTCTCGGAATCAAAATTGTCATCCACAATTTGGTAATTGACAAAAAATGGATCAGGTACAATCACCACCGGCCGATTCACAACTTGGGTTGTGCAAATATGACCACCCCAACCAACACGATACAAAATTGAATCGTTCTCCTGCCGAATGATCCGACTACCTGGTCGCAAGACCACATTTCCACCGATTGATATCGCTTCGAGCTCAGCTTGGCTAATCACTTTTACTTGAGCAGTGTCTATCCTCCAAGAAGCGACTACTTCTTGCCAGTAAACATTCCAGGGTGCTTGATACAAATCTAAAGCAATTACATACCTCTTGTAATCAGCACCCACACAATAAATGGCCGGATTGCTACTCATTTTAATCACGTCTCCTGGTTTAACCTCTGCCAAAAGACCTGTCCCAAAGGCCAAAACCATCATTACTGCTAAAATCAGCTTCTTCATTTTTATACTCCTTTCAAAAATTTTGTATTTTCAAAGAATTTATTATTTTGATCCTCAATTATAGCATGCTATATATTTTTTGTCAAATGTAAAAAATACTTCAAAAACTTTTACTCATTAAATAAACTCAGCCCATCACATATGTGATAGGCTTTTTTACTTTCTTGACCTTCCTCCACGACAGACCCTCTAAGCTGAACATAAGGAATACAATTGTACTTGACAAAAACCAGCTAGCTGCTTAAGATTAAGATAAATTAACCTTAACAATTTAAATTCAGGGGGGCACCATGAAGAAAAGTATTTTGATTCTTTACTGGATGATTTTAGCTCTTTCAGCCGCTTTCAGTCAAACACCTCGTCCAGAATTTAAATCGTCTGAACAATTTTATCAGTTTATAGATTCACTTTCCCACCAAACCCAAATTGAACAAAAAATTATCTCTCAAACCCAGGCACCTCTTAACAACTTGGACCAATTTAAATTCCAATTATCCCAGCTCAAAAAATCTGCTCCGACCTCGAATTATGATTCCTGCCTGGTTCTAGCCTATGGCACCCATGAACCCTGGGCCAGCTTAGATTACTTGTCATACATCTATTTAATCAGTTCGCTTAAAGGTTATAACCCAGATCGGAATCTTTTTTGTCTGTTTGGCAATGGCACTTCTGATCTGCCTTATAATCTAACCAACTCTGGTCCGGCTAATAAGATCAACCTGGCTCAATTTATGCTCGACCACCAGAATCTAAAGCTGCTTGAGCTTTATCAAAACGCCCATGGTGGAGGCTACCGCGCCCGGGCTTATGGTAATTTTTTTGGCTACAGCACCGTGCTCATTCAAGTTGGCAATGATCCCTCACTTGATCATGACACCAATGAATGCGACCTAGAATTAGGCATTTTTTATCACCCTTGGGGTGGTGTCATTCCTTTGAATTCATTCAGTCGAGCTTACTTTGAACCAGTCGATGAACAAAATACACTTTTTAGAGTTGAAATGTATAAATATGTACCCTGCTATTTTTTTACTAACTCTCAAGGAAAAAAGATATCTTATATCTGGCAGGAGGTTTATTATCTCCAATATGCCAATGAAGATGGAATAGTGCCTTGGTCATCTATTATTTGGGAAGATAAACTGCATCTACTTGTTGATAAAAAATATTTTTATCCTTATCCCAAATATAGACTCTTTACTGATTCCTTAGATATTGACCATAATGGTCTCCAAGATGTACCCCTCGCTATTACACTTGACGACACCTTCCTTCTAAGCATTGATTTAAATGCGGGTGCAGATTATAACTATCTAAATCTATCACCCAATGGGGTTGATTATAACGGCGATGGTTTTATTAAAGGCTTTGATCTGGATGAAAATAATATTATTGATCCTTTTACTCCGGTCAGTTTTCAGGCTGTGGTTTTATTAGATAATGAACTTATGTCTGATTTAGAACTTCAAGCCATTCTAAACCTGCTACCTGACAGCACTTTAATTATTGCTCACTATCTGCATTGCTATGGAGCTGACTTTGCTGATAATCCACCTCGACAAAATTCAATCCTCTTTGCCTCAGCGCCTGATAGTTGCACGGCCTCTTGCAATCCATATCCATTAAATGCTATGTTGGATATTCTCTCTACCAGCGGCTCGCTCCAGACACCTCTTCTTAATTACATGAATCTTTTTAACTCTGCACACGCTTGGACCGGCACCAGTTATGCTCAACGCTATAATTATCTGCTCCAACTCAATGACAACCAGGACCGCGAATTTCACCCCGGACCATGGCCAAATTCATCTGATGGACAATTCAGTTCATCCATTAATATTTATATACCACTAGCCACACCAGTTAATTTAGTTTCTCCACTTCCTTCAACTTCTCGACTCTATACTAATTACCCTAATCCATTTAATTTCTCGACAATGATAAAATTTGAACTGGCTCAAGCTGGACAAGTGAAACTAACCATCTTTAACACTCACGGCCAAACCATCCAAACCCTATTGAATGAATTTAAATCAATCGGATCGCATTCAATTAATTGGCTCGTTCCGGATTTGCCCAGTGGCATTTATGTCTGCCACTTGCACACCCCCACGCAAACCTTTTCTTCAAAAATGACACTGCTGAAATAACAAACTCAGCCCGTTGCGCTATGACGCAACGGGCTGCTTTATTTTCTTGTCTCTTGTTCCTAAATATCTTGTTCCTAATAAATTTGCCAATTCTTTCTTTCTGATTCAATCACTCTCTGCTCATTCTTATAATTCCCCGTGCCTGTAATCAAAATCCCCACCGGAATATCTCCTCCACCTTCACTCGTAATCGTAACTACATTTATGCCCGCTTCATCATTAGTAACTCTCAACACACTATCTGTTAAATCCACATCACTTACCGGGCAACTATAACTCGTTTGAGTCGTCCCACTCAAAGTAATCACTGTAGCCGCTCCACTGCAAGCAATATCAACTGTTGGCGCGGCTGGATTAAGCCCACTAAAATTAAATTCTAATTGAAATGATTCATCATCCAATAAACTAACGAAAATCGGGCTTGAACTCGCCACCGTGTTAAAACCCGCTGCCCAAGTTACACCATCAATTTCCTCCAACTCTCCATTATCCGGACTCATGGTTAAACTTCGTGTACTTTCCACAGAATAAATTCCTCTTTCTGCTGCTGACTCAGCCGCATAATAAGCCACTTCAGATTCGCCTGTTTGCCGCGAACCCCGCGCCACACGCATTACAATATCTGACATGGCTAAAGTCATGACCGTTAACGAGGCCACCAATAAAACACTCAACAAAACCGAAATGCCTTCTTGATTTTTTAAATTTCTCTGCATATTTATTGAAAAATAATTCTTTGAGGAATAGTTTGTTGCACCACCAAACTACTTGTCTCACCGGCCACCGTTGAAGAAACTGTCATTACTAAAGTTACATAAGGTAAAGGCAAATTATCCACCGCACCTTGCTCAAATGAAGTAATCAAAGTTTCTGGATCAGTTGCCGGGCTAATATAATATTTTACATTCGTCACTTCTACTCGACTAGTTGGAATCGGAATTGAATTAACTGTCAATCGTGAATTATCTTGGTCATAAGCAAACACATATTCAGTTCCATATTCATCCACTAAAGCTAATTCTTCCACTGGCACATTCACACTTAATTCACCATAATGACTATATTTAACTTCTGAATTACGAACCTTTTTGGCCAACACACTCATTATTAACTGCGCTTCTGATTGCACCCGTGTCATAGCTTTGGTGCGCTGGCTAGCACGCAAAGTCGCCATATAAATTGATAAACTGACCGTACTTATCACAATAAAAACACTAATGGCAATCAATGTTTCCATTAATGTAAAACCTCTTTCATCATTTTTTTGTCTTAAATATTCCATAATTTTTCATTTTTCACTTTTAATTTTTCACTAATTTCTACCAATCTTTAATATAAGTTTCTAATTTAAAAGTATGTGACCGGCCACGCTCTGTCCAATAAATTGTACTCACGATTTTCTTTTCAGTCACCGGTGAATTATCCATATTTTCAATTATAATTAATCTTTTAAAAATCGTAAGCGCCCCACTCACATCATGCACATAACGATCATTTTTAAAATATAGATCACACACCACACAATCTTCTATTTGACTCGTGCCAGCTGAATTTACTTCTAAATCTCCATCATTTGTATCAATTGTAATTATTTTATCTCCTTCATCTAGTTTTGCTGAATCAAAACCTTCCATGTCACGCACCACCCGCACCATTTCCACTCCTTCACGCGCCAGATTCACCACCACAATCATCTGTTCTGAACTTTGTGAAAAACTCAATGACGAAGCCATCAAAGTTAGTGCACTAAAAATACCCAACAACAAAATCGCTATGGCCACAATTGTTTCCACTAAAGTAAAACCTTTATTTTTCTTAAAGAAAATCATTATTCAATTTCAATCTGGCCCGAAGACCGATTAATTATTATATTTTTAATTCCATCAAACAGAGCATGCTCTAAAGTAATTGTGGCTGTCTCTCCCACTGCTGCTCCATTAAAATAAATCGTACCCAACGGCACCTCAAACACCACATCCAAATCTGTGCCTGCACCTGGCGCTACACTTGAAACATAAACTCCTTTTAATATATTATGTCCAAATCCCCCATTATCTTCTTCGTCTGCATCATAAGTTTTATTTCCAGCCTCTTTTTCATCACCAAATAAATAATATGGACAACTTCCGCTTGTGCAAGTGCTTATATGCACACCATAATTATGACGATCGCCACCACTAGTTTGTCCAATTAAAGTTAACATCTGGGCTTGCCGAAGTATTGAAGCAATTTTCTCTGCTTCATTTTCCAAAGCAAACTTATTTTCCGTGCCTCGAAAATTAACTAAAAACATCACACTAATAATTACCACAATCCCGCCAACCACTATCAATTCCATAATTGAAAATCCAGCTGAATTAAATTTTATTTTATTAAACATAAATATTTAATAGTTATATGTTATACGGTATCGCTACCCCCATACTGGTCGCGACGCCCTATAACTAAAACGCTATGTTAAGATACCAATTTAAAATTATTTCTCCCCAAAACAAAGCTATTATTGTCGCCCCCACCAAAAAAGTACCAAACGGAACTTCTGATTTCATTTTCTTTTTACCTAAAATTAATAACGGTAGAGCCACCAGTATGCCTAAAATATATGCCAGCATC
>Ga0272441_10016816_pt1 | contig 10064 bp, 8 predicted proteins | sample SSMProp6N_FD_193582 | JGI IMG/M metagenome (GOLD analysis project Ga0272441, IMG submission 193582) | Marine sediment archaeal communities from Little Sippewissett salt marsh, Falmouth, MA, United States - SSM-Prop-6N | ecosystem: Environmental > Aquatic > Marine > Wetlands > Sediment ... | reverse complement strand
TCTAATTGGGCCAGATTACCGACAAAGGTCTCGATTCCCACGTACGGGAAATTGAACAGGGCGCCGTCCAGATCGAAGCTCAGCCCGAAGATCCGCTGCTCGGGGAGAAACAACGTGTTGTCGTAGCCGCCCATGATGAAGCCGTTGCCGAGGCGGCCGTCCTCGATGGAGCCGAACATCGCATACAGAGGATCCCCTTTGAAGCCGTAGCGCACGTATTTGAACTTGGGCAGGTATACATCCAGGAAGGTGCTGTCCCCGGTGGGAACCCAATCGTCCCGGCGCACGGTGAAATCCGGTTCGAACTGGTAGTTCATGGTGAGCTCCAGGCCGATTCCGAACTTGCCGAAGGAGATATCCGGAGAGAGCTTCAGGCTCTGGTAGGTCACCGGCACACCGGCCTCCTCGAAGGTTTGGGCGCCGATACCGATGCTCAATCCGAAATCAAATCCCCCTTCCTCCTCGGCGAAAGCGGCGCCTGCGCAGAAGAGGATTAGGATCGCAACCGTCAGGACTTTCATACTCTTGACCATTACTGCCTCCTTGCTTCTCGCTACTAAATATAGTACGAAATTGAAATAATACAATCCATAGGACAATCGAGCGGCGCAGGAGGCGCGAAAGCGACCTCGCCCGTCAAAACTCGATCTGCACCGAGAGGCCTCCGCGCAGACCCAGGCGCCAGTAGTGCGTGCCGGTCTCGGTCCGCTCCACATCCACTCCCGCCGCGATCTCCGCGCTGATCTCACCAAAATCGGGAAGCAGCAGGGCGCTCTCATGGCTCACGACCAGATTGAACGGGTGGTAGCTGGCCTGCTCCACCGCTCCCTCCAGCTCCATTTCTAAACTCTCCTGGTGCTCCCAGTAGCCCTCTCGGCCCACTTTTTCCGGCACAAGCGGCAGCTGCACCCCTGTTTGAGGGTATCGGAACCAATTGTAGAGCAGCTTAACGCTATTCCCCCAGCTGCGCCCCGACGGATCCTCATCGGTCGGTGGTTCATCCGCTCGATAGCTGCTGAGGTCGAGGCGATTCTACAAGGTCAGCTCACCGTCACCCGCCCCCGCGAAGGAGAAGAAATGATCCAGATCCAGCCGCCATCCGCGGATCGGTGACTGACCGCTTGTCTGCACACCGGTTCCGTCGGCTTCCAGACTCAAAGTCAGGGAGGTGCTGAACTCATCGCTGCGGTAGAAGGGAAACAGTCGGTACGCGCCGAAATCACCGAACAGATTCAAAGCGGTGCTCCGTGCATTAAGACTGTAGGTGTTGGACAGATCGCTGAGATCCTGGTCTTTCACAAAATCCTTGCGCACCGCGATCTCGAGAGACGAGGGCAACAGCAGATCCCGTATGGTTGAGGAAAATCGCCGGGACATCTGTAGATACGCCTCGGCTCCGTAGGCGGCGTACTCAAGCCCGGAGGACAGATCGAGAAACAACTTCTCGGCCTGCGCCGAGTACAGCTCCAGGTAGGGAATTTGTTCGTAGAGGTATCGTTGCGCATAGATGCGGCCGAATGATCCGGAGAGATCCATCGAAAAATCCCCGCCGCCCATTTCGTAACTATCGACCTGCAGATCTCGCCTGTAGCCGGATTGCAGGGAAAAAACGGTTGTCCCTTCCAGCTGAACAGCAACAGGGATGCCTATCTCCATGCCGGCGCTGCTCCGCAGTGTCCTCTCGGTCATCGTGAAATCGTAGCTCTGGAAGCCGTGCCGCCACAGGAGCTGCAAACCTACGGGAACGGTATTGAGATCCCAGTCCAGATCGAGATCCGCGGTACGTTCGATCACCGCAGCATCGGAGACGGGAACCAGCAGGGTGTATCCCCGGATCCAGCTGTCCAGGTAACCGCACCCCGGTAGGGCATAATCGGTGTATGAACCGGCCATCTCCAGATTGTTCTGCAGGCTGATCGGCGAGGGGGTAAAGCCGAGGCCGGCCGCCCAGCTCTGGTCTAAAACCCCCTCCACGTTACCGGCCTGCTGGCTCAGATCAAGGCGCAGCAGTGGAGGCAAGTCCAGCTGCAGCGCGTTGGCCCGCTGCATCTCGGTTCCGGCCGCCCGGTCGCGCAGGCTGAAGGAATCGAAAAGCACGAGCGGGAAGGGTACATTCGGTACGGTCAGGCGGTGTCCTCCGCCCAGGGCCGGCTGAGTATCGCCGGCCGCGAGTGTGAAATCCGCGCTCACGTCCAGCAGGGACAAGCCGAGGTCCAGCTCGCTCACGGAGACGAAGCTCTGCACGGCCGCGGGGTTGCCGTACAGCGTGGCAAAGCCGGCGGTGGCGTAGGAGGCGCTCTGCCGGAAGCTCAGGTCGTGGATCACGGAGTGCCCGCCCAACTCGAGCAGGCTCCCGGGCAGGAACAGCTCCAGTTGGAGTGAAGCCGCCGCGCCGAGTGATCCGACCGGGTCGGTGAGGTGAAGCTCGTCCAGATACAAGGTGCCGGTATCGGCTCCGGTAAGCGATACGGTAAACACACTCAGGGAACGAGCGCTCTCGTTCTGGGTCACGGCGGATCCGGGAAGCTCGATTCCGTTGCGGTAGACCTTGCCCTCCTCCAGCGAGACGCGGATCTCCGACCAGGAATCGCTCAGTACGGGCGGAAACTCCCAGCGTATGCCCCGGTCCGCGCTGTCCAGAAGCGAAAACTCCAGTGTGGTGCCGTCACCGTCGGGATCGCGGTAGTAGTACACGACATTGCGGTAGCGCACCCCCTCGGTCTGCGCCTCGGTGTAGCCGCGCACCGACCACTGGCCGGTACCGGCTCCTCCGCTCCACTCGACCTCCAGAATCTGCTGCCGTTCGTCGTACGGATGGAAGTTTTCGTACGCCTGTTCGAACGAATCGGCCAGCTGGGGGTCGGCCGGCTGTTCTTCGATCTCGCGCGCCGCTACCGTCACCCCCATGCCCTCGGCGGCGAATCGGCTTCCCTGCAGGGAGATATCGCCGATCAGCAACCGCCCGCTCGCTCCTCCGCCGATCCCCGAATCATCGGCGATCAGGACGCGTACGCCGCGCACCCGCTTGAGCCTGGCTTTGTCCGCCTGCGAAAACACGTACTTCATCACGGCCGGATCCGTATCCCCGGAAACGCTCTCGGCGGTGGTGGTCACGATGTTCTGCACCGCGGCCGCATCCTCCGGGTCGAGAAAGCCGTTTCCATCCACATCCTCAGTGTCGAGGAATCCGTTTCCCGTGTTTTGCGGACCGCTGCCCACGCGCAGATCCACGAGATTGGTATCGTCGCTGAACACGAAACCGTTCGCGCTCTCGGACAACTCCTGGTCCAGTCCATCTCCGTCCAGATCTTCGCCCAACTCTCCGATCTGCAGATAGATCTCGAAATCCCCGGGATCGTCGATCGTGCCGTACAACAGGGATACGCTTTCATAGGAGGACAGATCCGAAAGACCCTGTGCGTAGGAAATCGGCAGCTGGAACCCGACCCACTCGGATGCATCCAGCTGGAACTCAGCCACCAGAACATCCCCGGACAGATACGGTCCGGGTTTGCCGCCATCGGCATACGCATAATCCTCGTGCCGGAGCACGCCCCTGTTGTTCGCGTTGAGGGCGAACACGAAATCCGTATCATCGGCCGGTTGAGCGGCCGGATAGGCGAGCTCTTCGTCCAGCGAAATCTCGCGGCCCGTCGATTCCATTCCCAGCAGGCGCATCACCCCCGTGGTATCGGGATTTGTGTAGGCACCGCCCAGGGAAGCCTCGTAGCTGAGGGGGCCGATCGCGCCCTCGAGACCTGCGGAGAGAATCACGCTTCCGGTCCGCGAATACGCCTCATCGGTAAAGGAACCCGGGAGGAAGTTCCAGCGCACCCCGGTGGCCAGCTGCAACTTCATGGCTTCGCTCAAGGTTAGGGTGTTGCCCCAGGCAAAGAGGATGTCTCCGTTGTTGGCCAAGCCGGACTTGCGGCGAAAGCTCACCACCAACCTGTCATCCGCCGCGATCGGTGTCAGGAAGGTGACGACCCCACGCTCGTAGTCGACCTCGAAGCGGGTTTCGGCGATGCCGTTGCGCAGGATCTGCACGGAACCGGGAATCGCGTCGCTTCCGATCTGGTAGGCGTTCACCGGTGTAAGCTCGCTCACAAGGATTTGATAGCCCAGGTACCCGGGCTTGGCGTCGGCCAGAGGCCCGTACAAAAGGTTGCCGGGATCGAAGACCGGTGAGCTCTCGCTCTGGTCCAGGAAGGGATAGAGGTTTCGGAACTCGGTGCGCAGATCCGGATCCGGCTCGTAGTACGCCCGGATGAAATCATCCCCCGGATCGCGGTCGAAGGTCACATCCGAATCGATCTCTATGTTGCGATTGCCCGTGCGCACGAGCTGGACTCGAAGGCGGGACAGTTCCACCGGAACCTCGGCATCCAGTGCGTATCCGGAGAGGATCTCGAACGGGGAAAACTCCCCGGGGCGGTACAGTCGCAGGCAGGTGTTTCCCGCAACCACCACCTGCCTGTCGTTCAAATTCTCTCCCAGGAATGACTGTCCCCACTGGAACGTGCGATACCCGCTCAAATCCAGGTATTGGCCGCTCTGTTCGGGAAAGGCGTTGACCCCGAGACCGGCCGATCCCACGGGCGAGCCCGCTACCTCGTAATACACCAGCACCGCACCCTCGGCCGGCTCCTTGAGGAACACCGTGCCGGCCTCCCCGTCCAGCTCGGCATCCCCCAGCGCGGCCGCCCGGTACCGCCGCCCTTCTCCGTCGCTAAACGAACCGTAGCGGTCCTCGAGGTACACCTCGAGATTCTCCACGCCGGCGTCGGGGAGCTTGAACAAACGGCCCCGCATGTACGCATCCAGGGTGATCACCTGCTCGTTCACGAGGTTGGCGCCGATAAACACGAGCGAATCCGGTTCGTTGTTGTCGTAGCGCAGCAGCAGCTGGTGATCGTTCCCGCCTGTGCCCAGGGCGGCTTCCACGCCCAGGGAGGAGAGTCCGGGCTCGGGAATGTCCAGGAAGGGGAACGGATCGATGCCGACATCCTTGCTGCCGATCAATATCCGCCGGAGGAACTCCTCCTCGGCGCCCAGGTACCCCATGAGAATATAGTTTTGATCGAAGTACTGGTAATCCTGCTCCAGAAAATCACCGATGACCGACGCTTCGATGAACATCCGGTTGAGCAGCCAGACCGAGAAGGTTAGATCGGGTATCTGCTGGAAAATCCGGTCGGTCTCCAGCCCGGGAAAGGGCGAGCGGATCAACTGTCCGTCCGGAGCGATTAATACGCCGAGCGAGCCGTACAGCGAGGCCCGCCAGGTCCCCTCGAGGAAAAAATCCACCTCGGCATCGCCGATATCCAGATCGAACAAAGCTTCCTGTGCTTCCTTCGCGGGAACAGGCGCTTCGCCAACCGGACCCGCTTCCAAAGAATCGGAATCCGCATAGGATGCGTGATGCGCCAAAGCAGCTAAAAGCAAACAGGATAAGAGAATAGTTCTCACGCCCGTAAACGTATCACAATCGGGGTTTAAAAAAAACATTGGGACAAATTAAGCGGCGTGACCGACAATGGGAAGGATGGATCCTACTCTGGGCCGGGCGGCGGCATTCGTAAAACATCTGCTGGCCAATCCGGCGCTGAACAACCTGAATCCGCTTCAAAAGGAGGAGCAGATCCTCCAGTTCCTGAACAGCAATGCGCAGAGCCTTGTCCCCACCCTGGGTTCCGACCGCTTCTTCCCGGGGCAGCCGTGGAATCAGATTCTGCGCATACTCTACACGGCTTTGATCCAGGAAACGGACAAGAGCCTGAAACCGCAGTTGGAACAGCTGGTACGGCAAACGATCCGCTTCTCCTTCGTCTCACAGATCCAGCCGCACCGTATTCCTGAGGATCATCTGCGCAATCAGATGTGGGAGCTGATCGAGAGACTTCTGCAAAAACCCGAGGCCCGCGCCGCCTTCATCGGTCCGCTGACAGCTATCCTCGCCGGATTCACGGCCCGCTACCTGGCAAAATCCTTCGAGGAACGGCAGTATATCAATTTCGAGCTCATCAAGGTCCTGCGTCTGCGGTTGCAGATCGAAGATATACTGCATATGATTCACGCCACGCTGCTGCTGCGTCCCACCATCCATCTGTTCACAGAAGGCCGGGAACCAAGCAGCAGGGGCGCGGAAACCACGCTGGTACAGCCCCAATTCGCGTCCACAGCCCTGGAGAGCATGAAAGGTCAACTGAAGATCCTGCCCGAAGAGCTTCTGCGGGCAGGGCTGTTCAGCAACGTGAGCTTCGAGGAGGACAAGCAGATCGATGCCACCGCACGCATCGCGGCGATCTTCTCCTCACGCGCGAAGAATTACAAGCCGATCACCCGGGTGGATCGGGGAGCCAACACGCCGGATCGCAGCTGGTTCAGCATTACACGGCGAAACTTCAAGTACTACGGATTCGATATCAAGATGCTCGATGAGTTCTACAAAATATCCTCGGAGAGCGGATGGTAAGGCTGGTATCATGAAAGACGGACGACAAGACACGGCGAAGCCCCTGGTACGATTTCTCGAATCACTGGTCATCGCGGCCATCCTGCTCGTACTGGTGCAGACCTTCCTGGAGGATTTCGCCGTTCTTTCGGGATGGAACGTCGATATGCGCAATCGGCTTCTGCTGGCCGGGTTTTTCTTCGATCTGTTCTTTACGGTGGAATTCCTGATTCGTTTCTACTATGCGCTGATGGAAGGCAGACTCGGCCGCTATCTCACAGCGGAGAGAGGATGGATCGATTTCCTGGCCTCGATTCCGCTGTTGATGTTCAACTCCGGACCGTTTGCGCTGGCCCTGCTGACCGGGCAGGGTGTAGCCCTCGGACTCGGCGGCATCTTGAACCTGCTCAAGGTCATAAAAGCCATCCGCATCGCGCGCATCCTCCGTTTCCTCCGCATCATCAAGATCTTTCGCAGGATCAAGAATGTCTCCTCTCCGATGGCTCAGAGACACGTGGCCTCGATCACCGCCATCAGCGTCACGGTGCTGGTTGCCTGCCTGCTGTTCTTCACCTTTTTCTCCGCGACTCTGGGCCTGAAGGGCATGGACACCGCCGCTGTCGCCGATCAGGAGGCCACGGCGCGGTACCTGGCTGGGAAAACCGATGATGCGGCGGATTTCGTGCTGAGCCTGGAGACGCTCAGGGAATCACAGCCGGATCTGCTGCTCGTCAAGTTCCGCGGCCAGACCCTGTTTTCCCGCTACTCCAACGGCTACTACTCCGAGTTCTTTGCACCGGGGGACTACTCGTATCTGTCACGGGGGGAGCTGGAACTGTTCTTTGACCAGCGGCCCTATGCGAGTCAACTTTCCAGGGAGAGCATTCTCTTTTTCATCATCGTGGTGCTGATCGTGCTGGCCTACCTGCTGATCTACAGCCCCCACTTCGCCCTCACCGTCAGCGATCCCATTCACGTGATGCGCAGGGGTCTGGAGGAGCCGGACTACAATCTCGAGGTCAAGGTCCCCGAACGGTACCGGCGGGATGATGTGTTCGAACTGGCCAGCCTGTACAACGAAAAATATCTGCCTTTGAAGGATCGAACCCGCGACAAGGAAGGGGGCAGCCTGATCCAGCTGAATCTGGATGAGGTTTCCCGGATCATGCCCGAGGATACGGAGGAGAGCTGATTTGTGGTTGTCTCGATCCTGCACATCGTGGTGGATCTACCGCATATCAACTCGCTCAAGGAGAAGCGGCAGATCGTCCAGTCGGTGAAAATGCGTCTGCAGAATAAGTTCAAGATATCGGTGGCCGAAGTCGATCAGCTGGATTCCCGGCGCGTGGCGGAGATCGGCGCGGTCGTGGTCTCCAATTCCCGGCAGTACGGGGAATCGGTGATGAACAAAGCGCTGCATTTCGTTGAAAATTTCGTGCCGGGACGGATCCGGGACGCGAGCATTTTCTCCGAGCTGTATTAACACAGCCGGTTCAGGCGCTCTCCGGACCGGTAATCTCCAGCAGCTCGGTCAGCGCCTGAACGCAGTGCACGAACTCCCGCAGGCTGTCTTTCAAAGAGTAGTAGGTCATTCCCGTGTAGTAAAGCTTGCTGAATACGGAGAAGGCTATTTCCTCGTTGGTCGTCTGCAGATTGATATAGCACCCAAACTCATAGCTGATCTTCAGCATCTCATCCAGGCGGGTTTTTACGTACTCCGCCATGGCCGGAGAAAACGAGAAAGTGTAGGCGATCTCGAGGAAGCGACTGTTCCTGTCGATAAAGAATCCGCCCTGCATCCCCTCATCGTTCTCAAAACCGGCGGAGTAGGTTTCTTCGGAGCGTTCGGTTTCATGCAGTTTGTATCCCAGCTCTTTGAACAGGATTTTCACCCTGCGTATACGTTCCTCCATCACCTTTTGGTTCTTCATGGACACTTGAGTATTGATCTCCTTCCTCATCACCAACCCGCGGCCAGTCGATCCGCAAGTATTCGGGGAAGCCCGGCGGCTAATATTTTTCGTTGGGCCGTTTCGATTGCGAACGGTACCCTGTAATGATAATACAGCATCGGCTGTTCGTCCAATACTCCAAAAGACGCCAGAGGCACTCGATCCCGCGGCTGTCCCACCGAGCCCGGATTGATCAGGTAGCGGCGCTCGGGATCCAGATGGAAGCGCTCCGGCGGGCTCAGCGCCCGGCCGTCCTCTTCGACGATGTTGGGCACGTGGGTGTGGCCGTAGAAACAGATCCGTATCTCCTCGCTCATCCGGCGCATGTAGCGGAAACTGCGCTCCGCATCCCCTCGCCTGCTGATGTACAGATCCTCATCCATGGGCGATCCGTGACAGATCAGGTAGCGCTCCAGGACAACCCTCGGCCCCTTGGGTGTTGCTTTCAGCGCTCGCAGGCTTTCGGCGCTCAATTCGTCGCGCGTCCAAAGAATCGCGGTTCGGGCCACCTCGTTGAACCAGCCCAGATTCCTCGGATCGGCCACGGTTTTGTCGTGGTTCCCGCGTACGACCAGATCGGTGAGTCCGGCGAGTTGCCGGGTGCAGTATTCCGGATCGGCGTTGTATCCCACCGCATCACCCAGATAGATGATCCGGTCGACGTCCAGCTCCCGCAGTGCTTCTTCCACCGCGTGCAGGGCTTCCCGGTTGGCGTGCACGTCGCTGAGTACCGCGATTCTCATTGGCCCTCACTTTAATCGAGAAACCCGAGGGATTCAACCGAAGAGGCGCTCCGTTACGGCAAATAGTCCCTGTTGATACGCCAGGGGGCGTTGTACAGGTTCTCCTTGGCGTGCCTGTTGACGAGTTTGACCTGTTTAATCAGATCCTTGAAAAACAGGCGCTGATTCTCCGGTTTCCGGGGACATCCGGTATCGAACACCGGCAGGGGGTGGATCTTCATCACGCGCAGCACCTCTCTTTCCTCGACCTCGCACATCGGACGGATGATCCGGATCTTGCCGTCAAAGAAACTCTGGACCGGCAGCATGGTGGCGATTTCCCCCTTGAAGAACAGATTCATGAGGGTGGTCTCGATGATATCGTCGAGGTGATGGCCTACCGCAATCTTGGCAATGCCCCGCCTCTGAGCCTCCTCAAAAAGAATGCGCTTGCGGTTGCGCGAACAGATGTAGCAGTTGAACGGTTTGTCGTAGGAGCGCGGGAAGATGCTGGCCTCTGCGATGCGGCAGGGGATCTGCATACTTTCGAGAAACTGCAGCAGGCGATCCCGGTTTTCCGCACCGGCGGGATACTCACGCCAATCGATGAACAATCCGCGCAGCTTGTACTTCATCGGAACCCACCTCATGCGCTCGCGCAGCGCCAGGCACAGTGCGAGGGAATCCTTTCCCCCCGAAACACTGATGAGAATCTCATCCCCGTCTTCGATCATGCGATGCCGGTTGATGCCCCTGCCCACTCGTTTGACAAAGACATTCAGGCGCTGCCTGTCGTGGGGAGACAGCAAACGGGGCGGCACGTCGCTACCTCAGTCCCCGCAGGAGAATGCTCCCGGCTTCGAGCTTCCGCATGGCCTCGTTCAGATCGTTGTCGAGCTCGCCGTACAGCGAAACCGTGCGCAGGGAACGGACAAA
>Ga0272441_10016815_pt1 | contig 10064 bp, 11 predicted proteins | sample SSMProp6N_FD_193582 | JGI IMG/M metagenome (GOLD analysis project Ga0272441, IMG submission 193582) | Marine sediment archaeal communities from Little Sippewissett salt marsh, Falmouth, MA, United States - SSM-Prop-6N | ecosystem: Environmental > Aquatic > Marine > Wetlands > Sediment ... | reverse complement strand
CCGGCACGCTGGACCGTGGTCGCCGCAGTCGCGGCGACCACGGCGGGACTCCTGCTGCGCTGGGTGGAGTCCTACCAGATGGGAATCGGGCATGCGCCGTTGTCCAACCTTTACGAATCCCTGGTGTTCTTTGCCTGGACAGCAGGGTTGATTTATCTCTACGTGGAGTTTAAATACAAAAACGCACTGATCGGGGCCTTTGTCACGCCCATCGCCTTTCTGGCCATGGCCTACGCGTCCATGTCACCCAATATCAGCGACCGCATCCAGCCGCTGGTGCCGGCGCTGAAAAGCAACTGGCTCATCGCCCATGTGGCCACCTGCTTTTTCGGCTATGCCGCATTTGCCATCGCTTTCGGGCTCAGCATCATGTACCTGATCAAGGCGAGGAATCCTGATAGAATTGAGGGGATTATCGGACATTTTCCCAAACTGGACGTGCTGGATGAACTCACCCATCGAATGGTGCTGTTCGGTTTCCTCTTTCTCACCGGCGGAATTATCACCGGTGCCGTATGGGCCAACTCGGCCTGGGGCAGTTACTGGTCCTGGGACCCCAAGGAGACCTGGTCCCTGATCACCTGGTTTGTCTATGCGGCCTTGCTGCACGCGCGCCTCATGCGCGGGTGGGAGGGCAAGCAGATCGCCTATCTGTCCATTCTGGGGTTTTCAGCGGTGCTGTTTACCTATTTCGGCGTTAATCTGCTGCCGGGGTTGCATAGTTACGGAAAAGTATAGGGATAATAATGGACGAATTGGACAAAACGATTCTCAATCGCATTCAGACACGATTCCCCCTGGCCTCCCGGCCCTTCGAATCCATTGCCCGGGAGTTGGGTACGACGGAGGCCGAGGTCCTGACGCGGGTGTTCCGGCTCAAGGAAACGGGCATCATCCGGCGGATCGGCGGAAATTTCGTGCCGGGCAAGTTGGGATTCGTGAGCACCTTGTGTACGGCCCAGGTACCCGAAGAGAAGGTGGAACTGTTTACCCGGACAGTGAATACCTTTTCCGGGGTGACCCACAATTACCTGCGGGAAAATTCATTCAACGTGTGGTTTACGTTTATCGCGCCTTCCATGGGCGTAATCCGGGACAATCTGGCCCGGATTGCCGAAAAAACAGGTGTTAAGCGGATCCTCAATCTGCCTGCCACGCATGTCTTCAAGATCAAAGCGAAGTTTGATCTTTAGCCCTTTAGAATGCCTTGTATTTTGGCTGAAAGGTCGGCAACCTGGTAGGGTTTCTGGATGACTGAACTGGGCTGCATATCGCCGAATTGGCCGGTTACCTGGTCGAGGGCCAGGCCGCTGGCAATGATTATCGGCAGTTCGGGGCTCAGCTTCCGCAGCTGCTGAAAAGTCGCCTGGCCGTCCATGCCGGGCATGGTCAGGTCGAGCACGACACAGCCGATGGTTTCCCGATGCTGGCCGAATCGATCCAGGGCCTCCTCACCGCTCGCCGCAGTAATGACCTCATTGCCCAATCGCTGCAAAATGGCCTTTCCGACTTCAAGCACCATTTTTTCGTCATCAACCAGAAGCACCGTATGGCCGTGCATTGAATTGCCGTGGGCATCAGTATTCATCGTTGCTTCCTCATTCCTGATTCCAACATCCGCGCCCTTGGGGTTGACCGATTGGACGAGATATTTATGGATCGGGTTTTATGAGACTCTGTAAAAATTCTATTTATACTTATTATGATAAGATAAAAGATAAAGGAATTCAAATCTAAATTTTATGGTGCCGGTATCGGTGCGTTGGGGTTGTCTCTTTCGTGGCACTCGATTATTCCTGAATCAGGAGTGTTTTTATCCACCACCATAGGCAATTGCAGCCGGCATTGCTCAGCTGACAATCCGGCAGATAAAAGGAGAGGACAATGGGAGACAGTGAAGCGGGTATTTTCGCCGCCGGGGATATCTGCGGCCCGCCCTGGCAGGTGGCCAAGGCCGTGGGCGAGGGGTGTGTGGCCGGTCTCAATGCGGCGGATTATGCCAAGAAGCTTAAGCCATAGGGTAAGCGATGGTTCAGTCGGATGGCTTTGAGATCGATGGAGACGTCATATACGATGATTTCGACGCCATTTTTCGATGCCTGACGCAGCTTTTTACCATATACGGGATCGATGTGATCGGCGGGAGCAAACGAACGGGCATCCATGCGCTGAATCAGAAAAAACATGGCACATCGACAACCCGCGGCCACCAGATTCTGCAGTTCCATCAAATGCTTCTGGCCCCGCAGGGTCACGGCGTCGGGAAAGGTCGCCACGCCGCCGGTCACCAGGGTGCAGTTTTTTACCTCTACATAACAGGGGCGACGATCCGGTGACGTCAGCAGGATGTCAATCCGCGAATGGTTTCCCGCCTTGACTTCCCGTCTCACCGTTTCATAGCCATTCAATTCCGCAACATCGCCCGATGCAATGGCATGGGCGGTCAGTCGGTTGGGTAACTGGGTGTTGACGCCCACCAATGAGCCGGGCATGTGGATCAGTTCCCAGGTATACTTGAGCTTTCGTTTGGGGTTGTCGTGAAAGGAGAGGTAGACCGGCCGGCCGATCTGGCAGCAGGCTTTCATGCTCCCCGAATTGGGACAATGGGCGGTAACGGTTTCCCCGTTTTCCAGCCGGACATCTGCCAGAAAACGCTTATACCGCCGGATCAGCGTACCGGGGATCAAGTCCGGCCAGGGGATGATTCCATTCTTGACGGGGTTCTTGGTCTGCGCCATCGACCGCCTTTCGGTTGGTATGGTAGGTATTCCGACGATATAAGCGTTCGACTATCGCAGGTATCCGGGAAAAAGACCGTTTATGGATGGGCACTACATAGCAGAAGGCGGGCCGATTGACCATCACCCATTGACAGAACCAGTTTTTGTGGGACAGGGGGTCTATGTTAACGCTGGCAACATGGCCCTGACTCCCATGGGGGACGGTCAGTACTGCGCCGATGGAGGCAAATACTACATCGGCATCTGCACCCACGCCATTTATGAGGCCGTCGACCACGCGGCCGTTCGTTTTCTGTTCAAGCATTATGTGACCGACTTCCCCCATATTCGCCAGCCGTTCGTGGATGCCAATACGCGGTTGTGCGCCATGCGCATGTTTGCCACGCGGGCGGCGGATTACATGCGCAGCGCCTCGGCCGCCGACCGGCGCTATCTTCTATACAACCCCATGGTGAAGATGAAGGTGACCACTCAGGGCGAGGAAGTGATCAACCTGCTGTGGGATGTGATTGCGGCCAAAGGTTTTGAGAAGGATACTTACTTCGAGATGGCGGCCACTACAAATACCTGCGATGAAGTGATGCGGGGTTTGTCGATTTTTAGAAGCTGATCATATAGCATTCGGTGAGGCCTGTTCGCGAAAAAAAATGCGCCGGGCGGATGACTCCCGGCGCATGGTTGGTTAAAGGCGGTTTTTTATTGGTTAGGGCAGTTGCCCGGCCCGTATCCCATTTTCTGACCCATACCCTTGCCCATGCCGTGGTGGCCCATGCCCCGGCCGTCCATCATCCATCCCCTCCCGGCATCAGGATTGATCTTGCGCATGGCCATGATGTGGCCCAGGTGTTTCTGATCCAGGCTTCCCTGCAGGTCGGAGACCTCCTTCTGCAAGGCCGAGGCTTTATCCATATCCGGCTGGCTTTTGGCCATCTCTGCTCTCAATTCCAGCCGCTTGGCATACAGATCCTGCCGATCATTCTTGGTGGTATCGAAAAAGGCCTGGCGTTCGGTCTCCATCTGCTCGCGCTGCTCCGGAGTGAGGTCTGCATTCATTTGGCCATAGGCGCAGCCGGCTCTTCGGTTCTGGCTGCCGCAACCCCCATATCCACGATCATCGCCCTGGTTCCTCATTCCCTTGCCCGCAAAGGCGGTTGCCCCCACGGCGATGACGGAGACGGCTACCAGGCTGACCAATGCGGTTCGCAGTTTGTTGGTTTTCATGATGAACTCCTTTCAGGTTTGACATACAGTTGGGTTTGTTGAACAGATGTCTGTTTTCTATTTTCGACAACCCACTTGAGCAAGGCCGGTGCCAAATCCATTTGATTTTTGGCATGGAAAATCGTAACCTTCTAAAACTAATAACTAAATATTAATTTTCAATTTTTGACAGGATTGGCTACCGGGATCAGCCCTGGGCCAGGGTGGGTCGAAACGATCCAGGTTGGAACGTCAATCGGGTAAAAAGGTTTCAGTTGCCTTCGGCAAATATCAAACCGGTTGGATGATTAACCCGGCCGGCCGGGCCTTACAATAAATCGGATAACCTGGCAGTCTTTTTGTATTCAATGGTCGGGATGATGACGGACAAACACCAATTTAGAGTATTTCTCTCGGGTTTTTCGCCATGGATCATCCTCGGTGCGGTTCTGGTGATGCTGCCCATCGTGGCATTGATGACGCTGGAGACAATCAATCGCCAAAAAAAGCAGAGCATCCACCTGATGATGGAAAAGGGCGCCGCCCTGATCCGAGCTTTTGAAGCCGGCACGCGCATGGGCATGCGCGGAGGCCACGGCAGCGGATTTCAACTGCAGCGGCTGCTGGTCGAGACCGCGGCCCAACCGGACATTGCCCACCTGCTGGTGGTCGGCATCGACGGTACGGTGATTGCCCACAGCCGAGTGGATCGGGTAGGCGGCCACTATGGCACCAGTCTGGACCTCGAATCCATTTTTTCGTCTGCTGCGCTGACCTGGCGGCGGACCATTTCGATGGACGGTCAGGCGGTATTCGAGATCTATGGGAAATTTGCCCCATTGGCCAAGCGATCCAATCGTCCCATGCACGGCCACATGATGCGCATGATGGACAGGCCGCCTCCCGAACGGGAGGCTCCGCCCATGGTGATTTTCGTGGGATTTCGAACCGATGCCGTCGATGCCGCCCATGCCGCCGATGTGCGGCATACCGTGATGATAGCCGCGGTGCTGCTGCTTGTGGGGTGCGCCGGGGTGATGCTGCTATTCCTGGCCCAGAACTACCGGTCTACCCGTGCCTCCCTGGCGCGGGAAAAGGTTTTTTCCGACAACCTGGTGTCACGCATGCCCATCGGCCTGGTGGCCGTGGACCAGGACAGCCGGGTGACCGCCGTGAACTCCGTTGCGGAAGCCACACTGGGAATCCGTGCCGTGGATGTGATCGGTTTCGCTGTCAAAGATGTCATTCCTTTGATGCTGGCAGATACCCTGGCCGGCACCGACAGCCTGGTGGAAAAAGAGTTGATGTGCCCCGTGACCGACGGCCGTCGCATCCCCATGGATGTGAGCGCCGCCAACCTCACCGATGAAAACGGCGAGCGCTTCGGTCAGGTGATCCTGTTCAAGGATCTTACCGAAATTCGCGCCCTTCGACAGGAACTGGAAAAGAACCGGCGCCTGGCATCGGTGGGGCGACTGGCCGCTGGTGTGGCCCACGAGATTCGCAACCCCTTGAGCTCGATCAAGGGATTTGCCACGTATTTCAAGGAGAAATATCGGGATAGCGACCGGGATCAGGAGATCGCCGGAATCATGATTCAAGAGGTCAACCGACTCAACCGGGTGGTAGGCCAGTTGCTGGAATTTTCCCGTCCGATCCGGCTTCATTTTCAACAGGTGGCGCTGAAGCCGTTTTTTGAGGACGCCTTCAGGCTGGTGGATCGTCAGAACCGTGAAGCCAATGTCACCGCAGTCCTGGACATGGCCGATGAAAGCCTTTGTGCCGTTATGGACACCGATAAAATGAACCAGGTGATGCTCAATCTCCTGCTCAACGCCCTGGATGCCATGCCGGGTGGTGGTCGTCTGACGGTCCGGGTGTCCACCGACGGGGATGGTCGTATCGCTATCCAGGTTATGGATACCGGAACGGGTGTTGACCCCAAGGATCAGCCCCATATCTTCGAGCCCTATTTTTCAACCAAGAAAACAGGGACCGGATTGGGGCTTGCCATTGTTCACAACATCGTCAAGGCCCACCAGGGTGACATCCTGGTGGGCCGTCAAACCGATGGTGGCACGATGGTTGTGATCACCCTGCCCGCCGATAAGGAGGTATGATGGCGAAGTTATACCGAGTTTTGGTCGTGGACGACGACACCGCCCATCGCACCATGCTGCGCACCCTGGTGGGCGACTGGGGCTATGCCATCGTGGAGGCGGATGACGGTGAGGCGGCCATTGCTTCCGTCCGGGCCCGGCCGATCGACCTGGTGCTAATGGATATCCGTATGGTCCGCGTCTCCGGCATAGAGGCGTTGGAACAGATCAAAGCCATCAACCCCGCCATTCCCATCGTACTGATGACCGCATATGCCTCGGTGGAGATGGCTGTGGATGCGCTCAAAAAGGGTGCCTACGACTATCTGCTCAAACCCCTTGATTTCGACAAACTCCGGCTGACCCTGGAACGGGCCCTGGAGCATATCCGTCTTACGGCTGAGAACCGACAGCTCAAACGACAGCTGGAAGCCGGGTTTCAGCGGTCGGACATCATCGGAAGCAGTCCGGCCATGGTTCGCATGATGGAAACTGTGGCCCAGGTGGCTGTCTCCGAGGCTACGGTGATGGTGACCGGCGAATCGGGAGCGGGAAAAGAATTGGTGGCCGCGGCCATTCACCACAACAGCCCCAGAAAGGAAGGTCCCTTCGTCAAGGTCAACTGCGCCGCCATTACCGAGACGCTGCTCGAGTCAGAGCTTTTCGGCCATGAAAAGGGGGCGTTCACCGGCGCGGATCGCCGCAAGGAGGGGCGGTTTATCCAGGCCGACGGAGGCAGCCTGTTTCTGGATGAAGTGGGTGAGATGCCCGTTTCCATGCAGGTGAAGCTGTTGCGCGTAATTCAGGAGCGGGAACTGACCCGGGTGGGTGGGGAGCAGACCATCCCCGTGGATGTCCGGCTCATCGTGGCCACCAACCAGGACCTGGCAGAGATGGTTAAGGCCGGCACGTTCAGGGAGGACCTTTATTATCGACTGAACGTGGTGGAGCTGAAAACCCCGCCTTTGCGGGAGCGCCGTGAAGACATTCCTCTGCTTGCCGCCTATTTCCTGACGCGCTTTGCCGAAAAAAACCGCAAATCGGTGGAGCGGTTCTCTCCCCGGGCCATGGATCTGTTGATCCGCCATCCCTGGCCGGGAAATGTGCGAGAACTGATGAACACCATCGAGCGGGCTGTGGTGCTGGCCCGGACGACCTGTCTGGACGAGAGCGACTTTGCCGCCTTGACGGTGCGGTTGCACGAAACCGATACAGCCTTGTCCAGCAGCGCTTTTCCCGCCGACATCCCGCTGGAACGGATCGAGAGGGAAGCCATCGTCAATACCCTGGCGTCTGCCGACGGCAACAAGAGTGAGGCGGCCAGACGTTTGGGAATTACCCGTAAAACTCTGCGGGAAAAGTTGAAAAAATACGACCTGCCTCTTTAATGGTTAAGGCAGTCTTCAACCCGATCTCAATAGACCATGTCGCTCGATATAAGCCTATTCAACAGGGTGCAATACCCATGGCAAGCATCGAAAAGCGTGCTTTCAATAAGGAGGCAGCATGAATTTTAAAGCATTGGGAGAAAAAATCGGTTTGGAAGAAGATGAATACCGTGAGCTGGTCGAGCTGTTTCTGGAAACAGGCATGGCGGATCACGACCGGTTGAAGTGTGCGTTCGATGCGGGCGACGCCCAGCAGGTGGCCCGCAGTGCCCACACCATCCAGGGTGCTGCCGGTAACATGGGAATCATGAATGTCCACGACGTGGCCAAACAGATCGAGCTGGCGGCCGTTGAAAACCAGCTGGGTTCTATTTCCGGCGAAGTGGACAGCCTCAAAGGGCTGTTCGACGAGATTGCCCGATTCGTTCAGGCACCGTCCCAATCGGTTTGATTCGAATACCATCCGGTCTGTCCCTTACCTTTCCAACGAGCCAAACCCTTTTTGGTGCGCTGCCGTTCCACGGCGAATGGTCATCGTGATGGATGCCCTAGCGGCACGTCTGTTTCTTTCTGCCCAAAACTGATATAGTCGGGCCATGATAAAACCTTTCAATCACACGCAGCAGGACGGTCTTGCCCGAATCATCCAGGTGCTGGAAAACGGGGGGTGCCTCAACCAAGCCATTCTCGATTACGTTGACGCGGCCCTCTTCTCTCCTGAACCCGACCGGCTGGCGGCGTTTTTGGCTGGTGATACGGACAGCCAGCGGGACAGCCTGCTGGACTTGATCTTCTATCCGGATCAGGCCGTCCAGATTGACCTGGAACCGCTGCTGGAAGCCGCCCGGTTTTCTGAACAGGATGAAGCGCAGATGCTCGACCGGCTGATGGCCCAGCCGATCCATGCCCGGGTCAACATGCCTGACGGCAGACAGCTGGCCCGCATTCGGGTGCCCGACTTTATCAAGTCCCAGTACCTGGCGCGCCTGAATATTAGCTGGCAGATTGATCCCCACGTGGCGGCGGCCATCGAAAAGGGCCTGCCGGCGGCAACAAAACCCATTGTCAAGGTGCGGCTCAGAAATGCCGGCATCTGCACGGGATCCGGCCGACGGGTTTTTCTTTGCCGGTTTTTCCAGCGAATGATGCACAGCGAACCCGATTACCTGGCCTGCCTGGACCTGTTGCTATCCCTTCTGGAAACAGCCGGCAAGGGAGCCGAGGTTTACGACCTGCTGGTCGAGCACAAACGGTCCCTCTTTCGCAGCCTGCAGCAAGCCAGGCGGTTCGAAACCCGGCTGGGCCGATCCAACATGGAGACTCTCATGCTTCAGGGCGTGCGTGCCTCCCATGTTTCGCCGGATGCCCTGATGCACCATATGCGCCTGATCGATTTGATTTGCTTAAGGATTTTCGGGAACACCGAATCCATCGAGCTGCCCGTGGACGCACCTGTCCGGCAGGTGTCGGATTGGGATACGGCCGAGGCGGCCATACAATCGCTGCTGAGCTGACGCGCCGCGTGCCCATTATATTTACAAACCGGATGAAATGGGATACTCAGGTCATCGCTTAATCGGCGCCGCCCAGTTGGCGCCATATCATAGACCGCAAAGGAGAGGGGCGTTATGGACAGTTTGAAAACCGATGGGCCCAAACCCATATTTATGATCATGGCCATGATGATGATGGCGATCGCCTGCGGTCTGACGCGGCCCTCGTCGTCGGCAGCGGCCGATCCGACGATCGACACGATTATCGCCGGCGTGGAAGCCCGCTATAATGTCCCCGGGTTTACGGCGGATTTCGACAAGGAATCGATCCTCAAGGCCATGGCGGTGACCGATACGGCCTCCGGCAGATTGATGGTCCGGCAGCCGGGGAAAATGCGGTGGGAATATCTGGTGCCGGATCCCCAGACCATCATCACCGACGGCAAGGAGTTGTGGGTGTACCGGCCCCAGGAAAACCAGGTGCTGGTCGGCAAAGCCCCGTCCTTTTTCGGAGAGGGCAAGGGCGCCGGTTTTCTTTCCAATATCAAAACGGTCCGAAAAAGTTTTCAGTTGTCCCTTGAACCGGCCACCGACCCCAATCAGTACCGCCTCAAGCTATTGCCCAACAAGTCATCGGTGGAGCTGATGGCGGTTGAGCTGGATATCGTCAAAAAGACCTACGACCTGGTGCGGATCACCACTTTTAACGTATACGGGGACGAAACCCGCATCGAACTCAAAAACGTCAGCTTCGACGACCCGCCGCCGGAGGGGCTGTTTCGTTTTGACGTGCCGGAGGGGGCCGACGTTTTGCAGATGAACCCTTAATGCGGACGGTCTCGTAAAAAGAACTAAAACAGGGGAAGCCTGAAAAAGGAAATGATCATGCGAGACGCCATTAAAAAGCTGCTCAAGCAAAAAAATGCCATTATGCTGGCGCACAACTACCAGCCTCCCGAGATCCAGGACCTGGCGGACATGTGCGGGGATTCGCTGGAACTGAGCATCCGGGCCGGCGACACCGATGCGGATGTGATCGTCTTCTGCGGGGTCCACTTCATGGCCGAGACGGCCTCCATCATCTCGCCGGACAAGACCGTGCTGCTGCCGCGCGCCGATGCCGGCTGTCCGATGGCCGACATG
>Ga0272441_10016814_pt1 | contig 10064 bp, 7 predicted proteins | sample SSMProp6N_FD_193582 | JGI IMG/M metagenome (GOLD analysis project Ga0272441, IMG submission 193582) | Marine sediment archaeal communities from Little Sippewissett salt marsh, Falmouth, MA, United States - SSM-Prop-6N | ecosystem: Environmental > Aquatic > Marine > Wetlands > Sediment ... | reverse complement strand
CCCCGCGGCACCGCCGTCATGGCCCGTTGAAGCACGCCGCACCGGTGCCTGAGCTGCAGGAACGGGCACGCCAGCAGCTCCTTCCAGGGCGGCCTGCACCGACTGATCACCCTCTTCCTCGCGCCGACCCAGCGAGTGGCTTATCCGCTTCAACAGACCCATGGGGCCACGCTCGTCATGACCGGCCAGGCCCCCGATGGCCTGTGTGCGATGCTGCATTTCAGCCTGGACGACGGGCGGAAAGTCCTCAACTCTCGGCATGCGCACCATTTCACCCTGCCCGTTGGTAGCCGGAGGCGACTGATCGTCTTCGCCCGGCACGGCAGCCGGTGCCGGGCGTGCTGGCGCCGCATTAGTGCCGGACGGCGCGGCAAACAGACGGCTTGAAGGCTGAAAATCATCGCTCACCGCTCCGCCAGGCGCCTCGACCTTGACCGAAACGGCCGCCGCGGCAACCAGTTGCAGTTCACGCTCGATATCGTCTTCGACACTGACCGGGTCGGCCCTACCGGCTTGATCACTGACGGCAGCCGGACGATCCGCGGCGACATGGCCGGCCTGCCTGGCCATGTCAGAATGTTGTGCACGAAGTGGAACGGCTTCATCATGCAACGGCGCGCGTGCGGCACTTGCGGATGGACGTCCTGACTGCTGTGGCTCGGCACAGCGCTGATCATATGCTTCCGCATTGCGGTCAATGCCGGTCGCAACCACCGAAACACGGATCAAGCCTTCCAGTTCCTCGTCAAAGGTGGCGCCAAGAATGATATTGGCTTCCGGATCCACTTCCTCACGGATACGGGTCGCCGCCTCATCGACCTCGAACAGTGTCAGATCACGACCGCCAGTGATGGATATCAACAGCCCCTGGGCCCCTTTCATCGAAGTTTCATCGAGGAGCGGATTGGCAATCGCCGCTTCGGCGGCAGCCATCGCCCGGCCGTCGCCATTGGCCTCGCCCGTTCCCATCATCGCGCGCCCCATCTCGCGCATGACGGAGCGGACATCGGCAAAATCGAGATTAATCAGGCCTTCCTTGACCATCAGATCGGTGATGCAGGCGACGCCCGAATAAAGAACCTGGTCGGCCATGCCGAAGGCATCGGCAAATGTCGTCTTGTCATTGGCGATCCGGAAAAGATTCTGGTTCGGAATGACAATCAGCGTATCGACCGATTTCTGAAGTTCGGAAATTCCCGAATCGGCCACCTTCATGCGGCGCTGGCCCTCGAAATGAAACGGTTTGGTGACCACGCCCACGGTCAGGATACCCTTGCTGCGGGCGGCCTCGGCAACGACCGGGGCTGCGCCCGTCCCGGTCCCGCCGCCCATGCCGGCGGTGACAAAGCACATATGCGTTCCGTTCAGATGGTCCATGATTTCATCGATGCATTCCTCGGCAGCCGCACGCCCGACCTCCGGCTGTGATCCGGCGCCAAGGCCTTCGGTCACGGCAACACCCATCTGGATGAGACGCTCCGACTTGTTCATGGACAGTGCCTGGGCATCGGTATTGGCAACGACGAAATCGACGCCTTCAAGCCCTGCATTGATCATGTTGTTGACCGCGTTGCCACCGCCACCGCCGACACCGAATACGGTGATACGCGGCTTCAACTCGGTGATGTCCGGCTTTTGCAAATTAATCGTCATGATGACACCCGTTCCTTCCTCAATTCCGTTTCCCGAGTCACGCCGGTCAACCGTTAATTGTTTTCACCACTCTCACTGGTACATGGCCGCCATTGTCATTGGCGCCGTCAAAAACTCTGCCTGAACCATTGCCCCATGCGCACCAGCCGCCCGGCTGCATTGTGCAACCCGGCCCCAAACTCATGCGCCCTGACATCGGCCTCGAGACCCACGACCTGCGGATAGATCATCAGGCCCAGGGCTGTGGAAAACGCCGGCCCCTTGGCTGCCGGCGGCAGACCCGAAACACCCAGAGGACGTCCGATACGCACATTGCGGGCAAGAATACGCCGCGCCACTTCCACCAGACCGGTCAACTGGCTGGCACCCCCCGTCAAGACCAGGCGCCGTCCAACGACAGGGCCGTAGCCCGATTGCTGAATACGATCCCGGATCAGTTCAAGCGTTTCCTCGACACGTGCGCGAATGATGCGCGCCACCAGGGCACGCGGCACCTGAGCCGGCGGCTCGCGTTCGTCCTGTCCGAGCGAGGGGATGGAGATGACTTCGCGATCGTCGGTTGCGACCGGCAAGGCCGATCCATGCACGACTTTCAGCCGTTCGGCATCATCGATGCGCGTTCCCAGTCCGCGCGCCAGATCGGTCGTGACATGGTGGCCGCCAAGCGCGATCGCATCGGCATGCACGAAGCGACCGTCGGCAAAGACCGAGATCGTCGTCGTACCGGCACCAAGATCGACGGCGGCGCAACCCATTTCCAGTTCATCATCGACAAGACTTGCCAAACCCGATGCATAGGGTGTGGCAACCATGCCTTCGACACTGAGATGCGCCCGGTTGATACACAGTTCGAGATTTTTCAGCGGCGCCCGCTCTGCGGTCAGGATATGCATGTCGACGGCCAGTTCGTCGCCATACATGCCAAGCGGATGCGACACACCGTGGTCGCCATCCAGTGAAAATCCGGTCGTCAGCGAATGCAGAACGGTTCGATCCGGTGTGACGGACTGCGCGCCGGCTGCCGCAAGCACACGTTTGAGATCGGCGGTTTCGACCTCGTGACCACCCAGATGGATGGCGGCGGAACACAAAGTGCTTGTCAGGCGCCCGGCGGTGACATTGACGATGAGCGAATCGACCGTCAGACCCGCCATGCGCTCGGCAGCATCGACGGCGAGCCGGATCGCCTTTTCCATGGCATCGAGATCGGCAATGACGCCGTTCTTCATGCCCACCGACTTCTGATGTCCAATCCCGACAATCTCGATCCTGTGGCTGCGCCCGCGCAACAGATGGCCATCTTCATACGGTTCCAGCCGGCCAATCATGCACACAACCTTGGAAGAACCGATGTCAAGCACCGTGACAACCGAACTGCGCTTCGGTGAAATCGGCTTCAGGCGCGGAACGCGAAACTCCATTGACCCGAAAACACTCATGTCCGGTGTCCCGCATTGTTGCGGCGCGCCGCATCCTTCAGAGCCTTGTCACGCTCCTGCAAAGCCTTTTCACGCTGCACCATGGCAGATTCGGTCAACCGGACAGTGAGGCGATCGGCAAGTCTGAGATCAACAGATTCCATGTCGCGCGCCAGAACGTCATGATCCCTGACAAGGGCATCCAGATCGGCAAGGGCGCGATCAAGATTTTCCTCCGGCAGCTTGGCGATGAGACCGGTTGCAAATTTGAGGTTCCAACGCCGATCGGCAACGCGGATGGCAGCCATCAATTCCGTCTCGAGACGCGGCCATTGCGACAGTTGCGCGACAAGATCGGCAGCAGAGGATTCGGCCCCAAACCCGACAACGAGCGGCAGATTGTCAAATTCAGACGCGACAAACGGACCAATGACAGCACCGTCGGCCTCGATCAGCGACAGTTTGCTGCCGTGCTGCCAGATAGCAAATGCCTCACGTTCATCGAGCACAATCTCGACGGTTTGCGGATAGATCTTCCTGACACTGGCTGACCTGACCCATGGCAGGGCCTCGATCGCCGTGCGGGCGGCATCGACATCGAGAGACAGAAGCGACGTCGCCCCATCCAGAGCGATCGTCTCGATGATGTCGATATCGGATGTGCGGCGATTGCCGCTGACACGCACCGTCTCGATGGCAAATCCAAGACCTGAGACAATCTGTTGCGTGGCAGTTCGCGCATGACCGCCCGCCTGCATGCCATAAAGGCCGATCACGCAGAAAAAGGCGACCGTGAGAACGCTGCCGATACGGTGTGGAAGACGCGCTTCGATCCGGTCGAGATGATCGGAAAAGCGCGCCATGCGACGCAGGGCGCGGGGGATCAGGAAACCGCCCGGCGAAAAGACAAAGCGCCGCAAAAGCGGCCTCAATCCGGTCTCCAACTTGTTGCCCGCTAGCGCAAACACGACGCGTCCTCTACCATCCAGGTAACCAGATCGACGAAACTGTGCCCCGCATGGGCTGCCAGTTCCGGCACAAGCGATGTCGGGGTCATACCGGGTTGCGTATTGATTTCCAGCCAGACAAGCCCGTCACCATCATGCTCGTCGTAGCGAAAGTCTGATCTTGTCACGCCCATGCAACCGATCGATTCGTGTGCCTTCAAACTCAATCTTTGTATTTCTTGGTAAACAAATGGTTTAAGAATTGCAGGACATTCGTGTTTAGAGCCGCCTTCGGCATATTTTGCCTCATAATCGTAGAAATTATCGCCGGCCGGGATGATCTCGGTCACGCCAAGCGCGACATCGCCCATGACGGCGCAGGTCAATTCGCGCCCCGGAATGTAGCGCTCCACCATGACACGGTCGCCATGGCGCCAATCGGACGAGCCGATGATCTGCGGCGGATGCGTTTGCCCCTTCTGCACGATCACGACGCCGAAACTGGATCCTTCCACCACCGGCTTGACCACATAGGGTGGCGCCATCGGATGATCGGGACCGATGGCGAAACGGTCCATGATGCGTTCCTCGGCAACGGGAATGCCAACGCTTGCGGCAATGCGCTTGGCCTGCTGCTTGTCCATGGCAAGCGCCGAGGCGAGCACACCGGAATGGGTGTAGGGAATTTCCAGATATTCGAGAATGCCCTGGATGGTGCCGTCCTCGCCGAACGGACCATGCAGCGCATTGAAGGCAACATCGGGCCGCAGTGATGACAGGGCTTGAGAAACCGTCCTGTCGACATCAACCCGCGTCACACGATAGCCGGCCCGCTCAAGCGCCCGGGCGCAAGCCTCTCCGGTAGACAGACTGACCGGCCGCTCGGAAGAAAACCCTCCCATCAGCACCGCGACATGTTTCCTGGCTGAAGTCATCGTGCAAGGTCCAAGATTTGCCGGCCTTCCATGGCTTGGATCGAGTCAAAAATCACCACATCACGCAATGGCAACACAACCACGCGCGTCCCGGCCCTCATCGCCGCGAATCAACAATCAAGCGTATGTGAAGAGAGAATCAGAGAGCGGATTCGCTGGCAAGCCCATGGCCAGCAGCTTGCGATACGGGTCCGACCTTGTTCAGGTGAATGAGGATTCGATGCAACAGGCGTTCACGGGCCCTTGCCCAGAAATGGCGCGATGGCCTGGCCCTCGCGAAAGACGCCAATCCGCCTGATCTCCCATTCCAGAACGATGCCGGAATGCTCCAGCACCTTCAAACGCACCGTTTCACCAAGACATTCGAGATCATGGGCGCTGGCCGTACCGGTATTGATCATGAAGTTGCAATGCAATGGCGACATCTGCGCGCCACCAATCATCAGGCCACGGCACCCGGCAGCGTCGATGACCTGCCAGGCAGAGGCACCGGGCGGGTTCTTGAACGTCGATCCGCCCGTCTTCTCACGGATCGGCTGAACGCTCTCACGGTGTTTTTGAACCGCGTCCATGGCCGCACGAATTTCCGCCTTGTCCTGCGGATACCCTTCCAGAATGGCATGGGTGAAAATCAGGTCTTCGGGCGCCGACGACATGCGATAGGCATAGCCCATTTCGGCCCTGGTCAGGATATGGCGGGCACCTGTGCGATCGAGGGCATGGACTTCCACCACCCGTTCCATCGTCTCGACACCGTTGGCACCGGCATTCATCCGCAAGGCGCCGCCGATCGATCCGGGAATGCCATGATAGAAGTGAAAGCCACCAAGGCCTGCCTCATGGGCGGCACTGGCCACATGCCTGTCAAGAGCAGCGGCACCGACCTTCAGACGCGTTTCGCCAATCCGTTCGACCTTGCCAAAACCACGCGCACTCAGCCGGACGACAGCGCCCGCGACGCCGCCATCGCGCACCAGCAAATTGGAACCGACACCGATCACGCTCACCGGCATGGTCTTCGGCACATGCTTCAGGAAGGCAACAAGGTCGTCACTGTCAAGCGGCTGAAACAGCAGGTCCGCCTCGCCCCCCACCCGCAACCAGGTAAATCCGTCCAGCGCGGCGCGGGGAGACAACTTGCCGCGAAACAGCGCCTCATCCAGTCGAAGATCGCGCCAGGGATCGTGAGCATCCATTGCCGTCATTGCGCAGCCAGATCGATCGCCGCCAGTTCATCGGCCAGTCGCGCGGCCCACAGCGTGATGTTGCCAGCGCCCAGAAAAATGACGAAATCACCGCGCTGTGCGAGATTTCGGATCAGGGGCGCGATCTCCTTTTCATCATCGATCAGACGGACATCGCGATGTCCACCGGATTTCAGACGGGACGACAGGGCAGCCGAACTGACCCCGTCAATGGGATCTTCCCCGGCAGCGTAAACCGGCGCTAGGATGACCGTGTCGGCATCGTTGAAACAGGCGGCAAATTCATCGAACAGACTTTCAAGCCGGGTGAAACGGTGCGGCTGGACAATGGTGATGACCTTGCCCGGGCAGGCTTCACGCGCCGCCTTCAACGCCGCCTTGATCTCCACCGGATGATGGCCGTAATCATCGATGATCTCGACACCATTCCAGGAACCGGTCCTGGTAAAACGCCGCTTGACACCGCCAAACTGGGCAAGCCCTCTGGCAATGTCATCTGCAGCCATGCCCAATTCAGAGGCAACCGCGATGGCCGCTGTCGCGTTCGAGACGTTGTGCCGGCCCGGCATCGGCAGGCGCAAATCCTTCATCGCGATGAATTCGCCTGTCTTGCGCTTGCGGATCTCGACATCGAACAGTGAAACGGTACCTTGCATGCGATGATTGGTGAAGCGCACGTCAGCCTGCGGGTTTTCGCCATAGGTGATCAAACGGCGATCCTCGATCCGGGTCACCAGCGCCTGCACTTCCGGATGATCGACGCACATCACCGCAAACCCGTAAAACGGCACATTCTCGACGAAATCGCGAAAAGCGCTGCGCACCGCGTCAAAAGACCCGTAATGGTCGAGATGCTCCGGATCGATATTGGTAACCACGGCGACTTCGGCCGGCAGCTTCAGGAAAGTTCCATCGGATTCATCGGCCTCCACCACCATCCATTCGCCCTCGCCCATCCGGGCATTCGTGCCATAGGCATTGATGATGCCGCCATTGATGACGGTCGGATCAAGCCCGCCCACCTCCAGCAATGTCGCAATCATCGAGGTGGTCGTGGTCTTTCCATGCGTACCGCCAATGGCGATGGCATTGCGGAAGCGCATCAGTTCGGCCAGCATCTCGGCACGCCGGACGATGGGCAGCAGACGCTCGCGTGCGGCGACCAATTCCGGATTGTCCTTGCGGATTGCCGTTGACACGACGACCACTTCGGCCTCACCCAGATTGGCCTCGGCATGGCCAATGGCCACCGGGATGCCCTTGGCCTTTAGCCGCTGAACATTGGCGCTTTGTGCAACATCGGAGCCCTGTACCCTGTAGCCGAGATTGTGCAGCACCTCGGCAATCCCGCTCATGCCGATCCCGCCGATACCGATGAAATGCACGAGCCCGATCGATTGCAGCATCTTCATGAAGCCGTTCCCCCTTCCGCCTGACGCTCCTGTTCTCCCGCAGCGCGCTCCTGCTCTCCCGCAGCGCGCCGGATATCGGCAATCGCAACGCCGGATGCAACCGCCTCGACAAGATCGGCCAGGGCGCGCGCAGCGTCCGGCTTGCCCGTGGCCCTGGCATTGGCGGCGGTTTCGGCCAGGCGTTGCGGCTCGTCAATCGCCGCGGCCATCAATTGTGACAGGCGATGCGCATCAAGATCGCTCTGGGCAATGACCTGCGCGCCACCCCTTTCCTTCAGGGCCGCGGCGTTGGCCGCCTGATCATGATCCAGTGCATGGGGATAGGGCACCAGAATGGCGGGCCGGCCAATCACCGCAAGTTCGGAAACCGTCGAGGCGCCGGAACGGCTGATGACGAGATGCGCGCGGGCGATGCGCGCCGCCATATCGGCAAAGAAAGGGGCGATCTCGACCTGCAGCCCGAGCCTTTCATAGGCGCGCTGGACGAATTGCGTGTCTTCGGGCCGGGCCTGCTGAACGATGTCAAGTCTGGCGCGTTGATCCTCGCCAAGCAGCGCCACGGCCTCCGGCAGGCATTTCGAGAAGAACTGCGCACCCTGACTGCCGCCAAAGACGACAAGATGAAAAGCTTCACCCGCCTGGCAGGGCCGGTAAGCTGTCCTTGCCGCTTCGAGGACGGCCGGGCGAACCGGGTTTCCCGTCACGATCGTCTTGTCGGCAAAGCGCCCGCGTCCTTCCGGCAGGAACCCGCCGGCAATGGCGCTGACCCGGGGTGCCAGCGCGCGGTTTGCCCGGCCCATCACTGCGTTCTGTTCATGGATCAGGGTCGGCAGACCGGCATTTCCCGCAGCAATCATCGGCGGTATCGTGGGGTAACCGCCAAACCCGATCACCGCGCTCGGCCGGATCTTGCGAACAAGCCGGCTCGCCTCGCGTACGCCCATGAAGAGTGTCCATAGCGAGCCCAGCAGTTTGACCGGGTTTTTAGACCCGATCGTCGCCGAGCGCACGGTATGAATTTCATCAGCCGGGAAAACGCCCGCAAAGCGCTCGGCACGGCGGTCGGTGACCAGATGCACGCCATGGCCACGGGCCTTGAGTTCATGTGCCAGGGCTTCGGCCGGAAACAGATGGCCGCCCGTGCCTCCGGCAGCAATCAGAACAGGTGAGGTTTGCATCTGCTGGCGCACCTTTCGTTCAATCTCGGTCAGGCAAACGGCTGTTTCGTTGCATCGTGCTATCCTGTGGTCTTTTTACGATATTTCCGCCGGACCGGCCGTTTTGAACAAGGCTCTATTGCGCCGCAACCGAATATTGACGCGAAAACACGCCATGCTCCTTGGAACGTCTTTCGGGGCGACGGCGTGTCAGGGCAAGGAGAAATCCGGCGCTGATCGCAACGGCGATCATGGAAGAGCCTCCATAGGAAATCAGGGGCAATGTCATGCCCTTGGCGGGCAGAAGTTCAAGCGACACGCCAATATTGATGGCCGATTGCAGGCCGATCAGAAGCGCCAGTCCGGAGATGCTGAGCCTGACGAAATCATCGCGCTCATGCCCGGCATGCCACAGCGCCCGCAAGACGACAAAGGCGAAGATCAGGACAATCAGCATGCACAGAACGATGCCGAATTCCTCTGCCGCAACGGCAAAGATGAAATCGGTATGGCTGTCGGGAAGAATCCGCTTGATCGTTCCTTCGCCGGGGCCGCGGCCGAACCAGTCACCACGGATGATCGCCTCGCGCGCGGTCTCGACCTGGAAATTGTCGCCCTCCCCCGTCAGGAAGCGGTTGATGCGCCCCGCCACATGGGGAAACGCCACATAGGCCAAAAAGAGCCCGCCGATTGCCGTAAAGCCAAGCAGGGCAATCCAGAACCATGGCATGCCGGCAAGAAAGAACATGCCGGCCCACACGGCAGCAACCAGCATCGTCTGACCCAGATCGGGTTGGGCGATCAGAAGGGCGGCAACCACCATGAACAGGATGATGGCAAAGAGGTTTCCCGGGATATCCGGCTGACGGACGCGCTCGGAAAACAGCCAGGCGCACACGATCACGAAGGCCGGCTTGACGAATTCCGATGGCTGCAGGGAAATGCCGGCGATCGACAGCCAGCGACGCGATCCCTTGACTTCGACACCCAGAAAAAGGGTCGCCACCATCATCAGCAAGCCAAGGACAAACAGGATGAAAGCAACGCGGCGGATCTGTCGCGGCGACAGGAAAGACAGGGTCAGCAGCACCACCACGGTCGGGATGATGAAGATCGCATGACGTTTGACAAAGTAAAACGTCCCGAGCCCCAGCCGCTCGGCAACCGGCGGACTGGCCGCAAAGGACAACATGAAACCGAGGCCGATCAGAAGCAGGAAGGCCACCAGAAACAGGCGGTCGATCGTCCAGAACCAGTCGGCAACCGGACCTCTGTCAGCGCGCGTGACCATGGTTCTTCACTCCTTCCCGAGAGACAACGGTTCTTCGACGGACCGG
>Ga0272441_10016813_pt1 | contig 10066 bp, 16 predicted proteins | sample SSMProp6N_FD_193582 | JGI IMG/M metagenome (GOLD analysis project Ga0272441, IMG submission 193582) | Marine sediment archaeal communities from Little Sippewissett salt marsh, Falmouth, MA, United States - SSM-Prop-6N | ecosystem: Environmental > Aquatic > Marine > Wetlands > Sediment ... | reverse complement strand
CCCCGTCCGCGCCCTCGTCCTCGAGCGACGAAGGATGAAGAAGGTGCTCAACAGCTCGAGAGGCGGTAGACGATCCTCAAGGATCGCGTCCAGGGCGACAAGGAGGTGGTCAATCATGGATCGTCCCCGTCACCGTCCGCGTCCCCGTCCCCGTCCCCGTCTCCGTCTCCGTCACCGTCCCCGTCTCCGTCCCCGTCACCGTCCACGTCCCCGTCACCGTCACCGTCCCAGTCTCCGTCCCAGTCTCCGTCCACGTCCACGTCCCCGTCCACGTCCACGTCCCCGTCACCATCCACGTCCACGTCCCCGTCCCCGTCCACGTCCCCGTCCGCGCCCTCGTCCTCGAGCGACGAAGGATGAAGAAGGTGCTCAACAGCTCGAGAGGCGGTAGACGATCCTCAAGGATCGCGTCCAGGGCGACGAGGAGGGCCGCCAGAGCGCCGGAAGCCTGGAGGGGTTGCCGGGGCATTAGAGGAGCCCAGCGGCGCTCAGGAAGGGGCTGGGGGCCATGGGGACGATCTTGTCGCCGACGGCGGCCTCGGAGACGTGGGAGATGTGGAGGGCATCGCGGGCGCGGGTCGCGGCCACGTAGAAGATGCGCCGCTCCTCCTCGACATCCTCACAGCGGTGGTGAGGGATGATCTTGTCGTTGGCGCCGACGAAGAAGACGATCGGCCACTCGAGGCCCTTGGCCTTGTGGACCGTGGTCAGGGTCACGAGGTTCGCGTCCTTGCCCTTGGCCTTGTTCTGCGCGGCCTCCTCGGCGATCTGCTCGATGTAGTCCAAGAGCTCGCCCACGGTGCCGAACCGGCGCGACGCGCGGACCAGCTCGCGCACGTTGGAGACGCGGTTGTTCTCGGGAGACTCCTCGCCCTGGTCGCGGGACAGCCAGTCGGTGTATCCGGTCTCGAGGATCAGCTCCTCGAGCAGCACCACGGGGCGGGCGGGGTCGGGGTTGTCCATCGCCTGCTCCTTCTCCTCGACGGTCCACGCGGGATCGAGGGGGGAGTCGACGGCCGACTGGGGACCGTTCTTGATCGCCGCGGCCATGCGCTCGATCATGGCGGCCCACTTCTCGGCCGACTGCTGCTGGCGATACTGGACCTTGGCGACCTTGCAGGCGTCGCGGACGATCTGCGGCCAGTCCAGGGGGGTGCCCTTGGGGCGGCTCGAGGCCCACGCGCGGGCCGCGTACTTGACCTTCTCGACGAACTTCGCCCCGAGGAACCGGAAGGGGCTGTTGATCGCCCGCTTCAGGTCGTCGGGGGTGCCCCGGCCCTCGGCCAGCCGCAGGTAGGCCAGCAGGTCCTTGACCTCCTTGCGGCCGTAGAAATTCGCCCCGCCGACGATGCGGTAGGGGACGCGGGCGCCGAGAAGCGCCTCCTCGGGGGCGCGGCTCTGGGCGTTCAGCCGGTAGAGCACCCCGATGGCGCGGGGCTCGACGCCGTCCGCCAGCAGGTTCTGGATCGCCTGGGTGACCTGCTCACCCTCTTCGTCGAGGTCGTGGTAGAGGGTCGTCGAGACGTCGCCTTCGAGGGGGCGCTCGCAGATCATCGACATCTCGATCTTGGTGTTGGGGTCCATGGTGTCGAGGGTCTTGTTGGCCGCGCTGATGATGTGCGAACCACAGCGGTAGTTGCGGGCCATCTTGACGACCTTGGCCTGCCACTCGGCCTCGAAGTCGAGGAGGAACCGGGGCTGCGCGCCGCGCCAGGTATAGATGGTCTGGCTCGGATCGCCCACGAGCATATAGTTGCGGTGGTCGCGGGCCAGGAGCTCGCCCATCATGAGCTGGCACCAGTTCTGATCCTGGGCCTCGTCCTGAAGGACGAAGTCGTAGCGGGCCGCCCAGGAGGCGCGGACGTTCTCATCGGTGGCCAAGAGCTCGACGGCGTCGAAGAGCATATCGTCGAAGTCGTACTGCTGCCGCGCGAGCCGGATCTCCTCGGCACGGTGGTACGCCTCGAGCATCTTGAAGACGGGGGCGCGGACCGCGCCGTGGGCCTTCTGGTACGCCTCAGCGATCGCCTTGGCCTTGGGGTCATCCGGGCGAGCGCCCTCGGCCTTGCACCGAGAGACGAAGTTGACGATCAGGGAGATGTCCGCCTGCTTCCACTTCATGCCCTTGTAGTCGACCGCCTCCTTGACGCAGTAGCGATAGCGCCCGCGGTCGTCGAGGTCCCAGCTCTCGCGCCAAGGCTGCTCGGCGAGCAGGATCTGACGGGCCAGGCTGTGGAAGGTGCCGATGCGAGCGCGGGTGCGGCCGAGCAGCCCGATCAGCCGCTCGTTCATCTCCTTCGCGCCGTCGCGGGAGAAGGTCACGGCCAGGACACGCGCCGGGTCTACCGCGCGCTCCTTGACCAGGTAGGCGATGCGGTGCACGAGCGCACGGGTCTTGCCCGCGCCCGCCACCGCCACCACGAGCAGTGGCCCGAGGAAGTGCATCACGACCTCGAGCTGTTCGGGGTTCAGCCCCTTGAGCAGGGGGTGGGTGGTGTTGTTGGTGGAATGGGACATGGTCTCTCCTCCGGCTCCTGCCGTGTCTTGGGTCCGGATTGCCCGGACATCTAGAACCCTACACACACCGAGACGGGGCGTCAAGAGCAAACATGACACTTGGGCACTTTTTTTCTCCGGGGCACCTACCAGTCGGAGGGGAATAGGTCTGGATGAGACTCGCTCTTGTGCTGGGTGTAGGTAGCACAAGTCCCGATCTCGGTGTCCGGGTGGTGGTGGATCGTCTCGGTGCGCGTGGACTCACGCGAGTTGAAGAGGTCGAAGGGTTCGATGCCGAGGTGGACCCGAGTCCCAGCTTGGCGGGTGTCGGCCTGGAGGATGGTGAAGCGCTCCCATCGCTCGGAGCCGTGCTCGGTGTCGTGCACGGTGTAGGTCAGCGCCGTGGTACCGGTCTCGAGCTGGGTCTGCGTCCAAATGGGGATGAACTCGACGGCGGCTCGAGGTCGGGCGATCAGCAGCGGGGCCAGCAGCTCGAGGGGCACGGAGGCTTCCTCGAGCACAGCGTCCAGGGCGACCAGGATCTGCTCGACGATCACGTCGCCTCCAGGTAGGTGATCGTCCGAGCCTCCTCGCGGCCGGCACTCTCGAGCACGCCCGCGACCCGGAAGGGATCACCAATGATCGACCACGTCCGGTTGCAGGCGTGGTGGGGATTCTCGTCGTGGAGGGTGTAGCTCTCCGCCAACCCGGCGTCGCCCGTGTGCGTCTCCGTCTCGAAGTCCGCTCGCTGGGGACCGAGGTCTGTCGTCGTCTTCGCACTGATCCACGTCCCAGGGTGGTCACTCCACATCCTCGAGCCCCATTCGGTCTGGGGGCTCGTCAGCAGCCCACAGGCGTGCAGCAACGGCAGCAGCAGCTTGGGGCAGCTCGTGTTGTCCTCGAGCACGGCGTCGAGGGCGACCAGTACCTGCTCGGCGATCATCGCAACACCGTGTTGGTCCACATCCGCATGTTGGGGGGCGGCCGGTCCTCGCGATTGTCGTGCTTCGTCGAGGTTGCAGTGTGCGAGGGCGTGAGGGCCATCGGCCCCCCGGCGAAGTAGGTGCGCGTCATCACCAGCCACGTTGGCCAGCACAGCGCTCGCGTGATCGTCGCGCTTTCGTCCGTGCCCACACCGGGCGTGTCGGGAAGCTCGGTCCACGTCGTGTTGACCTCGGGGTACCCTCCAAACTCGGTCCTCGTGCAACTCGGCGGCGAATCCTCCGCGTAGTTGTAGTAGCCGAACAGCAGCAGAAGCCCCGCTTGGGGAGCTTTCTGAGGCGCGTCCTCGAGCAGGGCGTCGAGGGCCACAAGGACGTGATCAATCACCATCGCCCTCCGTAAAGATGATCCATTTCGACGGACGCGTCAGGGGCTGCACCGACACGATCTCGTCGGCGGTCAGCCACCGCCGCACGATGTCCAGGCGGGTCCATGTCCACCGCATCGCGTAGATGCCCAGGTAGTTGTCGCCGTCGCTCATCTCCGCCAGGGTGCCGAAGAGGTGGCTGACGTGAATCCCACCCGCGATCGTCTCCGTCCCGGACTCGTCGCCCGTCCGGGTGTGTCTGTAGCGGTCCTCCTCGCCAGCGACGGGGTGTATCCAAGTCTCCCCGTAGTACTCCATGGGACCCCCGCCGACCTCGATCACCAGCGTCCGGAAGGGCTCCCGCGGGGAGACCGTGAGCGGCGAGCGGCCCGCGACCAGGAAGACCAGGCCCAGCGGCGGCGCGAGCTCCGGACGGTCTTCGAGCAGGGCGTCGAGCGCGACCAGGACGTGCTCAAACATCGGGACCTCCGTCGGCCGGGCCGACCACGTAGGAGGGCTCGACGAACTTGGGGTGCGGCTGCCGCGCATCATCGATGAGGCCCAGAACGACAGTCCGCTCCCCGAAGAATAAAAAGTCTCCGCATTTCGACGCCGTCCCCATGGCACGCATGTGACCGGGACCCATCCGCGTCTCCGTCTCCCCGAGGCTGTAGAAGCCTGCGGCTGTCTCCGTCCTGGTGGTTGCCGCTGTGGCGAAGATGTCGCGGAAGACGTCGACCAGCTGCGTCCACGTCCTGGGCGCGATGACGGCGTAGAGGGGGCGTCGCAGCACCCACAGCAGCGAGGGCAACAGGTCCTCGGGGACCCCGGTCCCCTCGAGCACAGCGTCCAGCGCAACCAGCTGCTCATCGTGCATCGTGCACCACCCTCGTCCGGTAGACACCGAGGGGCTGGAGCCCGCTGAGGTTCGACAGGGTGGTCCCAACGTCCGACATTGTCAGGGTCCCCGAAAACTGAGTCGCTGTGTGCGCCCGCTCGTCGTCGAGGTCGTCGCCGATGACGGTCCACACTGCGCACTCGCACCCAACCCAGGGCTGATGCTCCTCCCCCAGCAGCATCGACCACGTCTCGAAGACGTCGTCGTCCTCCCCGAGGGTCACCGTCGAGGTCGGCCAGCCGTGGACCGCTGTCAGAGCGCCGTGGACGAACAGGGTCAAGCCCAGCGGCGGGGCCTTCTCTGGGGCGTCCTCGAGCAGCGCGTCGAGCGCGACCAGCAGGTGATCAATCATGAGGCCACCCCGACACCGAGCCCCACGAGGCCGGACCGCCCCCGAAGCCGGGCAAGGGGGGCTCAAACTCTGTCACCGTCCGCGCCACCGCGGGGTAGACCGCCTGCATCCCCGTCGCGCGCGTGTGCTGCGGGCCGAGGTTCGTCACCGTCCTCGACCCCTCCACCGTCTCGAGCTGCCACTCGGGGTTCGTCACCGTATCCGTGTCGACCAGCAGCTCCATCTCCTCGTAATCCTCGATCTCGTCCTCGACGAGGATCTCCACCCACGTCCGCGCCATCTCGAGGGGGGTGTCATCCCACCCGTCTTGTGGGTCCCGAACCCACGTGGCCGTCGACGAGAACCCATGCGGCGTGCACCGCGGGAGGAAGAGCAGCAGGCCCTCGGGGGGAGCTTTTGAGGGCGCGTCCTCGAGCAGGGCGTCCAGGGCGATGAGCACGTGATCAAGCATCCGTCACACCCCCATCGTCATCTCGGCGAAGCGATAGGAGGGCGCACCTATCTGGGTGCGGGTCACGTTGAGGTGGACAGTCGGCGCGTTGATCGTGGTCGACTCCAGGTCATAACCCTCGTCCGGAAAGTTGGTCCACGACCGCTCCTCATCGGGGAAGGCACTCCCGAAAGTCGTGCACGTTCCGCAGGACCACACCGTCTCCCCGTCCTTGCGCTTCCGCGTCGCCGTCACCATCGTCAGCCACGACCACGGCTTGGGCCGCAGGACGAACAAAGCCAGGCCCGGCAGGAGCTCGACGGGAGGCTCGCCCTCCTCGAGCAGCACGTCCAGGGCGACCAAGAGGTGATCAACCATGTATCACCTCTGTCCCCGTCCCCGTCCCCGTCCTCGTCCCCGTCCTCGTCCACGTCCTCGTCCTCGTCTCCGTCCCCGTCCCCGCCCCCGTCCCCGTCCACGTCCCCGTCCTCGTCCCCGTCCCCGCCCCCGTCCCCGTCCACGTCCCCGTCCTCGTCTCCGTCCCCGTCCACGTCCCCGTCCACGTCCCCGTCCTCGTCCCCGTCCCCGTCCTCGTCCCCGTCCTCGTCCCCAGATACACCGCGTGGCGCCTCAAGGCGAAGAGCGGGCCGATGAGCTCGAGGGGCGGGACGCGATCCTCGAGCAGCACGTCCAGGGCGACCAGGATCTCGTCGACCATCAGAAACCCATCCAGTGCGCCGTGAAGGTCCCCCACGAGCTCTGCTCGTCCGTGTCCGCGATCTGCGTCCACGTGTGGTGCGTCCCCAGACCGCGACCCCGGTCGTCCGTGATATGCCCCGTCCCATACCTCTCGGCCCCGTACCAAGCGACCCGCGTCCACGTCAGGTCGTCCTCCTTGCGGGGGGTCCGCGTGTTCGTCCCGAGGATCGACGTGGGCGAGCCGTTGTCCGGGAAGAGGTGCGTCCTGTGCATCGGCGCGAGCACGTCCCCCGCCGACCGCAGCGTCACCACGAGAGAGACGATGAGCTCGAAGGGGACAGGGGCGTCTTCGAGGATCGCGTCCAGCGCGACCAGGATCGAGGGGCCGAGGTACATCAGAACAGGACCCTCACCAGGATACCGTCCTTCTTCGTGTCCTCCCCGTCCCCGTGAAAGACATCTACCCCCACTTCGTTGATGGGAGGATTGCCCAGCCTCTCGCGGATGGCTTCGCTCAGCTCACTCGCCACGTCCTGGCACACGTGCTCGCGGCTCTCCGACCCCTGATGCTCCCCCGCGCCGAAGACCGTGTACGAGAGCAGCGAGTGCAACGTGACGCGTTCCCAAAGCCCGTGCGCACGCACCAGCTCGCTAGACCGCCACCTCTGGATCGCCCCCGAAGACAGCTCCATCAGCTCCTCCTGGTTCTTCGTGAGGTCGATGTACAGCCGGACCGAACAGCGGCCCGCTTTCGCCGCCGTGAGCAGCATCTCAGGCAGAACCTCCGACGCCTTCTCCACCACCCACGGCAGCAGCGCCATCCGCGCCTGCATGTAGAGCCGCTGCCGTTCCACCACCGCCCGATCCGCCTCCACCTTCAACGCTCCGAAATCAACACTCATCGCATTCTCCAGATTCGAGCCCCAAGGGCTCCAAAATTTCTCAGGGCCACGGGCCGGGCCTCAGCGGAAGTCCACCACCACCGTCAACACCTTCGGCCCCGACACCTCGGGGACCATGGCGCCAGAATGACACCCACCTCCTCAAAGGTCAAGGGCAAACATGAGTGCTCTTGACGAGCCTGTTGGCCGGGACTCCTTGGAGGACGGGGGGTTACGGTGAGGGGATTCGGGTTTGCTCTTGACATGGGCGATAGCAACATGCCGAGGTGGCGGGTCAAGGAGGTTGAGATGGGGGGCTGCCGAACCGGAGAGTTTTGGGATTTTGAGGAGGGGTCCTGTCAACGCATGCCGTAGAGATCAGTATAGAGTTTTCCCTTTTTGTTGCAAGGGTTTAGCTGATCTGGCTGTAGTGGGTTGGCTATGCCGAACGGATCTGGCCGAGGCGAGCTCGGATGTCTTCTTCTTCGGCGGCGAGTTCGCCGAGGCGGTTGGCGAGGTCGAGGCGTTCTGTCCTGATGGCGCCGAGGCGTTCCCTGAGGGCTTCGTGCTCGGGCTTGGCCTTGGTGGTGGGCCGCGGTCTCGGACGACCGCAGAGGCAGTGCAGGGGCTCGGGGGTCTCGGGCATGGTGGTCCTCCTGAAAGCGGTGGCCCCTGGAAGGGCTAGGGGGGGATAGCCTCGGCCAGGGGCCACCTGGTCGCCCGGAGGGATGGCCGGGTCGACTGCCGAGCATCATGGACGGTCGAGCTCGAGGCTGTCAATAGCAAAGCGATGTATCCAGTGGATAGGTGCCCTGCGATCTGATGGGCTCGAGGTCGAGCCCGAATGGCTCTAACCCAGCCTGGGGGAGATGGCAAAACTCCGCCTCGGCGGCTTGGGCACGTCGTCCTCCTCGGGGGGCGGGGGCGGGGGAGACGCTGGTGTCTCGGGCGGGGGAGACGCTGGTGTCTCGGGCTTGATTCGACCGGCCACCATGTCGAGGGGGTTGGCCTTAGGCGGGGGAGGCGTCTCGGGGGTGACCCCGGTGTGCTTGTTCAGCCAGTCTCGAAGGGGCTCGAGGCCCGACCCGAGGTGGTGCTCGAGCCACGCCTTGCAGATCGACTCGAGGTCCCCAGGGTCGAGCTCGCCCTCCCTCACCTTCTTCCGGACCTCCTCCACCTCCAGCCCCAACAGCTCCCCCAGGTCGGCAAACCCGAAGGCCCACAGCTTCGTCGTCCCCAGCGTCGGGCACTTCCCCGTCAGGTACACAGTCCGCTTCCGCTTGACCATCAACGGCCTCCTCAGAAGGGAAAACTCTATCATAGGTGCCCCTGCTACGTACAGCTAGATCAGCTAGGAGATCTCGTGGAAATTCCACGGCGCGCTAGCTGATCTTGCACAGCCTCTGGACGGATCTGGAGGGGGGAAATGGATCTGGTTCGAGGGGGTTCTGGGGCCGAGTTTTGCTCCTGGGGAGGGCCGGGGTCGGGGGCAGGGCCTCTACAAGATCTTTTGTACTTGTAGAAGGGCGCTTATGCCCGGAGGCGCGGCTCGACACCATACCTCAAGTGATGGGTGAGGTTATAGGGGCTAAGTGTGCAAAACTCTTGCAGTTCCTCTTGGGGAAGTGGTCGATCCATATACAGGATTTCTCGGTGAGCGGGTCTATTGGTGGTGTTGTGTAGGAGATACAGGGGTTGTTGGTCTGTTGTTGGGGTGTGTTGTTAGGAGGGGGCAGAGTTGTGGGTTTGAGCTCGGAACAGGTATCGGTCCGGATTGAGGGGGTGATGGTTGGGCAGAAGGATGAGCGAGGAGTGTAGTGAGTCCTGTTGGTTTGGTACCCGGGTGTCCCCGACCTTTCGGTCCGGGAGCGCTTGTGGTCTCTCTGAGGGGAGGGAGCACAAACTCCATGGGCCACACCACCTGTGTCTCGCCGTGCGGCGATGCGGCGGTTGGTCCCCTGCTGCGGGGACCGGACGTATTCCCGGAGGGGTCATGGGGGCTTGGAGGACACAGCATCGGGGTGCGAGAAGGACCTCTGGACTGGAGGTTCGGTTATCGAGCACGGGGAACACGATCGAGGTGAGGACGGACCTGACAGTCAGAACGAACCCTCTCTCATCTCCCCCACAAGCGCCCTCTCCTCTGAGGACAGTAGTACAAGGGCGGTTGGATGGGGATTGTTCGGGAGTCCTTGGGGTATCTCAGGCGGCTTGAGTTTTGTTGTTGTCGTTGGGGAGGGGATGTTTGGCCTTGGCGGAGGCGATGGCTTTGAGGACGGTGTTTTTTGCTTTGGCGGGTGGGATGGGGTCGTGGGCTGTTGGAGGGGTGGGGTAGGGGTCAGGTTCAGGGAAAGCCCACTTGGCGGCAGCGATGAGACGTTCTTCGTCGATGGTCCTGAGGTGTTCTGGGATGGTGGTAGGGATGTCGAAAGCGTAGGGGACAGGGTCGAGTCTTCCGTGGACGGCGTCGTCGATGTAGCAGAGGACCTGTTCCGAGGCGGTGTACCAGTCTTCTCTCTGGTGGAATGGCTCGAGGGTCTTTCGCCACCAACGGAGGGGGTACTCCTTGGCTGGGACTGAACCGATGAGGGTGAGGGGGACAGGGGAGGCGGGGTCGATCTGATTGAGGTCGTAGGTTGGTGAGTCGGACTCTCGGACGAGGATGGGGCCACGGGCACCAGACGGCCTGGCGAAGAAGACGTAGTCCTTGGCCTTGGCCTGGCGTTGTAGGAATGACTCGAGCTTCTTGTCCCTGTGCTTGGTGACGAGGGCGGACTCTGAGTTTTGCTTCCCGAGGATGGCGGCGACCTGTTCTCTCGAGAGCTGTAGAGGTGCGCCTCGTGGGGTCGCGAGTCGGCGCCAGCGATTGAGCGTGTTGAACCGAGCCATGGGTCCAGTATAGCAGAGGAGGATCGGGGCGACGGGCTCGAGGGTCTGGGGCTACTTGGGGGACGGGGCGATGATCTTGGTCCTGAGGAACTTGATCGCGTCGTGGACGATG
>Ga0272441_10016811_pt1 | contig 10066 bp, 10 predicted proteins | sample SSMProp6N_FD_193582 | JGI IMG/M metagenome (GOLD analysis project Ga0272441, IMG submission 193582) | Marine sediment archaeal communities from Little Sippewissett salt marsh, Falmouth, MA, United States - SSM-Prop-6N | ecosystem: Environmental > Aquatic > Marine > Wetlands > Sediment ... | reverse complement strand
TCGAGATGGGAGGTCGGTTCGTCGAGGATCATCACCGCCGGCTGCTGGGCAAGAGCACGGGCGATGAGGACGAGCTGGAGTTCCCCGCCGCTGATCTCTGAGACCGGTCGGTGCGCGAGATGGCCGATGCCAACGGTATCGATTGCCTCCTGTGCAATCCGGCGATCTTCTTCTCCGGGGGAACTGAATACCGAGAGATGGGGTGACCGCCCCATCAGCACATACTCCTGCACAGGAAACGGGAAGACGACCTGATGCCCCTGGGGCACATAGGCGATCTGTTTTGCAATATCCGCCCTCGTGAGCGCTCCTATGTCACGTCCGTTCAGGAGAATGTTTCCGGTATGGAGGGGCATCAGGCCGACGAGGCACTTGATGAGGGTGGACTTGCCAGTGCCGTTCGGGCCGAGGATGCAGAGGCACTCCTGTTTTTTGATGGCAAGGGAAATGTTTTCAAAGATCATGCGTTCGCCGTCATACGAGAAGGCCCCGTCTGTCACGGTGAGGATCATTCCCATCCCACCTTCCGGAACCGCAGCAGATAGGCGAAGACCGGTGCCCCGATGATCGCGGTGAGGATGCCTAAAGGTATCTCTGCGGTCGTCAGGGTGCGTGCGATATCATCGACGACGAGGAGATACGCGGCGCCGATCATGATGGAGACCGGCAGGATCTTCTTGTAGTCCGGCCCGACAAGCATCCGGGCGATATGGGGCACAACGAGACCGACCCATCCGACGAGTCCTGCGATACAGACCGCAGCAGCAGTGATGAAGGTCGACGCCACGATGATGACACCGGTCATCAGGCGGGTATTGACCCCGAGGGACTGTGCCTCATCCTCCCCCATTGCGAGGATATTGATCCGCCACCGGATGAGAAGGAGCACAATGCTGCCCGTGATGATCGTTGCCGCCACCCAGAAGAGGTCATTTGTGTTCACGTCTGCGAGACTGCCCATCAGCCAGAAGACGATTGCCGGCAGTTCCTCGTCCGGGTCGGCGACATACTTTGCTAGGGAGATGAGTGCGGTGAAGAAGGCACCCACGATAATACCCGAGAGGACGAGGACGAGGGTCGTGGTGGTGTTCTTGTAGACCCGGGAGAGCATGTAGGTGGCTCCGACCGAGATGATGCCGAATACGAATGCCAGGACCTGCACGATCACGGTTGAGTTTGAGAGAAGGATACCGAGTGCGGCACCGAACCCTGCTCCTGCCGCCACACCAAGGATGCTGGGGGAGACGAGCGGGTTGCGGAAGAGTCCCTGAAACGAGGCTCCGGAGATCGCGAGGCCCGCACCGACGAGCATCGCCGCACAGACACGGGGAAGCCGTATCCGGAGGATCACCGTGTTCATCACGTCCGGCCATGTCTGCGGGATGTCGATTAAAGAGAAGGGCAGTGCATCATTCAATGCAGCGAAGAGGATTGCAATGACGGTGGCAGGTTCGATTGCATACCGGCCCAGGAACAGTGAACCGAAGAAGGATGCGACCACGATGGCAATGAGGAACATGCCAATTCCTGAGTCCCGTGCACGTTCAGCCAGGTTCATGGTGCCTCCTCCTTTTTGAAGCAGACCCAGAGTTGCCATGGGTCATGGAGAATTTCGTAGTCATGTATGCCTGCTCTCTCCAGTGCATCCCTGAAACGGTCTGCTGTTTCCTGCCCGAGGCGTGTTTTGACGCTGTCGTGCCATGTGGGGTCGATGGTGTCCATCGTCTCTCTGACTGCTGCGAGGGTGGCAGCATTGCCGAATCCGCCGCCGATGAATGCCTTCCCGCCGGGCTGGAGCACCCGTTGGATCTCCCGGAATGCCGCTGTCAGGTCATCCCAGAAGAAGGCCGAGCCTTTGCTGAAGACCAGGTCTGCGGATGCATCGGGACAGGGCAACTGCGTGACATCTCCTGTCATTGGAGTGATCCGCTCAGAGAGTCCGGCATTCCGGATGTTCTCTGTTATGATCGGGTGCATAGCAGGAGAGAGATCGAGTGCGAATATGCGGAGACCGGTGCGTCCAGCCACCTCGATTGCCAGATGGCCGGGACCGCTCCCGATATCAATGGCAATGCCTTCGGTTATGCCGCATATATCTGTGATCTGGCGGGCAACAATTGGGTTGACCGGTGCAAGAGCGGTCTTTGCGATAGCGTTGAACCGTTGTGCGTCTTCTGTGTTCATCATTTTTGGTCCGGTTTTATGTTCAGCCATTGAGGGATTCTCCCTGTGTCTGCCGAAATGGGCATATGTCATAGATATCGTGGAGTCCGGAAGTGGTGGATGTGTCACGGTTCTGGCAGAAGGAGGTATACAAACCCGACTGGATGATACTGGAAATCGGTTTCATTGCGGTATTCCCGTACACATGCTCTGTGGCAGACGTATTTTTGAAAAATGGTGGGGAATGTCCCCATTGATTGTTCATCTCTTCGCTGTTCTCAGGCTGCTGCGGGTATCTGCACGAATGCGCCGATGATCTCCTGAGCCTCTGCGTCATTCATGTCATAGGAGTAGAATTCTGAGTAGAAGTCCTCTGTTTCTCCGATGAGATCGATATCGACCACACCAGGGCAGGCGCCGTTTGCCACCCACATCATACCAAGGACAGACTCGGGGACCGGGCTTGCCCAGTCGCCGACAAACCGTGGGATGCGGTAGACACAGCCGTTCTCAACGGCGCTGATGTCCTGCCAGGCGGGGTTGTCCAGCACATCGGACGGGGTCAGGGAGTTTGAGAGCAGGATGAGGTCAGGGTTCCATCCGATGATCGTCTCGATACTGACGGTCGGTTTGTAACTGCCGGCAACATCAGCGGATACGAGTCTGCACCCTCCGGCTTCTGTCCACTCCTGGTGGAACTTTCCGCCGGCAAAGGTCTTCAGCGGTGCGCTGCCGGAGAGATAGAGTCCCTTGCGGTCGTCCATGGCGATGCCGTCCGTAATATCGGTGACCGATGCACGCTTGTCACCTAGGTAGGAGACAAGGTCTGCTGCACGGTCCTCTTCGCCGAGCACGTCACCGATGAGGGTCAGTGCCTGATCGACATTGGTGAGGCTCTGGGTGTTGATCCAGACGACCGGGACGTCGATTCCGGAGAAGTCCGGTGCCGGCCCGCAGGTCTTTGCGATGATGACATCCGGGTCAACGGAGAGCAGGGTCTCCTTGTTGAGGCTTCCGTCCGCTTCGACAACGACGGTCTTGTCTGCCATGGAGGGGTCGACTGCATTAAATCCGGTGTCGCTCTGTGCGTCACCATCAACACCGACGAGACTGTCAGCGCTGCCGCCGTCCACGGCCATAACCATCGCTGCTGCCGGTGCGTAGAGGCACGCCACACGGTCAACAATACCCGGGACTTCGACCTCATTGCCTGCCATATCGGTGACGGTCTTCATGCGGCATGCCGGGAATGCACCCATCAGCTCGCATGCCTCGTCATCGGTCATGTCGTAGTTGTAGAACAGATCGTAGAAGTCCTCGGTCTCCTGCACCATGTCAAAGCTGACACAGTCATGGTAGGTGCCGTTTGCAATCCACATCATACCGAGGGTTGACTCAGGAACAGGGCTTGCCCAGTCACCGACGAACCGCGGGACACAGTAGACATGGCCATGTTCAACCGCATTGATGTCCTGCCATGCGGGGTCGCCCGTCACATCGCTGGTACAGAGATTGTGCGAGAGAATGATGAGTTCAGGGTCCCATCCGATGATCGTCTCGATGCTGACGGTTGGTTTATAACATCCGACAAGGTCGGCTGATACGAGGTCACATCCGGAACCTTCTGCCCATTCCTGGTGGAACTTACCGCCGGCAAAGGTCTTCAGGGGTGCAATGCCGGAGAGGTACATCGTTTCACGGTCCGCTGCCGGGATGTCACAGGTGGCGTCAAGAACTGCTGTCCTCTTCTGCTGCAGGTATCCGACAAGCTCATTTGCCCTGCTGTGTTTGTTGAGCACATCCCCGATGAGGGTCAGTGCGGAGTCGAGATTGGACAGACTTGAGGTATCGATCCAGACAACGGGGACATCGATACCGGAGAAGTCCGGTGCCGGTCCGCAGGTCTTTGCGATGATGATGTCCGGATCCGTTGCGAGCAGTGTCTCCTTGTTGAGGCTGCCGTCTGCTTCAACAACGACGGTCTTGTCGGCCATTGTGGGGTCAATCGTGAGAAAACCCTCGTCGCTTGCGGCATCTCCGTCCACACCGACCAGGGAGTCGCCACTGCCGTCGTCGATTGCCATGACCATTGCGGACGCAGGGGCATACAGGCAGACTACTCTCTCCACATTGTATGGGATAGCGACGGTGTTGCCCATCATGTCCGTGACGGTTCGTGTCGTGACAGGAGAGCTGTCGTCATCCCCGTCATATGTTGCCATACCTGCAGATCCGCTGACCGTCGGTTCCGTCGTTGGTTCGGCGGTGGGTTCCGCTGTTGGTTCTGGTGTCGCAGGTGCTGCGGTAGGTTCCGGTTCTCCCGCGTCGTCATCTGCATCTTCAGACCCTTTCTGAGCCTGGGTTGCTTCAGGGGCAACGGTTCCCTGAGATGGCGCTCCTGCTCCGGCATTGCCGGAGGGGTCAGATGCACCGGGCATCTCTACCTGTGGCATATCCGTTGCACTGCTGTCTGTCCCGAACAGGACGGCAGCACCGGCAACGACCACTACGGCCACACCGACCGCAAGAATGATTGATAATACCGATTTTTCCATATAAATCCTCTCATGAATTGTGGTGTACACTATGGTGCCAGAATTGGCTGGATCGGTTTTTATATTTAAATCGGATAAGTGTTTTTACTCAATTGCGCCAAAATATAACTTAATTAAATTAACATATTTTATTGAAATTTCTTGGGCAAGCCCGGACAAATGGTATTCTGTAAAGATGAATGCGAGGATTTTCTGTTGTACTGTCTGGTTAAGGAATGCCGGTTTCGTGCGTTGAATCATGAGAGTATGCGCTGATGATTGTTGAATTTAGAGTATCAATGGGAAATTTGCCGGTTATGGTGTCAGGCAGGATTTCTCTCTTCAGTGCGGATCTGGTCATAGAACCGTTCGAGGAGGTGTCTGCCCACGATGGTCTGGAATTCCTTTTCGTTCATGAACCGGGCGGTCATCTCCTCATTCTGTTCAATCTGGTCGATGAAGATGTTTTTCAGAACAGAGGGGAACTGATACCCGACGTTCTCCATGGAGTTTGTCATCGCCGCCTGCCGGAGAATGTTGTCTGCGAATTCACGTAAATGATACTTCTCTTTCTTGTCCGCCGGGATCAATATCCCATCTAACGGAGGCAGTTCGTTATTTGGTTTCTGAAGTACATTGCAGGACCACGGTTTGCGAAGAAAATGTCCGATGACAGGAAGTATTATACATTTTTCATGGCATGATCAATTACTGATAACGAGCAGATATTTTCGTAATTGAATGATGATTGTCTCCATATTCAAAAAAGCTTAATTAAACCGTATACGGGTACTTACCGCAGAAAACAGTAACTTCAGTCCCATTCCGGACATTGCACAGATATGATACACGAACTCATGGATACCCTTTCAGGAGAAAAACCCGGCAACGATATATTCAGCATCTCATATGCCTATGCAGAACGTGATTTTTCCGATCTGCTGGCGTATAAGAGCGGGAGATACGATCCTGATATCATGATCCAGTCCCTGAAAAAAGAACGAAAAAGACTTCAGAGGCTGAAAAGGCTGCAGAGATTTCTCATTATCTCTGATCGTCTTTTTCGAACCAACAGTGAAAAACGGCTTGGAATGGAGGAATTTGAACTGGCGGGGGATAAATTATTCCGCTTTGCCATTATGAGAGATCAGGGTGCGGATGCCAGTCTCATACAAAAAAAACGGGCGATAGATGACTGGGCCAAAAAATTATTCCTCGATGAAAAAGAGGACCACCTGAAGTTCTTTGAATCGTTTGAAGAATTTCTGCACATGGCGCAGGAGATCACCGGAATCGAAGATGAAGAGTCATTCCTTTGGCTTCACTCATATATCCGTGAATTTATTGAGATCTGTCCAATCTCATATCTTGAAAAGGGAACATTCGGAAAATGTATCCGTTCTCTCTTTGGTGTACTCTTCTTTTCCGCTTTTACTGAGAATACGGATTATAAAAATATTTCACGCCTCTCGGGATATTTTGCGACAACGTATCTCTTTGATGATATCATGGATGATGTAGGGTATTCCCGTGAGGAGAAAGACCGGTATTTCCATAATGTGCTTGCCATATTGAAGAGCCAAAAGCATGAAGAGATCACATTTTCACCCGATCCGGTGATGGCCTTTTCCGAATCCGCCTTTGTCGGGATGCGTGATATTCTGAATGAAAAGAGCGGCAGAATGGTTGCACGTTCATATCTTGCAATCGCACAGGCGACGACAGTTGGTGCCAGATGGAATTATGCTACCCCGCTTACGGATACAGAACTCTACACGATCGCTACTGTTAAAGCGGCATATACACGAATCATTCCGGCAATTCTCGCAGGCCATACAATTGATGCTGATTTCATCTCCCACTGCATGCGGGGAGGCCTGATCTATCAGCTAACGGATGATCTCCGTGATATTACCGATGATCTCGAAGAGGAAAATGTCACGCCGTTTAATTACTATTGCCATGGTATCAGTACCCTGGGTAGCCATCCGGCAGGGATATTCCTTGCAGCAGTGAGTAGGATCTCTGATGAAAACCTTCAGAATATCCCTGATGCTATTGACTTGTGGGTCATGCGGATATCGCATTCTCTCCGTGTATTAAAACTGAAATATGGGGAGGATCATCTAAAGACACTCTTACGAGAAATGGGTTTTCCGGATGAGTGCATCACATATGAACTGGCACTGATTGGAGAATGCTGCAGTGTGATTGTAGATATTGAGGCTGAAGCTGCGAGGAACCATTCGGATATCGCTGTTTCCATGCGGGGCGGGTGGAGGAATAGGCCGGTGTATGGGCATTAAGGGTGGGTGGCGTCCTTCTGATTTTTTGTGACGGGGTATGACTTTGGTCGGGCATGAGTGACCGAGGGGGGTTTGTGTCCCGATCCGCAAAGCCGATGGTTTCCTGTTGAAATGGTGACTTCCAGTGTCTTGTATTTCGGGGTATCGGTGGAGGCATAGAACCTGATATTTGGCTGGTCCGCGTTTTACCCTGGTGCGCAGGACCTCTTCTTCAGCAACCGTCAGGTTTTGTTCCTCTGCCTGTTTTGCAGCGGTTTCGCGGATATGTGCACCGGGAAGGACGTCATTGAGTTCGGTGGTGGTCTCAAAAGGCGTCTTTGCTATAGGTCTTTTTCTGGGCTCAGATGAGGCTTTGTCAGCCGGAATGATGAATTTTGGAAAATTTAATTCTTCTGGATGGAAGGTTTGTCGTAGTCGCTTTTCCTTCCTGCGAAACTATCATATGTGAGGTGTGCCTTATTGGGCTGTCTGGAGGAAGGAAACATGTATGATGCAGATGTGCCCCATGTGGCAAAAGTCCTTGAACTGATTGGCAGTTCTCCCAACGGATGGGAGGATGCCGTTGCCAATGCCGTGAAGGAGGCGGCAAAATCCGTCCACGACATTAAAGGTGTCTACCTGAAGGAATGTACTGCAAAGGTGGACGGCGATACCATTGTTGAGTATCGCGCTGTGGTTAAGGTCTCATTTGTCGTAGAGCGTGAGAGCTGATCCATCCCTGTTTGGTTTTTAGTGAGAGAACTTCCGGATGAAAGTCCCCCCCATTTTCCCGGGTATTACAGCCTGGAGCTCTTTTACACTTCCTGTTGGTGTGAGGTATGACAGCCGGATCATCTTGCTTTATCGGGGTGTATCTTCGATGAGAATACGAATTCTGGTGATAAACCGACCCACATATTCAATCGTGGATGCGACTTCCTTTGCTGTCGGGTCCGGGCCGAACCCATACTGGCTATCATTTCGTTTGCTCCGCATCAGGGTGGAGTAGGCGAGCCACTCTTCTTCAAGGTTCCCTGTATTCACATATTTATCCAGATATACTTCGATGCAGGAATGGTTTTCTCTCTGGAATCCGTCGCGGAAGAGGACGGCCCGTGCGGCATGAAACCAGACGAGGTACGCTCCGCTTATGCTGAGTTTGTGAGCCCCCGCGGCAGCGGCCATCCGGGACTCTTCCAGGTATGACTCTGCGAGAACAAGGGATTCCTCTGCTTTTTTATCTGGCGGCTGGATGCGCAGGAGCAGGCCCATATCGAAACAGTCATCAATTGCTGACAAGGGCACCACCTCTGATGGGAAGGGATGTCTTGTCAGGTCTGTATCATGCATGATGTATCAATGAGGAAATTGTTCCCATTCCGTATCAAATAGTTTCTGGATCGGAAACAAAATGTTCCCGGAATGGGAACTGCCGGGTTTCATGTTTGGATATTCTTGTGGTTTGGAAGAAGATCAATGGGGCAGAGATTCCTGCCCAATTGTCCGTTAGACTCACAGCCAGGGGGTTTGCATCCCCCCGGCAGTCCCCCATTAGGGGATGCACCCTGTACGGATGGGTGCAGGATAATTCGGGAAACGGGTTTTCTTCGTCTGGCCGGAGAAACCTGTTCATCCCATGCACTGCGTCCCTCTTTGGGGAGAGGCGGAGCCCGGCGCATGACAACGCCTGAAAGGCCTACCCGGAGGCTGAATCTATGGCAGGTATGAGTGGTATCCCTTCGCCCTCCGGCACCTGCCGGACAGGGCTGATCACCGTGGTGCTGGAATGAAGCACATCGCTGTCCGTGTTGTGCACCTCTACCTTAAGCGATACGCGGTCGTTCGGCGACCGGGGCACCTCGAAGACGATGGGTGCGGTTTCTGCGATGTTTTCGTACACTACATCGGTTCTCGCCTCGATGGTGGTGCCGTTTCGAAGGATCTCGTAGTCCACCACATAGGTGCCGGGCGTATCGCTACGGGGCATGAGAGAGAAGACAATCCGGTCGTCGTAGCCATCGGTGACCTGGTGGAATTCGGGACCCGGTGCAGGCAGTTCGCACGGTGGTTCCGATGAAAGGTACCAGGCGCCGCATGCAATAGCAAGGGCGATCAGGGCGAGCAGGAGGGATATCAGAGGAAGCGATTTCGATGTCATAGCACATTCTCTTATGAAACAGGCCGATTTGGCAGCTCTTACGATTATCCTTCGCCGCTGACCTTGAAAAACGTGTGTCGTCAGATTTACGACACAATCGCAAATCTTAACCACCTGTAGGATCCCCATTCTGGGAATGGATCTGGGAGCACTCAGGGAGATCGGGATGAACGAGGCGGAGATACGCGTATATTCGACCCTCATCACGCAGAGTCCGCTGAGCGCGAGTGAGATTGCAGAAAAATCGGGACTCTACCGTCCCTATGTCTACGACACACTCGCAAAGCTGATGGAAAAGGGGCTGGTCACCAAAATCCGGGGGGTGAAGGCGCACCGCTACCGGGCCGTCCACCCCGACCGCATCGCTACCATCATCGAGGAGCGGCGCAGCCGGGTGCTGGAGGCGGTCGACCGGCTCCGCGATACTTATCGGATGAGGGATGTGGAGGACGAAATCAGGATATTTGAGGGGGGCGAGGGGCTCAAATCCTTTTACGAAGAGCTCTATGCTGCTATCCGTGAGGGACGCAACAGCCGCCTCTACGTCATGGGGGGCACGGGGGAGGCGACACGCCATGTCGAATATTATTTCCCCAAGCTCCTGCGGCGGGGAAGAGAGGAGCGCCTCTACCGGCAGGTGGATATTCGGATGATCTACAATGCCTCGGCACGGACGTCGGAGATTGCCCGCTCCTACGCCGATTTCGTCTCACTGAAATTCACCCCGCCGGACTGTGATGCCGAGGCCACGACAATAATCACAGACTCCATGGTGGCCATGATGGTGCTCAGGGAACGGCCCTTCATCATCGCTATTTCAAACCCCCATATCGTCCGGACCTACCTGATGGTGTTTTTACAGGTCTGGGAGGGGACGGTGGATTGAAGCAAAGGCTCTGGATTCTTCGCTGAAGAATGCAACAGCC
>Ga0272441_10016809_pt1 | contig 10067 bp, 20 predicted proteins | sample SSMProp6N_FD_193582 | JGI IMG/M metagenome (GOLD analysis project Ga0272441, IMG submission 193582) | Marine sediment archaeal communities from Little Sippewissett salt marsh, Falmouth, MA, United States - SSM-Prop-6N | ecosystem: Environmental > Aquatic > Marine > Wetlands > Sediment ... | reverse complement strand
GGTAAACTGGACGGTACAAGAAGGGATGAACGAATCAACCCAAACAGCCGGAGACGAATCAACCCAAACAGCCGGAGACAAATCAACCCAAAAAGCCGGATACAAATCAACCCAAACAGCCGGAGACAAATCAACCCAAAAAGCCGGAAACGAATCAACCCAAACAGCCGGAGACAAATCAACCCAAAAAGCCGGATACGAATCAACCCAAACAGCCGGATACAAATCAACCCAAACAGCCGGATACAAATCAACCCAAACAGCCGGAAGTTATTCAACCCAAACAGCCGGAAACCGGTCAACCCAAACAGCCGGATACAAATCAACCCAAACAGCCGGGATAGACACAGTACAGATTGTACGATATTTTGAAGGGAACATTCTAAAAGTCAAAACACGCATAATAACCGAAAAGGAAGCCAACAAACCGTATACATTTTATGACGGTGATTGGCATGAAGTGGGGAAAGGGTAAATAAAAAAGGGGGTGTAAAAATGGGCGCTTATAACGATAACGGGGACGCTGTAGACTATTATAGCAAGCTGTGTTTCCCTAAATCTGTCAACTTAGAAAAATCTTATGTTACGCTCAAGGAAAATGCAACCATTTATACAAAATTACTATGGGAAGGGTTACGAGAAGGCATTGATGATATACAGATACCGACAGTTAAATTACCCGCTGTAAAGGAACGCAATGTAAACGCAGAAAAGTATATAGAAAAACTTGCGGGCCTTCTTGACCTGATTAGCCCTGTCTATTATATGGTCGGCATTAATTTCTTGTTCTACGCTTGGCATATTTTTGAAATGCATAATAGAATTATGGGCGCATCGGATTTTAATAAGGCTACTAATGCTGAGATATGTGCATTATTCACACACCTTATTTGTATCGTATCACACCATACGTATGAAATCGATTATTTCGAAAGACCTGATATATTCCGGGCGCTGCCGGTAGCGCATAGTATATTAATGCTACGATGTGAAGGAGATTTGTTAGCGGCGGGTAATATAGATATGGATATTCATTACACGATAATGAAAAATACTAAAAGAGCCCTAAAAAAAGAAGCGGAATCTTTGATTCAGATGACACAATACCATGTACAAAATATACTAGAAAGAGATGCCGTCAGAAGAGGAGGTGTAAGGGTTAGATTAGGTATACCAGAAAAAAAGCATATAGAAAGTGATTTCACATTAAATAATATTACCCTATTACAAGGGGTAACAAACCAGTGCTTTGTAACGGCCAGTTCCAGACTGCAATAAAAAGCACATCAAATCACTATAAAGAAAGGAGTAAAATAATGCTAAATCTATATTTAAAGGCATCGTTTTTAGATTTAGACGGCATTATTGAAGGACTTAGAAGCATTGAGGAAGAATTACAAGAAGGAGAATGCGAAGGGTTAGAAGTGCTTGAAGATGGGACAATTCAATACGAGTTATCGGAAGAGGGTTAACCGTGTATATAGAGTATAAACAATTACATTGTGCGTATATCAAAAAAGAGGGTATAGCCGTTTTTTACAAGGGCACCATGATCGGAGTTATGGACATATATGACGGTTGTGAGATACGCAAACAAATGAGTTCTATAAAAAGGCGGATCTGTAAAGGTGAAATAAGCTTACCGTTAAAGAAGGCAATTACAAATATATGAAAAGGGAGGGGATGTAAATGTACTACAAATTAACCGACAGAAACGGGCGTACCCGGTACGCTACACAGTGGGGACCCGGGGCAACTCATACTGCAACGGGGAGTAGTGAAACCCTTTGTTCTGAGGGTTGGATTCATTTTTATGACGATCCACTGCTTGCTGTATTGTTAAACCCGTTCCATGGCAATTTCGTGGAAGCTACAATGCGGTTGTGGGAATGTACGGTTGAAGGAGCAATCAAAACAGATCACGGGTTAAAATTTGGAGCGAAACAGGTAACGACGGTTCGAGAGATACCGGTTCCGAGCATAACCATGGAGCAACGTGTATCATTTGGTATTTTGTGTGCACGAGCAGTCTATACGGAACCCGGGTTTCTTGCTTGGTTTCAAGGATGGCTTTCGGGGAAGGATCGATCAGAATCGGCGGCTCGTGCGGCGGCTCGTGCGGCGGCTCGTGCGGCGGCTTATGCGGCTCATGCGGCTCATGCGGCGGCTGATGCGGCTTATGTGGCGGCTCGTGCGGCGGCTTATGCGGCTCATGCGGCTCATGCGGCGGCTTATGCGGCTGATTTACCCCTTAAGGATCTGGCAAAAAAGGCAATGGAAATAAAATAGTATAAAATATCAAAGGAGGGCATATAATATGTATATTAAATATACAGACCCCTTAGAACAGCAAAAAAGCAAAGCAATAAAACATGCTGCTAAAACACTGCAATCATGCTACATGATAAACGCGACCACAACACCGGCAGAATTCCAAGATATAAATGAGGGCATATTACAGCTTATCGGTGAACTTGAAAAAACAAAGGAATATTTAAACAAAGGTACGGCCAAGCAGAGACTTAAAAGGAGGCCAAAAATAGAAAAGGAGTATATATAATGGAATGGCTTTCTTTCATGGATGTAGGAGGCAAAAGGGAGGTATCCATAACAGCACAAAAAGGACGAAGCGCTCTATTCCAAGAAAAAGATGTAGTTTACCTCTTTAAAAAAATATCAAAAGGGTCGCTGCTATATGGCTATATTGACGTAATACAAATACAGCAGCTAAGACCCGAAATTCAAGAAAATACTGACGTTTATGAAATCAAGGGTATATTTCACTATCATCCTCGTATAAAAACAAACATACCGTATTACAAAGGATTCAGGCGGTTCGATTATCATGCTATGTTGTGCGATTATACCTATACACACAAGACTATAGGGAGATATTATCTATGTACTACAAATTAACCGACAGAAACGGGTTAACCAAGAATCATACGCTGTGGGGGCCGGGGGTAACTCATACTGCAACGGGGAGTAGTGAACCCCTCTGTTCTGAGGGTTGGATACATTTCTATGACGATCCACTGCTTGCTGTATTGTTAAACCCGATCCAGGGTGGGTTTGAGCAATCAACAATGCAGTTGTGGGAATGTACCGTTGAGGGAGCAATCAAAACAGATCACGGGTTAAAATTTGGAGCGAAACAGGTAACGACGGTTCGAGAGATACCGGTTCCGAGCATAACCATGGAGCAACGTGTATCATTTGGTATTTTGTGCGCACAAGCAGTCTATACGGAACCCGGGTTTCTTGCTTGGTCTCAGGGATGGCTTTCGGGGAAGGATCGATCAGAATCGGCGGCTTATGCGGCGGCTCGTGCGGCTTATGCGGCTTATGCGGCGGCTCGTGCGGCTTATGCGGCTTATGCGGCGGCTTATGCGGCGGCTCGTGCGGCGGCTGATGCGGCGGCTTATGCGGCGGCTCATGCGGCTTATGCGGCGGCTCGTGCGGCGGCTGATGCGGCTTATGCGGCTTATGCGGCGGCTCGTGCGGCGGCTCGTGCGGCTTATGCGGCGGCTCGTGCGGCGGCTGATGCGGCGGCTGATGCGGCGGCTGATGCGGCGGCTCGTGCGGCGGCTGATGCGGCGGCTTATGCGGCGGCTCATGCGGTGGCTCATGCGGCTTATGCGGCGGCTCGTACGGCGGCTGATGCGGCGGCTCGTGCGGCGGCTGATGCGGCGGCTGATGCGGCGGCTCGTGCGGCGGCTGATGCGGCTGATTTACCCCTCAAGGATCTGGCAAAAAAGGCAATAGGTGTAAAAAAGTACCCGGAAAGTGATTATTAACTATGAAATACGATAAACGACCTATATTTTATTGTGGTTCAATGAGAGATTATATATGTCTTCCATGTATCAAAAATAGAAATATACCTGGGGTAAATATATTCGAAGACCTTTTTTTGAATTCAACAGGGCTTGGATTTACATGTAGAGATTGCGGATACGTTGACAGAAAACCCAATACACAAGATATGGATTTTGAAAAAATCATAGCTATGTATAGAGAATTTGAATTCGAGGAAGATTTTAAAACTACCGAAGATGTCTATCCTCGTGATATATGGGGCGCGGCATACCGGAAAGCTAAAAAACTATTCTCCAATAACAAAGATAAACCGCTGGGGCATTATATAATAAAAGAATCTCCTCATAATGACGCAACGGATGTTACAAAAAATTTGACAGAAGAAAGTCATAATGTTATTCCTTTCGACAGTAAAATCATACAAAAAAGAAAGGAGAATACTGGCATGGATGATTTTCAGGTAGCGGCGAAAAAGCACTATGATGATTTAGGAAAGCGTAAAAAGGAGATAGAGGAAGAGCTGATACCCTTAAAGAAGTATTTGACTAATGTAGGCGTCCTGAAAAAGGCGCGGCGTGGCAGAAAAAAAGAAGTGCAAGAATCATTACCACAATAACCGAATAGGCTAGAGGATGGATACCCGTTCCCCTACGTCAGGGGGGCGGGGTTTTTTTGGTTTTATATCAGTCTAATCTTGACTAATATATCATTCTGATATAAAATACATCTTCATGAAACTTAGAGATACGCTACCAACAGATATATTTATTGAGGCTATTGGAAACCGACTCCGAAAGAAACGAGGCAGAATTATTTCAACCGTTTCAAGACTCTTTCCATTAAATAAGATCAGTTACGAATCGTACTATAGAATTATTGAGGAGATCGAACAAGCAAAGCGGGAATATTTTAACAAAGGAGGGACGGTACATATATATCCGTCGATAGAAGAAGCGGCGAAAAAGGGTCTTGCTATCAAATATGAGGATGTTTCAAAGCTGCAAAAAAATAGTTATTTCTACAGGGCAGGCAGATCATTTAAAAGATGTGTCGGAATAGATGTAACCGTGAAATTAGGTGTACCGTGTAAATATCCGGGGTGTTCGAAGATTGTGCCAGTGGGTACGCGCTTTTGTGAAGCGCATGCAAAGATAGCACGCAAAGAAGCAGACCTAAAACGAGGAACATCACGCGAAAGAGGCTATGATAGCCGATGGGAAAAAATACGTAGCGTAAAGTTGAAAGCAACCCCCTTCTGTGAATGCGACCAGTGTAGGGGTAAGCGTCTGCTTGCTGATACGGTGCATCACATAGACAGAAACCCCCACAATAACGCGTGGGGTAATTTAATGTCAGTAAAACGGGAATGTCACGAACGCATACATAGAGACGCGGGGGAACGGTGGTAATGAGGTATTATTATGTTCAATAAATTAAGGGCTATTGCACATATCTTATTTTATGACGACTTACCCGATATAGCAGAATTTCAATTAGAAGGAGAGTTGATTAAAGATGTCACGGAAAAAGATGTCTTAGTAATCAAATACGATCCGTCTATACCGAAAGATGTTTTAGAGGTATTGCAAAGCGAAATAGACACAGTTAAAAAAGAGTTACCGTGTAGGGTGCTACTTATACTTTCAAATGGCGAAATGATACGACTTAAAGAAGAGGAAATGCCAGGAACGTATATTCATTGATACAAAAAGGATTCGGTTATTAATAATCGTCTAATCTGTATGGCAAAAAAGAAACTGGAAGTGTGCGCGGTAGATTATAGTATATGTTCGGGTATTTGCAGAAGGGAACGGGAAAAGCGTAATCCTGAAATTAAATGCCCTGCTTTATACTATGTAAAGGTAACAAAGCGGCTCAAAAAAATAAGGACCCGATCTGTATGAAAATATATTTATTACATCCCGACTTTGGGGACTCGCCTATTTTATTTCAAGAAATTGCAAAAATACATGAAGTGCATGCACTTATAGAGCTTCTAAAAAACACGGATATTATTATTAATCCTCAAAGCAAGCGAGCATCAAGCAAACAATATAAATATCGAACCCACCGAATACGTATTGATTTACAGTTAACAGAAATAAAAATACTTATAGTTTTAAAGAGGTAATAATATGGATATCGAAGAAGTTTTAAAGCGAAGAAAAGAGTTAGAGCAGCATATATCTGAAATGATAATGGTATTTGAAAAGTATACACACACTACTATTGAGGAAAAGGAAATTGTATTTGATAGAGTAGATGCACGGAAAATAGGTGATGTTGAAACACATATTTGTCAAGTAAATATCTCGCTTCCAATCAGGTTATAGTAATGGATAAATATATCTCAGAAGAACATGCATTAGCGCGATTGCAACGTAACGGTGTAATAAAAGAAGTAATGGACCGCTATATTGTTTTAAACAATCATAAACCTATAGGATTGGTTTTATGGGGTGTTATTGATTATTTAAAAAAAGTACACCATTATAAAGCAGTAAAGGAATAAGAGTTATGAAGCGTATGATTTTATGTTTACAATGCAGTGTTAAAAAAGAAAATTATACACCTGAAAATATGAAGGTTTCGAACCTAGTATATGGGCGTAGCCTAGCTATGTATCGGTGCGTTCAGTGTGGCAAAGTTATCTATGAAGGCGATGAATGCGGGGCGTATACATCTATAGAAAAGGGAAGCGTAAAAGAGTATACCCCGTGGGAAGATGAGTATATTAGCGAAAGTGGATTATAACACTTTTTTACAAAGGAGAGCTACTATCATCAATCGGTTAAAAATTTAAAAATGTTAGAACAAAAAAATAAGCAAATAAAGCTTAATATACTATGACAACCACTTGACAACCACTTGTCAACCAAGTGACAACCGTTTGTCAACCAAGTGACAACCACTTGGCAACCAGATGGCAGCATTACAAAAATTGTAAAGTAAAAAGATAATGCAATGATGTAAAACCGTAATAAATACAATTGGTAGCATTTTGACAACCACTTGTCAACCAAGTGACAACCGTTTGTCAACCAAGTGGGGACAAAACCGCAACCTAACAGTATCATAATCATAATCATAAACATAAACAATAGAGAGAGGGTTCTTTTGAAATTAGAAAAAAATTAAAAACGGTTAATGCCATATATCAATTACGGATATTACCAACAAAGAAGGGTGAAAAAAAATGGAAATGAAGATTTTATATTGTACCTGTAAACACGAATATCAAGATATCGCTTACGGTAAAAACAGGAGAATTCATAACTATACCCCCAAAGCAAATAATGGGCTTGGTGGATGGCGTTGTACCGTTTGTGGTGAAGTGAAAAAGAAAGGGTAATATGTATATATTCGCAATTGATCCAGGGCCGGAATATTCGGGCTATGTAAAATGGGATGTGGATGAACAAATAATTATAGCAAAGGGAAAGGTAGACAATGTACAACTCGAATATGAGGTAATGATGTTTGAAACGATACAATCTAAACAAGATTTTATCGTCATGGAAGCAATATTACCACAACAACAACCTCTAGGATATGCGCTATTAAGAACAATCGAACAGGTAGCATATTACAAAATAAAATACAAAGCAAAGCCGGTATATCGAACAGATATTAAAATACATTATTGTGGTCAGGTAAAGGGAATTGGTGATAAGCAAATACGCGGTGCTCTAATAGACCGTTTCGGGGGGAAGGAAAAGGCGATAGGTAAAAAGAAAAGCCAAGGTAAATTGTATAGAGTATCAGGGGACATGTGGCAAGCGTTAGCGGTTGCCATATATTTTGAAGATCAATTAAAACTACTAAAGGGGTAAATATCATGAAAGCCATTGATAGAAGAGAAGTGATTACTTTTCTGTGTATGATTGTAATTGTTTTTTTCTGCGTTTTTGTGTTCGGTGCATTAGCTGGCAGTGAAATGATACACGGGCAGGAAAATAAAACGAATCACTATAATACCTCGTTATCGGGGCTTGTGGCTGATTATGTGTGTAGTAATGGTGAAGCGGTTACAAGCATCATGTATAACAGGGTTGAGACAGTAGAGGTAAATGGTTTTTATATTACCTGCGATCTGTTAGGGCAGGTTGTGAAAAATAAAGATACCGGCGAATATGAACGCTCGTTAATTATTAATATGCTAACCGTATACGATAAATGTAATTTGCATTTCGGTATTATTGATTATGATTGTGATGATACGGTTGATAGTTTTAGTGCTTCAACGGACGGTGTACCGGGTACTATTAATGTATTTGATCAAAACGAGCTGTATACGATGGTGCTTGAATCGCTTGTTGGTAAAATGTATTACGGAAACCGCGAAATAAACATGGACACAGCGGGTTAAGGATATGGCTGTGAAAATAGAATTTGGTGCGGTTTATCGAGATACGGAAACCGGTATAATCGGAAAGGTGCAAGCGGTACAACAAACAGAAGAGGGTAATGTGCGTTATTGTTTAACGGTACAAAATAAACGGGATAAAAACCGCGATGAATGGAAAGATATATGGTTAGGGGTTGATCGGCTAGAACGGTTAAGTAAACCAAAAGCCACATTGTTTCAAAAAGCAGCCAATAAAATAACCGATTGCTTGGATAAGTGGGGCTAAAAAGGGGGATATTATCTATGTACTACAAATTAACCGACAGAAACGGGTTAACCCAGAATCATACGCAGTGGGGGCCGGGGGTAACTCATACTGCAACGGGGAGTAGTGAACCCCTCTGTTCTGAGGGTTGGATACATTTCTATGACGATCCACTGCTTGCTGTATTGTTAAACCCGATCCAGGGTGGGTTTGAGCAATCTACAATGCAGTTGTGGGAATGTACCGTTGAGGGAGCAATCAAAACAGATCACGGGTTAAAATTTGGAGCGAAACAGGTAACGACGGTTCGGGAGATACCGGTTCCGGTCATAACGACGGAGCAACGTGTAGCATTTAGTATTTTGTGTGCACGAGCAGTCTATACGGAACCCGGGTTTCTTGCTTGGTCTCAGGGATGGCTTTCGGGGAAGGATCGATCAGAAGCGGCGGCTTATGTGGCGGCTTATGCGGCGGCTCGTGCGGCGGCTCGTGCGGCGGCTCGTGCGGCGGCTTATGCGGCTGATGCGGCGGCTCATGCGGCTGATGCGGCGGCTCATGCGGCTGATGTGGCGGCTCGTGCGGCGGCTCATGCGGCTCATGCGGCGGCTTATGCGGCGGCTTATGCGGCGGCTTATGCGGCTTATGCGGCTGATTTACCCCTCAAGGATCTGGCAAAAAAAGCAATTGCAAATATATGAAAAAGGAGGGGATGTAAATGTACTACAAATTAACCGACAGAAACGGGCGTACCCGGTACGCTACACAGTGGGGACCCGGGGCAACTCATACTGCAACGGGGAGTAGTGAACCCCTCTGTTCTGAGGGTTGGATACATTTCTATGACGATCCACTGCTTGCTGTATTGTTAAACCCGATCCAGGGTGGGTTTGAGCAATCTACAATGCAGTTGTGGGAATGTACCGTTGAGGGAGCAATCAAAACAGATCACGGGTTAAAATTTGGAGCGAAACAGGTAACGACGGTTCGGGAGATACCGGTTCCGAGCATAACGACGGAGCAATGTATAGCATTTGGTATTTTGTGTGCACAAGCAGTTTATACGGAACCCGGGTTTCTTGCTTGGTCTCAGGGATGGCTTTCGGGGAAGGATCGATCAGAAGCGGCGGCTTATGTGGCGGCTCGTGCGGCGGCTCGTGCGGCGGCTCGTGCGGCGGCTTATGCGGCTCATGCGGCTTATGCGGCGGCTGAGGCGGCTGATGCGGCGGCTTGTGAGGCGGCTGATGCGGCGGCTCGTGCGGCGGCTTATGCGGCTCATGCGGCTGATTTATCCCTCAAGGATCTGGCAAAAAAAGCAATTGCAAATATATGAAAAAGGAGGGGATGTAAATGTACTACAAATTAACCGACAGAAACGGGTTAACCCAGAATCATACGCAGTGGGGGCCGGGGGTAACTCATACTGCAACGGGGAGTAGTGAACCCCTCTGTTCTGAGGGTTGGATACATTTCTATGACGATCCACTGCTTGCTGTATTGTTAAACCCGATCCAGGGTGGGTTTGAGCAATCTACAATGCAGTTGTGGGAATGTACCGTTGAGGGAGCAATCAAAACAGATCACGGGTTAAAATTTGGAGCGAAACAGGTAACGACGGTTCGGGAGATACCGGTTCCG
>Ga0272441_10016808_pt1 | contig 10068 bp, 9 predicted proteins | sample SSMProp6N_FD_193582 | JGI IMG/M metagenome (GOLD analysis project Ga0272441, IMG submission 193582) | Marine sediment archaeal communities from Little Sippewissett salt marsh, Falmouth, MA, United States - SSM-Prop-6N | ecosystem: Environmental > Aquatic > Marine > Wetlands > Sediment ... | reverse complement strand
CGGGCATCGTCGCCAGGTCTTCGACGCGCAGGAAGATCCAGTACGAGCAGGTGCGCGTGAACTCCGGGCGACTGAACACCTCGACCGTCCGGTCATCGATCCAGCGCGGCTCGAAGCTGCTGCCGCCGGGGATGATGGGCAGCAGGTCCCACGCCGGGCGCCCGGCGCCGGAGACGATGCGGTCGGCCTCCTCGGCGTTGTAGGCGACGACCTCGGTCGCGCCCTCGATGACCTCGAGGGCCTCGGGCACGGGCGCGAGATCGACGGGCAGTGGCTCGGCCAGCTCGCGGCCCAGCCCCTGGTGGAGACCGCCGATCGGCGACAGCGCGCCCTCAGCCGGGCCGGCCAGCAGGCGCACCCGGGCGTAGGAGCTGGCCTCGGCCGCGTAGATGGTGCCGCGCAGGCTCCAGCCGGAGTTGCCGATCGACAGCCCGAGCCGCATGTCCCGGGCGGCATCGAGCGCCGCGTGCACCGGTACGCCCGAGTCACCCGCGGGGCCGTCCTCACCCTCGGCCTCGAAGCGCAGGTAGCCGTGCTCGGTGAGCAGCAGCCGCCAGCCGCGACCGTCCGCGTGCGTGGCGCGCAGCAGCGTCCGCCCGCCGGTCGGGAAGATCTCCGTCCCACCGGGCAGCGTCACCCAGGCGCAGATCTCCGGGTAGTAGGCGCCCTCCGGCAGCGCGAGCCGCGCGGCCGTGCCGCCCGGCCGCTCGCGCAGCAGCAGCAGGTCCTCGATGCCCAGGATGTCGCGGAAGGGTCGATAGTCCTCACCGGGCATGTCCATCGTCCTCTCGCCCCCTGCCTTCACGCCCCGGCCTGGCGTGTGCAGCGCCGTGCGTGCGACGATGCGGAGCGCTGCCCCGCACAAGCAGTGTGTCCCTCCATTCAGCGTCGGCGCCACTTCGCCGCCGCTGCCGTCGCCCCCTCTCCCGCTTGCGCCGCGCACGCGGCGCCAGGGAGAGGGGGATGTCGCGAGCCCCGCTCGCGACAGGGGGTGAGGAGGCCGTTCGCCGTCGCCGAACCCCGCCTGCCCTCCCATCGTCTCAGCGAGCAGCAGCATCACCCCGTGGCGACCACGACTCCTGCCGTGCAGGAGGTGGGGCACAGGTGGCACCCACACCGGCTCCGTCCGCAGTCGCGCCCGTGGCTGATGGCGGCTCACCCACGCGTGCTCCCGAGCACTCCCCGCAGTCCCGCAGCACCCGCGTCGCCTCGCTCGACGCCTTCCGCGGCCTGACCATCCTGGGCATGCTGCTGGTGAACAACGTTGCTCTCGACCAGGCCACCCCGGTCCAGCTCACTCACGCGCCCTGGGGTCAGGGCGTCCGCTTCGCCGACCTCGTCTTCCCCTGGTTCCTGCTCATCGTCGGCGTGGCCATCCCCTTCTCCGCGGCCTCCGCCCGCCGCCGCGGCGTCCCCGCCTGGCGCTGGGACCTGCGCGTGCTCACCCGCACCGCGCTCCTCGTCCTCCTCGGCTGCCTGATCGATTCGAGCATCGCCCACCGCCCGGTCTTCGGCCTGGGCGTGCTGCAGCTCATCGGCCTCGCCTACTGCGTGGGCGCGCTGCTGCACGACCTCCCGCTGGAGCGCCGCCTGCTCATCGCCGGCGGCCTTCTCGTCACGCACTGGCTGACCATCCGCTACATGCCCGTGCCCGGCCTCGGCCCCGGCATCTTCACCGAGCGCGAGAACATCATCAGCCACCTCAACTGGCAGTATCTCGAGCCGATGCACCTGCGCGGGCTGCTCTCCGTGGTGCCCACCGCGGCGCTGGTGCTCATCGGCGCCGCCCTCGGCGAGCTGCTGGGTCGCGACGCGCTCACCCCCGCGCGCAAGGCCGGTTCGCTGCTGTTCGCCGGCCTCGGGCTGCTGGCCCTCGGCTGGCTGTGGAGCTTCGACCTGCCCTTCAGCAAGAGCATCTGGACCGCATCCTACGTGGTCTTCGCGGCGGGGAGCGGGGCGGTGGTCCTGGGGCTGCTGCACCTGATGATGGACGTGAACGGCTGGCGCGCGTGGGCCTGGCCGCTGGTGGTCCTTGGCGCCAACGCTATCTTCGCCTACGTAGTGCCGATCCTGACCAAGCTCTGGGTGTTGCAGAGCTGGTCCTGGACGGTGGCCGATGGCTCCACGCTGTCGCTGCAGGACGCGCTGCTGCACGGCGCCATCGGGCATGCCGGCCGCATCGGTGGCGGCTGGCTGTACACCGTCGGCTACATCGTGGTCTGGTGGCTGGTCACTCTCATCCTCTATCGCAAACGCGTCTTCCTGCGCGTCTGATCCCCTGCCTCGCGCCTCAGTAATCCGCGTCTCCCGCCCTCGTCCCGCTCGTGAGCGGGACGAAAGAGGGAGGGGGGCGTGGACGCAGTCGAGGCGGGGGAGGGGTGCCGTCGCCATACGCCTTCCCCTGCGGCTCCCCTCAACGGTGAGGCTGCACTAAGCCCCGTCGTGCGCGGTATGGACGGCAACGGCATCTTCAACGGCATTGACAGGCAGGAATGCCTGTCCCACAGTCAACGACGGTCGCCGTACACCTTCCTCGCCGTCGCCGTTACCGTGAGACTGCGCGCGAGCCGCCATCCTGTCGGAGCGCGCAGCGCGCGGCATCCTGTCGATCCTGTTCCCTTGCCGTCGCCGTGTCGTTCCCCTCGTTCTACCTCGTGTTTCGCTCAACTCATCACGATATTGCCCGAAAAGTCGAGCCGCGTGACCATCTCGTCTCCCGCCCTAAACGCCCACCTCGCCGCTTCCTGCGCCAGAAGTTGAGCTGATATTGAGCTTCCCCAACAGGCAGCATGAACCGACGAAAGAGCATGCATCGCTTCGCATAGGGGACTCATGGGCCGATCGGGACATGAGCGCAAAGGGCGATTAGCGGCAAAAAGATTGTGTTTAGAGGTTTCGTTTGATACTTGACAGGGTACACACCGGGTGTATACTGTATGCGCGGAGAGGGGCTCTGCAGATCAAGAGCAGCTCCGGATACCATGCGACGGACACGCGGGCCTCGGCCCGGCCGGGACGTGTCCGACCCGCCCGAAGCCGCCGATCGACGGCCCCAAGTTGCGCCCGAGTTGCATTGAGGAGGCGGACAAGATGCGCGAGCTGTGGCAGGACGAGTCCGGTCTCACCACCGTCGAGTACGCACTGCTGCTCGCCCTGGTCGTCGTCGCCGGCATCGCCGCGTGGCAGGGCCTGGGCAACACCGTCCAGAACACGGTCAGCGACTCGGCCGGCATCATCGCCAACAGCGGCACCTAGCGCGCCGCTCGCCCGGCTGAGTGCTGCCGCCTCGCTCTGCACTCCCTCAGCCGGGCCCGAACCGCTTTCCCTGTCCCTTGCTCACACGTAAGGAGACGGGACGTCCAGCCGGCGGCAGGTGGGGGGAGCGCCTCCATCGCTCCCCCCACCATTCCCCAACCGGGGAGATGGCGCCGCGGACACGGAGATCGCCGGACGCACCGACCTCGTCCGGGCTGCATGCCCGATTGCCCGGAGGGAGCTTCCCTCCAGAAAGCGGTCGCAGACCATGGACACCGAACTGCTCATCGCCGCCGTCGTCTTGGCCTTCGCTGCCGCCTACACCGACATCCGGTGGGGCAAGATATTCAACTGGATGAGCCTGTCCTTTGCCCTCTTCGGCCTCACCCTCAACTCCGTTGCGGGTGGCTGGGGCGGGCTGCTCATGAGTCTCGCCGGCATCGGCGCGGGCTTTGCCCTGTGGCTGGTCAGCAACTTCCTCGGGCGCATCCTCGGCGGAGGGGACATCAAGCTCCTCATGGCCTTCGGGGCTCTGCTGGGGCCGATGTTCATGCTCTGGACCTTCGCCTGGGGCGCCCTGATCGGCGGGGCCATGGCCCTCGCCATGGCGATCAGGCGCGGTCTGCTGACCAAAACGCTGCGCCAGATGGGCGCCTCCATCTATCTGCGCGCGGCCTTCTCCGAGCCCATGGAGATCGCGGACGGGGCAGGCGCCGTCCGCCTGCCCTACGCGATCGCCCTGGGCGCCGGAGCGCTGGTGACCATCGCCGTTCAGACCTGGGGTGGATGACAACAGATTCGCTTCGAGGGGTGCCCGCTACGTAATCTCCACCGCAGCTCGCGGGCATCGGCCCCTCGGTCGGGCTTGAGTTGGAGGTGAGTCACATGGTCGGCACACGCACATATCCGGCGCGCAGGCGAGGCACGACGACCGTTGAACTCGCCATGGTCGCGCCGCTGCTCATCTTCCTGCTGTTCGGGATCATCGAGTTCGGGGTCGTCACCCGTGACCTGATGCACATGAACAGCGCCGCATCCCAGGCCGCGCGCCTCGCCGCCGTTGGCGCCGGCGTGTCTGAACTCAACCAGGCCGTAGCCGACAACTGCGTTGGCCTGAACACGTCCGATCTGAGCACGACCTACCAGTACCGCCACTTCGACATGGTCGCGGCGACCTGGGGTTCCTGGCAGACGCTGACCGACGGGGCCGCGGAGTCCGGCGACCAGATTCGTATCGGCATTACCTACCAGCACGAGCTGCTCTTCGGCTCGTGGATCGTGCGCGACGCGGGCACGCAGGACGAGGGCCGTGTGGTCCTGCCTATCCGCACCAGCTCTACCATCACACGCGAGTAGCAGCGCAGCGCGAGGAAGGTGGCGATCCATATGGACCGACGACGCGGCACCGTCTCCGTCGAGATGGCGGTCGTCATCCCGGTGTTGCTGCTGCTGCTCGCCACCGTGATCGAGATCGGGCTGCTGGTCAAGGACCGTCAGGTGATCCATCAGGCCGCCCGAGCCGGCGCCTGGAAGGCCGCCAACGGCGCCCCCGTCACCGCCGTCTGTGAGTACGTGCGCGGCAGCGCTCCGGACCTCGATCCTGACCGCCTCACCATCGTCTGCGAGCGCCGTCCCTACAATCGTGACAGCGGCACCTGGGACTCGTGGGTACCGCTGGGCAGCATCGGGAGCTTCAACGACGCCTTCGAGGGCGATCGGGTCAGAGTTGCCCTCGACTACTCGCACCAGTTCGCCATGGGCCGCTTCTTTGGCGCCATCATCGGCCACCCGGAATCGGCCTCGATGGCTATGTCCTGCGCCGTGGTGGCGCGCAGAGAGTAGTGACGCACAGCGCATCGCCACCAGCATGCCATGCGCCGTGCAGCCGTACCAGTCGGCTCAGGAGGTGGCACCATATGTACCGGCACCGGGTCCAGAGAGCGCTGCCCCCCAGGGCGCGCCTTCGCGGGCGAACTGGTGCCGCCGCTGGACGAGGCCGCGCCCGCCGCCGCGGCAGCTCGTACGCCTTCGTGCTCATCGCCATCCCCGTGCTGCTGGGGATGGCCGCCCTGGCGATCGACACCGGCAGGCTCGCGATCGCCCGGCAGGACCTGCAGGCCGTTGCCGACGCCGCCGCACTCGCCGGCGCCGGCCGCGTCGCGTGGGGGCCCTACACCGACAACGTGGTCGCCGAGGTCATGGCCGTGGTTCAGGAGAACTCGGTTCTCAACGAGAGCGTGGAGGTGACCCCCGACGACATCATCGTCGGCCTCTACGATCCCGCCTCCGGAACCATGGTCCCCGGATGGCCCTCCGACCGCCTGCCGCAGGTTCAGGTCACGGTGCGCCTCACCGCCGACTCCGACAACGGCGCCGTGCCCATGACCCTGTCGCGCCTGTTCGGCATCGACGAGGTGCCCATGACCGTCACCGCCGTCGCCGGACTCACCTGCGCCCAGCACCCGCGCCTCCCGGTGGAACTCGCCATCGTTCAGGACTGCAGCGGCTCGTTCCAGGAGGAGATCGAGATCGCCAAAGATGCCAACCACTCCCTGGTCGACCTCATCGACGACAACTACCTGGACGGCGATGGTATGGCCGTGTGCGCCTTCAACACCAGCGGCTGGAAGATCTGCATGGGCTACATCCCCAACCGCACCGACCGCGTCCACTGGGGCATCAACCAGATCAACAACACCATCCCGATCCAGGGCTACACCTACACCGAACTCGGCATCCAGTGCGCCCACGAGCTGCTCAACCAGTACGGCGCAGGCGACGACGCCGAGCAGGTCATCGTGCTGCTCAGCGATGGTATGCCCAATCCGTCGTCCCACCGGGCCCCGACCGTCGCCGCCTGCGACGCCGCCGCCGCCGACAACATCCGCATCCACACCGTGACCTATGACGAGGACAGCGGCGGCGGGCCCTACGGCGCCGCCGGCGCCGACGCCGACTACAACGCGTCACTCGTCCGCAACGGAGGTTTCTCCTTCCACACCCCCGACCCCGAGGTGCTCGCACAGATCCTCGAGGGCATCGGGGCGATCGAGATCGGCCAGCCCATGCTCATCCGCTGATGCGGGCGCTGCACGGGCAAGCCACCGGACCCGCTTCGCACACATGGACGGCCGCCGGCTCCGTCCGCCAGAGATAGCACAGAGGTGGTGGCACACATGAATGGCTGGGCGACGACAGGCTGCATCAGGGCCGCACCCAGGCGCGGCACGTCCACGGTGGAACTCGCCATGGTCGCACCGCTGCTGATCTTCCTGCTCTTCGGGATCATCGAGTTCGGGCTGATGGTCAAGGACCTGGTCGGCGTCAACCAGGCCGCCCGCGAGGGCGCCCGCTGCGCCGCCGTCGGCGCCACGCCCGCCACGCTCGACACCAGGATCGCGGCCGCTGCGCCGTCCATCAACGGCGCCAATCTGCAGATGACCTACGAGTACCGCGCCTTTGACGAGGCCAGCGGCACCTGGGGCGACTGGCAGGCGCTCGCCGATGACGGCGTGGAGAATACCGCCGAGAGCGGCGACCAGATCCGCATCAGTGTGCAGTACCCGCACCAGCTCGTCACCGGCGGGCTGTTCGCGGGCATCGCCGACGATCCCGACGGTGGCACCATTACGCTGAACACAGCCATCGTCATGCAGCGCGAGTAACTCACAACCAGGACGCATCGCGACGGGCCGGCCACGGCCGGCGCCGGCGCGAGGACCGACTGCCGACAGGCAGGTGCCACACCGGCGGAGAGGCGCCGTAACGCGCAGGCTGCGCGCCGATCGGGCGGCCGGATGTCGCATCAATCATGCCGCCCACTTGCACTCGACGCCCGGCATGACTATAATGCCACAAGACTCAGTGGCTGTGCCGGGCGCTTGCGCTCCGCGCAGCCGCGCGCCGAGGTCCGGCGTACGTGACACGATACACGGCACCGTTCGCAGCCTACGACACAGCACAGAGAGCAGCAGCGATGGCGGCACCCACCTTGGACCTCCGGGGGGGCGCGACCGGGCGCGTTACGCGCACGTGCCGGCTCAGCCCTATGGGGCGGCCGGCCCGGCCGAACGCACACACCCGTGCGCGGTTTATGACCTCTCACCGGCGGTCGTCCCAGGCGGCGCGTGCGTCTCAGCGCGTGACCGCAGGGCACCTCCCTACGGCCACCGTCGGTGCCTCGCTCTCCGGCGCCTCCGTCTCCGGTCCTGCGCAGCCGATGCGCAGCAATTCCGGTTCTCCCCGGATCACCGCGACCCGCTCGCGGCCCGGGACCAGGGAGGCGCGCTTACCATGAGACCGGCAGTCAGCATCGTGATATGCTCGTCACGCTCCGGCCTCGCCGGCGTCTGGGTCGCCGTCGCACTGGTGGCCCTCGCCGGCTCCGCGGCGCTGGTCATCGACCTGGGCAGCCTGGTCGTCGCCGCCCAGCGCTGTCAGGACGTCGCCGACTCCGCCGCCCTCGCGGCCGGCACGAAGCTGCCCTACGAACAGGTATCGCGCACCTCGGCCGTCGTTACCGCCGCCGCCAACAACACCGAAGGCGGCTGGCCCGTCGTCTGCCGGCCCGAGGACTGTGAGCACTTCTCCGGTCCGGGCGTCACCGTGGACGGTATCGAACTCGGCCCCTACGCCGACCTGATGCGCGTGCGCGTGCGCGCGCCCGTGCACTACACTTTCGGGCGCATCCTCGGCATCGGTGGCGCCACCGCCGTGCGCAGCGCCAGCGTCCTGCGCGCGCCCGTCAACGGCATCCCGCTGTGTCCCATGTGGATCGCCGCCAATACCGACATCGGCGACGATCTGCCCCCGGACGAGCGGCCGATCATCAGCCTGCTCATGGCCGACGGCCCCCACTGCGCCGACATCCCGGGCTCCTTCGGCTTCCTGCAGTCCCCGCCGGGCTGCACCGCCACCGGCTTCGAGCTGCTGCAGGCCGACGACCTCACGCGCGAGGATATCGAGACCTCCTTCGTCTACCGCGCCGATGAGGATGCGGGCACGCCCGGCAGCACGCTCTGGGCCGACACCGGCGTGGACGTGGGCTCCTTCCGCAAGGCGCTCGAGCGCGACCAGGGCCACGCACGCCTGGAGCGCGCCGAGGCCGGCTGGCCCAATGACCCCTGGTGGGCTCCTAAGCCCGACAACCCGCGCATCATGCTGATCCCGATGGTCAACTACCTGGGCGGCACCGGCTCCAACGCATCGTTCGAGATCGTGCGGTTTGCCGCCTTCTGGCTCGTTGAAGTGCACGGCGGCCAGAAGATCATCGACGGCCGCTTCATCTGGTACGACTTGCCCGGCGGCGATCCCAACAGCACGCTGGAGCAGGACAGCGGCATCTACGCCACCAAGCTGGTGCGCTGACCGCGGCTCCGGCGGGCCCCCAGAGCGGGCGGCCGCCGGCGCCACAGGCGTCGTGAGACGAGCAGACGGTCCGGAGCACGTGAGAGCAACAGGATGTCCCGGCCCGCCGGCCCGAATGCGGTGGGCGATGGCCCTGAAGGCCGCCCGGGTCTGCGGGGATCTGGCCACCGAACTGGGGGAACAGGTGCGAGAATCCGACCCATGTCGGGAGCGAGAACAGTGGCAAACATAACGCGGCGGGACAACCGAGAAGGCGTCGTCGGCGTGTGGATGGTCGTCGCGCTCATGTCGCTGATGGGCATGGCGGCCCTGGTGTTCGACGTCGGACGCCTCACCGTTGCCGCCCAGCACGTGCAGAACGTCGCCGACGCGGCCGCACTCGCGGGAGCCCTGCAGCTCCCCGACTACGGCGTGTGTGAGGCGCGCCTGCTGGGCATGGTCGAGAGCAATAACGGCGACACGCCGGTCTGGCCCGTGGTCGTGGACCCGGCCAACGACCTGGTGTACTACGCGGCGGGCAGCGAGGTGCCCGGCTACGGGGTGCTCGAGGACGGCGACTACGCGGTCACACTCACCGCGCGCAGCACCGTCGGTTACACCTTCGCGCGCCTCTTTGGCATCAACGAGGTGGAGGTGACGCGCACCGCCACCGCCCTGTCCACCGGCAGCGGCCTCGAGGGTGACGGCCTGCTCTTCGCCGGCGAGACCCGCTCCAACGTCTACGGCATCAACGCCAACGGGTCGAATCTCACCGTCGAGGGCGTCGCGCACTCCAACACCAAGGTCCGCACCAACGGCTCCAACCAGACCTTCTCCGGCGTCGAGTACCTCTACGATTTCCGGTCCAACGGCTCCGACAACGACTTCGGCATCGTCCGCGAGGACCAGGTCCGGCCCTACCCGGTGGACTACACCTGGGAGCAGTTCGACGTCGGGCCGTGGGACCACGTGAAGAGCGGCAACTACCGGATCAACGCCTCCAACTACACCATGCCCTCCGGCCGCTGGCGCATCGACGGCAACTTCCGCGTCAACGGCTCGGACTTCCACCTGTCCGACGCGCTCATCGTCTGCACCGGCGACATCGACTTCAACGGCTCGGGCGTCTGCCTCGACCGCGTGACGCTCGTCGCCCAGGGCGAGATCACCTTCAACGGCTCCACCGAGCGCTTCAGTCACTTCCAGGACGACCTGTTCGCCATGGCCCTCTCCAGCAGCTCATCCGCGATGAAGGTCAACGGCAGCAACTCCGACACCTGGGGCGTCCTGTTCGCACCCAACGGTGGCATGACCTACAACGGCTCCAACCAGGAGATCCATCACGGCGCGCTCATCGCCCTCACCATCGATATCAACGGCTCGAGTTCCACCTTCCAGGGCTTCGGCGAGGGCGGCGACGGCGGCGAGCGCTCCGTGCGGCTCATTAGCTGACCGGAGGCACACGCA
>Ga0272441_10016807_pt1 | contig 10068 bp, 8 predicted proteins | sample SSMProp6N_FD_193582 | JGI IMG/M metagenome (GOLD analysis project Ga0272441, IMG submission 193582) | Marine sediment archaeal communities from Little Sippewissett salt marsh, Falmouth, MA, United States - SSM-Prop-6N | ecosystem: Environmental > Aquatic > Marine > Wetlands > Sediment ... | reverse complement strand
TTTATCGATGAAAGGATTGTCTTGGGAATTAAACCATTGTCGCCAGGCCTGGTGGTTATATTCGAAGTCCCGGCCGGTTATTTTCTTCAAAGATTCTCTGGAACGATACCAGACGCCAAACTCATCGTCTTCGGCGAGGGCCCGAATCAAGGCGTCGAGGGCCTTTCGGGAGGGATACTTTCCGATAAGTACGGCGGTTTCGGTCCGGATCATTCTTTCGGGATCGTTTTTGAGAATGTCGATCATCAGATTCAAGGTGTCGTTGTCGTTTCGTCGGCTTAACCTGCGGAGACAAGCCATCCGCACGATGGGGCTTGGGTCGGCGGCGGCAAGGCGATAGACTTCGGCAAATTCCTGGTGATTATCGATGTCGGCAAAGACCTCAATCGCGGTGGCGCGGACCTGGGGTTCCGGGTCGTTTTCGGCGATTAACGCCAACAATTCATGGGTGGTGGTCCAGTTGGGCGCTTCTCCTTGTCCGAGCATTTTCACCCCTTCGCGGCGGAGATCGGCGTCTTCGGAGCTGATTTTTTCGATCATATCGATGCGTTTGTCGGTCGAGTCGAACGGCAGCAGTTTCAGGATCGCCCCCATTATGGGATTGTCATCGGTGTTGGTTTCGGTGATGGTGCATCCGGCGGCGGCGGTCAGCAGACCAAAAACCAAAGCCAGCCTCAGAATTTTCGTTATTTCCTGCATAAGATTCTCCTGTCCTACTTTAGCGACTATCAGAGCTTACGTCAACAGTGGATGCAATTGACTGGTTAATGCCTTCCCAAGAGCGTATAATCCCGGTACAATAGTACAGGAAGGCGATATATATATAAGGATTACGGTTTTGGATACCGGCTGAGTGATTTTAGTGAATGAATTATGAATCATTTGTATGCCAAGATGTGCCGGAATAAAGTTGCGCTTGTTCCAGGGCGGTTTTGGGCGGCGGTTGCTTGTTTGATATGTCTGTTTGCCGGCGTCCATTCGGCGTCGTGGGTATGGGCCGGTCATTTATCCCCCCGGCAACTTGCCGCAGAGAAACTTCAGGAGCAGGAACCGAATGCCCTGGAAGCCTCCGGCGAATCTGTAGATCCCTGGTTTAGTCTGCCGGTGGAAAAGCGCAAACTGAAATTGATGCTGGGCGCCAGTATCGCCGTTATTTTGGGTTTTTTCCTGGTGGTGCTGATGATAAGTTTGATGCGTATGGGTCGCCATTATCGGCGTCGGGTTTTTTTGCGGCAAAAAGCAAAACCGACCGAGTATATGGACGCCTGGAGTAATTATCGTCTGAAAGAAAACTGGCAGGACGATCTGCCGGATGAATTCCAGGAGACCGATTCCTCATAAAGGGGCAGTCGCCCAAAATCAAAAATCAATATGGAACAGTCCGGTGAAAACAAGTTGTCGTTTAGGTTACGAGGTCGGCAGCGAATTAAAAAGAAAACGGATTTTAATCTCGTTTTTGGCGGCGGTCAGCGGGCCAGTGATCATCGGTTGGCGCTGTTGGCGCGACCTGGTATGGGCGACACCCCGCGCCTGGGAGTATCGGTCGGCAAAAAATTGGGTTCGGCCGTCCGGCGCAACTATTACAAACGGCGGCTGAGGGAAGCGTTTCGTTTAGCTCAACACCAACTGCCGGGCGGCTGGGATATTGTTTTAATCCCCAGGCCCGGGGTGAAAGCTTCCACCGGTCAATACTATGATTCGATCATCCGTTTAATCCGCCGGATAAACCGCCGCTCCGGTAAAATGAACAATCCCTAGCAATTAACCGGAATCACAAAAATAATTTATGAAAAGCTGGAAATTATCCCCGGTTCATATTATCCTGGTTAAATCAGGTATGCTGATGATTCGCTTTTACCAATTGGCGATCTCGCCTTACCTGCCTGGTTGGTGCCGTTACCAGCCGACCTGCAGTCAATACGCCCTGGAAGCCCTGCGACGTTACGGGCTGTTCAAAGGCTGGTATTTAGCCATTCGCCGGATACTGCGCTGCCACCCCTTCGGGGGAAGCGGATATGATCCGGTGCCGTGATAATTAAAATTGTACGTGTTCAAACCATTAATATGGTCAAGGCTCCGAATGACAACAACTCATAATTTGTCTGAGACGGCCCGCAAGCATCTGCTGGAAAAAATCGAACAGCTCATCGAGGCCCAGGATTTTGAGGAGTTGCGTCAGTTGCTGGCGTCTTCCCGGACCTCCGACGTCGCCGAGGTCGTCGAGGTTCTCGATGAGATCGCCCGGCAAATTCTCTTTGATCTGCTCGGCGCCAAAGAAGCCGGCGAGGTCCTGGAAAAGATCGACGACGCCACCCGTATTGAGGTGGTGGAAGATCTCACTGGTAAAGAGCTAACCGATATTGTCGCGACGCTGCCGCCCGACGAGGCGGCCGACGTGGTCGCCGATTTGTCCGATCAACAGACCGAAGAAGTGCTGGATCAGATTCCTAAAGATGAATCGGAGCAAATCGAAAAACTGCTGGGTTATGAGGAAGATTCCGCCGGCGGCATTATGAACCCGGAGTTGGTCAAGGTCCGCATCGATCAGACGGTCCGGGACGCCATCCATAATTATCGTGAAAGCGATCCGGAAGAAGATTTTTATCATATTTTTATCGTTGACGATCAAGACCGGTTCAAGGGTCATGTCAGCTTGCCTACGTTGCTGAGGCATCCCCGCCAAACGCCAATCGCCGAACTTCTCGAAGAGAGGTTGGCCTATGTCGAAGTCCACGCCGATCAGGAAGAAATCGCCAATACCTTCCGCAAAAACGACCTGATTGTCATGCCGGTGGTTGACGATAAGGGTCTTTTGGTGGGTCGTATCACGGTGGACGACATCGTCGATGTCATGGATGAGGAAGCCGAAGAAGATGCTTTGGTGATGGCCGGGACGCATCCGGCGGAGTTGGATACACCCAATATTTTCAAAGCCGCCTCGGTGCGCTTGCCCTGGTTGCTGATTTGTATGAGCATCGCCATGTCGGTGGGGATATTCCTGGTGTTGATTTTTGAGCCAAAATTCGCCCTAATCGATCCTAAACTTTGGGCATGTATCACCATGTTTTTACCTGCTTTGCTGGCAATGGGAGGCAACAGCGGTCTGCAAACCTCAACTATTGTCGTTCGGGGTTTAGCCACCGGCGATCTTGCCGCCCTGGATGTTATGCAGGTCTTTTTGCGGGAAGTACGGGTCGCCTTAGTAGTGGCGGTTGTTTGTGCCATCGTCGCCGGATTGGTCGCCGGGATTATGCTGAACTTTATTGGGGATTTTCTGGAAGATATTCAGGCCCAGGTTATGGGACTTTCGGTGGGAATTGCTATGCTTTGCGGGATTATGCTGTCGACAAGTTTGGGTTTGTTCCTGCCGTTTTTATTCCGGCGGATCGGAGTAGATCCGGCCATCAGTTCGGGTCCCTTAATCACAACCAGCAACGATGCGCTCGGTTGCCTGACCTATTTTAGCTTATCACTTTTAATGCTAAAGGTGCTGAGCGGCTAGGTCGTTTCTTAAGTTATTGTCATTACGCAGTTTACGTAGTTTTTCGTTTTGTTTATCCTTGATTTTGTTGTGTTTTGGGGAAATCAACATTTATTTGCTTGTCGGTTAAAATGATTTTTTCCAAAATCTGCCCCAAAAAGCATTTGACAGGTGTTTTCAAGTTAGTATAATACCGTGTTCGCCGCCGGGAGTGTGTACCCGGCGGTCGTTTTAAATCATAAGGGATATGGTAATCACGCCGCAGCGAAACGAAAGCGGCCTAAATGGGACAAGAGTTGCTTATGCCGGCTCAACTGCAAAAAACGACCTTAGTAAACAAAGAAAATGTGTCACCCGCCTGGTTTATCTTTGACGCCCGGGACCAGGTCCTCGGGCGATTGGCCTCGCGCATCGCCGTGGTCCTTATGGGCAAGCATAAACCCGAATACACCCGTCATGTTGACACCGGTGATTTTGTCGTCGTCACGAATTGTGAAAAAATTCGTTTAACCGGCAAAAAAGCCCAAACCAAAGAATACGACTATTACACCTATCACATGAGCGGTCGGAAAGTGGTGTCGTATCAGAAAATGATGCAAAACAAGCCTGAAGAGATTATTCGCCAGGCCGTCAGGAGAATGCTGCCGAAGAATAAACTGGGTCGGCACATGCTTTCTAAACTTAAAGTGTACCGTGGTGCGGACCACCCGCATGCGGCCCAACAACCCCAGGCATACCCCGGAAATTAAAATATCTGATGTGAGGATTTCATGCAGGACGATCAAAACCCACAACCTCAACCGGAACAAACTCCGCCGCCTGCGGCTCAGCCCGAGACCGTCGAGCACCCCCCGTTAATCGATCCGGAACTCGTTAAAAATGTTATCAAACCGACCACGGTTTCGGTCCCTGAAACTGAGGATCAATCGAAACCGACGGCGGCGCATCTTGGTCCGAAAGAATACTGCTGGGGCACGGGTCGGCGAAAAACCGCCGTGGCTCGAGTCCGGATCCGACCTGGCGCCGGTCAGATGAAAATTAACGGTAAAGATGTAACGGAGTATTTCCCTAATCAACGGGATTGCAACGACGTGCATGCTCCGCTGGTGCAAACCGATTCTGCGGCCAAATATGATGTCTGGGTCAACGTCTATGGCGGAGGCTCCACCGGGCAGGCCGGCGCCGTCCTGCTGGGACTTTCCCGCGCCCTGATCCAGGCCGAACCAACCACCTTCGACACCCTCCGCGCTAACGGTTTTCTCACCCGCGACGCCCGCAAAGTCGAACGGAAAAAATACGGCAAACGCGGCGCCCGACGCAGCTACCAGTTCTCCAAGCGTTAAACGAACAGTACAATTAAATCACCAAGATCCTGCCATAAAGCAGGGTCTTTTTTTATGTCCACCTAGAACTCCCGGAGGGTGATTCGCTGATAAATATAATTGAAAATTCAAAATTCGTTATTCAAAATTACCTTGTATCCTCGATCCTCCAACACATCCTTAACCTTGGGGTACAACCCTCTATAGAAAAACTAATCCTTGACAATCGTTCATCTTTCACTATCTTAAACGGCTGTGAACAATTTTATGAAAGGAAAACGATGAACAATCTAAGGTGTAATGATAAAGATCTCAAATTAGTCGCAGTGAAAATATTCTTACTGATCTTGCTGGTTTCATGTACCGCGGTGCTGTGTGGCGGCTGCCACGGCGCTCAATCGGCAAATACCGCCCCACCCGCAGAGCCGTATTTCTTTATCCAATTGGCCGATCCCCAGTTCGGACTATTCACGCGCAATAAGGATTTCGCCCGCGAAACCGAGCTTTACGAACAAGCCATCGCCCATATTAACCGCCTTCAACCTGCCTGTGTTGTCATCTGCGGCGACCTGATCAATCAGGCCGGCAACGACGAGCAATTCGACGAACTTATGCGAATCACCGGCAAACTCGATAAAAACATCCCCCTCTATTGGCTCCCCGGCAATCATGACGTCGGCGACGCCCCCACTCCCGAAAGTCTTGCTGCGTATCGCACCCTGTTCGGTAAGGATTATTATGTCTTTGAATTAAACGGTTCCAGTTTTATCGTCATAAACAGCGGCGTCATACTCAATCCCGAAGCCGTGCCTACCGAATATGACAACCAGTTAACTTTCATCGCCGAACAACTCCAAAATGCCCGCACCAACAACGCCGAGCATATTTTTGTTTTCGGCCACCACTCGTTTTATCTTGCCGATGAACCCGATCCTTACTGGACCATCCCCGCGCCCCGCCGCGAAGAAGTCTGGTCCCTTTTCGCCGAATATGGCGTCCGGGCGGTCTTCGCCGGCCACTACCACCGCAACAATATTCTTACCGTCGATAACGTCGAAATGATTACTTCCGCCGCGGTGGGTCGTCCCTTTGGTGACGATCCCTCCGGTCTGCGCGTCGTTAAAGTCTATCCCGACCGCATCGAACATCAATACTACGCCTTCGACGAGGTCCCGCAGGAAATCACCCTAAAGTAAAACCTAATCACCGGTCGATTCCAATTAGCTTGTCCCTGTTGCGGAAACCGGTTTTTGTCATTCCCGTTAAGCTTGTCCGCAACAGGTGCTAGCTCATAGATGATGTAAGAGGAAGGCCTTAAAATCGTCGTATTTTTGGGACAATTTGGCGGGGCATTTTTCCCGGTTGAGACACGCGCTTAATCTTTCGGGAATGGTGATTTTTCGCCCGATGGCGTTTTCGACGATGTCGGGAAATTTACCGGGGTGGGCCGTCGCCACAGATATTCCGATTGTGTCGCCGGCACTTTGCTTAAGATAGTCCTCCAGTCCCCGCCAACCCACCGCGCTATGGGGATCCAGGATATAACCATACTTTTCAAATACCTGTTTGATGGTCGCAACGGTGTCGGCGTCGCGGTAACTTTGAGAATAGATGTCGTCCTTAATGGATTCGAGATTGTGCTGATATAAATCCATTATTCGCGTCCAGTTGCTGGGATTGCCCACGTCCATGGCGTTGGACAGCGTTTTTTTGGAAGGTTGCGGGCGGAATTCGCCGGTCTGGAGATAACGGGGGATAACGTCGTTGGCGTTGGCGGCGGCGATGAATTTTTTAACGGGCAGTCCCATTTTTTTGGCGAGCAATCCGCCGGTGAGATTGCCGAAATTACCGCTGGGCACCGAAAACACCACCGGTTTCCCTTTTGGCGCCAGTCGGGACCAGGCGTAAAAATAGTAGAACGATTGCGGAACCAGCCGGGCGATATTAATCGAGTTGGCCGAGGTCAGCCATAATTTACCCGCCAAATCCGGATCGACAAACGCCTGCTTAACCAGCTTTTGGCAATCGTCAAAGGCGCCATCGACTTCCAGCAAGGTTATATTATCCCCCAGAGTCGTCATCTGCGCTTCCTGGAGCGGACTGATTTTCCGGCTGGGGTAAAGGATAATAACCTCGATGCCGGGCACGCGATAAAATCCCTGCGCGACGGCGCTGCCGGTGTCCCCGGAAGTCGCGACCAAAACCGTCAGCTTCCTGTCGGCCTGTCGCACAAAATACGCCATCAGCCGGGACATAAACCGGGCGGCGAAATCCTTAAACGACAACGTCGGTCCGTGAAACAACTCCAAAATTGATATGCGCTCGGTAACTGAAACCACCGGGACATCAAAGGTAAATGAGTCATTGATGATGTCTTCCAGAACCGTATGCGGCACGCTGTCGGTGAGCAGGTTTTTCGCTGCGCTCAACGAAATGTCCGCCAGACTCATCGTTTTCATTGCGGCGATGGCGTCAAGCGGCAAGGGGGGAATATCAACCGGCATGAATAATTCGCCGTCGGCGCCGAGACCTTTTAACACGGCTTGTTCAAACGAAACCGATTGGGTTTTGTCTTTGGTGGTATTAAATCTCATGATGATTGGTCGTCTAAAATTTTAGGTCCCTGTTGATTGATTTTAGAGCAGAATACTTCACCGCCCACGCCCAGCGAGGCAAATTGATCCTGGACAGCTTTTCCGACATCGGCGGCGATGTTCTCGGCGGCGCACAGGGCGAACATCGAAGGTCCCGAACCGGAGATACCGCAGCCCAGGGCCCCGGCGTCGAGGGCGGCCTGTTTAATCTTGTGAAACTTAGGTATCAGCAAGGACCGGATCGGCTCGATAATCACATCCTGCATCGAGCGGCTGATCAAATCGTAATCCGATTGCATCAATCCGGCGACCAGCCCGGCGATATTGCCCCATTGCTGAATGGCGTCTTTCAGGGTGATGCGCTGTTTCAATATCTTACGGGCGTCTTCGGTGCGTATTTCCAGTTCGGGGTGAAACAACACACAATATAGTCGATCCGGGGTGTTGATTTTTATGGCGTCCAGCGGATTGTAACTGCGAATGAGCACAAAACCGCCCAATAGCGCCGGCGCCGCGTTATCGGCGTGGGCGACGCCGCAGGCGACTTTTTCCCCTTCCAGGGCAAACGGTAAAAGCTCTGCCGCCGTCAAGGGCTCGCCCAGCAGAATATTCGCCCCCACCACACCGGCGACGGCGCTGGCGGCGCTCGAACCGAGCCCGCTGCCCAGCGGCATTTGTTTGCTGAGTTCGATTTCCATCCCCTGATCCGAATCGAGATGCTTCAGCAAAGCCAACACCGACACCCCCGCCGTATTTTTCGTGGGCTCTCGACTCAACTTCCCCTGATCGCCCCGTATTTGGGTGATTCTGATCCCCGGCTCTTCGCGGCGCCGCATCCGCACTTCATCGCCCGGCGCATCCACCGCCAAGCCCAGCACGTCAAAACCACACGCCACATTGGCGACCGTCGCCGGAGCAAATACGCGTACCTGATCTCTCATCCTGTTTTGCCGTTAAATATAACTTTGGGTGGCACCCTCAAACTGGTTCTCTCGTCCTGTTTTGCCGCTAAATATAACCTTGGGTGGCACCGCCAAGCGAAGCTTGGGGGTGTCGTGAACTCGAACTTTAGTCATGTAAAAAAAGTTTCATGAATGGCGTTTAAGGCCTTGAGCTCTTCGTCATGCCGGATCATCACCGAAATATTCAATTCCGAGGAACCTTGCGCGATAGCGATGACGTTCACGCCGGCGACGCCGAAAGCCTGAAACAGTTTGCCGGAAATCCCCGGCGTGTGCCTCATATTCTCGCCCACGATCGCGACAATAATCAGGTCATTTTCCACGATAACCTCGTCGATCATCCGGGCGTTTATCTCCAGGGCGAATTCCTTTTCGATCAACCGTTTCGCCCGCCCGGCGATGCCATCTTCGACCGCAAAGCATATCGAATGCTCCGAGGACGCCTGGGAAATCAAAATGATGTTGATTCGCTCGGTCGCCAGCGCCGCAAACAGCCTCCCGGCGATACCCGTCACCCCGATCATCCCGCTGCCCTGCACCCGCAGCAGCGCCACATTGTCCGTCGAGGAAATACCTTTAATCAGGTAATCGCTCCCGGATGAAACTTTAGCGCGGATAACCGAGCCGTCCTCTCCGGGCGCAAAGGTGTTTTTTATCCGAATCGGAATATGCTTTTCCAACACCGGCTGAATCGTCGGCGGATAGATAACCCGCGCCCCAAAATGGGACATCTCCATCGCTTCTTCGTAGGTCAACTCCGATACCGCAAAGGCATCTTGCACCTTACGCGGATCCGCCGACATCACCCCGGTCACATCGGTCCAAATCTCCAGTTCCTCGGCGTTTAAGGCCGCGGCAAAGATCGAGGCGGTCAAATCCGAACCCCCGCGACCCAGGGTGGTGGTCTCGTTTTTATCCGTCGAGCCGATAAATCCGGTGATAACCTGAATCCCCTTATGCCCGGCGAAATATTCGATGATATTTGGATACGTCCGTTTCACGTTAATCCGGGCGGCCCCAAAATGATCGTCCGTCCGGACCAGTGCCCGCGCATCCAGATAGTCCGCCGTCACACCGCTTTCTTTCAAGGCCTCGGTGATAATCGTCCCCGTAAGCCTTTCGCCAAAACTCATAATAAAATCCAGGGTCTTGTCCGTCAACTCCTTGACCAGGAAAACACCATGCAAGACATCCGACAACTCATTGGCCATCATCTTGATTTGAACCAAAACCGTGTTACGACCCTTCACCCCGATCAATTCATTGATGATCTGAAAATGTCGCTTTTCAAACTCGTACAGCTTGTCTTCATAGCGTTCATCCTCCCGGGCCGCCGTCCGGCTTATCTCGATCAACTGATCCGTCACCCCCCCCCGCGCCGAAAATACCACACCACACGCGCCGCTCTCCCGGACCGACCTGCTGATAATATCGATAACCCCCCTGATTCGCCCCGCATCACTCACCGACGAACCCCCAAATTTCATAATCTTCATGCCGTTATCTATCCTGATTTTCCTCAGTATATTCGAAATCCTGCTCGGTGTCGTCCGTCGGCTCTTCCTCGTCAGATTCTTCTGTTTCGTCCGCTTCGTCGAAATCATCTTTCCCCTCTTCGTCCAGGTCATCTTCCCCCTCTTCGTCCAGGTTCTCTTCCAGATCTTCCTCCATCTCTGCCGCATTCGCCTCGGCACCGTCAGACACCGACC
>Ga0272441_10016806_pt1 | contig 10068 bp, 10 predicted proteins | sample SSMProp6N_FD_193582 | JGI IMG/M metagenome (GOLD analysis project Ga0272441, IMG submission 193582) | Marine sediment archaeal communities from Little Sippewissett salt marsh, Falmouth, MA, United States - SSM-Prop-6N | ecosystem: Environmental > Aquatic > Marine > Wetlands > Sediment ... | reverse complement strand
GCGGCGAGTTCATGGAAAACGCAGAGAACGTTGTCCTGATCGGCGGCCCCGGCACGGGCAAAAGCCACATCGCCACGGCCCTCGGTGTCCAGGCCATCGAACATCACAGATGCAAGGTACGCTTCTACTCGACTGTGGAACTCGTCAACGCGCTGGAGCAGGAAAAGGCGCTCGGAAAGGCCGGCAAAATGGCCGAGATGCTCACCAAAATCGACTTGGTCATTCTCGACGAGCTCGGCTACTTGCCGTTCAGTTCATCAGGCGGCGCATTGCTGTTCCACCTCCTGAGCAAACTCTACGAGCGCACCAGCGTGGTCATCACCACGAACCTCAGCTTCTCGGAATGGGCACAGGTCTTCGGCGATGCCAAGATGACAACCGCATTGCTGGACCGCCTCACACACCGCTGCCACATCCTGGAAACCGGCAATGACAGCTACCGCTTCAAAGCCAGTTCCGAGGCGGCAAAGAAAACAAGAAAGCAGACGCCAGCATTGACCACAACATGACCACTGAGACATAAACAAGGGTGGGTCAAATCTCGGTGAAAATACCGGGTCAGTTCTCAGCGGAAATCAACACGCTGGGGATGTGCCGGGGGAGGTCGCGGGCATCGTGGATAACGCGGCTAACGGCGATCTCACTGTCGCTCGGCAAATAGTACAGAACAAAATGCCGGGGCGCTTTGATGCGCGATCCGGCGCGCTCGCGGCTTAGCGAGATATGATAGCTGCGCACGCCCGCACCGATTTCCGGGCGTTCTCTACTGCCCGGCCGGAACGGATCAGCGGCGATATCCTTGAACGCTTGGCGGATCAACGCGTCATAGGCATTGGCCTGCCGGGCGCCGTATGTCCTGCGTGTATAGCGGCGGATGTCGATCAAGTCTTGCCGCGCGACATGTGTTGGGCGAAGGGTGTAGCGGGCATCCGGTGCGCTCACGCCGGTTTATCGGCTTCTTCAGCCACCTCGTCGAAATAGGTATCGATGTCCAAATTGCTGTGAAGCGTCGCATACTCGCCGCGTTCAAAGGCATGCTTGCCCTCCTGAAACGCGGCGCGTAGGGCGGCCAGCTTGGCCTCTTCCTCCCGCTCTTGATATTCCAGCAACCGCAGCGCGGCGCGCACCGCCTCACTGGCATTTTTGTAGCGCCCGGAGGCCAGCGCGCGGGTCAGATAATTATCGTAATAGTCGGTCAGATTGATGTTCCGCGTCGGCATCGGCGTAGCTCCATTTCTACTTCTAAAATATCACAAAAAGCGCCGAATTGTCAAAAATTGCCAATAACGCGTTAGCTGGCGTTGGGCGGATGTGGCGGAACACAACAACTCCCGCTCACGCGACGGTCATGCGCTCAATCGTGATCTTATCGGTCCCGATCCACTCCAAACTACATGCGTATTACGACATCACACTTTCTTGGGAGTGTCACATGTCCCGGAACTCGAAAGCGGGGCTATCGGTAGGCATAGACCAACCGTTGCCCGGCGATCTCGGTTTCTGAAAAATCGACCATCAAATCGCGGGCGATGGCGTCTATATCGATATAGAAGCGCAGCGCGTCCGGTATCTCGCCATACAGGCCGTCATCAACGAAGCTTTCGGCAAGATCGCGGAGGCTGTCGACATGGTACATGTCCGCGCAGTCGTAGTTAGGGTTATCCGTTATCTGATCGTGGCTGTATCGCCGAGGGCGGAAATGATCTTGGTCCAGCACCTGCGCCGGGCGGCTCCCTGGCTAGTGATACTCGATACTATCCGAACGCCCGCTGACGATCGTGCCGGCGGTGCCGGCGACGATGCCCTGCAGATCGGCCAGCGCGCCGATGGCCGCCGCATTGCCGGTCTTCTCCGCGAACTGACAAGCGGCCTCGACCTTCGGCCCCATGGAACCGGCGGCAAACTCGAACCGCCGCAAGGCCTCGGGCGAGGCCCTCTTGATTGCCCGCTGCTCCGGCTTGCCCCAATCGACATAGACCGCATCGGCATCGGTTGCCATGATGTAGAGGTCCGCATCCAGGTCACGCGCCAGGAGCTCGCTGGCCAGGTCCTTGTCGATCACAGCCTCGATGCCATGCAGCTTGCGGTTCTCGTCGTAGACCGTGGGGATGCCGCCGCCGCCGGCGCAAATCACGATGGTGTTCTGCTCCAGCAGCCATTTGATCGGGCGCAGCTCGAAAATCCGCTTGGGCAAGGGGGACGGCACCACGCGGCGCCACTTGTCCCCGTCCGGCTTGATCGACCAGCCCTTCTCGACCGCCATGCGTTCCGCATCCGCCTTGTCGTAGACCGGGCCGACAAATTTGGTCGGATTGTCGAAGGCCGGATCGCCGGCATCGACCTCGATCATGGTCAAGAGCGTGGCAAAAGGCACCTCGAAAGGCAGCAGGTTGCCCATCTCCTGCTCGATCATATAGCCGATCATGCCCTCGGTTTCGGCGCCTAAGACATCCAACGGATAGGCCTCGTCCGGCTTGTAAGCGGCTCCTTGCAAGGCGAGCAGGCCGACCTGCGGCCCGTTGCCATGGGAGATCACAAGTTGGTGCTGCTCGGCGATCGGCGCCATGGCCTGAGACGCCACCCGCACGTTTTCGCGCTGGTTCTCCGCGGTCAAAGCCTGGCCGCGACGCAGCAAGGCATTGCCGCCCAGGGCGACGACGACACGCATGCCCTAGAGCCCCATGGTCGCGACCAGCACAGCCTTGATGGTGTGCATGCGGTTCTCGGCCTGCTCGAACTGAATCGCGGCCGGTGATTCGAAGACCTCGTCGGTGACCTCCATCTCGGCGATGCCGTACTTCTCGAAGATCTCCTCCCCGACCTTGGTTTCGCGATTATGGAAGGCCGGCAGGCAATGCATGAACTTGGTGTTCGGCACGCCGGTCGCCGCCATGAGATCGCTATTCACCTGGTAGGGCGAGAGGTTCTTGATCCGCTCCTGCCAGACCTCGTCCGGCTCACCCATGGAGACCCAAACATCGGTATGGATGAAGTCGGCGCCCTTGACCGCTTCCTTGGGGTCTTCGGTGACGGTGAGACGCGCGCCGTACATCTCGGCGATCTCGCGGGCCGGACCGAGGTATTCCTCGCTCGGCCAGTTGGCCTTGGGCGCGGCAAGCCGCACGTCCATGCCGAAGACGCAGCCGACGATCATCAGCGAGTGGCCCATGTTGCTGCGCGCGTCGCCGCAGAAGGCGTAGGAGATATTATGTAGCGGCTTGTCGCAATGCTCCCGCATGGTCAGTACGTCGGCCAGCATCTGGGTCGGGTGGAACTCGTCGGTCAGGCCGTTGAAGACCGGCACGCCGGCGTATTTCGCCAGTTCCTCGACGATATCCTGGCCGAAGCCGCGGTATTCGATAGCGTCGTACATACGGCCGAGCACGCGGGCCGTGTCCTTCATCGATTCCTTATGGCCAATCTGCGAGCCCGAGGGGCCCAAGTAGGTAACGCCGGCGCCCTGGTCCATGGCGGCGACCTCGAAGGCACACATGGTCCGGGTCGAGGACTTCTCGAAGATCAGGCAGATGTTCTTGCCTTTGAGATGCTGCTGCTCGGTGCCGGCATACTTAGCCCGCTTGAGATCGCGTGAGAGGTCAAGCAGATAGCGCATCTCGCGCTGGTTGAAGTCCAAGACCTTAAGGAAGCTACGTCCTTTGATGTTGAATGCCATTACTATGTCTCCTTGGTTTCCTTTTCAAAGCCGTCCGGCCGTGCCGGTTGGCCAGATCAGTAAGCTGGTTCGCGCTCGATCGGGCAGGTCATGCAGTGCCCGCCGCCGCGGCCGCGGCCCAGTTCCTGACCGCTAACGGTGATCACTTCGATGCCCGCTTTACGCAGCAGGGTGTTTGTATGGGTGTTGCGCGCGTACCCGATGACGACGCCCGGCTCGAGCGCAATGACGTTGTTGCCGTCGTCCCACTGCTCGCGCTCTTTCTGGAACTCGTTGCCGCCGGTGCCGATGACGTGCAGGTCGCTCAGGCCCAGGGCGTTCTTGTAGACCTCGAAGAGATGGTCCATTTCTTGGGTAATCTCGATACCCTCCCTGTCGTGCGGGCGTATCGAATAGCAGGTGATCTGATCGATGACTTCATGGAACGCCGTGACCTTGTCGTGATCCAGGCAAGAGAACACCGTGTCCAGATGCATCGCCGCGCGGCTTTTCGGCATGGCGCAAGCGACCACCCGCTCGGCGCCACCACCCTCGAACAGGCGTTGCGCCACCTGGGCGACGGCCTGACGCGTCGTCCGCTCACCCATACCGATGAAGACCACACCCTTGCCGATTGGCATGACGTCACCGCCTTCCATGGTCGCATCGCCGAAGTCTTCATCGCTGTCGCCCCACCAGATCGCGAAGTCCTCCTCCTTGAACATGGGATGGAACTTGTAGACCGTGCGCTGATACAGCGTTTCCGGCTTGCGCGCCGGCCAATGCATCGGGTTGCAGGTCACGCCGCCGTAGATCCAACAAGAAGGATCGCGCTGGAACAAGGCGTTGGGAATGGGCCTGACCAGGAAGTCGGTGCCGGCGAGCGCGCTCTTCAATAGAGGTGTCACCATGCCGGATGGCAGGTCGGCGACGATAATGCCGCCGAGCAGGTGGCGGGCGAGCACCTCCGAATCGATCTCGTCGAGCCAAGGGCGCATCTCTTTCGCCAGGGTTGGACCCACGTAGTTGGGCGTGATCCGCCGGTCGAGCACGAAGGCGCGTGCCGCCGGATCGTGATCGAAGGCCTCGGCCAACAGATCCTGCATGTCGAAGACCTTGACGCCGCGGTCCTTCATCTTGATCCGGAAGGCATCGTGGTCTTCGCGCGCTTTGGCAACCCAGAGCACATCGTCAAACAACAGCTCTTCGCAGTTCGCCGGCGTCAGACGCTCGTGCGCCAGCGACGGCCGCGCGATCATGACCCGCTTCAGCTTGCCAATCTCGGAATGAACGCCAACAGTCATTACACAAGTCCTCCTTGATTATCGGTTCGTAAATGTTGCCGGCAGCCTGGTGCGCCAGCGGATCCAGACGTAGCCGGGGACACCGGCCAGAATCAGCAGGAAGCCGTAGAAGACGATCTCCTGGCCGGCGCCGTAGATCGTCCAGGCGGAATAGAGGAAGCCCAGGAGCGCCAGAGCGAGAACCGGCGCGAGGCCGTCGCGGCCGGCTATCGTGCGCCCAGTCTTGATGAAGATCATCAGCTCGGCGAACGCGCAGAAGAGATAAGGTATCAAGGTGGTCAAGGTCGCCAAAAGGATGATGAAGACGAACTGGTCGACCAGGCCCTTGCTGAAGTTCATGACGATCAGGCAGCTCGCCAGAATGTTGGAGACGACCAGGCCGAAGGCCGGCGTGCCCGCCTTCGACAGCTTGGCGAAGCGGGGCGGAAAGAGACCGTCGCGCGCGGCACCGAGGGGAACCTGACCTGTCAGCATGGTGAAGCCGTTCAGCGTGCCGAAGGTTGAGATGCAGGCGGCCACAGCGATGAAGATACCACCGAAGCCGCCCCACATGGCATGGGCGACATCGGCGAGAGGCGCGCTTGAAGCGCGTAGATCGGTGGGCGCAATCACACCGAAGGCGATGATCGTGACGACGATATAAACGCTGGCGGCAATCGCCGTGCCGATGATAGTGGCGCGCGGGATGGTACGCTCCGGCTGGTCCACGTCACCCGCCGGCACCGTTGCCGACTCGAGCCCGAGAAAGGCCCAGAGCGTCAGCGCGGCACAGGCAACGATCGCCGCGCCGGCACTCTTGTCGCTGACGTTGACCGGCGTGAAGTTGCCGGGATCGATATAGGCAAGACCGAGGATGCCGACGACAGCTAAGGCCGCAACCTTCAGCACCGTGGTCACCAGTTGAACCACGCCGGCCTCCTTGACGCCGCGCGCGTTGACCCAGGTCAAGACCCAGATCGCGACCAGCGCCGTTGCCAAGCCGGCCAGTTGGCTTTGCTTTATCGCCGGGAAGAGAAACGCCATGTAGCCGGAAAAGGCGACGGCGACGGCCGCGTTCCCGGCCCAAAGCGCAATCCAGTAGCCCCAGGCGATGATGAAGCCGGCGAAATCGCCGAAGGCTTCCCGCGAGTAGGCGTAGGGGCCGCCTGTCATGGGTACGAGACGGGCCAGGCGCCCGAAGATCAGCGCCAACACGATGGCGCCGGCCGATGTCACCAGCCAACCGCCGATCGAGATCGCCCCGTACTCCCCCAGCGCCGCCGGCAGCAGGAAGATGCCGGAGCCGACCATGTTGCCGAGCACCAAGGCTGTGCATGTCCAGAGCCCCAGCTTCTTGGTTGGTACGCTATGGTCCGTTGCCGTTGCCACTGCCGCTTCCACGCCCGACTCCCGTGCCTCTCGTCGCCAGCTAACCGAGTATCGTTCCGGCGCTGATCACCACCATGATGATGACCGCAAGCACGAGCATGAGCGGCCACATGAATTTGAGCCAACGGTTGTAGGGCACCCGGCCGAGCGCCAAGCCGCCCATGACAACCGCGAAGGTTGGATTGATCAGATTCACCAGGCCGTTCGCCGACTGATAGGCGGTGACCACCAGATGGCGCGGCACATCGGCGAAGTCGGCCAGCGGCGCCATGATCGGCATGGTCAATACCGCCAGGCCTGAAGAAGAAGGAACGAAGAAGGACAGGCACGCCTGGAGCCCAAACATGGTGTTGATGAAGCCGATCGGTGAGAGCCCCTGAACCGCGCCTTCGGCCCAGAACAGGATGGTGTCGGTCATCTTGCCAGCATCCATGATAACGACGATACCGCGGGCGATGCCGATCACCAGCGCGACGCCGAGCAGATCGCGCGCACCGTCGACGAACGTATTGGTGAAGTCCTCCTCGCTCATCCGCGCGATGATGCCGACAACAATGGCTGCGACGATAAACAGGGCCGACATCCTGGCCATCCACCAGCCGGCAACGGAAACCCCCCAAATCATCACGGCGAAGCTGAGCGCGAAGATGATGAGGATGATTTTGCAGTTCAGCGTGAGCTCAGCCTTGTCGTCCTCACCCGCGGGGCCTTTCAGGAAATGCGCTGCATTCGACTCCCGGCGGTCGGCGACGATCGAGGAATCAGGGTTCTGCTTCACCCTTTCCGCGTAGCGCATGACGTAGATGACACAGGCGAGCCAACAGAGAATCAGAATGGCCACGCGCAGCGCGATGCCTTCCGTGAACGGAATTCCGGCGGCGTCGGCTGCGATTACCGTGGCGAAGGGGTTGATCGTCGAGCCCAGAGTACCGACACCAGCCCCTAGCATGATAATCGCAACACCGGTCGCCGCGTCGTAGCGTGCGGCGATCATCACCGGAATGATCAGCGCATAGAACGCCAGGGATTCCTCGGCCATCCCGTAGATGGTGCCGCCGGCGGCGAAGAGCGCCATGAGAATGGGGATCATCCATTTCTCGCGCCCCTCCAACGCTCTCATGGCGCCGCTGATGCCGGCATCTATCGCGCCGGTTCTGGCGACAACACCCAGAAACCCGCCGATTATCAAAACGAAGAGAGCGACGTCGATCGCCTGCGCCTCATAGCTGTCCGGATCGTAAAAACCGCCGATCGGCGCCAACGCAACGTCGAAGAAGCCCTGAGGATTAGGCTCGACCTCCTTGTAGGTGCCGGGGACGGGAACTTCCCGGCCAAGCGCATCGTTTTGTTGCCGGTCGTACTCACCGGCCGGTACGACCCAGGTCGCCGCCGCAACCACGACGATCAGTCCGAAGAGAATGGTGTAGGCACTCGGAAACTTCATGACGTAGCGCTCCGTGCGGTGAACCGTTTCGTTGGCGGCTGCCGGTGGCCGCAACCTTTCTTGTTTAATTCGACAGACAATAATCCTTGCGCGCAGACATACCCCTTGCAGTCACAGCCGGTCTTGGCGCGGTGCCGCGACAGCGACGCGTTTCCTTACAACGACCTAAGCAACCAGAGCCGGCGGCTTCCTTGACCAAGGTAACTGCATCAAGAGCAAGTCGGCCGCTGAGCATGCCCCTGGCGTCTTACGTCGCTTTCTTTATCCGATCCGGCACCTCGCATCGGGTCAAGCTACTCGGTGCCTTCCTTGTGCGCACCTTCCTTGTCTGCCTCTTCCGGTTCTGCCTCGCGCCGATAGAGCACGAACTCACCGTCCTTGCCGCTCAAGATGCCCGGTCCATGCGGCGTATTTCGGCCGGCGCGTTTTTTGTCGCCCTTCTTCATCTCCACGCCGGAACAGCCGACGAGTGCGAGGTAAGCGAAACCGAGGGCGAAAAGACCTAAGCGGCGTCGCTCCACTAGAAACACAGGCTTTCTTGTGGTTGCCTTGATTCTAACATTTGCTCGCAGACATGCTGCAAGGGGATGCGAATGTCGGAATCGAACCACTAGAACTTCACCCGCGTGCCGACCGTGCCGACGAAGATGTCGTTGACACTCTCCGCGTTGCTGCTACGGTCAAGTTCGTACCAACGCGCCTGCGCGTAGATCTCCACGCCGAAGTCCTCGATCAGTTGAATAGCCGCGAGACCTACCGACATGCCTTCGTCATCTTCGCCGGACTGGTTCTGCGTATAGGTGAAGTCGACGCCAAATCCGGTCTGGCCTAAGTCGAAGAAGAAGGTGTCCCAAGCGAGCTTGCTATAGACGTTGTAGGGATCTTCCTTCTCGTCGTTGAACTCACCGCCGCCGGCCAGCGTCACGCTCAGCCCGGTAGGATTGTGGAGCCCTGAGAAGGACCCGCTAATGCGCCCGTCGACATTATCCTCGTTCGGATCGTGGAAGGCGATCGCGCCAAGCGTCGTGATCGGCCCGATGTCGACACCGGTCCAGTCGTTGTAGTCGAAGCCCCATTTCAGTGCGACGTCATAGCGCTGATCGTCGCCGGCCGAGACCGCTAGTTGCATGCCGGTCAGGAACACAGGTGTTTCGTACATCACGCGGTCCTGGCGATCGCCATCGAAGTTGAAAAAGGCGTCGCCGACGGTCAGGCCAGTCAAATCGCCATCGTCGTTGGTGAACTGGAGGCCGCCGACCGGATCAGCAATGCCGGAGTACATGATCGGTCCGCCGACTAGCGATAGGTCAAACTCCGCAGTGTCGTCCGCCGCCGCTTGGCCCTTGCCGAAGAACAACTGGCCGTAGCTATCGTTGCGCACGAAAACTTCAGCATGGCGCGTATCGACGAAGTCATCCGGCGACTCATCGTCTTGGCTGACGTCGAAAGAATTGTTAGGGCTGAAGCCGATCTCCAGCTGGGTGCCGAGCGTCGTGTTCTCAGCAACCTCGCCGGTGCCGACGAAGCGGATACGGGTGTTCGAGACATCGTTGTCGACGAAATAGACCTTGGTATCCTCGCCGTCAGCGGCAACATTGACCGCCCGGTTGATATGGCCCGAGATGGCGAGCTTGACCTTGTCGTTGCCAGAGGTGACGACTTGATCCGCTTCGTTGCCGCCGGCACGCTGCACCTCACCGGCCACCTGCTGCACCGTATTTTGCGCTTGCGTTGCGGTGCTAGTCGCTTGGCTAGCAGTGGTAGTCGCTTGGTTGGCGGTGGTAGTCGCCTGCGTCGCTGCCGTCTTGGCTTCGTCGGTCTCATCTTCGAGTTGATCGACCCGCGAACTCAGCGCCTCGATCGTCTGAGCCTGGGAATTGAGCTGTTCCTGCTGCTCCTTCACGAGCTGCTGGAGCTGTTGCAGCAGTTCGGCCGGGACCATGACGTTCTCGGCTCTAGCCTCGATTGTGAACCCCACACTCAGCGCTATGGTCGCCGCGGTTGCCTGAACTGCGAGCTTGCTGCCGATAACCCGAGCGCTACATGACTTCACTTGAGGAGCCCCCCAAGAAGCTCGTATTCCAACAACTCCGAAGGCGCGGAACTTGATTGGTCTGTGGCGACACAGCGCCCCGAACCCGACGCCACCGTTAACCAAACCTTGACTTTGATGCTATCGTGCGCGGTTACTGCTGGCTACAAAAAATGTCGCTGAAATAAAAAATTGATACTGGGGCCACAAACATGAAAACCGGCATTACCGCTGAACACGCGCTCTTTTGATCGACACTCGATTGACG
>Ga0272441_10016805_pt1 | contig 10068 bp, 6 predicted proteins | sample SSMProp6N_FD_193582 | JGI IMG/M metagenome (GOLD analysis project Ga0272441, IMG submission 193582) | Marine sediment archaeal communities from Little Sippewissett salt marsh, Falmouth, MA, United States - SSM-Prop-6N | ecosystem: Environmental > Aquatic > Marine > Wetlands > Sediment ... | reverse complement strand
GTCACTCCCGTGCTTCCGCATGAGGCGAATCGTCAGGGAAACACGTCGTTGAGTTTCTGCACAAATGTCCGGTCCGAGAAGAGTTCATCACATTCCTTCGAGAGTCTGCAGCGGATGACATCATATTCGTCTTCCGTGCACTGCAGGACAGAGGACTGGATCCGCTCTGCAAAGTGATCAGGACTGGTCGGCATTGTATCTCCGTGCCTACATGGGGATGGAAATGATATATATTTTCTGTGTGAAATGCATATATTTAAATATTAAAATTGGGTTTTGTATAAATATTGTGCTGTGTTGTGGGGTGCAATATATATGTCGGGAGGTGGTTCTGCACCTCTGCAAAACGACCGATTCTGCTTCCGGATGGAGGTATGGGAAATATTATTTCCACCTTCGCCGCGTTTACCCCTGATAGCAGGGATGAACTACGACTTTTCTGGCATATTTAGGTCTGAATCGTGCATGTAACAACAGAAAGGGGCTATTTATCTCCTTCTCCCTCCTCTCCGCTGCGCCGCCGCTCTGCTGCTGCTGCCGTCTCTCTGGCAGCGGCAATATCGGGCATGACCTTCATCATCCGACCGGTCCGAGTGTAGTAGAGATACGTGTCCGGCACCACTCCTGTCAGGCCCCGGACGGCATCCGCGTAGACTGCGAGCTGAATTTTGTACTCCTCACGGCACTCCCCCTCGCCCGGGTCCGGGCCGGTCTTGTAGTCGATGACCGCATACCTGCCGTCCGCCGTGCGGACGATACGGTCGATTGCCCCCCGGACCGTCACCTCGCCGAAGCGGTGGACGAAGGGCACCTCGCACTGCTGCCAGGTGCTCTTTTTGATGAGCGGATGGGACAGGAACGCACGGTATGCCGCGTCAAGTGCCGCCACGCGGTCCGCATCCGCTGCAAATCCGAAGCGCTCACAGGCACGGGCAGGCGACTGCCCCGCAAAGACCGCGTGCACGAGGTCGCCCTCCTGTATCCGTGCGTCCTTCTTTCCGCCGGACTGCAGGAGACAGACGGGGTCCGGCCCCCCGCCTCCGGTCCCGGAGGCCCGGGCATGGATTGCGGTCACCGGCAGGGGAGGGCGGGCCGGGACTGCGGGAGAGGCCGGAGGTGTCATCCATGGGGCGTCAGTGTCTCCGGTCGGCAGGGATGCCGTGATTGTCACCGGTTGCGGCGGTGCGGGCCCCGTAAGTGGCGTTGTCTCCACCGTCGTGATGGGAATCCACCATTTCCGGCCGTTTGGAGTGGTGCACCCCGTCCCTCCTGTCGCCACGTCCGCCGGGGTGACCCCCAGGGCCGCAAACGTCCGGTGCATCCGGGTCTTCCCGGCATCCGGGCCGAGGGCGACCAGGTCCATATCCGGCAGGGTGCCGGAGAGGAGGAGGTGGTCCCGGGCCCGGGTGACCGCCACATAGAAGAGGCGGCGAGTCTCTGCCGCCTCCTTCTGGCTGCGCCGGTGCCGGATCAGGAGGGATATGGGTGCATCCTCCGGCCCGTTTGGACCCACGATCTTCGTCGCGAGGCCCAGACCCTCCTCAAAGACCGTGCCGTTTTTCCTCCCGCCGCTGTCGGTGCCCGCAAACGGCAGCACCACAACCGGAAACTCCAGCCCTTTCGAGGCGTGGACGGTCATCACCGTCACCGCGTCCTCGCCTGCAACAGGCAGGGCGGCGTCCTCCTCTTTTGGGGCGTCCTGCACCGCACGCCGGAGGTCACACGCGAACGCATCAAAGCCGTAGCACCCGGCGGACTCCCGCGTTCGGGCGATCTCGCAGAGCTTTCTGAGGTTCGCGGTCTGCTGCTCCCCGTTTGTCTGGCCGGCGCAGACCGCGTACATCCCGGACTCCCGGAGGATGCGGGTCACAAACACCGACGGCGGTTCGCGGCGGGCATACGCCTGCCAGCGCTCAAGCATCCGGCAGGCATCCGCCACCGGGCCGGTCGCATGCTCCTTCAGGCGGAAGAAGAGCCCCCGGCCCCTCCCCTCTGCCGCACGGAACAGGTCCGCATCAGAGAGCCCGAAGAAGGGGGAACGCAGGGCGCCGTAGAGGGCGATATCATCCGCCGGGTCCGCACAGAACGAGATGACCGCGGCACAGTCCCGGACCTCCTGACGCTCATAGAACGCGGTCCCGCCGTGGACCTGGTAGGGCACACCGGCCCGGCGGAAGGCGTCCTCGATGAGGTGCAGGCGCCCCCGCGTCTCGATGAGGACCGCACAGTCCCCGAATGCGGCCGGCCGGCTCTCCCACTCGCCGTCACTGCATCGCTCGTAGACGCTCTTCTTCTGCCTGCGAACCGTCTCTTTCAGCCATACCGCGACCGCCTCGGCCTCGGCAAGAGCGCATTCGGCAGCGGTCTTTGCGGCAGGGGTCTTTGCGGCAGGGGTGATGAGGATCTCGGCCGATCCGGTGTGTGCCTGCCGCGTCTCGGTCACCGCGATTTCGTCATACCCGAATTCCCAGGGTTTCTCATCGGCGCCGAGGATCGCTGAAAAGAGCGTATTGACAAGACCGATTACCTCCGGTGCACTCCGGAAACTGGTGTCCAGCGCTACTTCCTGCCCGCCGCGTTCGGTGGTGATGTGCTCCCGCGTCGCCTTGAACTGCGTCACGTCGGCATTGCGGAAGAGGTAGATCGACTGTTTCGGGTCGCCGACCACAAAGAGCGAGCGTTCCCTGCCTGCCGCCGTGAGGATTGCAGAGATGATCGCGGCCTGCAGGGGGTCGGTGTCCTGAAACTCGTCGACCATGACTGCACGGTACTTCGCGGCAATCCCGTCGCGTGCCGCGGCGTTCCCGGCAAGCAGGGCCTGGGTGTGGATGAGCATATCGCCGAAGTCGATCCCACCACGCTGTGCCTTCTCCCGGCCGATCGCATCAGAGAACCACGAGAAGACCGTGCCCAGCGCCTGCAGGACGCGGACGGTCCCCTGTGTCGCCGGGTCGTCCGGGGAGACGGTGAGGGTCAGGAGTCCCGCGGGGTTGTCCTCGCCCCACTCCTTCAGGGCACTGTACGCGGTGGTGAGCTGTTTTTTCACGTCCGCCCCGAGGACCTTCACCGACCCCATCCCGCGTCTGCCTTTGCAGGCAAGAAGGGCGGCAAGCGCCGCACAGGTCGCGGCCGGGTGTGCGGGGTCCAGTGCTTCGAGGAACGGTGCGGCCTCTTTGAGATAGCGGGTGGCAGCGTCTGCCTCGCCGGCATACGCGGCGGCAAACTCCCGGAGGACGCCTGCCGCCTCTCCGGCAGGGGAGGCGAAGAACTGCCGGCAGATCTCCGCTTTTTCCGCGTCCACCGCTGCCATCCATGCGGCGACTACGTCTGCGGGAGCATCGCTGACCTGGCAGAAGAACCGGTCGGCGTTCCACCGGTCGTCGTAGAGACTGGTCAGGACCTGCTGGAGCGACCAGGTGCCGAAGGCCCGCAGGCAGCGGAGGGTCGCCTCCCGCACCGGCTCCGGCAGGGGGGTGTAGAGGAGACGGTAGAGCGCCTCTTCTGTCATCTCCGTGAGGTCGTGGTCGTCGATGACGGCAAACCCGGGTTCCAGTCCCGCCTCGAGGGCATACTCCCGCAGGATTCGCGTACAAAAGGAGTGGATGGTGGAGATGCCGGCCCACATCAGGTCATCCCGGAAGCGGGCAGCCTCCTCCCCCTCTGCTTCCGCAAGGGCCTGGCGGACCCGGTCCTTCATCTCGGCCGCCGCCTTCTCGGTGAAGGTGAGGGCGAGGATCTCCTGTACGCCGGCCTGTTCGTCCCCCTCGCGTTCAAGGAGGTCGAGGTAGCGGGAAACGAGCACATAGGTCTTCCCGGTGCCGGCGCCGGCGGTCACACAGAGACTGCCCGGTGCGGTGATCGCCGTCTCCTGGACGGGGGTGCGCTGTGGCGGCATTATGCCTCCTCCTCCTCCGTGCGGCGTGTAGCGAGTGTCCTGAGGATGGTGTTGCGGCAGATGTGGGAATATTCACAGTAGCCGGGACACGTCGCCGCGTCTGCGGCAAGCGGGAAACGGCCCGCACGGATGCCTGCCGTCGCACGGGCGGCGGCCACCACAGCATTGTCGACGACCTCCGGGAAGGGAGGGGCGTCTTTCTTCAGTCGTTTCGGATTGTAGGGGGCGAGGGCATCGGCAAAGCGGGTGTCGTGCACCACCACGCTGTTTGCGACTCCCCGGCGTTTCATCTCGTAGTAGGACGCACCGGCGCCGGCGGCACCGGTGACCACCTCGAGGGCCCGCACATAGAGGGCGAGCTGGAGTGCCTCCCCCGCGAGGATCGCCGCCTGGTTCGGGTGCGATCCGGTCTTGTAGTCGGTCACGAGGAATGTCCCGTCGGGCATCATGTCCACCCGGTCGATCACACCCCGGAGAAGCAGTTCCTCTCCGTCCTCTCCGGGCACCGGCAGGGCGACGGGGTCGTCCTGGATACTCTCCGGACGGTTCGGGGTGCCGAACCCCGCCTCAAAGAGGGACGGCACAAACGGGGCGTCCCGGGTCCCGGTCTCCTGCAGGACAAACTCTTCAAAGAGCCCCGGCCCGGCGCCGTCGGTGCCGAGGAAGACCTCCATCCCTGCCTCCCAGGCGGCACCGGCACGGGCATGCGAGGCGAGCACGACCTCGGCCTCGGCAAGGATACGGGCGGTCGCCTCCTCCTTCTCTCCCGGGCCCGGTCCGGTCGCATGGTCGGTCATCCAGTCCGTGTAGAACCGCTGGCAGACCGCATGGACGACCGTTCCGTAGGCGGTGGCGGAGAGGTCCCGCTCCTCCTCGGGCAGGGGCTCGGTCCCCAGTACATGGCGGAGGTAGAACCGGAAGGGGCAGGTGATGTAGTCCTCGAGCGTGGTCGCCGACCAGACGGTATCCGCCGGGTAGCGGGCGGCGAGGATCGGGGGAATCTCCGGGTCGGACCCGATCATGCCGTCCCAGGCTGAGTCGCAGGGACCCTGCCGGTGATACTCCTCGGCGGTGATGCGGTCGCCGATTGATTCCGCGGGGATCCCCTCCGGCAGCCATCCTGCAGGCGGGCGGTATCCGTCCCGTATCACATGGCCGGCCCGCTCCATCCGGCTCTCCCGTGAGGCGGGCATGGCGGCGCACGCCCATTCCTCATGCGGGAATGCCGCTGATGCGGCGGCATAGAACGGCGAGGGGATAAGCACCCCGTCGTCATGCTCCGCGTGGCTGAGGTAGAGTGCTCTATCCGCGGAGAAGAGGGCGGCGAGGAAGTAGTAGCGCTCCTCCCTGAGTTTCTCGCGCCTGCGCATCGTGCCCATCGCCCGCTCCTCCTGTTCGGTGGTATAGGGGAGGAGGGGCGGGATGTCCGGCAGGCGTCCGTCGGTCAGGTCGGCGGCGAAGACCACCGGCAGGTGCAGTCCCTGTAGTTCGCGGATACCGCAGACCTGCACCCGTGTGGGGTCCGGGTCCTGTTCGGGACGTGCCTCTGCTGCGGCGGCCATCAGCACCGCCGCCGCCTCGCGGATGGTCACCACCGGACCCTCTACGCCGGTACTGCCGGCAATCCGGTCGAGCAGGCGGTGGTATGCAAAGAGAGCGGCCCGCTCACGGGCAACAACTGCCGCGTCCGGCGCCGGGGGGAGACGGGGGGCGTTCCAGTGTGCATAAAGGTCCCGGAGTGCCCGGACATGGTCCCGCATCGGTCCTGCTGCGGCAAGCGGCTGCAGGTCCTGCATGAGGCGGGCGACCGCCGCTTCGATGCGTTCGGTCGCAGCACAGTCGCGTGCGGCCCGCTCCTGCCGGTAGGGAGGTTCGTCGGGGTCTTTCGCGGTATCACGCAGGCGCTCCTTCAGGCGGGCGAACCCGTCCGTCCATGCCTTCTTTCCTTCCCGGATGCCTGCCTCGCAGGCCCGGCGGTTCACCTCGCTCCCGGTGATGCGCCGACCGTCTGCATCGCCGAACCAGAAGAACGGGCTGGAGAAGAGTTCAACCACCCGCTGGCGTTCATACCCGTCTGCGACGATGGAGAGCGGCAGCAGGAGTGCCTGCACGATGGGTTCCTGTGCCAGCGGGAGGCCGGCAGAGACGGCGGCAGGGATGCCGAAATCGGCGAAGACGGCAGCGAGGCGTCCCTCTTCTGCCCGCAGGTCCGGCAGGGCGACTGCGATCTCGCCGGGAGGGGTGCCGGCATGGATGAGGTCTGAAATCTGCTGGGCGATGGCCCGGAACTCGGTCCTGCGGTCAGGGAATCTGCCGCAGGAGATGGGCACCGGCGGCGTGAGTGCTCCGGTATCTGAAAAGAGCCATTCCGGACCGGTCCCTGTTTCGGGGGACGAAAGTGCCTCCGGCCCGAAGATGGCCGGGTTTGCCCCGGCGGGTCTGCAGACCATCCAGCGCCCGCCGCTTTCAGTGAGTGCCGTAAGGAAGCGTTCCGTCTCGGGCAGGGGGGCGTGGATGCCGGAGATGCACCCTGAGAACGGGACGGGTGTCTCCGCGAGGGCGTCTGCTGCGGCGCTGCAGACAGAGGGGCCGTCCACCGCCCCCGATGCTGCGAGACGCGAGCGATAACCGGCAAAGATTTCGCCTAAGACCCTGCTTTTATTGCTGCCGGCTGTCCCGAGGCAGGCGGGATAGTCGATACCCCGTTCAGTGATTACCGTATAGAGACGAAAGAGGTCCTGCACGAGGCGCTGTCCTGCCTCCTTTCCCCCGGGTGTGAGGACGGCCCGTCCCGGGTGGGTACGAACAGCCTGGTGCATCAGGACCCGGGCCTCCTCGGCGGGGATGATGCGCAGGTCTGACCTGGTCCGGACGAGCACCTCGCGTGCGAGGTCCGCCGGCGTCCCCACGAGGACCGGGGTGTGTGGAATCCCTTCCTTTCCCATCCGGGTGCGCAGGGTGGATGCGAGGCGGATGGTCGGCACACAGAAGACTGCGGAGAATGGGTCGTCTGCGGCGCACGCCCGGAAGAACCGGAGCGATTCTTCCTGCCGATCGCACGGCAGCACCGGTATCGTCGTCACGTTCTCTGTAGGTATGGTCTCTGAGGGGCCCCGGGAGTACATGGAAGAGTCTATGGTCGTCTCCTGCTTTACGTCTCGCGGTATGGTTCGCTAGAAAAGGAGGGGGTGTGGTGGCAGAGGTATGGCGTTACCCGAGGCCTGCGATCTTCTTTCCAATCGCTTTCGCGGCGTCAAGGGCGGCGGCATCCTCTTTGATATCACCCGGCAGAAACGCCTTGCCGGTCACCGATCCTGCATAGATGAACTCGTGGGCGTTTGCAAACCCTTCGAGAGTCTCGAGTGCCCGGTCAGCACCGGTATCCCCGTTCACCGCGACGGTGACCACATACTTTCCGGAGAGTTTGCGGTCATGCCAGAGGGAGTAGGTCCGGTCGATGAAGTTCTTCATCTGGCCGCAGACGTCGTAGTAGTAGACCGGTGTGCCGATGACGAGAATATCGCACTCGACCATTTTCTGGGCGATCTGGCCCCAGTCATCGTTTGTGATGGCACATTCCTTCTTCTCCCTGCACTGGAAACATCCGGTGCATGGATAGATGTGGTGGCCCCCGAGTGAGACAAACTCACAGGTCGCATCTGCTTTCTCTTCTGTTACTGCTTCAAGGATCATCTTCACGAGGTAGGCGGTATTCCCGTTCGCCTGCATGCTCCCTGAGATTCCCAGGACATTCATAATGGAAAATTGAAGGCAACCTATTTGAGCGTTATGGCTGTACTAAACCTGCTCCGGCCGGGGGGCGACCGGGGTCATCACCGGTTGGCACCCGCAGTCCCGGAGAGCACGGCAGCACTCGTTACGCGGGTCCGCCGTTCGGTAGAAGAGATGGGTCGCACACCGGCAGTCACTACACCCGAAGCCCGGTACCCCGTCCCCGCCGAGTGTGCGGGCGAGTGTGCATTCCAGCCGGTCGGTGGTCTCTCCGGTGACAACCCAATCCAGCACGAACCGCTCGTCCGTGAGCAGGTAGTCGATATGCCAGCGCGGTGGGTGTGCCCCCTCCCGGTGATAACAGCGGATGTGGCGGTCGACCCGTGCGAGTCCGCCCGGGCCGAGGGCGGAGCCCACATAGACATACCATCCGTGGGGAAACGTCACCTCACCCCGTGCCCCCACCGGGAGTACTGCCCCGCGGGTATGCAGGACGAGGCAGTAAATGCCTTTGTGTGCCATCATCCGGCCGGACGGTTCAGTAATACCCCAGCATCCGGCGGGCCGCCTCGATGTGGCGGTAGGCGTTCTCGGTGACCGGCATCCCGTGACCGGGCCAGAGTTTCTGCACGTCGAACCCTGCGAGACGTTCCAGGGACTCCGTGAGGGCCTCCTGTGACCCTCCGGGGAAATCGGTGCGGCCTGCCCCGCCGTCGGCAAAGACCGTATCGCCGGAGATGAGGTTCTCGTCCTGTGCGTCCCAGAGGCAGATGGAGCCCGGCGTGTGGCCGGGCGTGTGGATCACCTGCAGGCCACCGATGGTATCGCCGTCCTCCAGGGTGCCGGTGAGAGGCACCGCGGGTGAGCGTTCTCCAAAGAGTGCCGAGAGGGTTACCTCTGCCTGTCCGCGGGTCACCGCTGGTTCATCCGCCTCGTGAATGAAGACGTCTGCATCACACATATACGCGATATGGTGGGCATGGGCGATATGGTCATAATGGCAGTGGGTCAGCACGATTGTTTTGATCTGTGAGGCATAGGCCTGCACCTGCATCGGGGTGACCCCGGCATCGACGAGCACCTCTCCACAGAGATAGGCGTTTGCCCAGTATCCCTCTCCGGGAATCCATCTCACCTGCATGTATGATAATAAGGTTGTACCACCAAATGTGTGTTATGCAGACCCTTATCAGGGAGTGCCTCTCCGGTGTGCCGGAAGAGATTGAGGCACTGGCCCGAATAGAAGGGCTCGATGGGCGAAAGATGGCACGTGATGTCGTGCGGGGACGCATTGTCGTCCCGACAAATCCACGACGTGAACACCGTCTCAGTGCCATCGGGTCCGGATGCCGGGTGAAAGTAAATGTGAACATCGGGACCTCGGGTGCCCGGTGTGACCCGGACCTTGAACTGAAGAAGGGGGCGGCGGCGCTTGCAAACGGTGCCGACGCCCTCATGGACCTCTCCACGGGAGGTGACCTCCCTGCCATCCGCAAGAGTATCCTTTCGCTGGACACGATGGTCGGGACGGTCCCCATCTATGACGCGATGCGCCGTGCGGGGGGTGCCCCGGACATCACCGCAGACCTGCTCTTCAATACGATCCGTGACCACTGCCGGGACGGGGTGGACTTCCTCACCCTTCACTGCGGGGTCAACCGTGAGGCGCTCGCCTCCCTGCGGCGGGACCCACGGGTGATGGGGGTCGTCTCGCGGGGCGGCGCCTTCCACGTGGCGATGATGGATGCGACCGGGGAGGAGAACCCTCTCTATGCGGAGTATGACTACCTGATGGAGATTCTCCGCGAAGAGGACGTCTGTATCTCGCTCGGGGACGGTATGCGGCCCGGTGCGGTCGTGGACGCCGGGCGGCAGGCAAAGACGGTGGAGTATCTCACCCTCGGCACCCTTGCGGCACGGGCACAGGAACAGGGCGTCCAGCGGATGATCGAGGGGCCGGGGCATATGCCGGTCGACCAGATCACCTACAATGTGAAGATGATCAAGGAACTCACCGATCAGGCGCCGCTCTACCTGTTAGGGCCGCTTGTGACGGATATTGCCCCCGGATATGACCATGTCTCGGCCGCTGTCGGCGGTTCGATTGCCGCGATGGCAGGGGCGGACTTCCTCTGCATGGTCTCTCCCGCAGAACACCTCGCCCTGCCGGACGTGGCGGATATCGAGGAGGGAACCCGGGTGGCAAAACTTGCCGCCCATATCGGTGACACCACCCGCCGGCCGGAGAAGTGGTTCACGGAAGGGGAGCGGCAGATGGCCGATGCCCGGCGGGCACTGGACTGGGACCGGCAGTTCTCGCTTGCGATGTTCCCGGAACATGCCCGGCGGATCCATGAACGTGACGGGGAGACGGACACCTGCTCGATGTGCGGTGATCTCTGTGCGGTCAAACTGGTCCGCGACATCCTGAGCGAGAAGAA
>Ga0272441_10016804_pt1 | contig 10069 bp, 7 predicted proteins | sample SSMProp6N_FD_193582 | JGI IMG/M metagenome (GOLD analysis project Ga0272441, IMG submission 193582) | Marine sediment archaeal communities from Little Sippewissett salt marsh, Falmouth, MA, United States - SSM-Prop-6N | ecosystem: Environmental > Aquatic > Marine > Wetlands > Sediment ... | reverse complement strand
ATAGTGTGCCAGAAACTCCGCCTTCATCTTGGCCATGTCGACATTGGAAGGACATTCGGATTTGCAGGCTTTACATTCCAGGCAAAGATCGAGTACCTCGAAAAGTCTCTCGCTGGTTAGACCCTCCAAGCCAAGATCACCGGCGATAGCTGACCTCAAGGCATTCGCTCTGCCACGAGTGGAATGCTCCTCATCACGGGTGGCAATGAAGGAAGGGCACATCACTCCCTGAAGCGTCTTTCGGCACTGCCCGACCCCTGTGCAAAGCTCAATCGCCTTGTCGAAGCCTCCCTCGTTTTCGAAGCGGTAGTAGGTCTTCGGAAAACTAGTCTTGTAGCCGGGATGAATTCTGAGATTCTCGGTCATCGAAGGAGGGTCGATGATCTTGCCGGGGTTCATCAGGCCCTGCGGATCAAAGGCGACTTTGACGTCCCTGAAAGCATTGTAGATCTGGTCTCCAAAGAACTCTCGAACCTTGTAACTTCTGACCAAACCATCTCCGTGTTCCCCACTCCATGATCCGCCGTATTTGCGAACCAGATCAAACGTTTGTTGTGATATGGATGCCATGATGTCCACGTCACTCTGACGCTTCAGATTCAGGAGTGGGCGGACATGGATAACTCCCACGCTTGCGTGAGCGTAAAGCGCCATACGGCGGTCGTGTCGTTTACAGATCTCAAGCAATTCGGAGATGTATTTGCCAAGGTGCTCCACAGGAATACAGGAGTCTTCAATGAAGGGAAGAGGTTTCTCGTCTCCTTTGACGCCCAGCATTACACCGAGGGCGTTCTTTCGAACTTGCCAAACACGGAGCTGCGCCTGGTTATCTTCCGCCCGGTGCGAGTAAAACGATTTCTCTTTGACCTCTGTGTCATTGAGCAAGCGCTCGAAGTCCTCCTCAAGGGCATCCTCCGAATCAGAGCTCAACTCAACCAGCAAGACGGCCTCGGGGGTACCCTGTATGAACTGACGGCAAAGTTTGGCAACAGACGGGTTGTCGAGAGCTAGTTCCAGTCCATAGCGATCCAGGATTTCGACGGCCGAGGGTTGATACTGAAGAATCGCAGGGACGGTCTCAATTGCCTCGATCAGGTCGCCGAAGTGGATCACAGCTAGTGCCTTGAAGTGAGGTAGTGGCTCTAGGTTGAGCTTGGCTTCAGTCACAAGTGCGAGTGTCCCTTCGGATCCAACCAGGAGCTTGGAGAGATTGAACCTTTCCAATTCGACCAGCTCATCCAGGTTGTAACCACTAACTCGCCGCATTACCTTCGGAAAACGTCGATCTATCTCATCCCGATTGCGCTGAATGATTTGGGAAATTGTCTGGTAGAGCCTCCCTTCATCAGTATTCAGAGCGCACTTTCTCTCCAGTTCCTCATGCCCGAGTTCCTTCAATTCGACTTCCTGTCCTGATGACAGAATTGCCGAAAGAGCGAGGACATGGTCAACGGTTTTCCCATATCGAACCGATCGAACACCTGACGAATTGTTGCCGATCATTCCTCCGATATTGGCTCTCGTACTTGTCGCCACATCCGGAGCGAAGAAGAGGCCGTACGCGCTGAGGCTGTCGTTGAGATTGTCGAGGATAATCCCGGGCTGGACCCGAACCCAGCGTTCCGCTTCATTAATCTCAAGGATCTGATCCATATACTTGGAGAAATCGATCACCAGACCTGAAGTCACAGTTTGCCCTGCCAGGCTGGTTCCTCCACCTCGCGGAAGAATGGATACGCCATGCTTGGAGGCGAGACGGACTGCCTGAACCACATCAGTCCGGTCCCGCGGCAGGACAACACCTGTGGGGTTCATCTGATAGAGGCTGGCATCAGTGCTGTACAGCAGCCGCGACATCTCGTCGAAAAGAACATCTCCCCGGATCGTTGATTCCAATTCGCCTTGAAATTTGGTCTTTTCCATTAGTCTCAAATCTAACACGGGTTGAGTCTTTAAGTCTCGTTTCGAGTCACCGCTTGTGCAAATGGGGAACCCTCGCTATCGAACTCTGAGGACAGACTTGGGTGATAGAGTCCCAGCCGGGTTCTAGTAAAATATCTCGGTATCCGAAATGAGCTGGGAGTTCAGATGGCGCAGAAGCAATTCATCCTTAGCTTGCTCATAGTGACTTGGCTAGCCTTCCTGGCGAGCTGTTCCAATGAACCTGCCAAAGACTTTACGCTTACTGACGAGGCAGGCTACGAAACCGTAGCACGTTTGGAAACCACTCAGGGGCCGATTACTATCCGGTTTCATTCTGAAAGAGCGCCGGCCCATGTGGCGAATTTCGTGAATCTCTGTGGTAGGGGATTCTACAATGGGACCTACTTTCATCGAGTCTCTCCTGAGTTTCTGATCCAGGGAGGGGATCCCAACACCCTGGATGATGACTTTGCCAACGATGGTTTGGGTGGCCATACTTACGCAGGCCCTCAAACAACGTTGCGACTGGAAGCACCGGACCATTCGGGCTATTCACGTGGTGATGTCGCGATGGCGCGAACCAGCCAGGTGAATAGCGCGGGAAGTCAGTTCTTCATTCTATTGTCTGAGAGGGCGAGCCTGGATGGTCCATACACCGTTTTTGGTGAAGTGGTAATTGGCATCGAAGTGGCTGACCGAATTTCTGAAGAGCCAGGGGCGCCAATCGGTGGCCTGGGAGGATTCAACCCGGAGGTACCTCAATATATTGAAGAGTGCGTCTTGGAAGAGCTGCCACAGAAGGTGAAAGGGGGACTTGGCCCTGGTGGTCGCGAGAAGGAGACAATGGACCAATAGGCGATGCAATCTGGCGAGAAGGTAGTGAGCGAGAAGCTGCGCGAAAGAAGAGAAAGAGTTTTCTTTTTCTTTGCGGCACTCTTTATCGGTTCACTTGCAATGCTGAACATACTAGGGATTTCACGATTCCTGGATCTTTCAGTTGATGTGGGACCCATATCGATTCCATTTGCTATCGCTATCGGGGTTTTACCCTATCCCCTGACGTTTCTCTGCACCGATTTTATCAGCGAGCTGTACGGCAAGAAGCGAGCTGCATTCGTAGTGTGGATGGGGCTGATCGTCAACCTGTGGGTGGTCCTCGTTCTTTGGCTGGGTGGGGTATTGCCGGGGTTCGAGGCCGTTGATCCTGGAACAGGTCAGATCCTGAGAGATGAAGCCGGGCGACTTCCGGTTTTCTTTGAGATTCGAGCCCTTACTTTTGGGGCTGTTGCGGCTTCCATGATTGCTTACATTTCTGCCCAATTCTGTGATGTATTCCTTTTTCACTTCTGGAAACGCTTGACGAAGGGAAGACATCTCTGGCTTCGAAACAACGGCTCCACCTTGGTCAGTCAACTGATTGATACGATTGCAGTGATTCTGATAACTCACTTCTACGCACGTGCCTTACCGATCGACGCAGGCCAGGACCTCTGGCCCCAGCTGTTATTCTTCGTCGCTTCCGGATACTCTTTTAAAGTGGCTGTGGCTCTTCTCGATACGATACCTTTCTATCTTGGCGTCAATTGGCTTTCACGCTACCTACAATTGGAACCGCCTGGCGAGAACGGGACGCTGATCTGAACAATTCGTTCAAGGCAGCCGTACTGCAATCTGAAGGGTCCTGTTAAGAAAACTCGTTGCGACTCGTTCTAGTTACCAGATGCATGAGAGAGGAGAAGGGCATTGCAAACGGCAGTAGCAAGAGAACTCTCATTGAATGCCGGTGAGGTAATACAAGCGCTTTTTAAAGAGCATCACGGTGCCTTGCTTCAAGCTGCTTATCAGATTACCGGCAATGCTTCTCAGGCTGAAGACGCCCTCCAGACGGTCTTTGTTCGTATTCTCAAACTCAGTTCGTCTCTCGAGGGAATTGGCAGGAGTTACTTGAAGCGGGCAGCGATCAATGCAGCACTCGATATCGTCCGTTCTCGGAAGATTTCTCAGACAGTATCCCTTGAAGCGGTGGGAGACCGGCTGAATGAGCGGTCTGCGGGTCCTGATCAGCTCTACTCTGCATCGGAACTTCGAAGGTGGCTTAGAGACGCCGTCTCGAGACTGAGTCCAACAGCAGCTGAGATCTTCGCACTCAGGTTTTTTCATGATCTAAGCAACAGCGAGATTGCAGAACTGTTGGGGACCTCTCCCGGTACGGTCGCCGTCACGTTGCACCGGACACGAATCCGCCTTCAAAATGAGATGGAGTCGTTCTATGGAGAAGAGTCATGAAATCAAACAGATCATTGGATGACGCGATCCGCGAAATCCGGCAGGACCAATTGGACAGCGAATCGGTTTCAAGGGCATCGCAACGCGTCTGGACAAGGATCTCCAAGCAGCCAGGCTTCGAGGTCACAGAAATCAGGGGTTGTGATGATTTCCGCTCATTGATCCCAGCCTACAAGAGCGGGGAACTATCGGAGGCACGAAGATTGCTGTTTGAGGATCACACGAAGGAGTGTGTTGCCTGCCGGAAGGTGCTGAGCGAGGAGAGAACAGAGGAGTTGGTACAGGCTGACTTCAAGCCAGGAACAGATCACACGAGTTTCTGGATGAGGTGGGGAAGTATCGCCGCAGTTCTTTTGCTTACCGTCGGGCTTTTTCAAATGGGTGCGTTGGACAGACTGGTTCCTTGGAGAACCGCCGCAGTCGCCGTTTTGCAGGATTCGGAAGGCGGCGTTTTTGAGGTCTTGGAGGAAGGAACTGCCTTAATAGGGGTTGATCAGACGATCAGATCTCGACAATCCGTTCGCACGGCAAAGGATTCCGGTGCAGTTCTTGTAATGTCTGATGGCTCCAAAGTCGAGATGGCCCAGCGAACTGAACTGGCAATCCTGGACGGCTGGTTTGACACGACGATTCAGTTGAAACGGGGTAATGTGATTGTGGAGGCAGTTCCTCAGAGATCCGGCCACCTCTTCGTTTCAACCGATGAATTTCGTGTTGCAGTAAAGGGTACCGTTTTTTCAGTCAGCCATGGGATGAAGGGCTCTCGTGTCTCAGTGATTGAGGGAGAGGTGCTGGTGGAGAAGGGCGATTCCGACACTGTACTCTTGCCCGGAGAGCAGTTCGCTTCTCAGCCTGGTCTGTCGCGAGTTTCTGTTGAAGAAGATATTGCCTGGAGTCAAAGCTCTGAGCGACATATGGCGTTGCTTGAGGAATTCTCTGCGATCCAGAAGGATTTCCACGAGGCAACCTTCGGTCCAGAGCTTCGCTACTCGAGCCGCTTGTTGGGTTTGCTCCCAACTGGAACGGTGGTTTACGGGGCGATTCCCAATGTGAGTAACCAGCTCGGGGATGTCTACCAGCTGTTTATGCAGCGAGTGCAGGAAAATGCAACTCTGCGAGAATGGTATGAGAGCAGGTTTTCCCTTGGTGTCCAGGGACAGGCTTTAGATGAGCTTGTCGAAAGGATGACCGGTTTGGGCGAGTATCTGGGAGACGAGATTGTCTTTGCGATCGTCCAGAATGCCGATGGTTCAGCTCCCGCGGTTCTGGCGCAGGTTACGGACGAGAGCCGTTTCCGGACCATGGTCGATGAGGAGGCCGATATCATCAATGCACAGGCGGAGGGTGATGCCAGAGTACTTGTTGTCGATGATCTTGGCACTGTTGGGACAGTCAAAGGAATGATCGTTCTGGTTGATGCTGGTCTTGTCATCGCGTCTCCTTCTCGAGATCTTCTGGCTACAATCGGTGAGCAGAGTTCCGGTGAGTTTTCGGAGTCTCGTTTCTATCAGGAGATCCTTGCCAGCTATGCTGAAGGAGTGGATTGGCTTCTGTCCGTCGATCTGGAAACTCTGGCGATCAGCAATGACCAGATGGCGTCTTCTGGCGAACTTGCACGGCTCGGCTTTGCCCAGTTGAACGATCTCGTGGTGCAGCGTAAGCGGAACCAGGAAGGAATCGCTGAGAACCGCGCGGTTTTGACTTACGAAGGAGATGGGGATGAAGGGATCGTTTCCTGGATTGCTGATCCGGGGCCGATTGGCGGGATGGAGTTTGTCTCGCCAGAGGCCTACTTGGCTGCCGCCTTTGTCATCAACGACCCCTCGAAGATGGTTGGGAGTCTTCTTCGATTCCTGGAGGAAAGGGATACTTCAGCCGTGAGTGAACTGGAACAGTTTGAGTCAGAGCATGGCATCAGTATCCTGGATGATATCGCTGCGCCCCTTGGAGGTGAAGTCGTTTTTGCGATTGACGGGCCTATGCTCCCTGAGCCCTCCTGGAAAGTAATCGTTGAAGTCTATGACCCCCAGAGGCTGCAGCAGACAATCGAGAAGATTGTAGACGAAGTCAACCAGATCGTAAGGCAAGATGGAGGGGCAGGAATTGAAATGCAGGTCGACGCGAGCGGCGGTCTCGCTGTCTATTCGCTTCGGAAAGCCGGTTCACCAGTGAGCATTGAATATGGCTATGCGAACGGCTACATGATCATCACACCGGATCGGAGCCTGATCCACAGTGCGAGGCAGTCCCAGAGTGCACGATACACCTTGGCCAGTTCTCCCAGTTTTGTGAGATCTTTGCCCCAGGACAGCAGTGTGAATTTGTCGGCAGTTTTCTACCAGAATCTGGGCCCGATGCTGAACGCCATTATTTCTAGTCCCGTTGGAGACTCTATTGGTAACATTTCTCCTGAGGCCGGTGAATCAATGAGTGAATTTCTAAAAACGGTTACCCCGATGCTTATCACTGTAAGTGCTGAGCCTGGTAAGTTGACACTGGCAAGCGGTGGAGATCTGGAATCTTTCTGGCTGAATCTCGGGACACTGGCAAGTTTGGGTGGTCCTCAGGGGATCGGTGAACTGCTTCGCGGCCGACTTCAGGCTCAATGACGACACATGGCAAATGTAATCGAGCTCGATGATCTGACGGTCCGCTTCGGTGCACTGGAAATTCTCAAGGGACTTCAGGGGACGGTTTCCGGCCGTGCAATTGGTCTTCTCGGGCCGAATGGTGCTGGGAAGACCACTCTTATACACACCCTTTTGGGTTTCCATAGACCGTCAAAAGGAACTGCTCGGATCTTTGGTGACGATATTGTCGCTGATGCAAAAAGGATCAAGTCCTTTTTGGGATATATGCCAGAAAACGACTCGTTTATTCCAGGAATGACCGCGGTGAGATTCCTGTCAATGATGGCGGAACTGTCAGGGATCCCGAGTTCCGCTGCCCTTGAAAGAGCGCATGAGTCTCTGTTCTACGTCGGCCTGGGTGAAGCTCGCTACCGAAAACTCGAAACCTATTCTCAGGGTATGAAACAGATGGTTAAACTTGCTCAGGCAATCGTTCACGGCCCTCGGCTGCTTTTTCTTGATGAGCCCACCAACGCCTTGGATCCACCTGCGAGGCAGCGAATGATCACGTTGATCGGTGAGATTGTCAGGAGCGGGAAGATCCATCTCGTACTTTCATCTCACCTTTTGCAGGACGTTGAAGCCTGTTGTGACGAGGTCCTGATTTTGAAAGAAGGGCGAATCGCAGTTTCCTGTAATCTGGAGGAGGAGCGTCGACTGAACAAAAAATTCGTGGAGGTGGAGACACGAGGCGAAATGGAGCCCTTCATCGGGCTCATTGAAGGATTGGGCTGTGAGTGGGCACAGGCGGGAAGGCACCGGTTGAAGATGGTCTTGCCTGAACAACTGGAGATCACACAGCTTTACAGAGCTGCTTCGGAAGCCGATATACAGCTTCGGCGACTCAGCTACAAAAGGGATTCCCTTCAGGATATCTTCCTGAAAGCGATGGAGTAGAACATTTGGCCGTCTACAAGCACGGATATAAACCGTATACGGGACTAGAGACTGGGCATTGGCAGCGAATTCTTGTGATTCCTCGCTTCGCATATCGACGAGTCTTCCAGTCAAGATTCTTCACAGTGCTCTTTGTCATCTGTCTGATTGTGCCGGTTGCAGGAGCTTTGTTGATTTACCTGCGGCACAACCTGGGTGCACTTGAGCTGCTCCAAATACCGCCGAACGCGCTCTTCGCAATTGATGGTAAGTTCTTCAAATATCTTCTGAGGATTCAAAGTTCATTTGCTTTCTTAATGGCTGTCTTTATTGGCCCGGGCCTTGTATCTCCTGATTTGGCCAGCAATGGTTTGGCGCTGTATTTGAGTAGACCGTTCTCGCGAGTTGACTATATCGTCGGCAAGTTTTCCGTTCTGGCAATCCTTCTTTCGTTGGTCACCTGGATACCATTGGTAATTCTCTATCTTCTGCAGTGGAACCTCGCAGGAAGCAGCTGGATGTTGGAAAATGTCCGCGTTTTCGTGGCAATCCTGGTTGGTTCGTGGATCTGGATCCTACTGCTGTCGTTGCTCGCATTGGCCATCTCGGCATGGGTGCGTTGGAAAGCAATTGCAGGAGCATTGATGTTTGGTGTGTTCTTTGTTGGTGCGGGGTTTGGCGGAGTGATCAAATTGTTGTTTGTTACTTCACTCGGCGACCTGTTTCATCTGACGAGGCTGGCAGAAGTGATTTGGTCATGGCTCTTCTTGGGGCAGACCAATCAGACTTATATGATTCGAGGTGCTCAGGTTGGTCAACTCCCAGTCTGGAGCGCCTGGCTTACTTTGGCCGCTGTTTGCGGAGTTTGTTTGTTCTTGCTTGTGAAGAGGATTCGAGCCTACGAGGTGGTGCGTTAATGGATGATTCGGGACCGACTAGCATCGATTTTGACGATGTCTCGAAATTCTATGGGGAAGTGTTGGGTATCAATCGGGTCTCTCTCTCGATTCCTGCAGGCATCACAGGGCTGGTAGGTCCCAATGGTTCGGGAAAAACAACACTGCTTAACCTCATGACCGGTCTTCTAAGGCCCACGAGGGGAAGCGTTCGGGTCCTCGGTGTCGAACCCTATCGACCGGAACAGGTTTTCAGAAGACTTGGCTATTGCACTCAGTTCGACAGTTTTCCCAGGGGCCTGACAGGTTATGATCTCCTCTACTCATTTCTCTTAGTCCACGGGTTCTCATCGCTGCGAGCCAGGGAGTCGGCCTTGTGGGCCTTAGATCAGGTTGATCTTACGGATGCGGCAGACAGAAAGATAGCAGCTTACAGCAAAGGCATGCGACAGCGTATCAAACTGGCACATGCCATTTGTCACAAGCCTTCAGTTCTTGTCCTGGATGAACCTCTGAATGGACTGGATCCGATGGCGCGAGCTGATATGATCGCTGTCTTTCGTCAACGTGCTGCGGAGGGTAAGCATGTCGTCATTTCCAGTCACATTCTGCATGAAGTGGACATGATTTCTGACCAGGTGATCCTGATCAATGGTGGCTACGTTGTAGCGGAGGGCGATATACAAAACGTACGGGAAGAAATGCCTGAACACCCTATTCAGGTGCTAATTCGTTGCGACCAACCGGGTAAGCTGGCCTCCAGACTTTTCGAAATGGATCATGTTGTTGAAGTGAAGATTCAAAAAGACCACAAAGGATTGCTCATTAGGACGACGAATACCGACGACTTTTATCTCAGTCTCAACAAGGCAATTCTGGAGAATGGAGTCAACGTTGAGACTGTGGCCCCTGCAGACGACGATGTTCAGTCTGTGTATCGCTACCTGGTTGGATCCGGTGGAGATTGATCATGAGGTGGACTAGGGACAGTGTGGCAATGGTTAGGTCCTGGCCGTGGTCTCTCTGGATACGCCAGGTTAGAGCTATCGTGAGACTGGAATTGAAGCGCAACTTCTTTTCACGTCGATCATTTTTCATCTATCTGCTAGCTTTAGCACCGGTTTTAGCAATGAGTTTCAAGTTTGCTATCAGACTAGACCTGCAGGAAGTCGGAGGTACAAGTGTGGTATTCGCTGCAATGTACCGTGCATTCTTCCTCAGGCTGGTGATTTTCTTCGCATCCATCGGCGTCTTTATGAAGCTTTTCAGAGGCGAGATATTGGAGAGGACTCTGCATTTTTACTTCCTGGCACCGGTGCGGCGGGAAGTTCTGGTGGTCGGCAAGTATTTATCGGGCGTAGCCATGAACTCGATCATTTTCGGGGCAAGTGCGGTGGCTTCATATCTGATTCTCTTCGCTGCCACCGGTGCAACCCAGCTCCAGGAGTTCGTCTTCAA
>Ga0272441_10016803_pt1 | contig 10069 bp, 7 predicted proteins | sample SSMProp6N_FD_193582 | JGI IMG/M metagenome (GOLD analysis project Ga0272441, IMG submission 193582) | Marine sediment archaeal communities from Little Sippewissett salt marsh, Falmouth, MA, United States - SSM-Prop-6N | ecosystem: Environmental > Aquatic > Marine > Wetlands > Sediment ... | reverse complement strand
GATTCAGTTCGGCTACGGCCATTTTTGGCCGGATGAGTTTGTCAAAAAACAGGCCTCCGGCAAACAGGCCGACTGGATCTTCTTTCAGTGGCAGTATCTGTTTTCTTGGGGAATATTGTAATGAGCGTTAATAAGTATAAATTTTTTACATTGGACAAAAGAAAGGAGTTTAAAATGAAGTTAATGAAAACAATGGTGGTCTTTTTGCTTGTTTACTCTCTTTTTCTGGGTGGGCAGGCGTATGGAGGCGAGAAAAGTTTGCTTTTTCATGCCGGGTTAGGCCAGCGGGGAGCCCTCAATGAAATTAAAGGCATTTTTGAAGAAGAGAATCCTGATATCAAGGTCAACTTTTCCTATAAGGGGTCTGGATATTTTATTGCCGATATCACTCGGTCAAAACAGGGAGATCTCTTTATGCCTGGTGAGGAGTTCTATCTGATGCAGGCGGTGGAACGGGGTTTTCTCACTGACTATGACCCTACAACTGATATTCCCGCCTACTTTGTTACCGTTATTATTACTCCCAAGGGCAATCCAAAAAATATTACAAAAATAGAGGATTTTGCAAAGCCTGGAGTCAGGGTTGGGCTCGGCAATCCAAAATCATGCGCTATTGGTATCTGGGATGAGAAAACCTTTAAGAAAGCGGGCATATGGAACGAGGTGAAAGAAAATGCCACAATGAGCGCCAAATGCATCCCGGAGCTGGGTAATGCAACTCAGCACAGGGCAATCGATGCTACCATCGTTTGGGCAACCACGGCGGTTTTGTATCTCAGGGATGTAGAAATTATACCGATAGAACAAAAATATCGAGGTATTATAAGATTGCCGGTGGGTGTGCTCAAGTTTGCCAGATATAGAGACGAGGCCCAAAAATTGATGGATTATATTTTATCAGAACAGGGGCGCTCAATTTTTCATAAACATGCCTATGCGGTAAATTCGGTTATCCCGGTTGATAATCAAGGTTTCTGCCTGGACGGAACGACCGACCAGGATATGGAATATCTGGTAAATGCGGCCAAGGCAGTAAAAGATGAATCGTTTCCGGTTACCGAAGAAACGGTCGGAGATTTAATAGAGGAGGTATTAAGACAAAGAAAAACAACAAGGGCGGGAGATTAAATTTTGAACAGGGAGAGATACTATGGCGCTGAAACATAGAGGAGGATGGTGGCCTGTCCTGTGTATTGGAACTACCGGCATTATTCTGGCTGTTTATCTATTGCTGGTGACAAGCAACTGGATCTATCTGGGATGGCATGACACCTTATATTTTTTCTCAAAATCGAGGATGTGGGAACGATTCTGGCTGACCGTCTGGACCGCAACAGTTTCTACGTCTTTATCTTTGCTTATCGGAATCCCCGCCGGCTATGCGCTTTCTCGATTTCGATTTCCCTGTCGCTATCTCGTTGCCAGTATAATCGATTTGCCGATTGTCGTTTCTCCCGCTGTAATAGGAGCATTTCTCTTTGGAATAACGACCAGGTTTCCATTTGACTGGATCAGTGAATATTACGGCATCTATATCGGCAGAAATGTATATGGTGTTCTGCTGGTTCAGTTTACGGTAACCGCTGCATTTTGTGCCCGGCTTATGAAGGCAAGCTTTGATATGATACCCGTTCGGTTTGAAGCTGTCTCTCACAGCTTGGGCGCTTCTCCTTTTCGAACATTTTTTAAGGTGGTTCTTCCTATGGCAAAGAACGGGATTATCGCCAGCATGATTGTGGTCTGGGCACGGGCAGCCGCCGAGTGGGAAGGACTTATGTTATTTGTCGGGGCAACCGAGGGAAAGACGGATATTATGCCTTTTGCCATCTATCTTGACTGGAATGGCGGTATGATGGGATGGGTAACTTCGATGAGCCTTGTCTGTATCCTGATGGCAATATCCGCAATATCGGCGATGAAAATAATTGGAGGAAAAAGCAATGTCTGGTGAAAAATACAGCCGAAAAAGCTTTAATGCCTTTTTTTACAGTTTTGCCGGGTTTCTGTTTGTGTATTCAGCATATCTTTTTTTAAGCAACCTGGATCAGCTGTTTGTAACCGATGCGGCAATAAAAACCCGCGAAATAACGAGTTGGGGCGAGGACAGAGAAATCTTAAACCAGTTTGCCGGAGGTTTCTGGAAAGACCCCTATTTCTGGAAGTCGTTGAATCTTACCATAGTGATAACTCTTATAACTACCCTGATCGCTACAATAGTGGGCGTTCCGACTGCGTATGCTCTTTCACGTTATCGCATTCCGGGGAAATCCGTGGTGGACGTCCTCTTTTCATCGCTCATGGTTATGCCCGGCTCTGTTATCGGCATATGCCTTATCGTGATGTTTAACTACGGGCCATTATGGGACTTGCAAAATTTTTTAGGATTCAAGTTCGCCCACAGTATCTTCCCCGGGATGGTAATAGCATCGCTGGTGCTTTCCTTTGCCTTTGGAATGAGTGCCTGGAAGGCTACCTTTGACAGCGTTAACCCTCGGTTTGAGCAGGTGGCAAGATCACTGGGGAGCAGCCGATGGAGGGCCTTTAAGACAGTAACCTTCCCTCTTGCAAAAAGCGGTATCGCTACTGGTGTAATTTTAGCCTGGACTAGGGCGATGGCTGAATTTAGTGCCGTTCTCTTTTTCTGCGGGACATTTCGGGAACTGCCTGCCTCGCGGTTTTCTGATTTTACCAAATTTCTACAAATGGATCAGGCTGATTGGGTTTCGGTGGCGGTGTGGGCTCAGGTAGAATTCGGCAATATTGAATATGGTTTTGCTCTCGCTTTTGTTTTGGTTGCCATAGGAGGTCTTTCGGTTTATGTGATGCACCGGATTGGTGCGAAAGGATATGTGTGGTAAGGAGATATTATGATAGAGATAAAAAATCTTAGTGGAAATCTTGGCGAGTTTCATCTTCATGATATCAATTTAAAGGTGAACAAAGGTGAATACTTGACGATCCTTGGTCCTACCGGGGCAGGAAAGACTGTTCTTATCGAATACATAACCGGCATTTACAAACCGGATAAAGGCATTATACTGGTTGACGGAGAAGATATGACCCCTCTTTATCCTGAGGAACGAAACATCGGTTATGTTCCTCAGGATTACGCTCTCTTTCCTAATCTGAATGTAAGAAAGAATATTGCTTACGGACTGGAAGCGAGGAGAATGCCGAAAGATCAAGTAAATAGTATTGTTACCGAAATGATTTCCCGGCTCAAGATTGAGTACATTCAACATAGGATGCCGCTTCATTTAAGCGGTGGTGAAAAACAAAGAGTCGCGTTGGGCCGAGCTCTTACGACAGAACCGAGGCTTCTTCTTTTAGATGAACCCTTAAGCGCTTTGGATGAAAATCTGAGAACGGAGATGGCCAGGGAACTGCGCCGGTTGCAAAGGGACGTCAATGGTATTTTTATCCATGTCTGCCATAGTTTTGAAGAAGCAGCAGACGTTTCTGACCGTATTGCTATTATGAATGATGGAATGATAATTCAAACAGGAACGCTTCAGGAAATTTTAGAATCACCCAAAAATGCTTTTGTCGCTCGGTTTGTAAAATCCCAGAACATATTTGATGCCGTATCTGATGGATTTAACCTGAAAATAGGTCAAACAACTTTTGTTCAGGAAAACTCTTTTAAGGGTAAGGTGAAAGTTGCCATACGGCCGGAAAATATCGCTATTGTAAAAAATGGCAATGGGAAAGGGAAAAACATTTTTCCAGGTAAGGTTAGAGATGTTAAATTTAAGCCCTATTTCGATGAGATACTGGTGGATGTAGATTTTCCCCTTGTTGTATACAGCAAAAGTGAAAGACATTATACAAAGGGAGACAATATCACCATAGAAATACCACCGGACAATATTTTATCTTTTGATTCATGATCAAGACCTTTCGACCTGCATAAAATAGCTAACCATAGGTCTTTCTTTATAGTTAACTCAATCTAAGAAGGAGAAACAAGCATGCAAAAAAAACTGATTCTGATATTTGGGTTAGTTTTGGCACTTTTTGTTTTTTGCCGGCTTTCTTATGCCCAAGGGGACGGATTCGTTGCTAAGGCTTCTTGTGAACCACAAGGAACCCTTATCATATTTCATGCCGGAAGCCTGACCATTCCCTTTGCCAGGATGGAAAAGGAATTTGAGGCTCGATATCCTAAGATCGATATTCAACGAGAAGCCAGCGGAAGCCAGAAGGCGGCCCGCAAAATTTCAGAGCTGAAGAAACCTTGTGACATCATAGCCTCTGCCGATTACAAGGTAATCGATAAGCTTCTGATACCGAATTTTGCTGAATTCAATATCCGCTTTGCCACTAACCAGATGGTTCTCTGCTATACCGATACAAGCAAATATGGTAATGAGATTACTCCTCATAACTGGTTTGAGATTCTTTTAAAAAAGGACATAATTTGGGGTCATTCCGATCCTAATCTTGACCCCTGCGGGTACCGTTCGCTGATGGTGTTACAACTGGCTGAGGAGCATTATAAAAAACCGGGTCTTTATGAAAGATTGCTGGCGAATCGTCCCCAGGAGAATATTCGTCCCAAATCGGTTGAGCTGATTTCCCTCCTCCAAACCGGCAACATGGACTATGCCTGGGAATATTTATCTGTTGCTGTTCAGCACGGATTGAAGTATATTATCCTTCCTGACGAGATCAACCTTCGAGATTACCGCTATGATGACCGCTATGCAAAGGCGGTAGTGAAGGTGACCGGTAAGCAGCCGGGTACCTTTATGGATATGAAAGGAAGATCGATTACTTACGGTGTTACGATGGTGAAAAATTCTCCAAACCACGCGGGTGCGGTTGCTTTTCTTAAATTTATGCTTGATTCTCAAGGAGGTCTCAAAATTCTTCAAGAAATGGGTCAGCCCCCTTTTCTTCCCAGCCGGGTTCCTAATGAAAAAATGAAGCAATCATTACCCAAGGAACTCCACTCCGTGGTGGGGGTAAAAAAATGAGAGGGATAAATCGGGTATGAAGAAAGAGCCGTTTTTCTGGGTTACCATATCCTGTGGTTTTGTAATTATGGCCTTTATACTTCTTCCCCTGATTGAGATGATGACGGCGCCTTCTTTTAGTATCCTTAAGGAGACGATCAAGGATAAAGATGTGATTAGATCGATCTGGCTCAGTATTTACAGTGCCGGATCGGCAGCCTTGATCTCTTTTCTTTTGGGAACGCCGCTGGCGTATCTGCTGGCGAGAAGCGATTTCCAAGGGAAACGACTGGTTGAAAGTATCATCGACCTCCCCATTGTCATTCCTCATCCGGTTGTCGGTATCGCTATTCTCAGTGTGGCTGGAAAGGGTCACTGGCTGGGGAAAGTTTTCAGCGAATTGGGGATTCGGATCATGGGAAGTGTTACGGGGATTATTATTGTTCTTACTTTCGTGGGGTTGCCGTTTTATATTAATGCGGCAAAAAGTGGGTTCGAGAGTATTTCTCCCCGTCTGGAAAAAGTTTCCCGGAGTCTGGGCGCTTCCATGGTAAGCACCTTTTTTCGAATTACCTTACCTTTGGCGTGGCGGAGCATGCTGGTAGGGATCATTATGTGTTCCGCGCGGGCAATCAGTGAATTCGGGGCGGTGGTCATTGTTGCCTATCATCCCATGATTGCACCGGTAATGATCTACGAGCGATTTGAAGCATACGGTCTCAAGTATTCTCAGCCGGTAGCGGTCTGGCTGGTTTCAATTTGTCTCGTTTTGTTTCTTATTCTCCGAATTCTTACCCTGCGGAGACCAAGAGAAACATGATCAGGATAGAAAATCTTACCATACATCTGCCCGGCTTTAACCTTCGTGATATCAATCTGACCATTGACGAGAATGAATTTTTTGTCCTCATGGGGCCAACCGGAGCAGGGAAAACTGTTCTGATCGAGGCGATAGCCGGCCTTATTCCGGTAGCGGGGGGGAGAATATTTATTGGGAACAATGACGTTAGCAAGCTTTCTCCAGAGAAGCGAGATGTCAGTATCGTCTATCAGGATTATGCGCTTTTTCCTCATTTGACCGTTCAAGAAAATATTACCTATGGTCTCCATTTCCACAAGATCGACAGGTCTGAGGCAGAAAAAAGACTTGCCTGCATCATTGAAATATTGAATCTCTCTCATCTTCAAAAACGGCTTCCCGCCAACCTGAGCGGGGGGGAAAAACAACGGGTTTCGCTGGCCCGGGCTTTGATCGTAAAACCGAAAATTCTTCTTCTCGATGAGCCCCTTGCGGCGCTCGATCCTGGGTTTCGTGAAGAGTTGAGGCATATGATAAAGAGACTTCATCGAAATTCCAACATAACTTTTCTTATGGTAACCCATGATTTTGCCGAGGCCTTATCTTTGGCTGATCAATCCGCAGTTATGGATAAAGGAAGAATAGAGCAGGCAGGAAGCATTGAAGACATATTCCAGCGGCCGGATTCAACCTTTGTGGCTGATTTTGTTGGGATGAAGAATCTTTTTGCCGCCCGGTTCAGGGGTACCCGGGCTATCATTAAAAAATTAGAAGTTGAACTGGGAAGACAGCCGAAAAACAGCAATGGATATATAGCTATCAGACCTGAAGACATTGTCCTGAGCGAAGAAGCGCTTTCCTCCAGCATGAGAAATTCATTCCCCGGAACCGTTACCAGGGTATTTGACCTGGGTTTCTATTATGAGGTTCACATTGAGGTGAGGAATGTCATCTTTAAATCACTGATTACCAAAAGCTCGCTTTTTGAGCTAAAAATTATCGAAGGTGCCGATATTTTCCTTTCCTTTAAATCAACCGCTATCCATAACTTTTAATCCCCTAGGCTTTCTTTCAGAAATTGTTTGACTAATTATTTAATTTTTATTATTTCTAGTAAAATCAGCATCATATTCTGATCAAGTCCTTCCCAAAATTTCTTGGCTTTAGTGTATTCGATTTAGGATCAAATTTTCTTTCGGAGAAGAGGATGAAGATCGCCGACAAAATCAGGGTCACCTTTCTTCTGATAACCATAGCGGTTACCGGTATTGCTGCCCCCATTTTTTTTCAGACTGCCAAGGATCATCTCAAAAGTGAAATATCCGAGCATTTAAAAACGACTCTTCACTCCAGAGCCTCCCATATACAGACATTTTTAAAGACATATCGAGAAGCAAGCCACCAATTCTCACAGAGCATCATCATTGAAAAGTTTCTGTCAACACAAGCAACAGATGAGGCTTATCCCCATTATTTTAAAGATTCCTTAAGAAGATTAATGGGTATCCGCCAAGTGGTCAAAGAGGTCCGTGAAGTTTTTGTTTTGAACAGCAAGGGGGCGGTTGTCCTTTCAAGCGAAGAAGAGGATATTGGCAGAAAAAGAAGTAAAGATGATTATTTGTTGGGGGATGTGACGGAGGGCGTTTTTGTTAGAGCGAGTCAGGAGGAAAAAAGACATTATATGGTTTTTTCCTTCCCGGTTTTTTCGCGAGACAAGGGCGCTTTTTTGGGAGCTGTGGTCGAAAAAATTTCAATGGAAGAAATAAACAGAATTTTACAAGAGCGAACAGGTCTTGGGAAGACCGGAGAAATGTATCTTTTAAATGAAGCGGGGTATGTGATAACCCCTTCCCGCTTTAAAAAAGATTCAATTCTCAAACTACGTGTGGTTACCGAAAACACCGAAAGATATTTCAAAGACCTTAAAGAACTTTACCGTAGCCCCCAAAAAACCGAGCCCATATTATATCCCGATTATAGAGGGGTTAAGGTTTTAGGAGCATACGAATATCTGCCGGAGATGTTTTGGGGCCTTTTTGCCGAGATCGATGAAGCGGAGGTTTTTGCGTCCTTGGCTCAGATAAAATCCTTTTTTATTCTGGCGGTTTTTTTTATTTTAGTAGGAACATGGTTTATCGGAAGTTTCGTTTCCCGGATCATCAGCAAGCCGATTCGTGAGCTTCACCGGGGGGTTGAGATTATAGGGCAGGGCAATCTTGGTCATAAGGTAGCTACAAAGAAAAATGATGAAATTGGCCGACTTTCCAGAGCTTTCGATAAAATGACGGAAGATTTAAAGAAGCGAACAACCTCGATAGATAGTCTAAGCCGGGAAATTTTCGACCAAAAAAAGATTGAGGGAAAGCTCAAGGAGTCGGAACTGAAACTGGTTGAAATTATCGACTTTCAGCCTGACCCGATGCTGGCAATTGACTTGGAAGGCAGGGTAATTGCCTGGAACCGGGCTATGGAGGAGATGACCGGGGTCACGGCCGAGGATATGCTCGGCAGGAGGAACTATGAATACGCCCTTCCTTTCTACCAAGAGAGAAGGCCAATTCTTGTTGATATGGTGCTTCAGCAGGACCAGAATTTAGAGGCAAAATACTTCTTTATCACAAAAGAGAAGGACCTTCTTGTTGCTGAAACGGACAAACCTTTCGTTAAAGGACAAAGGAGGGTTCTTTGGGCGAAAGCCGCTCCGATATATGATGCCGGCGGTGAAATAGTTGGCGCCATCGAGACAATTCGTGACATGACCGAGCGCAAACGAACTGAGGATATACTGAGAGAAAATGAATTAAAATACCGGGCACTTTTCGAATCCTCGCCGGATGCGATCATGCTTTCGGATAAAACAGGAATTTTCGACTGCAACTGGTCAACCCTAAGAATTTTTGGTTTTATCTCAAAGGATGAAGTTGTCGGCAGACATCCGGGGGGCCCTCAACTTTCGCCGCTCAAGCAGCCGGATGGGAGCGATTCTTTTGAAAACGCTAATGTTCATACGATGAAGGCGGTGAGAGAAGGGTGGAATTTTTTTGAGTGGATGCATAAGAGAGCTGACGGAACTCTCTTTTCGACTGAAGTAACGCTGAACCGCTTTGAATTAGAAGGGCGAAATGTTCTGCAGATCATAATACGCGATATCACCGGGCGCAAGAAAGCGGGAGAAGAACGAAAGCGGCTTGAAGAACAGCTTCAGCAGGCTCAAAAAATGGAAGCGGTCGGCACATTGGCCGGCGGCATCGCCCATGATTTCAACAACCTCATTATGGGTATCCAGGGTTGGACCGAGTTGATATTGATGGATACTGATCCTGACCACCCTCATTTTGAACGGCTAAAGGAGATAGAGAGCATAGCAAAAAGAACGGCTGGCCTTACTAAACAGCTTTTGGGGTTTGGCCGGAGAGGCAAATACGATGTCAAGCCGATTGACCTGAACGATCTGGTGATGAAGAGTTCTCAGATGTTCGGTCGCACCCGAAAAGAGATAACCATCAGTGCGGAGTATCAAAAAAATATCTGGACAGTGGAAGCAAACGAGGGACAAATTGAGCAGGTATTGTTGAACCTTTATATCAACGGCTGGGAGGCGATAAAAGGGGAAGGGAAGTTTTATCTTAAGACTGAGAATATTGTTATTGATAAAGACTATGCCAAGCCTTTTAAGATAAAGCCGGGCCGATATGTAAAGATAAGCGTGACCGACACCGGCGTCGGCATGGACAAGAAGACGCGGGAGAAGATATTCGATCCTTTTTTCACCACCAAGGATATGGGAGGGGGTACAGGATTGGGGCTTGCGTCAGCGTATGGGATAGTAAAGAACCATGAAGGATTCATCAATGTTTACAGTGAGAAGGACAAAGGCGCTACCTTTAACATCTATCTGCCGGTATCAGAGGCAAGGGCTATTATTTCAGAAAAATTTATCAGGAAAGAAGATTTTCTCAAGGGAGATGAAACAGTTCTCCTGGTAGATGATGAAGAGATGATTATCAAGGTTGGCGAAAAGATTCTAAAATCCCTTGGCTACGAGGTATTTTTGGCTCAAAGCGGGAAAGAAACGATTGAGATTTACAAGAAGCATAGAGATGAAATAGACCTGGTCATTCTGGACATGGTAATGCCGGAGATGGGAGGGGGAAAGACCTATGACAGGCTCAAGAAGATCGACCCGGATATAAAGGTTTTGCTTTCGAGCGGCTACAGCATAAACGGCGAGGCTGATAAGATAATGAAGCGCGGCTGTAACGGCTTTATCCAGAAGCCTTTCAATATAAACCAGCTTTCTCACGAGATAAGA
>Ga0272441_10016802_pt1 | contig 10069 bp, 16 predicted proteins | sample SSMProp6N_FD_193582 | JGI IMG/M metagenome (GOLD analysis project Ga0272441, IMG submission 193582) | Marine sediment archaeal communities from Little Sippewissett salt marsh, Falmouth, MA, United States - SSM-Prop-6N | ecosystem: Environmental > Aquatic > Marine > Wetlands > Sediment ... | reverse complement strand
CTTGGCTAAACCGCTCGGTACGAGACTTAACCCCCTCGCGCAATCGGCCTCTTTAGAGGCCCGTATAAAGCCTAAAGACCTCACGGGGGTATGGAAGTATATCTCGTACTTAGATCGTCCTTTCCAGACGGCAGCAAATCCGATCCACGCACTTCTGAGTGCAGAGGATACCCGTGGTATAGGTGAAGCTGCATACGAAGGGCTCACAGGCGAGAGCGAGATTAGGGCTTCAGACATCCTGAAAGTGTTGGGTGTGCCTGAAATGGGAAGTATTAATGTTCCGTTGCTTGGAGAAGTGACAGGGCGAGGTGCTACTGGTTTTGTAACAGAAATGTTTGCTGATCCTTTGAATTTCTTAAAGGTGGGTAAGCTATTACCGAAAGGAGCGGCAGCCTCCACTGATGATATTGCTAGATTGTTTGGGGCTGGACTTCCTTCAGGGGCATCACTCCCATCCTCCTATGCGGATCAAATGGCACAGGGCTTTAGATCAGCCTTGAGCGCCAGAGTGCCGTTCACTTCAACTGAAGTTTCTTTGTTGCCTAGAACTATTAACCGTTTGCTAGGATCGGGAGCCGATACAGTGGCAGAATACGCTGGCAAATCTTCTTTGCTTAAAGCGTTTAAACAGCCATATTCTTCAGACCCGTTGATGTTTGCATTGCAAAGATTATCCAAGGCCAGCGCGAAGAACTTCGATACAGAGCTAGCCAAAGAAGCTTCAAAGTTAATTCCAGATATACGGGATATACAGAAACAAACCAAGATGACTTGGGCTGAACTCGGTCCTACTATAATGGAACTGGCAGAGACAGGTGGCAAAGCAAGCGCAGAAAGACTGGAAAATTTTGGCTTGATAAATAATCCTGAACTGATTTCTAAGCTTCAGCCTTTGGCTGATAAGTTTGTAGATTTCAATCGCTATGCCTATAAAAAACTTAAAGAGGCGAATGTGCCTATAGCTCAACTCGATCCCAAGTTTGGTATGAATTATATGAAGCACGTGTTGGAGCCAGATCAGGGTGTTATGGATGCAACCGGGAGAGCAGTGCGAGAATGGGGTGTTTCAGGACAAGCCTCCAGAACTTCTCATTGGGCGTTCACTGACAGCAAAGAGGTTGGGAGATTGTTTGCCAAGGGTGGATACAAGCGAGGGTATCTGTACCATAACAACAAATACTTTAAACCGGATAGCTTAGATCAAATCAAAGCTGTGTTAAGCAATGGTGGAGAATACAGGATATCCAATAAATCTGCTATTAAAGTTTTAGGGGAAGAGCAAGCAGCAGAATTACTGGCAAGGGCAGGAGCTATAGAGGGCGGTAGCACAATAGCGGAGATGCGTAAAATGGCTACCGATATGGGACCGGAAGGTCAGATAGTCAAGTTAATAGACGATCCTCTTACAAGTATGGCTGGTACAATCTTGGGGTCAGGCAGAAAAGCTGCCAGTGTGGAAATGGGTGAAGCTATTGCCAAGAACGCAGATTGGGCTTTACCGGGCGATAAGGCTCCGGTGGGCTGGGGAAAGATGGATGCATCTATGGGGTCGGGGCTTGAAGGAATGTATGTAAGGCCCGATATCTATACCGAATTAACCAAGACTTTAAACCCAGAAAGAATTGATAAAGATTCAGCCAAGTTTATTCGGGCAATGCTGGACGCTTCGGGATGGTGGAAAGCATTTACGCTTGCGGTTCCGGGGTACGACACAAGAAATTTTATAACCAATTTCATGCATAACATTTATGGCGAAAACAAAAGCCTGAAGAACCATTGGTGGGGTGCGAAGTTTTTACTCGCAGGGTTGTCCGAGGAAGGTCATTCTCCTGCAATGTTGCATAAGATTTTTTCAAAAGTAGGTAAAGTAATTCCCAGTAGTTTCTTTGCCGAAAGTGTTGTCAAGGGATATTCCAACAAGAAGATTTGGAATTTAGCCAAGAAGTATGGCGTAATAGATGACGATCTATTGGGCCGCATGGGAACTGTACAGGATATCAGTGGAACCCTTGGCACTGGTGGTGTAGAGGCAATGCGAAGAAAGATTCAATCATCGGGTGGGGTGGATGGAACTCTTAATTCAAGATTTAATATAGCCTCAAGAGAAGGGCCGTTGATCCGAAACATGCAAGTGTTACATGCCTCGGTTGAGGGGCAAGGCAGAATGGCATTGTTCATTGATGGTTTGAGAAAGGGCAAGAGTCCACAGGAAGCTGCAATGAATGTGTCCAAGTGGATGTTGGATTATGCGCCTGAAAGTTTATCCGCGTTTGAGCGCAAGTATGTTCAGGCTATTATCCCGTTCTATAAGTTTTGGCGGCGTAACACAGCCAACCATATAGAAATGTTATTAACCGAGCCCGGAAAGATAATGACTACAGCCAGACCTTTCTTGTTGGCACAAAGAGATATCCCTGAAAGTGAACAAGAGATATTGCCGTCGTGGTGGAAAGAGGGATTGCCATTGAAGTTATCTGACGATCCAGAGACAGGAGCCTCAAGATATGCAGACCTCAGAACGTATGTTCCTTTCACTGGTCCACATGATTTAGTTTCCGGGGGGTTTTCTCTTTCTAATATAGCGAGAAAACTTACAGGCGGTGTTACTCCGTTGATTAAATTGCCACTTGAATTAGCATCAGGAGTATCTACTTTCAGTGGTCATCCTATTGAAAGATTTCCGGGGGAGCCAACAGAGTTTGCTGGCATCCCTATGACTCGTCAATTACAACACGTACTCAGATCGCTTGTAAGGCCGGTGAAAGAGTTTGATGTATTGAATCCGGGGAATGTGTTGGGCGAGGAAAGATTAGGCCGCTGGCAACAGTCGGCGCAGCCAGAGCGCGTTGCCTCTTTTCTGACTGGCTTCAAGTCAATGATACTTGACGAGCAGAAACGCAGAAGACAAGTACAAAGAGAAAAGAAATCCAGAACATCCAGACTTTTAGGGGCCAAACAAACTTTGTTGCAGCAAGTGAGAAAAGCTAATAACCCTGCTCATTTATTTTTGTATCAACGTGCATTACAAAATATAAACAAAAGGCTTTTGGATGTTGGCGCAGACCTTGAAAACAATCCATAAAGCGGAGGGGATATGAGCGAGAACGACGTTCAATGGATTAGGCAAACGCTTGTTGAGATTAAAAATGAAATAGCAGATGTGGTGAAGCGATCTTACGCAAATGAACTACAGATAGGTAGCATCAATGAAAGATGTGTTGTCCATCAAAACTCCAGAAGTAATATGAGAGCATGGTTTAATGTGGTGATTGCAATATTAGCGATAGCGGCCAACATAGGTATATGGTTTTTTAAATGAATGCAGCATTAACATTGTTATTGGTGTTTGTTATATATGTGATAATAATTGGCAGTGGTATGAAGGGAGGGTCGGTTTGACTCCGCACTTTACTGTAAAGGAAATGGAATGCCATTGCGGTTGTGGGTTGTTGCCGTCAATGGTTGTGCCTGTCGCGCTGGAGAGAGTCAGGGAAAAGCTTGGCGTTCCTATCTTTTGTTCGTGTGCCGCAAGGTGTATAAAGCACAACAGAAGTATAGGATCAAGAGATCGTTCTATTCATCCTATGTTGTTGGCGGCAGATATATACAGAGTAGGTAGAAGGGATGCAAGAGCAAGTCCCGTGGATGCTCAATGGATAGCCGCTCTGTTCAGATCGAACGGCTGGTATGCTTTAACTGAGGCAGACCATGTTCATGTGGATATGCGAACATGGTTTCCAGAGATATTAAAACTAAGGGAGGAACACTTATGGACCCCGTAAGAAAAAGTAAACGTGTTATAGCCGCTGTGCTGGCTTTCATAGCCGCAATGATAAGCATATACAAAGGCGTGGATATCCCAAAGGAATCACTGGCTACATATGCAGATACAATCTTCATGGTGTTCTCCGCATTAATGGCTGTGTGGAGTAAAATATCAGAGTATAGGAAGAGAGGCAAATAATGAAAGAGTATAGCCCGGAAGATGTGGTGGCCAAGTATAGTATAGTTATTGAATGTGATGTGTTGAAGACAGGATCAGTGGCAATGCACTGTCCCATTTGTGGCAAGCCTTATTCCGTATATCTTCATGCAGTATCAGGGGCCGTAGGTTGTAAGTATTGCATGGGCAAGACAAGGTTTGAGATCATAGCCAACATGATCTCAAACGGCATGAAGGTTATAATAGGCAACGAACTTGTTGAACTTACAATGGATATAGTTAAACGGATTGGGTTACTTCCTAAGAAAAAGTAATTTAGCTTGGAAAAGAGAAGAGGACCCGGATTTTAAGTCCGAGTCCCCTTGAGGCGAAAAGCCATTCTATCTGCTTATTATTAAATCTACTACCCCTTTAGGACATTTGTCAAGAGGTAAAACTATTCCGGTGTTAATCCGTTTGTAGTGCTTTCCTTCAATCCATTCATGCCATAGAGTAACGCCTTGTGTTTCTTTATCGTATGCATACAGGAGTCCTTTCCATCTGATTAACTTGGGCGTTACAGAATAAGGTTTAGGATCAGGTTCATATGTTATCCAGAACAGCCATGCGAAAAATATAATTATAAATATTATGTCCATCATTTATCTCCTTTCGTCGGCGTCAAGCCATTGGCTATAATCTCTGGAATATCCAAACACCTCAAAATCATCTCCATAAGATTTTTCTATTGCTCTCGCTTGTTCTTGTGTATAGCAAGGAATATTGTTTCTGCGCCTCCTGTCTTCCTTGCGGTTATAATCAACATTGATAACCTTGCAAATGCGTTCAAGATCAGCATTTAAAGTTTCGGTCTTTCCTACAAAATCAACATGCAATTTACCATTAAGGTGCGTGTACTTTTTCTGACTCATATTGGCACTGGCTTTAACTTTGCACCAGCTATCAAAATCTACCCCTGGCTTATGCGTTTCACAGTATAAACTATAAAAGTGTGTGTATGGATTCCTGACAAATGTAAACACGAATTTGCCAGACAAATCTATTCTTTTAGCCACAAACGCCAGAGACATGTGCCAAAATAACACCCCATCAACAAATGGATGACCGTGCCGAATTTCTACTTTGCAACCAGCGGCTTTAAATGCGTTTACACCTGGATGCTTGCCTGATAATGCTAATTTATGCTGATTTTTATAAAACAAACTATTTACTGTGTTCCCGCCTGTTTTTGGGTTATGAAAAAATATAAAATCGTTTGATATAATCATGTCCAATATAACGCCTTGTTGCCACATTTAGAGCAGAATTTATATTGTTTAAAATGCTCGTATGTGTTAGAGCATTCACTATACCATCCCTTAAAACCCCAAGGCGATTTAGCCGGTTTCCGGTGACAAAATTCCATTACGCAGAATCCGTTGCTAACAGCAAAGCCCTTGGCAATATCATAATAATGCAATTGAGATATGTTGTGTGCATCAGACGCTAAGCAGATAAGCCTATGTCCGGCCAACAACTTCTTTAGTATTTTTCCATATTTTTCACCCACCTTGGATGCCAAACAACTGCCATTAATTTCGATCGCCTTTCCGTGTGCCGCTGTTTTAAGCTCATCAATCATACTATCAGTTATCAGCCCATCAGATATTGCCTTTATCATAGCCACACCGCCATAAGGGTGGGCTATACAATCAACAGCAGAACAATTGCAAGCCATTACAAGCCGCCTATGATGTTCTTCGACATCTTTTATCCCATGTACGCCAGCTATTACCCAAGGGAAATTAAACAACTTTTCTCGATCATATCTAATCCCGCTTAAATCTATATCGACCTCTATTCCCCTGCATAGATTATCTGGCAATACAAACTTTTCAAACGCCAAATCATTATGCTCGGTTATAATCCCTCTTGCGGTTATATCCATCGGATCAGAACTATATTTGTTATGCCCGGTTATATGTATATGAGTATCAAAATAAATCACTCCACCCTCCTTTCGTCTGCGTCCCTCGTCCACCCGTTGCGCTCTGCCAGTTCTTCGAGCGCGTCATCGAGTGCGTCATATAGTAGGTCGAGGTTGTTCATCGGTCCTCCGCATTATCTGGAAGTTCGCTCCATATACCTTCACCTTCATCATTATCACCATAAATAAATCTGGTTTTGCAACGCTCACAATGAACCGCGTACGCAGTAGTTAGAAAAAACATTTCAGCTTCGCATTTTGGACACTTCATCATTCCTCCACCTCCGGCATGTATTTCCATTTGAAACCTTGCAAAGTCAGCATATTCACAACATAATTATTACCGATTGTCATCCATGCAATGGCTTTGCTTCCATCGCGTTGCATGATTCCCATTAATTCTAAGCCGAATATTGGAACTTTCTTTCCTTCCTCCGGCCACGTTGCCGGGTTATCGGTGATCGTGGTCCACTGGCGCTCGCGCTCGATCTCTCTGGCACGGGCGAGGGCTTGGCCCACCCTGCAATTGTTATACCCTCGGCATTCATCGTGTAATTCAATGCATATCTCGCATGGATGTGAATGGACATCTGGCAAAGTACAGATTTTAAGTATTTCCAGCGCCTCAATTATCGTCTTCATTGCTTTCATCCTCCATTCATCGGATGTGCAGCAGTATCAGTCTGATTCACAGTGAGGTGTGAATACCTCCACGTTGTACTAATATCAGAGTGACCTAACAACACAGCCATTTTTTCTATAGGACATCCAGCCTGTATAAGATGTGTTGCATACGCATGTCTTAACAGGTGTGGATGCAGTTTGATTCCAAACCTTTCGCCTGCACTTTTTATTATACCTCGAACTGTTTCTCCAGTTATCCTCCCTCCGCGTTTTGTTCTAAACAAAGGGCCGTCTTGCCCTTTGTCTTTTTCTAAAAGCGTAGCTGCAAATGTTATAAACGTCTTAGCCATGGTTGGAACATAAGGGACCAAGCGTTCCTTGTCGCCTTTTCCGAGGATCCTGACGGCATTCGTTCTGACATCTGATATATTTAGACCACAGATTTCCTGATTGCGCAATCCAAGTGTGTATGCAGCCGTGATAACGAGCTTGCATTGGGGGTCGGGTTCGGACTCGATTATCTTTTTCATAACTTCAGGCGTTGGAGGATCAGGAAGTTTCTTGTTTGAGTTTCTTCTGGAAACTTTTGGTAAGTCTTCCCTCGGAAACCTTGCAATAGGATTCAAGTGTACCCTTGTCTTTTCCAACCACCTGTGAAACTCGTACACATGTAACAACAAACGACGAGCTGAAGAGGGCTGGCGCTTGCCGTCATAACACCAGTCTATTAACGCCTCCATACTTCTGAGCTCACAGTATGAATGTTTGTGGGCCTTGAGGTATTGCATTGCGCTGGCTCTGTACTCCAGAACAGTTCGATAACTTTTCCCCTGCCTCTCCAGATATCTTTCCCACTTCAGAATAAGTTCTCTGTTTTGCCTTTTCAATTCGTAACTCTTCACGTAACACCTCCAATTGTTTTTCCATACTTAATACTGTAGCTTTGAGTTGTTTGATAAATGAAATCATCTGTGCTGGCGTCACTTGTCTTCTCCTTTGTCTGGCGTTACCAGATCATCAAAATATATTACATCGTAATGCCGTCCAGTTGGTCGTTCAGGTAAACGATAATGTTTAAATTTTCTCTTGATGTTTTTCTTTTGCATTAGCCTTTCATAATGCTTTCGGCATTCAGGTGGGAACAAACTCCAGAATGCATCTTCCATCTTATCCTTTTTCACTTTGTCCTCCATGTTATAATCATGTTTCTGATTATGGTTCCGATAATAAATCCAAGTATTAATTCAAACACGATCACTCCTTACTGGCATTAATATATATGTCCATGTGCCTGTTTCGTCGTTGATATATATGGGTTGAAGCGGTTGGTTAAACTCAACATGTGTCATGGTATCCACCATCTTGTTTGCATGTAAGAAATAATTGGCGTCGAAATGCACCTTGGCACTTCCATTTTCTGTTTCTCCAAAGCCAATAGATACTGAACCATTTTCTAATGCTGACACTGTGGCCTCTTTGATAACTATATCAAGAGTAACGATGTCTGAGTTGTGTCTGTAAATTGGTTTGAGGTTTTTTATTTTATCCCAAACCTTCTTGCTGGCTGATACTTTGCTTTCGTAATGCCCTTTGCTATCAATGACATTCTGATAGCCCGGAAATATGCCGCTGATAGCTCTTGACTTTACGGTTATGTCATCACATATAGCTTCAATGCGATCATCAAATATAATCACATCATCACAAACTTTGGCTTCACATATAGCCTTAACGAAGTTTACTGGAACAATCACACTTTCAAACTCTTCATCACTTCCTATACCAAAATAACACTTGGAAATGAAAAGTCTTCTCTTGTCTGTTGATACCATTTTGTTGGCCTTAACATCCAACAGTATTCCATTTACCACCGGGTCTTCTGGTTCTTTGCTGGCGACATTATGCTTTGCATGGAATTTAAATTCTTGCATATCGAAATTGAATTTGAATTTTGCCTTGTTATCTTTATACCTCAAGTTGAAAACAGGATACTCTTCAACAGGCAAAGTGGGAAACTCAGATTTACCAACGAAGAATTTATCATTCTCAAATTTCATTGGCGCATCGGTAGCAGCCTGAAGTTCTATGGCCTCCAGTGGAACACAACCAGAGCCAGTGTCGTTTCCCAATTTAAACTCAACACATTCATCGAGATTTGATACGGTTACAATCCCGTTGTCAAACTTGACTGATTGTAATATCGGAAGATTTGTTTTGCGTGGCTTGAGTAACTTATACATTTTAATGATCGACTTGGCTGTGCCATTGCAGAAACCAAACCATCCTTCGCCTTTTAATATTGGTTTATCTGGCGCTGGTTCCTTCACTGGTTCAGGTGTTGGAGGTTCAACAAGTTCTTCGGGTTCAACTACAACGACTTCAAACTTGGGAGGTTCATTAACCATAGTGTCATCAGTAGCGGATTTAGCTGCCGCTTGAAGGGCCGACTTAACTTCTTCAGGAAATGGTTCACCTTTTCCCTTCGCATCCAATCCGGCAGCAGCCAACGTCATAAGCATTCCCCTGTTGTTCTGTCTAATATCTGTTATCAACTTGTTCATGACTCAACCTTTCCGCTGGCATATCTTACCAGCACATAACAATATTTATCCTTCTGCGTTCCAACGTATTCTTTACCAAGTTTTTCAGCTTCGGCAAAAGAATCTTTCGGTTCTGATATGAAGATTTTTTTCTTCAGTTTCTTCAGCCTGATTTCAACTACCCATTTAAAGTCTGACATTAAAATTTTCTGTTCTTCCAAGTTATGCTTTTCATCGTTTCCCCTTTCGCCCGGATATACCGCCGGGATCGGTTGATTGGTTTTATTCCTCTGGTGGAAAAATGATGTCCTTGATCTCATCTGGGATGTCTTCGTGCCTGAGGATTTCATCCACTTGCAACTCCCTGAAAAACTGACCGCAACACTCTCCGAGTCTGTTAGCCCAAATGGAGTAATACTTAGCTATTACTCGTTTAGCACGTGGCTGAAACCATATTTCATGAAGCGTTATGCCTGTCCCGACGTTGTCCCCGTTGCTGTTTCCGCTCTTGTATATGCTCATGTCAGCAATTAATCTTGCCCTAAAACACCTACCGTCTACACCTTCTACCGTTACATTCATTGTTAAAACCTTTCTCCCGTCATTGCCCGGATCGGGACGGGTATAATTTATAATGCGTTTATCATATCAAACAAATCCATTTCACCTGCTGGTTTTATATCGTTTTTGATTTTTAATTCTTTAACCTCAACGTTTGGGAATCGTTCTCTCAACCAAGCGTAAGCAGTGTTGGCCCAACCACAAGCCGGCCCTAATATTTTTGGGTCATCCTTGAACGCTTTGATCCAACCTCTTAAATAAGATACGGAGTTTTCTTCTTCTTCTGGTGTCCATATATTTAATTCAGATACAAGTGTAGAAGAACTGATCTCCGCAACCAGTTCTTCAATTGCGTATTTTTGTTTGTGCCTCATCTGTTGCTTGGCTTGTTTTGTGTGCCGTCCGGTAACGCTGTCTTTCCCGGTCCAATGTGAA
>Ga0272441_10016801_pt1 | contig 10069 bp, 8 predicted proteins | sample SSMProp6N_FD_193582 | JGI IMG/M metagenome (GOLD analysis project Ga0272441, IMG submission 193582) | Marine sediment archaeal communities from Little Sippewissett salt marsh, Falmouth, MA, United States - SSM-Prop-6N | ecosystem: Environmental > Aquatic > Marine > Wetlands > Sediment ... | reverse complement strand
GTGTGGTTACCTTCCCCACGAGGTCTGCTCCCTGTTTGACCCTGAAACCAAAATAGCTTCCCGTGATAACAATAATATAGGCAAACACAAGGCTTTTTATAACACCAAAGAGTACATCTCTCATCAAGAATGCTTCCTGCATCCTGTGAATAAAAACCAGAGGTGAGATATCAAGGGATGTAACAGCAATCACCAGGCCTCCCATTATACCACACACATCAGCTATAATAGTAAGAAATGGCAAGGTTATAAGTGCGCCATGCATTTTGGGTACAATAACAAAGCGCACCGGGTTCATTCCCATTGTTCTCAAAGCATCAGTCTCACTGGTAACCTTCATTGTAGCTATTTCTGCCGCTATTGACGATCCGCTCCTACCGGCAACCATAATAGCTGTAATCAAGGGTCCCATCTCACTCATCATGGCTATAACGGTTAAGTCCACTATATAAATATTTGCCCCGAATGAACGTAGTTGAGCTGCCGACTGTAAAGCCAGTACGAGACCTATAATAAACGACATTGCACCAACTATAAGAACCGCATTAACCCCAATCAATACGGCCTGGTTTGCGAATTCACCCTTCCGGCGGGTATGTCTCCGGAACAGGTCGGTTGCCGACCAGTAAGTTATATCTGCCGCCAGTTGCAGGAAAGATGCGATAAATTCATTGAAAACATAAGCCACCGCCCCACCAATAGTCTCAAATAAGCCTTTATTAACTGATGTTTTATTGTCTGTCTCACTTCCACTACTGAACAATTCAAATTTCCGTCTTACATCCTCTTCACCACCTTTTATTTCCACATTTATTCCCTTTGCAGTTATACTATCCTTTAAATAGTAAATAGCTGTTACCCCTGCACTGTCTATAAATGAAACTCTGTCCAGGTCAATTACCAGACGACTGTCATTGAAGTCAGCAAGTTCTTTTTGAATCTTGAAAAGGAATCTATCAAGCTCAAATATAGTGAGCTCTCCATACAATTCGAGAATGCCGTTTCCGAGCTTGTAAGAAATACTTTTTTTTTCTTCTCCTGCCACTGCGGGTTTTATTTAAAATCCTCCATTTAATTCCTTTACCTTACCAGCAAACATCTCGAGTTCCTCATATAGAATATTGCTTAGCTCACCGGCAAAAAGATTCAGGTCTTTCCTCTTGAGAGGCTCTGTTCTGTCAGCATGGTGGCTAATAAGAATGCTGTCATTTTTATTCAGAACCAGCTCCAACTTTAATTTGATATGAGCAGAGAAAAATCTCTTCCCTTCAATTATTTCCAGCCTGCTTATTGAGGTTTCCATCCTGTACTCAGGAACAGACATGCTGAATCTTGTAGCTATTCTCTCGAAAAGGTTTTTGTTATCCAGGTATGTATACAGCAACTCCCTTATTGCCTCATCAGGTCTAACAGCCCATTGATGATACATATAATAGGTAATCTCGTGTGAATCATTACGATTTACTATCTGGTTTTTAGCATAAACAGAATTAACACTGACCTGTTCTATTTCACATTTGCCTGGAACAGATTCAGCAATATCATATTTTGTAATGTTTACTTCTTCGGGTATTTCCAGGGTATAATATCTCCTGACCACTCTTTTCTCTGATATACATGATGATAATATCAGCATGGAAGCGATAATTATTATGATATATTGTTTCATCCTCTAATAAATTGCATTATGGAATTTCTATAGTCTCATTTCTTCAGGCGCCTGTCAGGTATGTCTTTATCTCCTAATCCTCTCAGTAATATTGAAGGATCTGAATTTATCTTGACAGATGTTTCCTCAAGGTTGGTTAGAGTGATTCGAAGAAGCCTTACACTTTCTGTCAGTCCCTGGCTATTTAGATCCACTTCCCTGTCGATCCTGTACAGCAACTGCCTGGTCTGACTTGTAACCTCGGCAAGATCAGTAATAAATGATTTAAGGTTAGTTTCCTTCAGGTGCTCTGACAGGTTATAGGCGTTACTGAACATTTGTTTTAGACTGTCATTCTGTACAATGTTATTTATTCCCGTTATCGCTCTGTTTAATGTTATTGCGGAAGTATCGAGCCGGGCAGCCACCATATTGGCTGTCATCACTGCCTCCCTCACCTCATTCCTGTTCTCCATGATAAGGGTATCAATCATCTGTATAGTTGTATTTAACTGAGCGGCAAGTATATTTATATTCTGAGCCGCATCCGAGAATTTCTCCATATTTTCAGGCTCAGTAAATACCTTCAGGTTATTTATTACTTCTTCAGCCTTTTCCGCAATAATATTTGCCTTACCTGTTATTTCCTGGGATGCTGAACTGCCCGAACCCAGAAATTCGCCTCGCTTAAGGAAATCTTCCTCGTTACTTCCTCCCCTGATTTCAATAGTCTTAAGTCCGGTTATTCCCAGTGACACAATATCGGCATAAGCATCTTTCTTGACGGGGGTACCCGGTTGGAGTGATAACTCAACAATTATTGAATTTATATCCTGCGGATCAATAAAGATATTAGATATTGTACCAATTTTTATCCCGAGGTAATTAACAGGGCTTCCCACTTCGAGTCCGCTGACCGAAACATCATGATATGAGACATAATAAATATCCGAATTTTCAAATAGCTTATTTGCAGCAAAATACAGGATAAGGACAATCAGTATTGCACCACTGATAAAAATAAACACTCCGAGCCTGACTTTCTGGGTACGGGTTTTCATCTGTACTAAATTATTAATTACACAGAAAAATCATTCTGATCAATTTTTCTGTAAAATAATTAATCAAGTTAATAAAATATCGTCCAATAATCAGCCTTCAAGGTCAAGAATTTTTTTATCAATGTTTTCCAGATCTTTAATTAATGACATGAAAACCCTTTTCCTGAGGATATTATCAGGTACTTTATTTTCGTTGTTTTTTATTTCAAGGTAAAACTTCATACCCAACTGTGTAGCTATCTCCTTCTTTTCTGACAATTAAAATATATATTCAAGTAATTACATTAATTCAGCTATGTATAATGATTTAGTTACATTTATCATTTAATTCCAAATCTCAAAATTGTTAATCCAATGAGCCATACAAGAATCATACTAATCGTTGTCACATTTGTTATTTGTTATAGCCTTAGGGGCAATATTGAGAATCATAAGAGTTGTGCCAACCGTGGTTTTATTACGGCAAATAAGTATATTTTGCATTACAAGCGACTTTCATCATTCAACTATCTGCATAAAGGCACTCAGGTTAACAATGATCACAAGGGCAACGGTTGGGAAGAGATGTATTTCAGATCAATAAAAATCAATAATAAATTCGTCAATTTTATTGTAAGCACGGAGCTGGAACCCGTTAATCCTTCTGAAGGGTTCGGAAACTATGGAGGACATAATCTTTTTGATGATGATTCAACTACTGCGTGGGTTGAAGGAGCTAAAGGTCAGGGAATGGGTGAATATGTGATTTTTAAAACTGACGAGTATTATCCTGAATCGATAAGAATAAATAGCGGCTACCAGAAATCAAAAAGACTGTTTAAGATGAACAGCCGACCAAAAACATTGCATATGAGTCTCTATGCAGGATTCCACCTTGAAGGAGATGATACTGAATTAGCATCCCTCTACAGAATAATGCATATTGCCGGTCCGGAAGTCATTGAGCTTGATGACAGGATGGGATCACAGAGTTTTGAGATTCCATTTAACCCTGAAAAAGTGAATCAGTTAAAAGACTCTCTTGTTACAGTTTTCAATAAAGATTTCCGTGAAGAAATAGAACAACGAAAAAGAATGTGTCCCACTTGCGATTTGATACCCATGTTCAGTTTCTTTATAAAACTAGAAATCAACGATATCTATGAAGGATCGGAATGGGATGACAATTGTATTTCAGAAATTTCATGCACGAGCAAGCCTTTTTCTACAACCAGAGAGGCAATAAGTATAGATGAGAAAATAGTTAATGTATATGAGGATGAAGATCCTGATTCCGGACTTATTTATTTTGATACCGACAGGCGAAAAAGAATGCTTCTTATTGACATTGAAATTCTGGATGAATATAGATTTATTGAAGACAATCAACATCTAAGTATTACGCTTATGGATGTCAGCCCTGATAAGGAGTGGGCTCAGGTTGATCTTATGATCTACACTGAAGGTATGGACAGGATTGAGGAATATTCAATATTATACAATGTCAGAATGCTACGAAGAGTTGATAATTCTATCCTTGATCTGAAATATGGAATGTTTGGCTTTGTTGAAGATAACGGAAAGATATGGCTTGATACAATAGATGGCTTGGTTGACCTTAATGAGATAAGGGAAGAGATGAATAATGAGTGAGGTATTCAGCAACCGACAGAGTAAAGTTTCATATTGAGAAGATCTATAGCGGTAAGGTCACCCAGCCCATAGTCTTTCCCATACACGCATCCTGTATCTATATTTATTACTGAAGGCGATTCCCTTAGCTGCTCCCTGAGTTCCGAAAGTGAATGTGGCCTGTGGCCATGAACAATAATCTTGTCTTTGAAAACAGGTGAGTGATATTCATTCCGTTTTTCCCATATCATGCTGTATGTATCCTCAAAAGGATTTTCTATATCGTCATTGAATCCACCATGAACAAATATAAAATTGTTCACTATATGATAAAAAGGCATTGCAGACACAAAATCCATGTATCTCCTGTCAATTTCATTAACTGATGAGACTCCAAAGCTTCTGAGCGTTTCATCTCCTCCATTCCGCATCCAGTTATAGTTATCCAGAGGGCTCATGGGAGCATTGATCATCATATCCTCATGATTTCCCATCAGGGGCATTATATCGTACCCGTCCTTAATAAGGTCCATAATCAGATCAAGTACTGCCTTACTATCTTCTCCCCTGTCAATATAATCACCCAGCATTACAAGCTTATCCTCCCTGGTGAGATTGATAATCTCAGTAACCAGAGTAAACAGTTGCCTGCAACAACCATGCGTGTCTCCTATAGCCAGTAATCTCCCTTTCATATTGGCTTATTTCAGAAGTTCATATACATGGCTGTATATCTTCTCGGCCCAAAGTCCGTACATTTTACCGGAGGGATGCAAACCGTCGCCCGCGATAAGTGACTGATCGTAGGCTGCACGTCTGGAAATTTCCGTTATATCAAAGAATTTTATCCCTGCATAGTTACATTCCTCTTTTACCACATTATTAAAAGCGTCTATTTCCTCCGCTATCTTATTCCCGTCCCTTCCGGAGGCAAAAGGCATCACACCCCAATCGGGTATTGAGAGCACGATCACATTTTCAGCCACACTGTCGGCTTTTCTGATTGCTACATTTATCAGTCCTCCCAGTTCCTCCCTGAAATTGTAGATATCACGCCCCCTGTACTGGTTATTTACTCCTATAAGCAACGAAACCAGGTCATAATCATTCCCGGTTTCGGCAGATTCAATACCCTGCATCAACTCATCAGTTGTCCAGCCTGTTTGGGCAATTATTTCTGCATCAGCAATATTCACACTGTCCTTTCTAAGTCTATCAACAAGCTGCACAGGCCATCTCAGGGAAGGGTCAACACTTTCCCCAATGGTATATGAATCACCCAGAGCAAGATATTTTATTTCACTGTCATTTTCAATCATATTATTGCCAGTTTCAATTATTTTCTCATCAGTTGTAACAGTATCATGGCAGCTGTTTAATAATATGCCGGTAATAATAAGAATAATTTTTAGCTGGTTCATAATTCATTTTTTTATAATAAACAAACAAACTGCCACCATGTTCTGCTGTTTGTTTTATCCCATATTATACAATATGTTTTACCAGAGCACCAAGGTAGTAAATATGATCCTAATTTCTTAACTTGGCCTGGATACTAAACTGAAGTAAAGATGAAAAAAACAGGTATTATCTGCATTTCATTTCTGTTATTGTTTTCGTGCGATAACACAAACCAATCTGAAGGTGATGATTTCAGGATTGGTATAGCAACTTTCTCCCATGAGACATGCACTTTCTGTCCGCAACCTACAGGAATAGATGAATTTGAATATTATGGACCCCCGCTGAAAGGAGACCAGGTATTGAGTGCGGACTCTTACATACATGGATTTGTTGACCGCATAAACGAATATGGAGGTGTACAGCTTGAAGGTATCACATCTCCAAGGGATGCACTCGGTGGGTCCTCAGGCAGCTGGATAACGAAAGAAGCATTCGATAAATATACTGGTTTAATGCAGGATGATATCAGGATGAATGGCCCATATGACGGCATATATCTTTCTCTTCATGGTGCTATGGCAGTAACAGGCATTCAGAAACCTGAAGCCGAGATAGTCAGGAGGATTCACGAGGTTGCAGGTGAAATACCGATAATAATAACCCTTGACCTGCATGCAAATGAAGATCACGAACTTTCAGATGTAGCCGCAGGAGTGATAATAATTAAAAGATATCCTCACTACGACAGTTACAGCCAGGGAGCAAGGGCTGCCAGGTTGATGATAAATACACTCATGGGTAATTATAAACCGGTCATGGCCACGAGGAAACCAGGTGTAATAACACCAAGTGTGTACCAGGGCACAGGAGTGTCTCCAGCAATGGAAATTATGGAAAGGGCAAGACGGTGGGAAGACCGCGTACCAGGTGTTTATGTTTCTGTTGCATTTGGATTCGCATATGCTGATGTACCTGATGTGGGAGCAACTGTTATGGTAATTACCAATGACGATCAAAAGCTTGCAGATAGTATAGCCGATGATATGAATGAATACATATGGAGAGTAAGGCATGAATTTGCAGGGAAAAGACTCCCTGGAACAGTTGAGGGAGTAAAGCTCAGCATAGCAGCTGTTAAATCAGGGAAGAAACCAGTAGTGATCGCAGACCACAGTGACAGGACCGGTAATTCAACCCACATACTGGCAGAGCTGATCAGGCAGGATGCGGAAAATTTCTGCATAGCTACAATATCTGACAGAAAGCTTATTGATCAAATCGCTGAGTCGGGATGGAAAGAGGGAAGCGATGTTGATGTAATGGTTGGGGGATATGCCGATGAATATGCAGGGGAGCCTGTTGCTATAAGCGGCACACTTGAGTATTTTGACGCTTTTGGAAGGTTTGATAAAGTCGCAGTTTTAAGATTTGGTATGAATAACACTGTAATAATCACTCCGGAGCTGCACCAGGTAACAGACGCAGATATACTTGGTAAACTTGGACTTGATATTGATGATATAGATATTATTTCACTCAAATCAAGAGTGCATTTCAGGAGGGGCTTTTACGAAAACGGGCTTGCCGGGGCAATATTCGAAGTGGATGCACCGGGACTGGGACCAGCCGATCTGACTACCATTGAATATGAAAATATACCAAAAGATATATACCCGGTTTACAGGAAAGACTAACAATCAGATTCGAGGTGCGAGATATGAACCAGGCAGAAAGTACATGTCGGAAATGGTAGTTCCAGATTACTCTTTTATTTAAACTTCTGCAATATATTTATCAGCAGCATTAAGTTCTCCTTTGATTCCTCATCTAGTTCTGTTCTTGTAATTTTACCATTATTCACATCGCCAAGGAACTTGCTCAGGAGAAAATTCCTGGGAAGTTCATTTATATTTACATGTTCTGAATTTGAAACAGTAATTCCTTCCCTCGTTTTCAGTATAAGGTTCTTAAAATCCAGAGTTGAAAGCAGGTCTTCGGCGTTCATGAACTCCTCGGGCATGATAATTATATTTTCATTTTCCCCGGGTTTGTCATTAAAGACCATTTTCTCAAGCTGTCTTGCTATTTCTATCTCATTATCATTATGGAACAGAAGTATTGCAAATTTCATACCCCAGCCCATCAATATGTTGCACATAAGGGGAATGGATGAAGAATCGGTAGAAGGTATAAAATGTATCCTTCCCTTATAACCGGTAAGCTTAACGGCAGCATTCATCATATAGAATGTACCCACATTATTTACAATGATATTGTACTTGTCCGCTGAAAACTCCTGGTCACCCACCGGGTTCCCCATAATACTCTGCAATGGTGATAGTGTGTCGGGTGAGGCATCACCTAATCGTGCTGCATCAAGAATTACTGTTGTTGACCTGTGATTGGCAAGGTCATTTCTCTGGACGGCAAGCACCCTGTGCAATTTATTTATATCGACAAGGTGCGGAGAATGTGTTGTATATAATACCTGTATAGTATCTTTTATATCTTCAAATACTTTGAGCACATCTTCCTGGGCACGTGCGTGCAGGCTTACCCCGGGTTCATCTACCAGCAGGATAAGTTGCTTTTTTCCCTTGCGGGATGCGGCCATCAGTTCAAGATAAAATGAAAGGAACCATCTCACTCCCCTGCTCCTTTGCTTGGGGTACAACCTTTCACCCTCATCTTTCACCCAGAATTCCAGGTAAGGTTTACCTGCTTTCTCTCCATGATTGTTACTGTAATGATCGAGTTCAAAATTTATTCTGATCTTATTATGCCTGCCCACATACTGCTGCCAGAAATCCTGGAAATCAAGTGTCAGTTTTGTATTGAGATTTTCAATCTTCTGTTTAAGTATCCTGGATGATGGTTGCTGGAAAAAGTTATAGTCCAGGTCTGCCAGAGCAAGAAAATTCCTGGCTGCCTTAAGCCCTTCAACATTCTGGTTATCAGCAACAAGGTCCTCCATGTCTATGCGGTTTGGGAGCAAACTCCCAAAATCTTCAAACATTTCAAAATGAGGACAATCAGCGGCAAATATTTCACCCAGTTCCTGAGGTCTGTATTCAAGCTTCCTTTCTTCTTCGATTTGTTTCAGTTTCATCCTGGCCTTCTCTGCACCAAGACCCTCAAAGATGAACCCGAATAATAGTGTTTTAAGATCAGTATCCTTTTCGAGTTTCTCCTTTCTACTGATTGTTTCTTTATACTCCTGAAGTACTTTCTCCCATTCACCATGTGAAAGGTCTTCTATTGAAGGACCTGAAAGTAGTGTCATGGTCTGGTGTCTCTCTTCCAGCCTCATTGAAATATCATCCAGCTTTTTGTTTACCGAATCAAGTTCAGCCACAGTTTTTGACCAGTCCTCGACAACACTTATTAGTTCGCTTTTATCATTAAGATAAGCATTAACCTTATCCAGTTCGGTACGTTTATCATCAAGAGATTCATTGAGTTTATTTTTACTATTGTCACTTTCATCTCTGATATCTGTTGTCTTCTTCCTGAACAACCTGAAGCCACCACTCCTGACAGGGTATTCATCAAGTTTAATCTGAATGTCATTAATTTCTTTAGTCAGCTTTCGCTCTTTAAGTTTTGTCTTATCCAGTTCAGAGCAGAAAGTTTCAATTTTCTCCCCGATATCATTCAGCTCCTTCTTCCTGCTATTATCAAGATCCTGAATATATTCCAGCAACTGTCCTCCCACATCCATTTGAGATTCAAGGTCAGTTTTCCATGATCTTATTAGTATTATGCTACTCAGTGAATCAACCAGTTTATCAAAGTCATCATTTACATGACGCAATTTACTCTTTAGATAAGCCTGAGGCACATCAAATCTGCATGTAACCTTCGGTAATGACAGATCACTCCTGAGTACATCCTCAGAGATCACACCGGATGAAAACACTTCCAGACCCTCCAGAATTGAAGTTTTACCCGACTCATTCTGCCCTATCAGGCAGGTTATATTATCCGGTGAGACAGTCTGCATGCCGGTGTCGACAATCGACCTGAAATTTTCTATTCTGAAAGCTGTTAATTTCATATTATTTAAATTTCAAAACCCATAACGAGCACATCATCAACCTGGATTGCGCTCCCTTTCCAATCATTAAAAATATTTTCGATATGTTCTTTCTGCTTGTCCATGCTCCAGCCTGAGACATGAGAAATCAGCTGCCTGAAGTTCTTTATTTTGAACTTTTTGTTTGTGTCCTCACTGAATTGATCAGGGTAACCATCGGAGAACATATAAAAACGGTCTCCTGCCTTAACTTCTATGGTACGGTTTATAAACGACACCTCTTCAAGCGGGGCAATGCCTATTGGCATC
>Ga0272441_10016800_pt1 | contig 10070 bp, 13 predicted proteins | sample SSMProp6N_FD_193582 | JGI IMG/M metagenome (GOLD analysis project Ga0272441, IMG submission 193582) | Marine sediment archaeal communities from Little Sippewissett salt marsh, Falmouth, MA, United States - SSM-Prop-6N | ecosystem: Environmental > Aquatic > Marine > Wetlands > Sediment ... | reverse complement strand
CAGCAGCTGGTTTAGAAATTTTACATAATTCTACTTTAATAGTTGATGATATTATAGACCATAGTCAATTAAGAAGAAAAAAGCCAACGGTTTGGTTTAAATTCGGCCAATCAATTGCTGAATGTATGGGTCTAGATTATCTAGCTGCTTCTTTTGAGGGAGCTAATAGATCTAATAAGCCAGCAGAGATTTCAGAGATATTTGCCAATACCTTGAAAACAGTTATTGATGGAGAAATGCTAGATATTTTATTTGAACAGACTGGCAGAGAAAAAGAATCTTTTATTAAGAATAACCGTTTTAGAAAAGTGAGTAAAAAAGATTATTATAATATGATAGGGAAAAAAACAGCTGTTTTAGCTCAGGCTTGTTGCGAGGTAGGAGGCATTAATGCTAAAGCTAATAATAAACAATTAAAGGTTTTAAAAAACTATGGTTTTAACCTTGGTTTGGCTTTTCAAATACGAGATGATGTTTTGGATATTTTTGGGAAGAGGAGTAAATTTGGCAAGAAAATAGGCAAAGATATAGAAGAAAGGAAATTGGGTAATATTGTTATACTTTTAGCCTTGAGCAAGCTTAGAGGAATAGATAGGAATAAGCTCTTGAAAATAATGAGAAAAAAAGATATTAATAATAAAGATATTAAACAAGCTATCCAATTGATTAAGAAAACTAATAGCAAGGAAGAAGCTTGTGATCTGGCCAATGAATTTACTGATAAAGCTAGACAAGGCTTGGAAGAGCTCCCTGATAACAAATGGAATAAATTATTAAATAACTTTGTTGATTTTGTAGTTCAACGAGAAAGCTAATATGAATAAAATACTAAATATTCAATCAAAGGATTTATTTGATATAGTTGATTTAACTGATGAGGTTAAGTCCTTTGTTAAAGAAAGCAAGATAGAAGACGGTTTGATCAATATTCAAACCCTTCATACTACTGCTACTATAGTTGTTCAAGAAAAAGAACCTTTGCTTATGCAAGATATTAAAGAAATGTTGCTTAGACTGATACCTAAAGATAAAGAATATAATCATGATGATTTTGATAGGAGAACAGTTAATATGTGCGATGATGAATGTCGTAATGGCCATAGTCATTGTAAAGCTTTGTTCTTGCCCACTTCTGTTACCCTGAATATTATTGGCAAAAAACTACAATTAGGTGCTTGGCAAAGAATATTATTTATTGAACTAGACAGGGCTAGGCCCCGGAAGATACAAATGAATATTATTTCTTAATAAGGCGGGGGTTATCCCCGCTTTTATGTTATAATTAAATATTATGGGTTTTATTAAAGATCTGAAAATTATTTGGATCTACTTAAAAAATAGTAAAAAACAGGTTGTTTTTACTTCTGTTTTAGCCTTTCTTTATGCGGTTTTGAGCGCTTCGATCCCTTTTATTTACGGACGTTTAGTAGATATTGTTGGTCTTGAATCATTTTCTTCTTTAGTTTTTGCTTTGATAGGAATATGGGCCTTAACTAGCTTTTTTTCTTCGATGTCTAAATGGGCTTTTTCTGTTATGGGAGAGTTTATTGGGATAGACTCTTTAAGCGATATAGTTTATGAACATGCTTCTCATGTTATTAACCTTCCCTTGAGTTTTCACAAAGAAAAAAGAATTGGAGAAATAATTTCCAGAATAATTAGAGCTGGAGAGCATTTGAGGAATATTGTTGCCCAAACCATTTTTTGGATAGCCCCTCATTTTCTGACCGTTCTTATTGGCATGGCTATTCTTTTTTTCATTAATTGGCAACTTTCTTTAGGGGTTATCATTCTTTTTGTTCTATCAATAGGAATAACTATCTTAAGAGCTCCTTTGCTTATAAATAATCAAAAACAAGTTAATAAAAGGTTCGATAAAGCTTCTGGAGATTTAAGCGATTCTTTTATTAACGTCCAAACAATTAAATCTTGTGGCGCAGAAGATTTTCAAAAAGCCAAAATATATAAATCCTATAAAGAAAGCATTAAACCATTTGCCAGAAAAGCCTCTTTTAGTTGGGAGCTTACTAGCCTGTTGCAAGACACGATATTTTCCTTGGGCTTTGTCGGGCTTTTTGGTTATGCCCTGTTTTTAATGAATAAGAATATTATTAGCTCTGGAGATTTAATAATGTTTTTAGGTTACCTTAATTTAACTAGAATGCCTTTGATGATGCTTTTATGGCAATGGCTTTCTGTGCAAAGAGGATTAACAGCTATTAAAAGAGTAAGAGAATTTTTAGATGTTAAGAGTGAGGAGTACAGCAAGGGAAGAATTTTAAATAACGTTAAGGGTAAGATTGATTTTAAGAATATTAGCTTTAAATATCCTAAAAAGGGAATGCTTTTAAATAATATTAGTTTTAGCGTTAAGCCCGGAGAAAAAATTGCTTTAGTTGGAGGGAGCGGAGAAGGGAAAACAACTATAGTTGATCTTCTTTCTTTGTATTATAAACCATTAAAAGGAAGAATTTTGGTAGAAGGAGTTAATATTAAAGATTTAGATTTAAGATTTCTCAGAAGTATTATTGCTTATGTTCCTCAGGAAATAGTGCTTTTTAACGATACTATTAAAAACAATATTCTTTATGGAAGGCCTTCAGCTTCAAACCAAGAAGTTTTTGAAGCAGCCAAAATAGCCAATGCTGACCATTTTATAAATGGTCTTCCAAAAAAGTATAATACTTTGGTAGGAGAAAGAGGGGTCAAGCTTTCTACTGGGCAAAAACAAAGATTGGCCATTGCCAGGGCCGTTATTAGGGATCCTAAGATATTGGTTTTGGATGAGGCCACCTCTTCTTTAGATGTTAAATCTGAAAAAATTATACAAAAAGCCATAGAGTCCTTAACTGAGAATAGGACAACTATTATTATTGCTCATCGTTTGAGTACTGTTAGAAAAGCTGATAAGATATTGGTTTTAGAAAAAGGGAAAATAGTTGAAAAAGGAAATCATAATCAATTAATGAAGAAAAAGGGATTATATTATAAATTTTATACTCTTCAATTTTCACTTGACTGATTATTTTAAATCTTTATAATAAAGATCAGAATTTTAATAATCTTTGAATAAGGAGCTTATTATGTCAGAACATGAATGTATTAATGTGAAAGATCTTGAGCAGTGGTCAACTCTTGGAGGAGAGAAACAAACAGAAGTTATTTTAAAGATTAATAATTGTGCTTTGTGCAAGCGGAAGTGGTTGAAGCATTGGGCAGAAGTCCATCCCAAAAAGAGCGCAGTCGTCTCTGTTTAAGAGACATTACCAAGAGCCTGGTATTTTGAATACCAGGCTTTATTTATTGTTTAAAAAGAGTTATTCTGAAATATATGAAACAAATATTGAGTGAAGCTAAAAAAGCAGCTAAAGAAAAGATGATTACTTTAATTTTAGCTGGTTTTGGGTTGGTGGCTGCTCTAGCCTGGAACGACGCTATTCAGTCATTGTTTAAAACTATATTTCCTCAAACCCAAGAATTGATCGGTAAATTTGTTTACGCAGTTTTGGTTACTTTTATTGTTGTTATTATGTCTTTGCAGCTACAAAAGATTTCTAAAAAAGTTGACTGAGAGCTTCAAAGCTTTTAAGCTGAAGACATGGAACCTTTGGCTTCTAAAATTAGACCTAAGAAATTAGAGGAGTTTATTGGCCAAGAGCATTTAGTTGGACAAGGCAAGCCTCTAAATATAGCCATAAAACAAAAGCATTTGTTTTCTTTTATTTTTTGGGGGCCTCCTGGTTGCGGTAAAACTACTTTAGCCAGGATTTATGCTAAGAGTTTAGACGCTAAATTATATGAGTTATCAGCTGTTTCTGCTGGTAAAGGAGATATTAGGAATATAATCAAAGAGGAAGGTTCTCCTAAGGTATTATTCTTAGATGAAATTCATCGTTTTAATAAATCTCAACAGGATTTTCTTCTGCCTTATGTAGAAAAAGGAGAGATTACTCTGATTGGAGCTACTACTGAAAATCCAAGCTTTGAAGTTATTTCTCCGCTTCTTTCTAGATGTCGAGTGTTTGTCTTAAACGAGCTTTCTAAAGAAGATATTAGAAGCATTATTAAAAGAACTGGGTTTGTTATGGATAAAAAAGCAGAAGATTGGTTGGTTAATATGGCTAATGGAGATGCTCGTCAAGCTATTACTATGATAGAGAATGCTAATGAATTGTATAAGAAGATTGATTTGAACAGCTTAAAAAATACTCTGCAGTCTAAGTTTTTAAGATATGATAAAGCAGGAGAAGAACACTATAATACTATTTCTGCTTTTATTAAGAGTATGAGAGCTAGCCAAGCAGACGCTGCTTTGTATTATTTAGCTAGAATGGTAGATAGCGGAGAAGACCCTAAGTTTATAGCCAGAAGAATGGTTGTTTTTGCCTCAGAAGATATTGGTTTGGCTCAGCCTACTGCTTTAGTTGTAGCTAATGATGTTTTTAGGGCAGTAGAAACTATTGGTCTTCCTGAGTGTGCTATTAATTTAGCTCATGGAGTTGTCTATTTATGTCAGTGTAAAAAGGATAGAAGTTCCTATAATGCTTATATGAAAGCTATGCAAGATGTTAAGAATTATGGCAATTTGCCTATTCCTTTAAACTTAAGAAATCCAGAGACTAAGTTAATGAAGGAGTTGGATTATGGTAAAGGATATGACAAGTATTCTAAGGAATCTTTTCTGCCTGATAAGATAAAGGGGAAAAAGTATTTGCAATAGCTTCTTGGTATAGTAAAATATATTAATTAGGGTTAACCAACAAAAGATCGCTTTTTCAGCGGTTTTTTGTTATTATATATTAATGAATAATCAAAGGTTTATTTATGCCATTATTATCTTTCTTTTAGTGTTTTTGGCTGCTGCTGGTTTATCTAGATTATTCCATATTAATAATGGAATAATGCCTGGTGTTATGTTAGGAGCAGGTATAGCTATTTGGTATCATCAGTATTATAAGAAAGAAGATAAGTCATGAAGAATTGGTCTGATAAGGTAACTAAAGAAAGTGATGCTTTGGATTTAGAGCCAGGAGTATTTGCTTGGAATGATCCTAGGAAGATTGCTTTGTCTTTAAAAAGATCAGCCCTTGAGAGTAAAAGAAGAAAGGCTAATCCTTTTCAGTCAGCTATGTCTATGCTCAATTTCTATATTAACAGGGCTGGCAAGAACTTATCTAAAGAAAGAAAAGATGTTTTGCATAAAGCTAAAGAGGAATTAAGGAAATTGTTTAATAAAATATGAAAAAGATATATTTAATTATAATTGTTTTAATAATCATTCTAGCTGGTGCTTATTTTATTAAATATAATGAGTCTTCTGTTAATATATGTGAAGATAGGTGTGGAGACGGAGAATGCCAGAGAATAGTTTGTCAGGGTTCTGGTTGTCCTTGTGCTGAAGATATAAACAACTGTCCTTTAGATTGTGTTATTCAGAACTTTGAGGATTGTGTAGAAGCTGGTAATGTTGTTATGGAGAGTTATCCTAGGCAGTGTAAAACAGAGGATGGCAGGATATTTACAGAAGATATTGGCAATGAGTTAGAAAAGATGGATTTAATAAGACTTGATAATCCTCGTCCTAATCAAGAGATTGAGAGTCCTGTTTTAGTTCAAGGAGAAGCTAAGGGTTATTGGTTTTTTGAAGGAGATTTCCCTGTTGTTTTAGTCGATTGGGATGGTAGAATTATTGGTCAAGGTATTGCTCAAGCTCAATCAGATTGGATGACAGAAGATTTTGTTCCTTTCGAAGTTAGTTTAGAGTTTGAAAAGCCAGAATATAGTAATAGAGGAGCTTTGATATTACAGAAAGATAATCCTTCTGGATTGCCTGAGAACGATGATGCTTTAGAGGTTCCTATTATATTCAAGTAGTTGACAAAGGTATTGGGTTTGTGTAATATAAAAACATCTTTGAAAATTACTAAAATCTATGATTTGGGTAGTTGGGCCCAAGGAGATGGTTTCTGCGTTAGTGGAAACCCGGCTTCCTCCGTAACCAAAGGATAACTGCTTCTTAATTGAGTCAGTGAAAGCGATACATTTTTAATGTATAATTAGGGTGGTACCGCGGGAAATACTTCTCGTCCCTGTTATTTATCTTTGGATAGATAATAGAGATGAGAAGTTTTTTTTATTTCTCAATTGTTTTTAGAAAAGCACATTAAAAATTAAATTTGAAAGGGTTTGTTATGCCATTAAAACCAGGAGCTTGTAAGGTTTGCAACAATACAAATAATTGTAGTGTTTGTGGAGGAAGAAAGAAGGTTAAGAAAGAGGGCAAGGAAGTTGTCTGTACTTTATGTAAGGGTACAGGAACATGTGTGCACTGTGCTAGGAGAAGAATAGATTCTGATAATTATCTTTGGTAGGAGATTAAAATGGAAAATAATAAATGTCCGGTTTGTCACGGTAGAAAAGTATGTGGTTTTTGCCAGGGAAAAGGTTGTGTTATTTGTGATAATACAGGTAAGTGCAACAGGTGTAAGGGTAGAGGGGTGAGACCGCAGTATAATTTTGAGAAGAGTAAAAGGCAACAAGCTGCTTTATGAAGAAAGAGGGAAGATTAATCTTCCCTCTTTTATTTTATAATTTATATTTATGATATAATTAATTAATGAATAAAGAGTCTGCTAAAAAGAATATTTCTTTAGATAAAGATCAAGATTGTGTAAAAAAGCTTGTTAATTTTATATTAGAATACCGAACCTTGAAACATATGCCAAGAGGTTCTCTTCCTTATTTAAAAGGACCTATCAGAGAAAACATAGCAGAGCATAGTTTTTATACAACAATTATTGCTTGGATTATGGCTGTTGTAGAGAAAGCAGATGAGAATAAAGTCATAAAGATGTCTTTAGCCCATGATCTAGCTGAAGTAAGAGGAGGAGAAAAGAATCTGATTAATAAGTTTTATACTAGTCCAATTAATGAGCAGAAGATAATGGAAGAGATTTCTCAGAATTACGATTTAAAGAAACTTTCTTTGGGAGGATTGTTTAAAGAGTTTGATCAAGCCAAGACATTAGAAGCTAAAATAGCTAAAGATGCAGATGTTTTAGCCCAGATGCTTTTAGAGAAAGAATGTTTAGATTTAGGCAATGAATCTGCTGGGAAATGGCTTCATTTTTCCCAGATGAGGTTAAAAACAGAATTAGGCAAGAAGTTAGGTAAAAGATTAATAGAAGTAGAAAGCGATGAGTGGTGGTTAGAAATAGATAAGTTGTATCTTTTTAAAACTAAGTTTCTTTAATAGGTTTATTTTGTTTTGAATTTAACCATAATTAGAGTAACAATTTATTCTCTTTATTTGTTACACAAAACTACTAATCTTTTAGATCTTTCTTTATTATAACTTGAGCCAATTGTTGTATCTCCGTAAATTTTAGTTATTCTAAGATTAGCTAACTTTAGCATTTTTTCTATTTCATTTAACGAATAAAGCTTGGTTATATATTTAGAGGAATAAGCTTTTTTATTCTTATCTTTAATAATTAAATTTACTATTTCTTGGTTGTTTTTTTTGTCGAATATTCTATTCTCTGAGATAGAGAAGCTTTTTGTTTGATAGTGGTTTTGGGAAAAAGAGTTTTTTAGAACCCAGTTTTTATTTCTAATATCAAGTAAGAATTTTCCATTGTCTTTCAAAGATTTTCTAATTTCTTCTAACACTTTAAGGTTTTCTCTATCATTTTCGAAATAACCAAAAGAAGTAAATATATTAATCACTCCATCAAATCTATTATTAAATGGAATTTTTCTCATATCTCCTTCAATAATTTCAATATCTAAATTATTTTCTTTTGCTTTGCATTTTAATAAATTAAGAGCTTTTTTATTTAAATCAAAAGCAGTGACTTTGTATCCATGTTTAGCCAATAGAACAGAATGTCGTCCATATCCTGAGCATAGATCTAAAATTTTGCTTCCTTTTGGTAAATCCAAAACTCGTCTGATAAAGGCGTTCTCTTTTTCTATATAATCTTTTTTAAACCTCGGACTTTCTTGATAAAGATCAAAATACCATTTATCAAAAAATTCTTTATACCATATCATAATAGTTAATAATTAGAATAAATGTGGCGTCCTATTTTTACGATAAAACGCCACATTAAAGAAGACAAGAAATTAATCGTCTCCCCAAACCATATCGGTTTCTATTTCCGACATAAAATCACCTCCTTTCTTATTGTTTTAAATTTTTCTTTACATATTCAAACGCATCGACAGGAGCGTTAAAACAGATATTCGGAAATTTTGTGGTATCAAATTCTTTCAATAAATTTCTGGAAAAGATACTTCCAATCTTTTGTTTTGTATTGCATTCTTGCGTGGGGTATATATTACCATCAAAATTAATATAAAATCCTTTTGAAATTTTGGCAGTTGGTTCCTGCATTGAGTAATACACTAGAATATTCGTGCCATTAAGTAGAAATTTATATTTCTTTTGATTAAAATAAGGTATAAGTTTTTTGATCACATCTATTTCTTTTATCGGTTCCTTTATTCTAATTCCTCTTCCTTCTGGTCGTAAAATATTATAAGAGAAACCTCGGGCACCCAAATCTAGACAAATATCTAACATTTTGTAAATTTGAGGAAAATTTAATTTCTGGACTACGGTCTTTATGGCAATATTTTTGTTGTATTTTCTTATAATCTTAATACCTGAAACGACCTTATCAAAAGATCCTTTCGCCCTATATAGTTCATGGATTTTACTATTCCAACCGTCAAGAGAAATTTTAATAATAATTTTCTTAGAAGAAAAGATCTCTAGTTGCCTGTGATTCATTTTATTAAACAAAAGACCATTTGTTTGAAGGCGTAATGTATAACCAAGAGATAGGGCTAATTTAATTATTTCAAAAATATTTGGATAGAGAAAAATCTCTCCACCCGTAAGTTGTAAGTATAGTTCGATAACATTAGCCTGTTTCTTTTGGAAAAAGAATAGTATTCTTTTGATGTCTTTTAGTTCAATTTCGTCTTTAGCTGATTTTTTAGAGTCTCTAAAGCAATATTTACAATAAGTATTACACTTATTCGTTAAGTTAATAGTTAAGCTGGTGAAAAACTTTTCAACTGGTAAAGGTTTAATTTTTAATGTCGACCGACTCATTATCTTGTCTCCTTAATATTGTGTAAATGTGCTAGCAATAGTCTAAATTTATATTAAAAGAAATAAGAGATTTGTCAAGCGTTAGTGGTAATGTGCAAGGACATATGGCGGTTTTCACATCAAGATAATATATAATATTATCTTGATATACGTGTATTAATATGTCTAAAACAATTAAGGAAGAAAGGTTAAGATGAATTACTCCAATTATTAATAAAGAGATAAGATTAATAGATATAGCAAAGGTATGTCCCTACTCTAAAAGAAGAAAAGATGTTGGGATTTTAGCGTGATTAATGTACATTCCATAAATTTTGTGGCAAGAGTTAATTTTAAAAGGAATCTTTTCAGGAGATTCCTTTTTTAATAAGTCCATGTTTTTTATAATGCTTTTGTTTAGAAAAATGATTTTATGGTATAATAAATAAATGTATAAGATAAAGAATAGTAAAAAGATAGGAATTTTAGGAGCAGGAATTTCAGGATTATCAACTGGGATAGCACTTGCAAAAAATGGGTTTGATGTAGAAATTTATGAAAAACGGTCTAGAGTAGGCAGTTTTTTTAAAAAAGATGTCCATTCTTTAAGAAATTATTCTTACGATAATGACGTGTTAGAGCAATATAAAGAATTAGGGATTAATCTTTCTATTTTCTGTCCAGTCTTTAAGGAAATACGTTATACACCGTCCCTCAAAAAAATTGAGATTTATTCTAATAAAAAGCCACTTTTTTATAATTTTCTGCGTGGTTATAAGGATAAAAATTCTTTAGATAATGCTTTGTTAGAATCAGCCAAAGACTCTGGAGTAAAGATTAAGTTCAATCAGGACATAAAAGATAATGATAAAAATATTGATGTTATAGCTACAGGGGCTTCTTCAATAGATTATGTTGGTTACGGAGCTCATTATAAGATTAAATCTGACAAAAAAATAGATTCTAT
>Ga0272441_10016798_pt1 | contig 10073 bp, 10 predicted proteins | sample SSMProp6N_FD_193582 | JGI IMG/M metagenome (GOLD analysis project Ga0272441, IMG submission 193582) | Marine sediment archaeal communities from Little Sippewissett salt marsh, Falmouth, MA, United States - SSM-Prop-6N | ecosystem: Environmental > Aquatic > Marine > Wetlands > Sediment ... | reverse complement strand
CGATACGGCTACGATCGCAGCGAACGTCGCATGCTGGATACATGGTGGCCGACAGGGCATCCCGAGAAGGCTGTGACCCAGACCTTGCGCTGCTACCGCCCGGAGGAGCTTGAGGCATTGATCGAGGGAACGCGGCTCTCGCTGGTCGAGGTGACTCGATGTGCAGAGTATGCTGCTCCGGGGACGACAAGCGATCCGGAGTCCGCGATGCAGTATCGCGCGGTCCTGCGCCGAGAGTAGCGTCCCCTTCTCGGCTGCTTGTGAGGATGACGACGCACCCCGTGTTGTCCGCGGAGGATGCGGCGATCGCGCGCTGGACGGCGCGGCGACCTGCTGGTATTGGGCCGATCACAGACATGATCCGAACGGCGGATGAGATGCTCTGCCAAAACAGGAGACAGCGTCAGAAGAGGTCCGTCTCCGCCTCCGCGGACTCCGGTGGTTCCGAGACGCGGTAGAGGCAATCCGTCGGACCGATGTCGCACCAGCGACATTCAGCCCAGGAGGGGGATTTCGGAAGCGGCTTCTCTCCTCCTACCTTGCGAATGAGATTGACGAATCGCGTTCGAAATGCGTCATCCAATCCGGACGCCGGGATGTCGACAGCGTTCGTCTTGTACACGACACGTCCAGAGAGGGTCACGCCATTGCACGTAGGGTTTCCGATCGGGAAGAGAAGCATGTAGACCAGAACCTGAAGTTGGTCGGACGTGCGAGGACGGCCCGTCTTGCAATCTTCGATGATTCCGGCTCGATCCTTGATCGCCAGGATGTCGGGCTTCCCCGAAACGATGATTCCGGTCTGACCGATACGCTTGAACGCGTTTTCGTCCTCGATGTACACATCGTATCCCGCATCGCGCAGCTGTTCCCGCCGCGCGTTGACCAGGTCACGATGCTCCATCGTCCACGCAGCCAGGTCGAAATCCGTCGGCAGTCTATCGTAGTCACGGTAGTGCGCACGGAACCACGAGGACCACTCGCACGACGCTTCTCCCGCGAGCAGTTTGGTCAGCAGAGTGACCCAGATGTATGGGGACTCTCGCTCGATGGCCATCCCAATCTCCTCCCGTATCTTGCGGAAAGGCTATGCCCCGGCTCGCACCACGTCAAGGTCGCACGAGGCGATTCGCGTCGAGCTGACAGCCGGGAGGGGGAAAGCTCAGTCCAAGATGCAGGCGTTCGTTCATCGCATCGCGCCGTATTCAGACGCCCTGGCTGGGAACGTATGCGTTCCCGCCATCGGTATCGACGTTCGTCGACGCGAACTCCCGCGCTGCATCAGCGCAAGGTCTTCTCGAGCACAACGGTCTGACTGACACGTTGAAATCCGTGTTTTTCGTACAACTGCAACGCGCCCGTTGGATTCTCCGTGTCTACGTCGAGTTCGGCCGCGGACAACCCGTCCTTCCGAAACGCTTCCAGAGCGCGGCTCATCATGGCATCAGCGACGCCTTGCCCCCGATGTGAAGGAATGACGCCGATCGCTTCGATCCATCCAATCGTAGGTGCATCCGCGCGAACCCAGTTGACACACAAACCTACCGGGGTGTCTCCTTGCAGCGCGAGTACGGAGAGGTCGGCACGAAACTGAGGCACTCCAACGAATCGTTGCGCCCACGTCTGGGCGTCCTGCGTGGGAAGCCCCCAGTGCTCGGCAAACGCCTCATTGAAAACGCTCAACGCTTCATCGTCTCGTTCAGGATCCCATGGGACGAGTCGCAACGTCTGCGGGAGCGGGTAGTCGGCAGCCAGGTTCGGGAGTTCCACGCGCATCTTGAACGCATATCGAACCGGCAAGAACCCTGCGCTGGACAGCAGTTCAAGGCGGCTTTCGTTGCGCAGGTCGCATCCGCTTCGAAGGCGATGCGGCCGCCCTTGGGGATCCCTCACCCGTTGTGTGCGCGCATCGATCCATTGGACCAGTGCGTCGCGCACACTCTTGTCCCGCCTCGTTGGATCGACTTCGATCAGTAGGCTGGCGACGTCCGCATCTCCGGAGAAGGGGGGAAGGAACAAGAGTCCGATCGCAGCGAGTACTCCATCACTGAACACGGCGAGCGAGTCCGTACCCAGCCGTTCGCCGAATCGCCCGAGGAGATCGTGAACTCTCGCCGACGGCCCCGGCTCGAGGGCCGCAGAAGTCGCGGCTCTTTCCAGCACAGCATGTACGGCGTCGCCCTCGTGTGCGCCAATGGGGCGCACTTCGATCTTCGGAAGGTCCGACCGTCTTGTTTCCCGCGCTCCCATAGAAGCCTCCGGCACAGAGCCCGTCTAGACGGCTTCGACTTCTTTGACGGTGCTGATCTTCTCCTTCAGCAGTCGCTCGATGCCGTTTTTGATCGTCATCTGCGACATCGGGCAGCCTTGGCAGGCTCCTTGGAGTCGCACGCGAACCGTTCCGTCCTCCGTGACTTCCACCAATTCCACGTCTCCGCCGTCGGCCTGAAGCATCGGTCGAATCTCGTCAAGAACGCTTTGCACTTCGTCGTTCATTCGTTCCTCCGTTCACTCCAAGAATCGGAGTCTTGAGTCCAAGATCCCGGAAGGATACACGCTGAACCCAGCAATGTCCCCCAAGACGATACAACACGTCCATTTTGCCGGGCGTTTCGAGTATGATCCAGCCATGGCGAGCAAGGAGGGGGCAACGTCGGATTGGCGACCTCAGCATCGGCGGATGCGTCGAATCCTACGTGGAGCGATTCGCATCGCGTTCGGCTTGCTCGTTCGTGTCGAGGTTGAGGGGCGGGAGCACGTACCGACAACCGGTCCGCTCATCGTTGCGGCCAATCACTTCCACTTTCTCGATCCGCTGGCCGTGATCTACGCCATGCCATGGCCGCTGGACTTCGTCGGTGGGTTTCACATGCCGTTTGCACCCGCAATCGTTCGATGGATTCCCAAACTGTGGGGACTGCACCGCGTCCGCCGAGGAGGTTCGTCGCGAGGGGCACTGCGCCATGCAGAGCAAACGTTGAAGGAAGGAGGCGTACTCGGCATTTTTCCCGAGGGCGGTAGCTGGGCGGCGGTGTTGCGTCCGCCACGGCCGGGGAGTGCGTTTCTCGCGACACGAACACAGGCTTGCGTCCTGCCTGTCGGGCTGGATGGAGTCACCGAGGTGTTCGCGGAACTGCGTCGCCTTCGTCGTGCGACGCTTCGCATCCGCATCGGTGAGCCGATCGGACCGTTCGCCGCGTCCGCGCGCGGCCGGGCCGGACGGCGTGAGTTGGACGAGGTGGGAAACGAGATCTTGCGTGCCATCGCCGGATTGCTTCCTTCGGAAGTGAGGGGCACGTATTCTGATGACCCGAAGCTACAGCGTGAGGCGGAGGCCGTGGCGCGATATCCATGGGAGAGCGGGACGTTCGCACGAGAAGACGAGCATGCCTCAGGGGCTGGCGAGGAGGGGGGAGATTGATCATGAAACTGAAGGAACCGAACGGAAGCAAGCGAAGAGCGCGGCGGGCCTGGTACCTGTACGACTTCGGGAACAGCGCATATGCCGCGGTCGTCCTTCTGGCCGTGTACTCCAAGTATTTCAAGGACGTCGTCGTCAACGATCCGACCGGAGCGGCGGGCACACGATACTGGAGCTGGGCGCTGGGTATTGCCATGCTGGTGGTTGCGTTTCTCTCCCCAATTCTCGGCGCGATTGCAGATTACGCGGGGAGCAAGAAGCGGTTTCTCTTGGTCTACACAACGATGTCTTGTGCATTCACGGCAACGTTGTACTTCGTCACCGAAGGCGCATTGATCGCGGGGATGACCTTGTTCATTCTCGCGGAGATCGGGTATCGCAGCGCGCAGGTGTTCTACAACTCGTTGTTGCCGGAGATCGCCACGGAAGAGGAGATGGGACGCGTTTCGGGCAACGGTTGGGCGATTGGATCGGCCGGTGGCGTGCTTTGCCTGGTCCTCGTTCTCGGATTGATCATGTTCGTCGGCGGAGACGATCCTGCCCAGAAGCAGTTGATGACGCGGCTGTCCCTCGTGTTAACCGCCGTCTACTTCGCGGCGTTCGCCGTACCGATCTTCCTGCGGGTTCGGGAACGCTCGGCCGTCGGCAAGTTGCCCGGAGGGATGACGCTGGTGCGCCTTCCGTTTCACCGCCTTGCCGAAACCCTTCGTGCCGTGCGTCGGTACAAGGAATTCGGGAAGTTCATCATCGCGTTCCTCATCTACAACGACGGCATCCTCATGATGCTCGGGTTCGCCGCCATTCTCGGCACGGTGCTGTTTGGCATGGGGACTGAGCAGATGATCATCTTCATGATTCTCGTGCAATTGGCAAGCATTCCCGGCGCGTACGTGATGGGATGGGTCACCGATCGTATGGGAGCGCGGAGTGCGCTATTCCTTTCCCTTACGGGCATGATCGCGTCGGTTCTCTGGCTGTATTGGACGTCGTCCTCGCTGTCCTTCTACATCATCGGGCTGCTTGCCGGCTTCTCGCTCACCGGCGCGCAGTCGGTCAGTCGAACGATGGTCAGCTTGCTGGCCCCGGAAGGACGAAGCGCCGAATTCTACGGGTTCTTCGCCATCGCCGGACGGACCTCGTCGTTCATCGGGCCGCTCGTGTTTGGCATCGTCGCTCATCGAATGACTCTCTGGTATCAAGGAAGAGATTTGGTGAGTACCGTTGCCGAGCAGCAGGGGCATCGCATTGCCGTGCTGTCGATCGGAGCGTTCCTGCTCGTCGGATTCCTGTTGCTCTTGCTGGTCAACGAACGTGCGGGAAGACAAGCAGCGGGTACGGAATCGTAGCAGACCATATTGGGTTCGCTGGACGCGGAGCAAGCGAGGTGTTTTCTCCGCGTCATTTCGTTCGTGTCGGAAGCCCGAGGCGTCGAAAGGTCGTTCGTAGGTCCACAACCATCCTTTGACCATCCAGATGGATGTTGACTTCCGTGAATGAATGCGCTACGATCATCCTATGACCATCCATATGGATGGTGTAAGGGAGGAATGATGGCAACGTTCACAGTACGTGTCGGGCCGCTGAGGCTGACGTTCTCACGATCGATCCCCGTCGGCCGCCGGGGAGACGTATCACAGTCCGTGAGACCGAAGGCCGAAGGCGTTGAATCACGCGCAACGTTGGTCGCGGCGAAGAACGGGCCGAACACGCCCATGGAGGGAACATCATGATCAATCACGCCAATGGATGTGTCGAGTTCGCGTCCACGGAGAGGCTCTGGAATCGCTTGGGCTTGATCGGGTCTGCACATGCACCGCGTCTTCCTGCGCGCATGCGCGCAGGGCGTCTGGAGCGGTCAACGCAACGGGGAAGACGGATCGTGGAAACCCAGACGCGCAACCGGTTCCGAAGCACGGAACCCGCACACGTCGTGTCCTAGTTGCCTCCTACGAATGCTGGGAAGGATCGACGCATGGTAGAATGATCGACATCCATAGGCCTGGTGCACGGAAGGAGAGCAATGTCAGAGACCGAGAAGATCACCATCAATCTGGGACCGGTTGACTTGGGACGAATCGATGTCCTGGTCGAACAAGGCCTCTACTCGAATCGTACGGACGCCATCCGTACGGCGATTCGAAACCTTCTCGATCGCCACGAATCCGTGATCAAGGAAGTGAGTGTCCGGCACGCCTTCTTGCTCGGCGGTATGTTTTATGATAGCGCTGCGCTGGAGAAGGTTCGCTCGGAGGGAAAGCAACTCGCCCTTCGCGTCGTCGGGACACTGCAATTCGCCCCTGATGTCACACCGGATCTCGCACGAGCAACCGTGAAATCGATCTGGATTCGAGGCGTTTTCAAGGCCCCTTCGAATGTCAAAGAGGCGCTAGCGGATCGGACACGATAGCAAAACAGGTCGAAACGCTCGCGCGCTAGCCCGTGCCGACTGCAAGTTTGTACTGGTTATAGGCTCGCTCTTCCTTGGAGGGGAAGAGAAAGTCGATGACGGCCATTCCGTAGCTCATGACCGCTGAGTAGACGTAGTCGTACCGCGTCACGTAGCTGTAGGGGAAGAGCAGAGAGGCCGTTCCTGCCGCAATATTGACGACACCCGATACGTAGCGAGCGAGGCGTGCCGTGGCCGCCATGTTCTCCAGTGCGAGCGCAGCGTCGGCTTCCGAATCGCAGGATCGGGCACACGCAAGTTCCGCGTCCGAAGGAAGCACGAGTGTAACGATGCCGGGCAACGCAATCAGTCCGCCGGCGATCGCAGCATACGTCCCCCACCCGACATCAGCCAGCAAGAGACTTCCGCCGATGCCGATCGCGACGCCGATGGCGACGGTGGTCAGACCGGACACAACGCGCTCGGACCGGGCCTCTTCCGCAAGGCCTCTCAGAATGTCTTGCGCCGGGCCTGCGAACACGCAGCTGCCGCCCACAATCAAGGCCATCATAAGGACGATCGCAGTCTTTCGAATCATGATCCCTCCTTGATCTCGATGATGCCCGACCGACTCGCTGAACGCACGGCCCGTCAGCCGCCGCCATCCGATGCAGCACGACGTACGCGCGCACCGATTCTTGGTGTCCACGGCGAAATCTGCGATGATGGCTCCACACACGAACGGAATTCAGGCATGAAACATCTGGAGAAATGCATCAGCCGGGCCGGTCTCTGGAAGGGGGCAGCATGATCTACGGGAAATCGCAGCGTGGGGCAGTGGGACGATGGGCATTGTTCATCCTCATCACGATCGGAGCGACAGCGGCGGTCGTTGCTGCGCCCATCACGTTCGACGCACCTTGGCAGACGGACGAGGGGCCGTGCATCACGTCGGGGGACGTTCCCGTGTGTCAATGTACGACCGATTTTCTCGAGATGACAGCCACGGGGACGCTCACGTTGTCAGCCGACCAGGACAGTCCGCTGTTCGGGGAACTGTCGCGAGGAGAGAAGCAGCTTAGCTTCGAGCGTCGTTTCACCGCGGACGCCGCCATCAAGGTCGCCGTGTTCGCCCAGTTGACGGGCACACTTGCGATCGAAGGGGGATCGGGAGAGGCCGCCGTCCGTGCCTCGGTCGTCGTTCTCGATGCTGTGACGTACGTGCCGGTGGCCGGATTGAGGATTGATGGGTCGACCGTCGACGGGCGGTTCGACCACGCACTCGACGTTCCCGGCTCGATCGCGATCGAGGATGCCGGCGTTCAGGTTGCCACCTTGCCGGCCGGGAACTATGTGATCGTGGGATCCATCGAGGCGACCGCAGAGATGGCCCGAGGGTGGATGAACCGCGCCGCCGACGTCGAGGTTACGTTGAGCCTGGAGTTCTTGGCTGGAGCGGATGAATCCGCTGCACTGACCGTGGAACCATCGACGCTGGACCAGACGGACTTCATCGTCATTCCCTTGGGCGTCGAGGGCACCAGCTATGAGCATCTTCAGCCGGGAACGCGCGGCGGAACGTTCTACGCTTCGGCGATTAGCGAGCCGAAGGGATGGAACTCGGTGACGTCTCACGAGAACAGCACATCGCAGTACACGAACTTGATGATGCGCGGACTGATCGACATCGATCCGACGACGTCGGCGATCGTCCCCGAACTCGCCCGTTCGTGGGATCTGTCCGAGGACGGCATGGAGATCGTCTTCCATTTGAGAGAGGGCCTGCAGTGGTCGGATGGAGAGCCGTTCGACGCGGAGGACGTGTTGTTCTCGTTCAACGACCTGTACTACAACCCCGACGTCGACACCGACACCCGCGACATTCTTCTGTTGCCCGACGACACGTATCCCGCGTTCGAGAAGGTCGACGAGTACACGATTCGCGTCACGCTGTCCGTGCCGTTCCGCCCGATCCTGAACGCGCTCGGCGCGAGCATCATGCCGGAGCATGTCCTCGCGAATTCGGTTCACAAACGCAATCCGAACGTGCCGGCGGGGACGTTTAACTCGACCTGGACGCTGGACACCGATCCGGATGAACTCGTCGGTATGGGCCCATTCATGCTCGAGAGTTACTTCCCCGGGCAAGGTGTGACGTTTCGCCGCAATCCCTACTACTATCACATCGACCCGAATGGCGTTCAGCTTCCCTACCTCGATCGCTACGTCGTGCTGACTGTGGAGAACCAGGACGTCTCGGTACTGCGTTTCCGTAATCAAGAACTGGATGCGTTCGCCGCTCGGGCATCCGATCTTCCCATTCTCTACGAGGAGGCCGATGCCAAGGGCTTCACGGTTCGGGTCGACCCGGACGTGCCTGTGTTCGGGACCTCGTGGATTGGGATCAATCAGGACTACGGACGCGCTGAGAACACGGATGAGAATCTGCGCACGTTGTTCCGCGATCTTCGGTTCCGGCAAGCGGTCGCCCACGCCATCGACAAGGCAACGATCATCCAGAATGTCTATAGCGGATTGGCGGTTCCTCAGTGGAGCCCGGTGAGCTATCTGTCTCCGTTCTATGCCGGCCGGGAGACCTACGGCGGCCCGGTAACGGAGAGGGATGCCGTGGTGTACGAATTCGATCTCGATCGCACGCGCGCGTTGCTCGATGAGATCGGCATCATCGATCGAGATGGCGATGGTTGGCGTGACTTCGAAGACGGAACTCCGGTCGAGATCGAGTTCAATACCAACCCGAACACCGTTCGCGAGGGCATCTCTTTGATCGTCACCGACGATCTGCGCGATGCCGGACTCGACGTCACGTTCCAGCCGATCGAGTTCAACACGTTGGTGGACCGGCTGTACGCCTCCACCATGCAGATGGTTCTCCTTGGACTGGGAGGAAGTTCTGAACCGAACAACGGTGCCAATGTCTACCGCTCGACCGGCGGACTTCACTTCTGGCACTACTCCGCGGATGGCGATGACGTCTACGACATCGAACTCCGCATCGACGAACTCCTGTCGGCCGGGGTATCGACGTTCGACAACGACGAGGCGTTCGAGATTTACCGGGACTACCAGATCGAGTTCACGACGAACGATCTGGGGCTGATCTTCACCGTGAACCCGGCGTTCACCTACGCGTACTACAACCACGTCGGAAACGGCAACGTCGCGAATCCGATCGCCACGCCGACGGGGGGCAACGGCCTCACCATGGATTTGATTTACCTGAAGAACGACTGAGACCGGAACAGGGGGCGAGGTACGCCTTGTTCGTCGATCACTCTTCGTCGTTCGCGTAGACCCACGCGTCGAACAGCTCCGATAGGTCGCAACCGCACAGGTCTTCGGCGACGGCTCGCAGACTTGCCGTCGTCGCCACGCCCCACCGGTGCTGTTCGTAGTAAGCACGGAGGAACTCTCCTGCCGTTTCCATGTCCAACGCGTCCGCAAGTGCGTCGAAGAAGTACGGCGCGCGGCCGTAGATGATCGGCCCGTAGTTTTCCCTCGTGTACGCCCCGCAGGACAGCCCGATCGGTACCTCCTCGTGATCGACACGTTCCCACTTCAAGCCCCACCAGTCCCGTTTGTAGTTGCGACCGAGATACGACGCCTTGGCGTCGTAGTAAAGGAAAGAGCTGTACTGAGCGATTGCCTCATCGAGCCACGGCTCGTTGACTTGGTCGTTACCCACCACGTTGTAAAACCATTGATGGGCACCTTCGTGCGCCAACCCGATCTCGAACATCGTTTGCGATCGCACCACGCCGAAGTAGACGACGGATCGATCGTAGATGTCGATCGTTTCCGCAATGATCCCGGGATACTCCATTGCACTTCCGTTCTGCAGGAAGCTGGTGACAACGTCGAATTCCGTATACGGATACGGCCCGAAGATGCTGGAGTAGGTGTCCAGCATCCGCTTCGTGTAGATCGTGGCCGTCTCTGCTTGCCGTTCTCCGCCGGGGAAGAAATACTGTGTGATGGTCACTTCGCCGTGCGCCGCGCTGTAGGTCGTGAACTGCTCGCTTCCTGCAAGGTAGAAGTCGCGTGCCGGACCGATTGCATACGTCACCATCTGATGTCCGTCATCGACGTCGCGGGACACTTCGACGCCCGAGGCGGCCATGACGAGGGCAGACGGCGCCGTCACTTCGACGAGGTAGAAACCTGCGTCAAGAGACGTCCAATCTCCTTGGGGAGGAACGTCCGGTACGATCCATCCGTCGTCGTAGATCGGAATCATCGGGTAAA
>Ga0272441_10016797_pt1 | contig 10073 bp, 8 predicted proteins | sample SSMProp6N_FD_193582 | JGI IMG/M metagenome (GOLD analysis project Ga0272441, IMG submission 193582) | Marine sediment archaeal communities from Little Sippewissett salt marsh, Falmouth, MA, United States - SSM-Prop-6N | ecosystem: Environmental > Aquatic > Marine > Wetlands > Sediment ... | reverse complement strand
TTCAATAAGAGCATAGGCATAGATTATTTTGGGCAATGGAGCTGTATTAAACAACTTTGCTGCTCTCTCTGAGTATTTATGAATTAGTTCTGTATTTTCAATATCATTCAATGTCAATAATAATTTCTCCCATACATAGTACTGCGCTCTGTATTCATCAACATAATCAGTCATAGTCTTTATTTCCATCTCCTGGTTTCCGGTCTTACCATAGATCTCAGCCAATATCATATTAATACCGGGATCTTCCTTATTTGTTTGTACCAATTTCTTTCCCATGCTTATCAGCTCATCTGCATAATCAGATACCAGAACACTATCGTCCATAAGTCTGAGCATCAGCCCTATTTTATTCTCATCAGAATAGTCATCACTTTCTATAATATCACCAGCTCTTTCAAAAAGCTTCATGTAATTTCCTGTTTCAAGCAGGAACTCGTTATATGAATAATCCAGGGCCGCATTATATTCACTACTATCAACCAACTCCTTATATATTTCTTCTGCTTTTCCCATATCGCCAGATTTTCGGTATACTTCTGCAAGTATTCCTTCCAGACTTTTGTCGCCGGGCCTTTTGCTTAATTCTTTCATTAATATATTCGTGGCATCCTCATACTTGCCCATGCTTACCTTAATTTCTATCAGGACACTTAATATCTGCTCATTTCCACCGTATTTTGAATAAAACTCCTCAAAAATTTCTTCTGCTTTTGAATTATTACCAGTCTGCAAATAAATATTACCGAGTCTGTATTTTTCCTCATCGTTATCAGGCTCAATCTCCAGAACTTTTTCAATCCATCTTGCAGCCGAATCGAGCTGCGACACCTGTATATATACATTGGCCATATTTATCATGTACCAGGGATTCTGAGCATCCAACTCTGCAGCACGACGACCATACTTGAGGGCATTTGCATAGTCCCTTCGCATAGATGAAATCTGACTTATTTGATAATTTGCTGCATCACTCCCGGGGTTAATTTTTAGTGCATCTTCGAACTTATTCACTGCTTCTCCTATATTGCCCTTCATTTTCTCCTTTATCCCTTCAACATACACAAGGTCATATAGTGTGCTATTTATTTTTATTTCCTCCCCGCTGTCAACCGGTTTTTCTGTTGTCATCCTTTTAACAGAGCATGCAGATAAAACAACAGAAAATACCGCCAGTAGCACTACTTTTGAATATATTATTTCCATCATTGCCTTAACCGAATCCTTCTCTTTCTGTTTCTTCGTAACAGTCAACATCATTCCATGCCTCTCTTTCATCCTTTTGCTATATTAACGGTTCTGATCCTTTTTTAGTTTTATTTCCTGAATAATATGCTGAAAGCCTTATCCCGGTATTCAGCGTAAGCCATGAATCCTGCTATTATAACGGTATTAACTGACAGTTCAATTGCTATGTTACCATAATTAAGCACAGATACTGCTACAACTATCAAAACAGCAGTTATTATATATGATAGTATTTTCCATACAGGATAATCAATAGGGTAATGTTTCCTGCTCAGCAAATATGATCCTGCTATCATAACTCCATAGCATGCTATATGTGCCCATGCAGAGGCCATATAGCCATATAATGGTACCAGTAATAAATTTATTGATACCGTTATCACTGCCCCAAGTATTGTCAGATAAGCCCCAAACCGTGTCATATCCTTGACCTTGTACCATATGCTCAGGTTAACAAAAATACCAAACAGAAGGTAACCCATGCTCACTATCGGCACAATCGCCAGCCCCCCCCTGAGATGGCTGCCGGCTATTATATATTTGAACCCTGATATATAAAGATTAATTACCAGGTATAATACAAGTGCATATATAACGAAATATTTCATCACATATGAATAAACATCTTTTGCATCCTTTCTTTCAGATTTGGAGAAGAAGAAGGGTTCCATTGCATAGCGATACATCTGTATGAATAGGGCCATCAGCACGGCTATCTTATAACTCGCACCGTACTCGCCAACCACTTCCAGTGGCGTGTCGCTGTCAACAATTCTTCTTAAAATCATTTTATCCAGTGCATCGTTTATCGAACCTCCCAGTCCTGATATTAATAATGGCAATGAATACCTTATCATTTCTTTCCATATTTTCCTGTCTATTGTCAGCCTGACATTCAAAATTTCCTTAAGTAACATAATGAGCATAGACAAGCTGCCAATGGCGTTCGCAAGAAATACATATCCCACGCCGAAATCCGGATTATACAGTGATCCCAGTATACTTTTACCTTTAGCCCTTAATGATGGTTCAATTTTTAGGAATATAACTACAAGCCCAATAGTAATCACTACATTAACTATCTTTATAATACTGAATTTTAGGGCTTTATTCTCTCGTCTCAGCCTGGCAAACGGAATCGCTGTTATTGCATCAGTAGCCAGAATTACAGCAAACAACCTGAGATACATCTTCTGGTTCTCATATTTCAGGGCAGTTGCCACCTCGTCTATAAAAAGGTTAAAAAACAACAGGAAAATAGCAGAACTGATTATTATTGATAAAAGAGCGGTGCTAAAAACGCTTTTACTGTTATTGCTTTTCTGGGCAAATCGGAAGAAGGCCGTTTCCATGCCGTAAGTAAGAACTATCAGCATAAAGACCATATAGGCATAAAGCTCGGTAATCACACCGTACTCGGCTTTATTAAATACCCAGGTGTAAAATGGGGTTAGGACAGCATAATTCAGGAATCTTGGTACTATTGTCCCAAGTCCGTATACCAGTGTCTGACCTGCCAGTTTATTTATATCTTTCACCTGATCAAGTATCGCAATATTGCTGCAAATATACTATCTTCTTACTCTCGCCCTGTTTTATTAAATAAAATATATCCGAAATTAAGGAAGAGGAACAGTTTTTGTCTTTCATCGCTGAAATAGTTTAATCCTACAGAGGCTGGTCCTACAGGTGTATGGTATACCACCGCCATCTCAGCTATGGCTTTCAATTCCTGGTAATAGCTCCCGTACTCAACTCCTGTGTCCGTTTCCATTATTTCCCTGAACGGTGCGTACAGATATAAGCCTGACATTATCTTGATGTTCTGGCTTATATTGTAAACAGGCATTATTCCGGCCGCAGCATATGAATTTGCCCTGAGGGAATAACCGAACAGTGTCTGGCTCATCGGTGTTGGCTCAAACTTATAGGCATCAATCATGGATGCCGTATAGGTATTACTTAAATCTTTATTGCTGACAACTATGTCGACAAGGCTGCCAAGGTTTATCCTGCTGCTTATATTATTGAAACTTATATTTCGAAGCCTGAATGTTGCCCATCCCCTGCGCCTGTTCAATATTTCGGGCTGGGCCAGGGTGTCTGCTATGCCTTCCCTGTATCGTTCAAAACCCAGGTTATAATAGATACCTGCAAAAAGGTAATTTCCCTCCGTTGCGTATTGTTTACGATTCAGTGTATTTGATTCCAGGAATAGTCTGGCGGTACCATAGAAATAGCTTGTCTGATCCTGCTCATCACGTGATTCAAAATCTGTATTCTTATAATAACTGTCGTTGATCCAGCTGAAATTAATACCTGCTTTCAACGATGAACTGTTATTTACAGGAAATCCAAATGAGGTTCTTAAATTGCTTTCCCTCCTCGTTATATATGCCGGGACAGTATTTTCAAACAATGATGTTATTTCGCTGGTAAAGTAATTGCGGCTGTATCCCGACAGGGCAAAGTCAATAAGAATAAGTTTTCGTTGTGGTACAGTTATCCTGTGAGCCAGTCTGAAAGATGAATAGTTTCTGCCAAAATAAAGATTTCCACTCAGCCTGTTATATACCTCGCTTAAATTATAGTATTCAAACCCCAGGAAGGCCTGGTTGTAAAGGGTTAAACTCAAAAGACCCCCGGCTTTGATTGAATAAGCACCTTTTAGTTCAATATCAAGAAAGAGATCGAACGCCTGGTGTTCATAAGAGTATTTTGCTGACGGATAGATACTCTCAATATTTTCCTCCGATGCCAGTCTGAAATATTCTTTCTTTAAGGTATTAATATCTATTAAGCTGTCCTGCCTTGAAATAATGCTTGTTATATACTCTTTTTGTCTTTCGTTCACTCCATCAATCGAGATATCCCTGAATACAAGTTCCGGTATCCTGTTCCTGAACGACTCTCTTCTTTTCTTTAAATCATCGGCTGATTCAGTTCTTGTTTTATCCCTGAATTTTTCAATATGTTCTTTTGCGGTGCGATATCCCCTTTCGATAATACTATCGGCTTGTTTAAAGTCCAGCAAACCAATATCTTCAAGGTTAATATCGACAACATAACCTATACTATCCGGAATTTCATAGTTTGTGGGCTGCATAATCATGTTCTCAAGCTGAAGTATAATATCCCCTTTGAGAGGCCTTTCCGGCATATTTGCAACTTTACTTCCTATAATAAAGTCAGGATTGAAATCTTCGAGAAGCACATCATAGGGAAAATTATTATATATCCCACCATCAAACAATAATATACTGTCCCTTGAGTAAGGTTCAAAATACAGGGGATACGACATTGTAGCCCTTATGGCATTTCCCAGGTTTCCCTTTCTTAAAATGACAGGTTTTTTATTATATACATCTGCTGCTACACACCTGAAGGGTATCATCAGGCTATCGAAATTACTTCTGGCTGCAGCTGTTTCACCGCAGGTAAGTTGCATAATTGCAAAATCAATCACCTCTGATGATATGATATATGAAGGCAGTGCCTCCTCCGGCTTTTGTTCCTGAAAGGTAAGATCCACATCTATCATGTCGGAACTGGGATCATCAGCATTATATGTAATCTGTAATTCCCTGTCAATAGTACCGGTAGACCACCTCAGAAAGTCATCTGAGGTAACCAGCATTTTCATTTCCGAGGTTGTGTATCCCATTGCATACAAAGCCCCAATTATGCCCCCCATGGAGGTCCCGCTAATATAATCTATTCTTATTCCTTCTTCCTCCAGGGCCTTAATCAGCCCTATATGGGCAAGACCCTTTGCTCCACCACCACTTAATACCAGGCCGGTTTTCTGGCCATTCAGATTTATTGATCCTGCAGTAATGAAAAAACAGCAGAATAATAAAATGTATTTAACAGGCCTTATCACAATGTTTTATATTTGTACAGATTTTTAACCAACATCATTTATATTTGTGGTTCACCTTTAAGATAGAACCGATAAAACTACTAAGATTTATGAACTTAAACAGGCTCATCAAGCATTATTCAGCAACTTTTATACTTTCTTTTATTATTGCTTTCTCCTTATTATCCTGCACTGATTCCGGGAAAGAAAGAACGCGGTATGTCAGTTTTGAAACGACAGAGGGTATAATAAAAATTAAGCTCTATAATAATACTCCTCTTCACCGCGATAACTTTATTAATCTTGTGAAGTCGGGTTATTATGACAATATTAAGTTTCACAGGGTTATTGAGGACTTTATGATACAGGCCGGTGATTATAAAACAAGGCCCGACCTGATAAATGACACTACCGGATTATATGAATACACCATCCCTGCTGAAATCATTGATACCAATTTCCACAAAAGGGGGGCCCTGGCGGCTGCACGGACAGGAGATCGGTTTAACCCGGAGCGAAAGTCATCAGGAACACAGTTTTATATCGTACAGGGAAGAAAGTATGATGGAGAGATCACCGAACAGGGTGATACGATAACATCAGAAATGATGATTGCTCAGATTGAGAACAGGATAAATTCTTCCCTGAAGCAGAATATATTCTATACACACCTTCAGAATGAAAGACAGAAATCAAAACTTACAGATGACGGCCGTTCTGATGCCGAAATCCAGGAAGCAGCAACCATACTTACATATAATGATCTGGAAAGCTTCACTCCGGTACGAATACCCGACGAACACATAGAGGTCTACAAATCGTTGGGAGGAACGCCTCATCTGGATATGCAATATACGGTTTTCGGTGAAGTTGTTGAGGGAATGGATATTGTTGACAAAATAGCTTCTGCAACTACAGATAAGAACGACAGGCCGGTAAACGACATCGTAATTACCAGGGCCAGGATGGTCAGAAAATAATGATATGTTAGAGAGAATAAATAAAATCAGGGAAGAGATAATTGGATTCAGTTCTGCTGATACTGGTGAAATTGAAGAATTCAGGATAAAATACCTGGGCAAAAAAGGTCTTATTACCTCACTATTTCGTGAATTTAAATCCGTTCCAAAAGAGAAGAAAAGTGAATATGGCAAGCTTATTAACGATCTTAAAAATCTTACCAATGAAAAACTTCAGCAACTGAAAGATAATCTTTCGGATGAAGAAGATATACATTCACAATTTGATCTTACACGCCCCGGTTTAGAACAGTTCTCGGGCTCAAGGCATCCTATTTCAGTGGTTAGGAATGAAATTATCGAAATCTTCAACAGGCTTGGTTTTACCATTTCCGAAGGGCCGGAAATTGAAGATGATGATCATAATTTCGGCAAACTTAATTTTCCTCCTGAACATCCCGCCAGGGATATGCAGGACACCTTTTTTATAAGAAGAAAATCGGAAGAAGACAGCGATCCTTCTGATATCCTCCTGCGTACACATACATCATCTGTCCAGGTAAGAGTAATGGAAAACCAGGATCCTCCCATCAGGACAATATCTCCGGGCAGGGTATTCAGGAACGAAGCTATTTCAGCGCGTGCTCATTGCATCTTTCATCAGGTCGAAGGTCTATACATCGATGAAAATGTATCGTTCGCTGATCTTAAGCAGACATTATTTTATTTTGCCATTGAGATGTTTGGCAAGAATACGAAAATACGCTTCAGGCCTTCTTATTTCCCTTTTACGGAACCTTCGGCTGAAATGGATATAAGCTGTACAATATGCGGCGGAAAGGGCTGTAATGTCTGCAAATATACCGGGTGGCTCGAAATTCTGGGCTGTGGGATGGTTGATCCCAATGTGCTTGAATACTGTGGAATTGACAATAAAAAATATACAGGTTTTGCATTTGGTATGGGAATTGAAAGGGCTGCCATGTTAAAATACCAGGTCAACGATCTGCGCCTGTACTTCGAAAACGATATACGTTTCCTTCACCAGTTCAGGTCCGCTTTCTAGTGGATTACTCCATAATAATCTCATGTGTTATTTCCATTGCCTTGCTATAGCTGTAGGTTACACCACAGTACTTCTCCTGGGATAAAGAAACAGCTCGTTCAACCTTTGATCTGTCAAGGTTCTTGCCCTTTATTCTATAGGTGATATGCATTTTGCTGAAATGCCTGGGATGTTCCTCGGTAAGAATACCGGAGACACTTACACTCATACCTTTGTATGGTATTTTCATTTTTCTCATTATCGAAGCGACATCCATGCCCGTGCAGCCGCCCAGTGCTACCAGCATAAAGTTCTTTGGCCTGGGCCCACGGTTCTTGCCACCAAATTCCTCAGCAGAATCAATTTTAAAGGTATGACCGTCAAGCTCAACATCAAATGATAAGGCTTCTCCCAGTTCTAGTTTGGTAAATTCTTCCATTTGCTATAATATGTATTACAGAATGAAAATTTTTACAAAACTAATTAATATTATCAAACCTTATTACCATCTTTGTCTTATTATAGCCTAGCATGAAACAAAAGGATATTTACATACCTTTTTGCGACAGTTGTGCAATCAGTAACACCTCCGCATTCAGGCATCTGTCAAAAGATGAATTAGAGATTCTGAACTTTGAAAAAGATTTCAAACAATACAGGAGGGGTGAACTTCTTTATAATGAAGGAAGCAGGATAAGTGGTTTTTATTGCATTAACAGGGGCATAATAAAAGTATTCAAGACAGGTATAGACGGAAAAGAACAAATTATACGTTTTGCCAAACCAGGCGATATTATTGCCTATCGCTCTGTTTTGAGCAATGAGCCGGCATGTACTTCGGCCAGGGTAATAGAAGATGCCAGGGTTTGTTTCATTCCTTCTCATATACTTATAGACTTTGTAAAGGAAAATCCTCTTTTTTCCATGGAAATAATGAAGCTCACTTGTCACGAACTTGGTGAAGCCAATGAGTATATAACCGATATAGCTCAGAAAACTGTAAGGGAAAGGCTCGCAGAGGTATTATTGCATCTGATTAATGACTTTGGTCTTGATAATGATAATTACCTCAGGATTACACTTACCAGGGAGGAGCTGGCTAATATCGTTGGTACAGCAACAGAGTCTGTAATAAGGCTGTTGAGTGAATTTAAATCAGACAGTTATATTGAACTTAGTGGCAGAAAAATCAGAATTCTTGACCGAAAGTCACTGGAGAAAATAAGCAACGTATTTTAATCCTTGCAGGCCTTGATTGGCCATATATTATTTAGCCCTCAATAATATTATTCAGTAGAATATAGAGAACAAGTCCTACTACTATTAATCCTCCACTCCAGGCTAAGAGGGTATTATTTTCCAGTTTTGAGAATTCAGAATATGCCAGTATAACCACGCCGGCAACCACGAATAATAATCCGAATCTTTTTAATAAAACTTTCATAATCAAGGTTTTAAAAATGTCTTTTATTCTGCAAAAAGTTCATAAATATAATGAATACGCTTTATTATGCAAAATTAAAATAATAATCGGTTTTCCCCCAAATTTTGTTTTCCAAGGTGCCTGTATGCCAGTTCTGTTACCTCTCGCCCTCTGGGTGTTCTTTTTATATATCCTTCTTTTATGAGGAATGGTTCGTATACTTCTTCTATTGTTCCGCTATCTTCTCCTACGGCAGTTGAGATTGTATTAAGTCCTACCGGCCCCCCTCCGAACTTATCAATTATCACAGTCAATATTTTATTATCCATTTCATCAAGCCCGTGATTGTCTATATTTAGGGCTTCCAGGGAATATCTTGTTATATCGATATTAATCTTCCCGTCTCCTTTTACCTGTGCAAAATCCCTCACCCTGCGCAATAATGCATTTGCTATCCTTGGTGTTCCTCTGCTTCTTGTTGCTATTTCCTCTGCAGCGTTGTCCATAATATTAACTTTTAAGATCCCTGCAGACCTTTTCACTATATCGCAAAGTATTTTTGCATCATAATACTCCAGGTGCATCTTTATACCAAACCTTGCTCTCAGAGGGCTCGTCAGCAATCCTGAACGTGTTGTTGCCCCTATTAAGGTAAAGGGGTTGAGATTTAGCTGAACAGACCTGGCGCTGGGCCCTTTATCTATCATAATATCAATATGATAGTCTTCCATTGCTGAGTAGAGATATTCCTCAACTACCGGGCTCAGCCTGTGTATCTCGTCAATAAAAAGCACATCACCCTCTTCCAGTCCTGTAAGCAGCCCCGCCAGGTCGCCCGGCTTATCCAGAACAGGACCCGAGCTTACCTTCATACCTACATTCAGTTCATTTGCTATGATATTTGCCAGTGTTGTTTTTCCCAGTCCCGGAGGTCCATGTAAAAGAACGTGGTCAAGTGCCTCGTCTCTCTGTGACGCTGCCTCAACAAACACTTTGAGATTATCAACAATTCTTGACTGTCCTTTAAAGTCCCTGAAAAAAGGAGGTCTTAATTTCTTTTCAATTTCCTGTTCAGCAGGACTTGCTGTTTCTTTCCTAAGGTTAAATTCTTCTCCCATTTAACAGGGCTATTTAATAATTTTTACATCCCTTTCAGGCAGATTTATCTTTATGCCATTTATTCTTACCTCGATATCATTCTTATAGGTAATCGTCATTTCCAGTAATCCCTCCTGGTTATACTTCTTCCACGTTCTATGCCGCAGTCCCATATCGTAATACTGCTCTTCCTTGATCATGCCTGTATCATAATAGTAAAAATGATAACCATCAGGATTGTCCTGAACATATTTTCCCCTGTATAGAAGGTTGTCTTCACGATCAAAATATTTCCACATTCCATCCCTGAGCCCTATAATATAGTTACCTTCTTCGCGATGATCACCTATTGTTATTTTCCAATTTCCATTCCTCTCTCCATCAAGGTATTGTCCTTCACTTATAATCTGTCCATCTTTTGAATATTCTACGAATCGT
>Ga0272441_10016796_pt1 | contig 10075 bp, 9 predicted proteins | sample SSMProp6N_FD_193582 | JGI IMG/M metagenome (GOLD analysis project Ga0272441, IMG submission 193582) | Marine sediment archaeal communities from Little Sippewissett salt marsh, Falmouth, MA, United States - SSM-Prop-6N | ecosystem: Environmental > Aquatic > Marine > Wetlands > Sediment ... | reverse complement strand
CCCGCCCCCGGCGGCGGAGCCCTTGATGTTGAACGTCGGTCCGCCGCTGGGTTGGCGAATCGCACCGACGACCCGCTTGCCGAGCCGGCCCAGCCCCTGGACCAGCCCCATGGTCGTCGTCGTCTTTCCTTCCCCAAGCGGCGTCGGAGTGATCGCCGTCACGTCAACGTACCGGGCCCGGGGGGGATCCGGCAGACGGGAAATGACCCGTTGAAAATCGATCTTCGCGAGGAGACGGCCCATGGGAATGACCTCTTCCGGCAGCAGCCCCATTTCTTCGGCGAGACGGGAGGGTGGCTTCGCGGTGCCCTCGGCCGCTTCTGCGATCTGCCAATCCGCCATCCTGGTTGGGTCGTACTTCATGCCCGGCGTCCTGTCCCCCGGCCAATTCACCAAATGCCGACGTATAGGGTAACAGGATCGGGGTGTCAAGGCACCGGGCACCCACTGGATCGCGCGGATCTCCGGAATCTCCAGCGGTAGGTCGAGGAAACCCAGGGCCTGTCATCCGTCGGGATGGTAGATGCAGCGGTCCCTGGGCCGGCATACCCGGCCAGAACGGACTCGCACTTGCTGCCGGCACGTCGAAGCAGACGTACACGCCGGGGAGGACGGATACAACTCGGAAGAAGCGAGTCGGCACCCCCCGGTGCGAAATGACCCCCGGTACGTCCTTGTAGTGTGCGCAGGAAGCCGAAAGAGAATCAATCGGGGCACGACTGATTTTCTCGTAGGGTTTTCCCTGATGCGAGGAGGGGGCGACTACAGGTGGACGGGAAGCCAGCCGTGCGGCAGGGCGTCCGGTTCACCCAGCCTTGCCGGGATTTCATTGGCGTTGAGACCCACGGCGGCGATCGCGCACTCGATGTTCTTTCGAGACACGAGGACACTGTTGTACGTGACCGCGATCGTCCGCGCACGCGAGTCCACGACAATGCGCGCGTCGTCGCCGGTGCGCGCCCACGCGATGGCGTCGACGATGACGTTCGCGTCGGTATGCGTCTTCATGCCGGGCGCCCGGATAGCCACCGTGAAACGGTCGGGCCACTCGCGGAAGGGTCCGTCTTTCGTCTCAATTACCGGAGAGGGGTTCGGTCCTGCCGCGACGACACGGGCGGCGAAACCGACGTCACGAATTCGTGATTCGATCCGCCGCTGGTAGGAACCGAGAAGCAGAGCCCGGCTTTCGTGGTAGAGCACGATGCGTTTCTGCATGTCGACTTCGCAGTCGTGCTTCACGCCGTCGAACTGGCCGACTACCTGGTCCAACGCAGCATTGGTTGCGATCCGGATGCCGCGCGCGTCCGCCATGCCCGGCACGCGAATCACGACGGCCCGCGTGTCGGACCGGCGACAGGACACGGCCACGGCAAGGCCCGCACAAAGCAGAACGGCAACCCATGGCAGTCTCTTTCTCATTCCCGTTCTCCGCACATTATGGCGATCGGAGTGACAGGGTCAACCGGCAGCGCCCACGCCCTGTGTGGCGCTCACCTTCTCTCGACCCCGGTCTGCGACGATCTTCAGGAACGCCACGGCAAACATGATGCCGCCGACGAACTGGCCGATCCGAACCCATTGAAAGACGCCGGCAGAGATCTTCTGGTCCGCGAGGTTCGAGAGAAGGCAGGCGAGGACAGCCGAGGAAACGACGCCGACAGCCTGCCCCACCAGCGCCAGGAGGCCCTCGGCCGACCTTGTACGCGCGAAATAGACGACGCAGCCGACCAGGATCAGAAGGGCCGGAATCTTGAACAACAGGTATCTGAAAACGATCTGCATGCCTGCCTCCGCTGTTTCTTGGATCCCCCGTAACGGCTCGCCTGCGCCGGTCAGGATCAGCAACCGGCCGGGATTCTACCACTGCGTGACCGAGAGGTGAAGACGATAACGCGGACGACCCGCGGTGGTTAGAATCGCGAGAGCGTGACGGGATCCCGGGTTCGATCCTGCCACAACGCGATGCGTGCTCTCAACTCCGCAGCGCGGCCCTTCTCCCTTGCGAACAAGTTTCGCGTTTCGAAGGGGTCATTCTCGAGATCGTACAACTCGTGTTCCTCGATCGCGCTGCAGTTGAGTTTCCACCCGTCGTCCGAGACCACGCTGCGTACGGGGTCGCTCATGGCCGCCCGGATTTCCTCGGGGCGGGCAATGGTTTCCGCCCAGTCGGGAATCGATCTGCCCGGGGCGGCGGCGCCGAGGCCGCTGTTTGCCCCGTTCCATTCGATGAAAGCCCCGCCGTGCACGACGGGGCGGTCCGACCCAAGCACCGACCGCAGGCTCTTTCCTTCAAGCTCCTCCGGGATCTCCTGTCCCATCAGGTCCAACAACGTCGGGACAAGATCGACCTGGCTCACGGGTCCTGTAACACGGCGTCCCCGTTCCTGCCCCGGCAGGCGCAGCAGCAGCGGAACGCGAACGGCCTCCTGGAACATCACGCATTTTGCCAGCAGGCGGTGGGCGCCCATCATATCGCCGTGGTCCGACGTGAAGACCACGATCGTGTTCTCCCGCAACCCGCATTCGTCCAGGCAGTCGAGAATCACGCCGACATAGGTGTCCACCAGGCTGCACAGGCCCCAGTAGTTCGCAATCATGCGCCGCCAGTCCGCTTCGGTGCGCAACGGCATCCCGCTGTGACCGTGGCGGAAGTAGTGCTCCCTGAGCAAACGCGCCTTGATGGGCTGATGGTCCGAGAGCTCGTGGGTGAAGTTCCCCGGCAACGGGATCGTGTCCACGGGATGCTGCCCGTCGCGCGGACCGAAGAAGGGCATGTGCGGCTCCAGGAAGTTCACGTACAGGGCGAAAGGCCGGCCACGGCTTGCCCGAAGGAACTCGGACGCCCGCCGGGCCAGGAAGGCGGGCTTTCCAAGGGACTCCGGCAAACGGGCCGCCTCGCCGCGCCCGAAGCTGCGTCCGTTCTTCGGAGTCAGGTTGTTCTCGAGCAGGAACCCGTGGTAGCTGGAATGCGTACTCCGGTCGAGTCCCTCGCTGAAGAACTCGTTGTACATCTCCTCGATACTGACCCATTCGTCGAACCCGTGTTGCGCGAAGAGCTCGTCACCGAGATGCCACTTCCCGAAATGGCCCGTCACGTACGTACCGGGCGTCAGCATCTCGGCAAGGCAGCGCGTCTCCGGCCGCAGGGGCACGTTGTTCTGCGTACACCCCGTCGTATGAGGATACAGCCCTGTCAGGAGGCTGGCGCGCGACGGCGTACAGACCGGCTGCGTGACGTACGCCTGGTCGAACACGAAGCTCTCCCCCGCAAGGCGGTTGAGGTTGGGCATCTGGATCTGTGGGTTCCCATACGCGGCCAGCGTATTGAAAGCCTGTTCGTCCGTGTAGATGAAGAGCAGGTTCGGTGCAGTCACGTTGATCCCCGTCTCCCTGCGGCTGTTGTTTCGCCGCCTACTTCAGTGCCTTGTGCAGGATCATCATCAGGACCGCAAGGACGATCACGCCGATGACGACAAACTGAAGGCCCCGCGGCTCGATCTTCTTCGAGAGCGCGCTGCCCTGGTGCGTCCCGACCAGCGACCCGACCGCCATGAGCGCCGCGATCCTGACGTTCACGTCGCCACCGTGGCCGCCCTCTTGACCGGCAAAGGCGTAGATCGCGGACATGACCGCGAGCGAAAACAGGCCGATGAAGATGGACGTTCCGACGTACCTGCGTGTCTCGCGGTAGAACAGGAGGAGCGCGGGAATGATCAGGATGCCGCCGCCGATCGACGTCATGCCCATGATGGCGCCGATGGTGAAAAGGCAGAGGAACTTGATGAGCTTGCCGCCGGGGGTGTAGAGAAACTGCGTGTTGACTCTCGTGTAGTCGAACAGCAGCGTCAGCATGGCAAGCGCGATCGACGCCATGATCACGTACTCGAGCGCGTTCTCGAGCGTGGTCACGCCTTCAGGCGAGAGGGACGCCTTGCCCCACTTCACCAGGAAGGAAGAGAGGACGACACCGGGCAGTGCGGAAAGCAGGAACCAGAGACCGGCCTTCACGTTGATCGTGTCCTGACGGTAGTGCTTGATCCCCGCGTAGATCTTGGTGAAGACGGTGAAAAGACTTGCGGTTCCGACCGCGGCGATGGGCGGAAGCCGCAGGGCAAGAATCAGGACCGGCACCGTCAGCACGCCTCCGCCGACCCCGGTGAGACCGATCAGGAAACCCAGAATCGAGCCGCCCGAAACACAAAGGGCGAGTTCAAGCATGAGGTCGCCCCGTGGTTGCAGGCAGTGAACCTCGGGCGAGCGGGGAGGCCGGACAGCCAAGCCTACTCCGAACGCTATGGCTGGTGGCCAGTGGCGGGTGCCCGCCCCGCCTCTGGACCGAGGGGCTCTGGTGCACGGGGCAAATGGCAGGGGAAGAAGTCACACTCGCCACTTGCCACTTGCCATTCGCCGCTGCGACCGGGCTCGCCATAGGAACTCCGACAACCTGTTACCGCTTCCCGTCCTCAATACCTGAACGTACTGCCGCCGATATACTCACGTAGAATCGAGTGGTTCGGGACGTGCCGGCCGGGGGTGCCGAGGAAGTTCAGCAGGAACTCCGAAAGACGACGCGATTCCGCGTATTCCCTGTCGTAGGGTTTCACTTCCAGCAGGAGCGGCTCAACCAGCGGCTTGAGAACGGCCAGTTCGTAATCGAGTGCCGAATTGAATGTGACGTCGGCTTCACGCTGATACGGGAAGATCCATCGCTTCTCTCCCCGCCGCACCGAGGGCCACAGCCGCAGGGTCTCGAGCGCCGAATGACCGCGGTAGTTGTGGTCCCGCACCATGCGCCGCATGAGCCGATTGTCCGTCGTCGAGACCCGGTTGTTGGTGTCCAGGTTCAACTGGGTCAGGGCGTTGATGTAGATCCGGAACTTGCGTTCGGGTGCAACCATGTGCGTCAGCCGCGGGTTCAGGCCATGGATTCCCTCCACGACGATGATCTGGTCCTCCTCGATACGCAATCGCTCGCCCCGGTATTCGCGCTGCTTGGTCGTGAAGTTGAACCGTGGAAGTTCGACCTCTTCGCCTTCGATGAGTTGGAGCAGTTGCTCGTTGAACAGGTCGATGTCCACCGCTTCGACATGCTCGTAGTCGGGGTTGCCGTCTTCGTCGACAGGGTTCCGGGCTTCTCCAACGAAGTAATCGTCGGTGGCCAGGGTCACCAGCCGCAGGCCGTTGACCCTGCAGTGCGTCGTGAGCCGCTTCGCAAAGGTGGTCTTTCCCGCACAGGAAGGCCCGGCGAGCAATACGGCGCGTATCGCCTTGTGCCGATCGGCCAGAAGATCGGCGATTCGCGACAGCTTCTTTTCGTGCAGCGCTTCGGCGGTTCGGATGAAATCCGGCATTCCGCCGCCCGCGTTGATCTCGTTCAGAGCCCCGACGGTGTCGACGCCGAGGATCCTGCCCCATTCCTTGTGCTCCTGGAAAATGTGGAACAAGTGCGGCTGGTCTTCGAACGGCCGGACATTCGTGGGATCGAAACGGTCGGGCAGGTGCAGTACGGTGCCGTCCTCGTACGGCAGGAGCTTGAACCATTTCAGTACGCCGGTCGACGGCGCGAGGGGGCCGTGGGCAAGGTCCGAGAACCCGTCACACCAGTGTACCACGACACGCGGCGGGTTCCGGTACTTCAGCAGGTTCAGCTTGTTTCGCTGGCTCTCCCGTTTGAACTGCTCCACGGTGTCGGCGTAGGACATCTTGTGGCGCAGGATCGGAAGATCCTGCGCTACCAGCTCCCTCATTCGCGTCTCGAGCGCCGCAACCTCCTCATCAGGGATGCGGGGGCCGTCGCCATTGCTGTTCAAGGTGCAGTACAGTCCGGGACCGAACGAATGCTCTACGGCGAACTCCGCTTCCGGGCACAACTCGCGGACCGTCTTGGCCAGCAGGAAACAGAGCGAGCGCCGGTAGATCCGCCAGCCGTGCGGATCGGCCATGGTGAGGAACTCGACACGGCAATTCACGGTGAGGGGGTACGAGAGAGAGGACACGTCGTTGTTGACACGCGCCGCGATGTACGGCAGGCCGTCCGGCGCCGTATCTCCGTCCGCCAGAGTCCCCACGATCGTGCCCTCCTCGATGTCGAGAGTCCGACCGTCCTCCCGTTCGACATGAATCGTTTCCTGCTTCATCGCATCCCGGCCCGCCATCCTGCATGGTTCCGCCTGAACCGCAAAGGTAGTACAAGCAACGGTCAGGTGCAAGGAGGCAGCAGTTCCCGGATAACGTGATCGCAAAGGTTGCGGCCGCGTGCCGTCAGGCAACGCCGGGTGATGTGAGACCGAACCAGTCCTTCTTCCTCGAAGTGTCCCAGGATTGCCGTCCACGCGGCCGTAGGTCCGCCCGCACGGTGCACGTCGTCCAGATCGAGCCCTTCGGCCAGGCGCAGCCGGAAGGCAAACCGCTCGGCGAAATCGTCTTCGGGAGAGAGAGAGGCACTTTCGCGGGGTGGTGAGTCGCCGTGATTCAGCGCGCCGACATAGGCCCGCAGGTCCGCCTCGTTCGTGTACCGGCGACGACCGATACGAGACGCTGCGGACGGCCCGACGCCGAGATAGTCCCCGCCGCGCCAGCACGCCATGTTGTGCCGGCAGGCGAATCCGGGCCGGGCGTAGTTCGAGATCTCGTACCGCTTGAAGCCCTGTGCCGTGAGAATCGCTTCTCCGGTCTCAAGGGCGGCGAGTTGGCGATCCTCTCCGGGAACCCGGATCCGGCCCGTGCGGGCACGCATATCGAACCGGGATCCTTCCTCAATGCTGAGCGCATACACCGATACATGCTCGGGATCGAGATCCACGGTCCGTGCCAGCGTATCGAGCCATTCGCGCTCCTTGACGCCCGGCAGTCCGGCAATCAGGTCGATCCCCAGGTTCTGCAGTCCGGCATTCCGGACCAGGGCGACGCTCTCGACAGCGTTCCGCGCGGAGTGGCAACGCCCGATCTCCGCCAGGACCCGGTCATCGAATGCCTGAACGCCGAGACTGATCCGGTTCACGCCGGCCTCGACGGCAGCTTCCAGCCAGGCCGCAGTCACGGTTCCGGGATTGGCTTCACTGCTCCATTCCGTACCGGCCCCGACCGAAACGTGCCGCCGAATCGTCTGCAGGAGTCTCGCCCAGCGGTACGGGTCGAGAACGCTGGGGGTCCCGCCGCCAATATACACGGTCTCGGTGAGGCGCTGCGAGGGGCGGTCCCGGACCGCCATCGCCAGTTCGGCCTCCAGGGCATCGAGATAGGCGTCCGCGCCTGACTCGGAATAGGGGACGGAGAAGAACGCGCAGTAGTCGCACTTGCCGTCACAGAAGGGCACGTGCACGTACAGGTGTGAAGGGATGGGGTTCATCCGACGCTCAAAAGAATGGCCTCAAGAGCCGGGTTCGGTTATGCTTCGTCTCCTTCGGTTCGATGTGTGAGTGTACCCCGAACACGGGTGGGCGCCAACGCCCGGGAGCAGGCATGTCGTGGTAGAGCTTCAGAAGATCGTATCGTTTCTCGATAAGGAATTCCGGGTCGCAGAAATTCCGGACTCGTCGCATAACGGACTGCAGGTTGCCAACGCGGGGCGCGTGGCGAAGGCCTGCTGCGCCGTCGACGCGTCGCTGGAAGCCTTCCAGGCAGCGAAACGGGCCGGCGGGAACCTGGTGATCTGCCACCATGGCATCAGTTGGGAAGATTCGCTGAGCCGGATCACCGAGGTGAACTACAAACGCGTCGCCTTCCTCATCCGGAATGACATGGCCCTGTATGCACTGCACCTGCCTCTCGACCTGCATCCCGAGCACGGCAACAACATCCGCATCTGCCGCGCCCTGCGGCTCACACGAATTCGCCGTTTCGGCATGTACCGAGGGATGGAAATCGGGTTCCAGGGCCGCCTGCCCCGTCCCGTGCGCTTCGAGACGTTCAAGCGGCGTATCGCCGTCGCGGCCGGACGCGAAGTCATGGCCCTCGAGTTCGGCAAGAAGACAGTAACCTCCGTAGCCGTCGTGTCGGGCGCCGCCCCGGAGGGAATCGAAGAAGCAGCCCGCGGCGGAATCGACGTGTACGTGACGGGCGAGCCGCGGCTCACCGCGTACCATGCCGCGCGCGAATACGGCATCCATGCCGTGTTCGCGGGGCACTACGCAACGGAGACCTTCGGCGTGCGGGCAGTCGCCGACCTGCTGACCCGCCGCTTCAGGATGCCCACCGAGTTCCTGGACCTCAAAACGCCGCTCTAGCCTCTGGAGTTGCGGTTCGGACTTTGACTTCCGCCCCGCTCCGTGCTATAAGCCTGCCTTGCCGGAGGTGGAGAAGATGCCGGAAATCAGAAAGATCAGGCGAAGTGATGAAGCCGCCGTGAAGGCGCTGATTCACGGGGTCCTCGAAAACGAGTTCCCCGGCGACAGTCGCGCGTATTCCTACGAGGATCTCGACGACCTCGTGGATCACTATGACGGCAAAGGCGAAGTCTTTTTCGTCGCCGAGAAGGATGGAAGGCTGGTCGGAACGGTGGGCATCAAGCGGGACGGCCCTGAAACGGCGATGCTTCGGCGCATCTTCGTGGAGAAAAGGCACCGCGGCAAGGGGTACGGCGAGAAGCTGCTGGATGCGGCGATCCGCTTCTGCACGGAACAGAAATACGACAGGATCACGTTCCGCGGGACGAACCGAATGCAGACTGCGATACAGCTCTGTACGAAAAAGGGTTTTGAAACAGACGGTATTTCCGAACTGGGCGATCTTGACCTGGTCATCCTTTCGAAGAAGCTGTAGCCACGCCCGACGGGGCCTTTCGCCGGGCTTCCATTGAATCCACTTCACCTCGCACGAGTGAAGTGTAACCGAACCAAGGAGAGAGCGTTGCGAATCAGGGCTTTCCAGGCGCTGCGCCCCCCGAAGGAGATGGCCGCGCGTGTTGCCTCGGAACCGTACGATGCGATCGAAACGGAAGATGCCCGTTCCCTGGCCGCCGCGAACCCGCACAGCTTCCTGCACGTGATCCGGGCGGAGGTCGACCTGCCGCAGGGCACGGACATCCACGCGCATGCGGTCTACGACCAGGCGAACGCGGCGCTGCGGGGTCTCGTCGAGCGGGGCGCGCTGGTGCAGGAGGACGCACCGTGCCTCTACGTGTATCGTCTGCAGGACGGGGACCACGTGCAGCATGGCGTTGTGGCCTGTTGTCGGACGCAAGACTACCGGAGCGGCGATATCCGCAAGCATGAAGGCACGCGTCCCGACAAGGAAGACGACCGGACGCGGTTGGCCGAAGCGCTCGGCGCACACCCCGGCCCCGTGTTCATGGCATACCGCGACGCTCCAGCCGTCGATTCCCTGGTATCCCGAGCGGAAGAAGACGACCCGATCTTCGATTTCCCCGCCTCCGACGGCGTGCGGCACACGGGCTGGCGGGTCCGGCAGACCCGCGAGCTGACAGCGGCCTTTGAGGAGGTCTCGCGCTTCTACATTGCCGACGGGCATCACCGGTCGGCCGCTGCAGCGCGGATCGCGGCGGCGCGACAGGCAGACGCGGAGGGGGAAGACGCGGAGTTCAAGTGGTTCCTGAGCGTGCTCTTTCCTGCGGGCCAGCTCCGCATCCTTCCCTACAACCGCTTGCTCTCGAGTCTTGGACGGCTGGGCGAGGAGGAATTCCTGACCGCGGTGCGCCAGGTCTGCAACGTGCACTACGGCACCGGCGCGGCACCGGACCAGCCGCGCGAGATCGGGATGTACGTTGGGGGACGGTGGTACCACTTGAAGCTGCAGGCATCATCGCGTGAGAACCCGGTTTCCGGGCTCGACGTGAGCCTGCTGCAGGATCGGATCCTGCGCCCGCTGCTGGGGGTCGGGGACCCGACCCGGGATCCGCGCCTGGAATTCGTCAGCGGCGCGCGAGGCACGGACATGCTTCAGGAGCGTGTCGACAGCGGCGCCGCAGCGGTGGCCTTCACGCTCTTCCCGGTCTCGCTCGACGAAATGATGGCCGTCGCAGACGCGGGTCTCTTCATGCCGCCCAAGAGCACCTGGTTCGCCCCCAAGCTCTGCTCCGGCCTGTTCGTCCATCCCTTCTGACATCCTCCACGTGTCG
>Ga0272441_10016795_pt1 | contig 10075 bp, 6 predicted proteins | sample SSMProp6N_FD_193582 | JGI IMG/M metagenome (GOLD analysis project Ga0272441, IMG submission 193582) | Marine sediment archaeal communities from Little Sippewissett salt marsh, Falmouth, MA, United States - SSM-Prop-6N | ecosystem: Environmental > Aquatic > Marine > Wetlands > Sediment ... | reverse complement strand
GTGCTACGCCATGGTGGGCGACCGCATTGTGTTCGGCCTCAGCCCGATCCACCTCAAGGACTACCTGGCGTTCCTGGATAAGGGCGAGCCCTCGATTCTCGCGAACAGCGGCTACAAGGAACTGGCTGCGCGGGTGCCTGAGAACGCCGTGTCGATCTCCTACGGCAACTTCGGCGACAACGTGACGGAACTGTATCGAGCGTTCGGGCCGTTGCTGACGATCGCACAGGGCATCCCGCGCAACCCCGTGGCCATCGACCTGGCGAACATGCCCGCGGCCAGCACCGTGCGCAAGCACCTGTTCGGCTCGATTTCCTATGCCTATGCCACCGACGACATGATCGTCTACGAATCGCGGTCGCCCGTGGGCTTCGGGATGGTTGGGCCTGCACCCGCGATGGGCGTGCTGTTCATCGGCGGGCTGGGCGCGGGGATGGCGCTGCCGGCAATCGGCCAAGCTCGCGCCCGGGCGCGCGAGGTGGTGTCGATGAACAACCTTAAGCAGATCGGCATGGCAGCGATGATGTACGCCAACGATCATAACAACGAGCTGCCGCCCAGCCTCGCCGCACTGTTCGAAGCCGACATGTTGGTGGAGGCGAGACTGCTCGTGGCGCCCAACGACCCGAACCCGCGTCTGCGCGTGGGCAATCGGCCGTGCAGCTACGTGTATGTGCTCGACGACCACAAGGGCCTGAAACTCAAGCTCGGCGAGATCGAGCGGCCGGCCATGGTGCCATTGGCGTGGGAGCGGCGGACCTTCGGACGTCGGGGGCGTAACGTGTTGTTCGTGGACGGACACGTGCAGGTGATGCGCAACGGACAGTTCGAGCGACGGATGACCCGCGTGCGCGAGCTATTGCGCAAGAAGGCCGCTGCCAAACAGGGCGAGTTCTGAGAGGAGCGGGCGTGGCGGTAGTGAGCACGGGCGTGGACATCGTGGAGGTGGACAGGTTCCAGGAGGTGATCCTGCGGCGGGGCGATCGCTTCCTCGACCGCGTGTTCACCCCCGGCGAGCGTGAGTATTGCGATGCCAGGCCACGCCCCATCATCCACTACGCGGGCCGCTTCGCCGTCAAGGAAGCCGTGCTAAAGGTGATCCGCACCGGCTGGGTGAAGGGCATAAGCTGGCACGATGTGGAAGTGGAGCTTGGCCCCAGCGGCGAACCGTCGGCGAGGCTGTCCGGCGGCGCCCGCCAAGTGGCCGAGGCCAAGGGCATGGCGGCCATACACATCTCGATATCCCACTCCGACCATTACGCCGTGGCTACGGCCGTGGCCGACAGCGAGCAATAGGATACCGCCGAATGGCAGCGAACGCAGACGCACCTGTGAGTCTTGAGGGCAAGGCGGCCGTGGTGACCGGCGCGTCGCGCGGCATAGGCAGGGCCATCGCGCTCGCACTGGCAGGGCAGGGCGCCGCCGTGGCCGTGAACTACCGCGAGAACGCCGATGCCGCCGCCTGCGTGGTGGCCGAAGCCGAGGCACTCGGCGCCAAGGCGATGGCCGTGCAGGCCGACGTGCGCGACGCTGCCCAAGTGAAGGCCGTGTTTGCCCAAGTGAAGGACGCGTGGGGCGGCGTGGACATCCTGGTGAACAACGCGGGGGTGACGCGGGACAACTATCTGGCGTTTATGAGCGAAGCCCAGTGGGACGAGGTGGTCGACACATCGCTCAAGGCGGCGTTCCTGTGCACCAAGGCCGCCTCGCGGCTGATGACGCGCAAGAAATGGGGGCGCGTGGTCAACATCTCGTCCGACGCCGCGCTGCTGGGCGACATGCAGCGGGCCAACTACTGCGCCGCCAAGGCCGGGCTGCTGGGCCTCACGCGCGCCACTGCCCGCGAACTGGCGGCCCACGGCATCACCGCCAATGCCATCGCCCCAGGCATCATCGACACCGACCTGACGAGCGATATGCCCGAGGCACGCCGCACGGCCATGGTCGGCCTCATCCCGCTGGGGCGGTTCGGCGAACCCGCCGACGTAGCCGCCCTCGCAGCTTTCCTCGCCACCGACGCCGCACGCTATATCACAGGCCAGGTGTTCTGCGTTCATGGCGGCCTCAACCTCTAGGATGCGCCCAGTGCACTGTCAGGCCATACTCGCGCTGTTCCTCGGGGCATCCACCCTGTCGGCGGGCGCACAGCCCAGCCTCGTGGACCAACTGCTCAAGCGCTACATCCGTCCCCAGGCCGTGGTCGGCGACGGGGCGCTTCATCTCGTCTACCAACGCAAGATGGACTCACAAGACCGCGTGCTCACGTGCTACCGCAGCCTCGAGCCAGGCAAGGGATGGAGCAAGGAGACGGAGTTCCAGAACGACTATGTGTCGGTCGGCTACTTCGCCGGCAGCCTGTTCCTGTTCCGCGAGGACAACTACTCGATCTACCGCGGCGCCGATTGGCGTCCGCACAAGTGGCCGTTGGGCTGGACGCCTGCCGCGGCGGGGGCAGTGGGCGACGAGTTGTGGGTGTTCGGGGCCGACGTGGAGAAGCGCCAGCACAAGCTGCGTGCCGCGCGGTTCACTCGTGAGGAGCCCAAGGCAGCCGAGCAGGCGAGCGAGGCGGAGAAGGGCAAGGACACCAAGGCGCCCGGCGATTCGGTGACGGGCCCAGTGCCGTTGGGAGCGCCGCTGGCGCTCAAGGCGCGAGCCACCGATATCTGTGTGGTGCCTCAAGCCGAGTCGGCCATTGTGTTCTGGCATCAGCGTGGCGTGGGCATGTCGAAGGAAGGTCTGCCCACCAACGAGCTGTGGTCGGCCACGTTCGATGGCATCCAGTGGGGCCGACCCGGCCAAGTGGCGGTGCCGTGCGACTACAGCGACTACGCAGTGGCCGAGCACGCGGGGCAGGTGTGGGTGGTGTGCAAGGAGCGTGGGCGGCGCCTGAGCGCGAGCAACCCACTCCAGGCCATCCGCAAGACGGGCACCACGTGGTCGGCGCCCATCGTCGTGCCGAACGCGGTCGATTCGCTGTTCGACTGGACATTCGACGTGGCCGTCGCCTCGTTCGACGGGCGCCTGCACGTGTTCCGCGCCTGCATGACACGGCTGGTGGTGCACCGATGGCGCGACGGGCGGTGGGAGGGGCTCACCACGCTCTCGGAGATCCCCCCGTGGGCCACGTATGCCCTGTGGTGGTCGCTCGTGAACGTGGTGGCGGGCCTCGCCCTGCTCCCGATCGTGGCGGTGTGCGCCTTGCGCTCGCGCGGACGCACGCGCCAGATGACGCCGGTGGGCGATGGCGAATTGCCGGTGGCCTCGTGGTCGCGGCGAGTGGCGGCTGTGCTCGTGGATGTGTTGCTCACCGAGTTCATCTGCACCGTGACCATCGCCCTGCTGTCGGTTGTCTACGGCGGCGAGACAGTGTCGGAGAGCGTGCCGCTGATGTTGGGGCTCCACCTGGGCGTCTTCTTCTCCTACTTTGTGTGGGCGGAGCGGCGGTGTGGGCAGACGTTTGGCAAGCGGATGCTCAACATCGTGGTGGTGGGGCAGGACGGCCGACGTCCGACGTTTGGCGGGATCGTGGTGCGCAACCTGCTGCGCCCCTGGCCGTTCCTCGTGCCCGCCGCCTACCTGGCGGGGTCCATTGTGTTGTTGCTGACCCGGCGCAACCAGCGTGTGGGCGATATGCTGGCACGCACGGTGGTGGTGGAAGTGCCCCCGCCGTTGCCCCCTAAGCGCTGAGGCTGGCCGCGAACGCATCGGCAAGCAGCCCGCTTGCCGAGACAAGTGTTCATAGACGAGCCGCTTGTGGCTGCGTCGCGAGCGGAGAGAGTGATGCATCGTTTTTACATCCCCACACTCGGCACCGAGAACCACGTGTGGATCGAGGGCGAGGAGGCCCGGCACCTCAGCCGCGTGCTCCGCGTGGCCATCTGCGAGGAAGTGGGCGTGTTCGACGGCAGCGGCATCGAGTGCACGGGGCTGGTCGAGCGCCTCGAACGTGGTCGCGCCAAGATCACAATCGTCCGCCGCGAGCGGGTGGACCGCGACCCCGCACTGGCCGTCACCCTGGCGCTCGCCGTGTCGAAGCCCAAGGCGATGGAAGCTGCGATCGAGAAGTGCACGGAGCTGGGTCTCCTCGAGCTGGTGCCCGTGGAGACGGCCCGTAGCGTGCCCAAGCTCGCCAGGAAAGAGGCCGCGCGAGTCGAGCGGTGGGAGCGGATCGCCATCGGCGCGGCCAAGCAGTGCGGACGCACCACAGTGACGCGAATCGCGGCGCCGCGCCCGCTCAGCACGTTCCTGGCCAAACCCGATCGCACGGGCCTCAAGCTCGTGTGTTCGCTGGACCCCGAGGCGCCGGTGCTGCGCGACGTGCTGGTCGCCCACCCGCGGCCCGAATCTGTTGTCTATCTGGTCGGCCCCGAGGGCGGCCTGGAGCTTCGCGAACTCGCCGAGGCCGAGGAGGCGGGCTTTGTGCCCGTCACACTGGGCCGCTCCACGCTGCGAGTCGAAACCGCTGCCGCCGCCGCACTGGCCGCCATCCTCTATCAGTACGAAACACCCAATCGATAAACCACTATGCCAATAATCTCGCTTAGCAAGGTCACCAAGGCCTTCGGCACGCAATTGCTTGTCGAGAACGCAACCCTGGCCGTGAACGCCGGCGACCGCATCGGCGTGGTGGGCGCCAACGGCACAGGCAAGACCACGCTGCTGCGCCTCATCGCCGGCGCCGACGAGCCCACGTCGGGCGAAGTGCACGTGGCACGCAGCACACGCATCGGCTATCTCTCCCAGGAGCCCGACTTCAGCGGGCACGGCACCGTGCTCGAGGCGGCCATGTCGGCATTCGACCGTGTGCACGAGATCGAGGCCAGGATCGCCGAGATCCACGACCGTTTGGCCGATGAGCCGCCCGACTCCGAGCGGTTGCTCCGCGAGCAGGGCGACCTGGAGCACGAGTTCGAGCGGCTCGGCGGCTACACCATCCGCCAGCGCGGCGAAGCGGTGCTGGCCGGCCTTGGATTCAAGGGCAAAGCCCTCCAGGCATCGGTCGAGCGGCTCAGCGGCGGCGAGCGCAGCCGACTGGCCATCGCCCACCTGCTGCTCCAAGAGCCCGACGTGCTGTTGCTCGACGAGCCGACCAATCACCTCGACATCGACGGCCTCCAGTGGCTCGAAGGCTTTCTCGGTAGCTTCGGCCACGCCACCATCGTGGTATCCCACGACCGCTCGTTCCTCAACACATTCGCCCAGCGCGTGTTCGACATCGAGGGCACGCAGGTGGACGTCTACAGGGGCAATTACGAGTCCTACGTGGTGCAGAAGGCCGAGCGAATGGTCCAACGCCGAAAGGCATACGACACCCAGCAGGCGTGGCTCAAGCGCGAGGCCGACTTTATCCAGCGCTATATCGCCGGCCAGCGTGGCAAGGAGGCCAAAGGACGCCGCAAGCGGATGGAACGGGTGGAACGCCTCGACGCCCCCACCGAGCACAAGGAAATCCACGTCCGCATCACGCCTGCCGTGCGTAGCGGCACCGAGGTGCTCAGCGTCAACGGCCTCGGCAAGTCGTTTGGCGACCGCGCACTATTCGAGGGCCTCGACCTCCAGGTGCTTCGCGGCGAGCGGATCGGCATCCTGGGGCCAAACGGCTCGGGGAAGACCAGCCTCCTCCGCATCATCATCGGCGAGGACGATCCGACCTGTGGCAAGGTGCGGTTCGGCCACAACGTGCAGGCGGGCTACTACCGCCAGGACCGCAACGACCTGAACCCCGACCTCACGATCCTCGACCAGGTGTGGACCCAATCGCCCCTGTCGCGAGCCGGCGAGCTGCGCAGCCTGCTGGGCCTCTTTCTCTTCAGCGAGGACGACGTGTTCAAGCACGTGGGCGACCTCAGCGGCGGCGAGCAGGCACGCGTGGCGCTCGCCAAACTCATCCTCTCCGCCCCCAACCTGCTGGTGCTCGACGAGCCGACCAACCACCTCGACATCCCCTCGCGCCAGGCACTCGAGAACGCGCTCAATGCCTACGAGGGCACCGTGCTGCTGGTCTCCCACGACCGCTATGTGCTCGAGCGCGTGGCCGACAAGATCGTGGAGATCAAGGACGGCCAGGCCCGTATCTTCCAGGGCTCCTACTCGTACTATGCCGACAAGCTACGTGCCGAGGCCGCCGAGGCCAGCGGCGTGCAGGCCACCGCCGCACGGAAGCGGCGGCCGGGGGGCAAGCCGCAGCGTGCGGGTGGCCGGCGGAAGCCCAGACCCATCCACGTGGTCGAGAAGCTCATCTTCGAGCGCGAAGAGGCCGTCAAGAATCTCGAACACGCCATGAGCGACCCCGAGATCTACAAGAGCCCCGACACCGGCCGCACCCTGGGCGCTCAGCTCGAAGGCATCCGCCACGAGTTGGCGGGCCTCTACGACGAATGGGACGATGCGGCCGAAACGGTCGACGAGTCGGAGGCCTGAGCGCAGCCACCGACGGTCCGGGAGCCCAGGCGGCATTGCACACCAGGGAGTGGAGGGTGCGCCACGGAATCCTGTCATCGTGAGCGGCTTGCCCGCCGAAGCCTTGGCAAAGGCGGGAGCGAAGGATTTGTCGGAGACGCAGGTGCGTGACAGGGTGTACTCATGGAGTTGAGGGCTGCGCTTCGATAGATTCTTCGACTTCGTCCGCCGAAACGGCGCCCTACGCTCAGAATGACAGATATGGCGGGCGCTTCTGGCGAGAAATGCGGCTACCGCCGGCAGGATCGAGGATGAGGACGAGGACGACGAAGGGTGGACGGGGGCATGAAAAACCCTCCTGCGGGCGATGCTGCGCGCAGGAGGGTCTTGTGTTGGTGCGAGAGGCCGAGGCTACTTGCCGGCCTTCTTGGCCGGGGCGGCCTTCTTGGCGTGGGCGGCCTTCGGCTCCTTGCGGCCTTGGAGGTACTCGATGACGTCGAGGATGTCGGTGCCGGCGCCGGCACGAAGGCCGAAGGCGCGGGCAGCAGCCGCACGGTAGGCGAAGTCGGCGTGGGCCGATGCTTGGATGAGCACGGTCATTACGTTGTCGGGCAACTCGGTGATGGATGCGGTGCAGGCTCCAAGTGCGTTGAGGACCGCGAGGCGGAGGGGCTTGGAGCTTTTTGCGTCGTTGTAGACATTCACGAGGTAGGGAACGGCGGTCCGCGAAGCGGTGTGCTCGATGGCTTTGCAGGCGGGCACGCGGACGGTGTCGGGGTATGTTCTGCTGGCGACGGCGCGGAGCAGGGCGGGGAGGGCGTCGTTGAGCTTGAAGATGGATGTGGTTGGGTCGATAGTGGCCAGCGTCTGGGCGGCGGAGGCGCTGTAGGTGAAGGCCGCATCGGTGTCCTTGGGCTGTGCGTCGGCCTTGAGTGCCTTGTCGAGGGTGCGCTGGACGGCCTGCTTGTCGAAGGGGACAGTGAGGAAGGTGACGTTTTCGCGTCCGAACTGCTTTTTGAGGCCGGGCAGGTCGGCTTTGGATGTGACGACGATGACGGGGGTGGCGGCGAGGTTGGCGACGGTGCGGAGGCTGGCGAGCATTGCCGCCGGCTTGGCCAGCTTGAGCTGGCCATTGAGCACGATGACGTCCTTGGGCGGCAGCTCGGCGGCACGGTCGAGTGCGGAGCGCTGCGTGCGTGCGAGGACGGGTGTGACGCTGACGTCGCGGAGCAGGCCGCGGACCTGGTCGGCTCGGGCTTCGTCGTCATCGACGAGGAGGGCGACCTTCTCGGCGGTCTCAGCCAGGGCTTCGGACAGGTTGAGCATGACCCTATCGGCGTCGCGGATGAGGTGGGTGGGGGAGATGGCGACGAGTGCCTCGGCGGCGGCGTAGCGCACGCGGCGGTGTGGCGTGTAGCTGAGTGCCTGGAGAAGGGGTGAGCCGTCGAGTGGGAGTGCGAAGGGCTTGGCCGGGGCGACGGGCTCGGCGGCCTTGGTGTCGATCTTGGGGCCGAACCATGTGACGCGGCGGGGGCCGCGGGTCTTGCGCTTAGGCCTGTTCTTGGCCTTCCTGGCCTTTTCTTCTTCTGTGACGGGCTTGGGCAGGGCCGAGCCGTCGGCGATGTCGCGGAGTGCGAGGATGCAGGAGACCGCGACGCCGGTGTTGCCGTCGCGGAGCGAGCGCTGGAGTGCGGCGTAGAGGAACTTCTTGCCCGTGGCGTGTGCGATGAGTGGGGCGGTGTTGAGGCGCTCGCGGATGGGCTTGGCGAGTTCGGCTTCCTTGGCGAATGCGGGCGAGAGCTTCTTGCCCGCGATACTGGCGAAGAAGTTCTCGACGAAGTTCTGCTGTGCGAAGTAGCAGCACACCGTGAGCGGGATGGCGGGCTCGAAGTTGGGGTCGGCGATCAGGGCGTTGCGGCACGCCTCCTCGGCCATTCGGTAGGGGTAGAGCGGCTCGGGCACGGATTCGGCGGTGATCTGCTTGGTCGCGGGGTCCCAGCGCCACACGAGGTATTCGTAGAGGTGAGGGAGGATGACCTTGCGGTCCTTTTCGTAGTAGTCCTGTGCCAGTTCGAGGAATGCGACGGCTGCGGGCTTGGTGACGGCGGCAGCCCCGCCTGAGAGCTTGGCGACGGCTTTGCGGGCGCTCTGGACGACGAGCGGATGGGCTTTGGGCTGCTGTGCGGCCCAGAGCAGTGCGGGGACGGCGCGCGGGTCGCCGATGGTTTCGAGTGCCTGGATGACGATTTGGCGGATGAGGGGGTCGGGCACCTTGATGGCTTCGCTGACGGCTGGGACGGCCACTGGGCCGAGCCTGGCCAGGACGTAGCCCGCGTAGGCACGCACGTTGGCGGCGGGGTTGTCCTGGATGTACTTGATGATGTGGGGCACGGCGTAGTCGCCGGCCACGATGAGTTCTTCGATGGCGAAGGTGCGGGGGAGGAATCCCTTGCTGAGGCCCTCGACGAGCTGCTTGACGTAGGCGGGCTGGCGGAGTTGCTTGATGCGGCCTTTGTAGGCGATCTTCTGGAGCTTCTCGGCGCTTTCCTTGAGAGCGGGGCTCTTGCCTTCGAGTGCGCCTTCGAGCAGCTTGGCCACGGCGACCTTATAGAGGTTGGCCACGACCACGGAGTCGGGCTTGAGTGCGAGGGCCTGCTGGAGGAGTTCGGCCGCCTTCTCGTATTCCTTGCGGTCGAGTTGGACGAGTGCCTGGCGGAAGATGTTCTTCACTTCCTTGGTGGCATCGTCGTCGCCGGGCTCGTCGTCGAGTGTTTGGGCTTTGGGCTTGGGGACGGGCTTGGGCTCGGCGGCGGGCTTGGCTTTGGGGGCGGCTGCGTCGGCGGCTTGGGCGAGGAGCATGCCGTCGAGCCTGGCCGCTGGCCTTGCGGCGGGGGCGGCGAGCCTTCGGGGCTGGATGCGCGGGGCGAGGGCGGGGGCCGCGGCGTGCCTGCGCGGTTGCGGGGCGGCGGCGGCCGGCTGCTGTCGGCGCGCGGGTGCGATTGCCTTGGGCGAGAGGCTGGCGCTGGTGGCGACCACGGCCGGGCCAGTGCCCACGCGGCACTCGGCGGTGAGTTCCACGGTGCGGCTGGCGAAGAGCTTGTCGGCGGTGAGCACCCAGGTGGCCTCGTTGGCGCTCACGAGGTCGGCGTTGGACTTGAGCACACGGCCTGGGAACTGGATGGTGTAGGTGAGGCGTGCATTGGCGAGCGCGGCCTTGATCTTGCGGATCTCGGCGGCGATGGCTTGCTTGCGCTGGGCGTCGGGCGCTCTGTTGAGGCTGTTGAGGTAGCCGTTGGCGATGGCCTCGCGGTAGACGAGGCGACCGTCGGCGGTGGCTTCGCAGGTGGTGGCGGAGTGGAGGAAGCCCGCCTGGTGGCGGACCTGTGTGACGTCGGAGAACGCGACAGCGGCGGTGCGGACCACAGCATCGCGTTCGGTGCGCGTGGAGCCCGGGAGCGCGGTGACTGCGCGGAATGCGCCGGGGAACACGTCGTCGGCGACGGCGGGCCGGCCGTTGGGCACGCGCAGTGTGATCGTCTGTCGGCCCGAGCGGTTGGGCTCGATGGTGCGGCGAACGTTGACCTCGACGCAACTCGTGACGAGCAACGACAGGGCGATGCAGTACGTCGCACGAATGGAGGCGTTGGGCATCCCGGGGTCCTCCTTGAGGGACTGA